>Ga0209257_1003998_pt1 | contig 11901 bp, 11 predicted proteins | sample AraplaCvi_mCL_r2_FD_184277 | JGI IMG/M metagenome (GOLD analysis project Ga0209257, IMG submission 184277) | Arabidopsis root microbial communities from North Carolina, USA - plate scrape MF_Cvi_mCL_r2 (SPAdes) (version 2) | ecosystem: Host-associated > Plants > Roots > Endosphere | place: USA...
CACTTGCCCTTCAGGTCGGCATTGGTGACTTCGATGAACTCGCCGTTCTTATAGGCAGTGGCCTTGAACGGCAGGACTTCGGTGTTGATCAGCGACATGGATGATTCCTTTGGCTGGGTGGGTGAGGGTGAAATCGATAGGGAGAGGTTACGGATCGGGCATTGATCCATCAAGTTGATTGATGGAATTGATTCGATAGGCTGTGACTATCAAAGTGCATCGCTCATTGACCCCTCCACATGCGGCCAGCGCTGACGGCCGCAAGGCCGGCCTCCCCGCAGGCGGCGACGCGCGCGAAAATGGGCGATGGACGATGCTTCCGAATTCCGCCCCACCCAGACGGCCACCGTGGGAGAGCTGCTGGCCGCGGCGACCCGTCAGCTGCCCGGCGACGAGGCCCGTGTCGAGGCCGAGCGACTGCTTGCCCACGCCCTCGGTGTCGGATCGACCTGGCTCTACACCCACCGGGACGACGTGCCGGCGGCCGTCGAGACGGCCGATTTCGAGCGCCTGCTCGAGCGCCGTCTGGCGGGCGAGCCGGTCGCCTACCTGCTCGGCCGTCGCGGTTTCTGGCGTTTCGACCTGCAAGTCACGCCTGCGACGCTGATCCCGCGACCGGAAACGGAGCGGCTGGTCGAACTCGCACTGGAGCGCCTGCCGGACGACCGCCCGTTGCGCGTGGCCGACCTGGGCACGGGCACGGGCGCCATCGCACTGGCGATCGCCCACGAACGGCCGCTGGCGAAGGTCATCGCCACCGATGCCAGTCACGACGCGCTCGCGGTGGCGCGTGCCAACGCACAGTCGCTTGGACTGGCACGCGTGGAATTCCGGGCGGGCGACTGGCTCGCGCCCCTCGCGGGCGAACGTTTCGACCTCATCGCCAGCAATCCCCCGTACATCGCCGAGGAAGACGCGCACCTGGACCTGGGCGACCTGCGGTTCGAACCACGCAGCGCGCTGGCGTCCGGCGCGGATGGGCTGGACGACATCCGTCGCATCGCTGCCGGTGCGCCCGACCACCTGCAGGCGGGCGGCTGGCTGCTTGTGGAGCACGGTTGGGATCAGGGTGCTGCGGTCCGCGAAGTCTTCTCGCGCGCGGGGTTCGAAGCGGTCGAGACGGTGCAGGACTGGGAACAGCGCGATCGCGTCACGCTAGGACGCCGCCGCTGAGGGCACCCACGAAAAAACCCGCCGAAGCGGGCTTCATCGCACCGATCGCGCTAGCGATCAGAAGCTGGCGCGAACGCCGAGGCTGTAGGTCTGGCTGTCTTCAGCCAGCGTCAGACCGGTGTGCACGCCCCAGGTCGGGTTGAACGAGTAGACCGCACCGAACTCGGCGAAGGCAGCGCCTTCGTAGCCGTGGTTGTAGTCCTCGTAGCCCAGGTAGGCATTGGCGGTGAGCTGGTCGGTGACGCGGCCTAGCACGCCGGTGGACACCTTGCCGCCATGCAGGTGCAGGCGATCACCGCAAAAGGAGATCGCGGTGCAGGTGTTGTCGCGCGCACGCACGCTCATGTCGTTGTCGGCGTAGGCCACCTGGGTGACCCAGTCGGCGCGCGAGCCGATGGCGGTGTTGAAGCCGACGCCGAGCGACCAGGCTTCCGACTTGGCTTTCACGCGGGCGCCGTGGAACCACTCGTTGTAGGTGTCGCTGGACTTGCCGTAGCTGGCGGTCGCGAAGACGTTGTCGTTGAAGGCGTAGGAACCACTCAGCACGCCGCCCTTCAGATACGGGCCGTCGGCGTCCTGGTAGGTGTAATCGAGTTGGGCGTAGTTGTAGCCGATGCCGTTGGACTCGCTGGCGTTGGCGAAGAAAGGAGCGGCGGCGAGCGCCAGGGGGACGAGAGACTTCTTCACGGGTGTTCCTTATGTGGGAGATCCCGGCAATCGCCGGGGCGCGCAGTAAAGCCCCGGCGCATCGAGCCCCACATAGGACGGTTCTTAAAAAATCGTTGGCAAGAAAATCTCGTCGTGGTGCCGCGCGCTAGAATTTCCGGACCCCTTCCCCAAGGCACCGCGATGCGCACGCTCTATCCCGAGATCGAACCCTTCGACAGCGGCACGCTCCAGGTCGACGATCGCCACACGCTGTACTACGAACAGTGCGGCAATCCCGACGGAAAGCCGGTCGTGCTGCTGCACGGTGGCCCCGGTGCAGGCTGCAGTCCGAAGATGCGTCGATTCCACGACCCGGCGCGCTACCGCATCATCCTGTTCGACCAGCGCGGCAGCGGGCGCTCGACGCCGCACGCAGACCTCGTCGACAACACCACGTGGGACCTCGTCGCCGACATCGAACGGCTGCGCGAAAGGCTGTGCATCCCGACGTGGCAGGTCTTCGGCGGGTCCTGGGGCTCGACGCTCGCGCTCGCTTACGCGCAGGCGCACCCGCAGCGCGTGACCGAGCTGGTGCTGCGCGGCATCTTCATGCTGCGTCGGTGGGAACTGGAGTGGTTCTACCAGGAAGGCGCGTCGCGCCTGTTCCCGGACGCATGGGAGCACTACCTGTCGGCGATCCCGCCCGTCGAGCGCCACGACCTCATCAGCGCCTTCCATCGCCGCCTGACCTCGGACGACGAAGCCACGCGACTGGCCGCGGCGAAGGCGTGGAGCGTGTGGGAAGGCGCGACGAGTTTCCTGCACGTGGATCCGGACTTCGCCGCCAGCCATGAAGACCCGCAGTTCGCGCTCGCGTTCGCGCGTATCGAGAACCACTACTTCGTCAACAGCGGATTCTTCGAAGTCGACGATCAGTTGCTGCGCGACGCGCATCGCATCGCCGACATCGCGGGCGTGATCGTGCACGGCCGCTACGACGTGGTGTGCCCGGTCGCGAACGCGTGGGACCTGAAGAAGGCGTGGCCGAAGGCGGACCTGGAGATCACGCCGGCGTCCGGACACTCCGCGTTCGAGGCGGAAAACATCGACGCGCTGGTGCGCGCGACGGACCGCTTCGCCAGCTGATTCTTCCTCACCCGTCGGGGTCGGTTTCGCCGACCCCGGTGCATGCATACGTATTCACGTCTGGTGAAGGGCGCGAGCTCACGCACAATCGGCCGCGTACGGCGCTCGCTGTGGGCCTTCCGGAGAGACGATGGATACGACGATGCATGCGCAGCAGCACGCCACTTCGCGCGTGGTGCTGGTGTCCCTGGCCGCAGCGATGGGCGGCTTCCTGTTCGGATTCGATTCGGCGGTGATCAACGGCGCGGTCGATGCGGTGCGCGGCGCCTTCGCGCTGGACGCGGCGCGCATTGGCTTCGCGGTGTCGTGCGCGCTGCTCGGCGCGGCGCTGGGCGCGTGGTACGCCGGCCCCATCGCCGATCGATGGGGGCGCGTGCGCACGATGCAGGTCGCTGCGGTGTTGCTGGCCGTCAGCGCGCTGGGTTCGGGGCTCGTGATCGGATTGTGGGATCTCATCGCATGGCGCTTCGTCGGCGGCGTCGGCATCGGCGTGGCGTCGGTGATCGCGCCGGCCTACATCGCCGAAGTCTCGCCGGCGCACGTGCGCGGTCGGCTGGGTTCGCTGCAGCAACTGGCGATCGTGCTCGGCATCTTCGCCGCGCTGCTCAGCGATGCATGGATCGCGGGCGTGGCCGGTGGTGCGGCGAAGGCGGCGTGGTTCGGGCTCGAAGCGTGGCGCTGGATGTTCCTCGTCGCCGTCGTGCCGGCGTTGATCTACGGCACGATGGTGCTGGGCGTTCCGGAATCGCCGCGGCACCTGGTCGCGAAGGGCCGCATCGACGAGGCCCGCGACGTGCTGCGCCAGATGCTCGCGCTGCCGGACGGCGCCGCGCTGGAGCGGAAGCTGCACGACATCCGGCGCAGCCTCGCCAACGAAGTGCGCCCGCGCCTGCGCGACCTGCGCGGACCGCGCCTGGGCCTGCTGCCGGTGGTGTGGGTCGGCATCGCGCTGTCGGTATTCCAGCAGGCCGTCGGCATCAACGTGATCTTCTACTACAGCTCCACGCTGTGGCATTCGGTCGGGTTCAGCGAAACCGATGCGTTCACCATCACCGTCGTGACTTCGATCGTGAACGTACTCGTGACGCTGCTCGCCATCGCGCTGGTCGACCGGATCGGCCGCAAGCCGCTGCTCGTCGTCGGTTCCGTCGGCATGGCGGTGACGCTGGGCATGATGGCGCTGTGCTTCGCGCAGGCCACCGGCAGCGGCGCGTCGCTCTCGCTGCCGCAGCCGTGGAACATGGTGGCGCTGGTCGCGGCGAATGCGTACGTCGTGTTCTTCGGCCTCAGCTGGGGGCCGATGGTGTGGGTGCTGCTGGGCGAGATGTTCCCGAATCGCATCCGCGCGATCGCGCTGGCCGTGGCGGCGTCGGCGCAGTGGCTGGCGAACTTCGCCATCACCGTGAGCTTCCCGTCGCTGGCGGAAATCGGCCTGAGCTTCGCCTACGGCCTGTACGCGACGTTCGCGGTGATCTCGCTGGTGTTCGTGCTCAAGGCCGTGCGCGAAACGCGCGGCGTCGAACTGGAAGACATGCAGGCCTGAAGCCTGCCTTGCGTCCCTCTCCTTCGAAGGGGAGGGACGTGGTGGTTCTTCGACGCTCAGCCGGCCGGCGTACCGTCCGGGTTGTGTTCGAGCATCCACAACCCGGCCCAGAGCTTGAGGTCGAGCTCGTAGCCTTCGCTGCGCTTCTGCATGAGCCACGCCGGCGCCTGCGCGCGCGGGACTTCATGCACGGTGATGTTCTCGTTGTCGACGCCGCCGCCCGTACCGACGCGCGTCAGTCCGCGCGCACGCACGAAAGCGATGCGCTCGCTGCTCATGCCGGCCGACGTCGGGCCGACCAGCAACACTTCCAGTCGCTGTGCGGCCCAGCCGGTTTCCTCGATGAGCTCGCGACCGGCCGCGGCTTCCAGCGTGTCGGTGTCGTGGTCGTCGCCGACCAGGCCCGCAGGCATTTCGATCGTCGACGCGCCCAGCGGAATGCGGAACTGTTCGACGAACAGCAGCTTGTCCTCCGGCGTGACCGCGATGACGATCACCGCCATGCCGTCGCCCGTGGTGCGTTCGACGTATTCCCAGCGGCCACGCCGCAGCATGCGCAGCCAAGGACCTTCGTACAGGGTTTCCAGCGGTTCTTCGTCGTGGCCGGCGGGTGTGGCGTTCATTCGATGCGGGCAGTCCGTGTGATGCGTTCGATGCTATTACGCACTCTGTGACGGCGCGAAGTCGAGCCCGGCCGACTGATACAGCCGGCGACGCGTCATAGGGCCGAAGCGCAGCGAATCGCACAGCGAGCCCAGGATCGCCGCATCGGCACTGCCACGCGTGAAATGCAGCGATGTTTCGCCGAGCGGCGCATCCAGCGCGATGGTCGTCAGCTGCCGGCACAGCAGCGCCTGCTCGCGATGCGCGCGCAGCTTCGCGGCGGCCGACGCCGCGCCGCGCAGGCGCAGGAACGGGACTTCCTCCACGCGGGCGAGCAATGCGTCGAGTGTGCCGAAATGCCCCAGCAGCGCGGCCGCGGTCTTGGAACCGATGCCCGGCACGCCCGGGATGTTGTCGACCGCATCGCCGGTGAGCGCGAGGTAGTCGGCGATCTGGTCCGCGTTCACGCCGTGGCGCTCGGGCACGCCGGCCGCGCCCCAGCGCTGGCCTTTGGCGAAGTCCCACTGCTCGTCGTGGTCGCCGAGCAACTGCGACAGGTCTTTGTCGGCCGAGACGATGACCGAACGGAATCCGTGCGCGCGCGACGCCGCGACGGCGCTGCCGATCAGGTCGTCGGCCTCGTATTCGCCGTGCGCGAGCACCGCCAGCCCCAGCGCCGTGCACAGCGTGCGGCAGTGGACGAACTGGCGCCGCAATTCTTCCGGCGCCGACTCGCGGTTGGCCTTGTACGCCGGGTAGAGCGCGTTGCGGAAGCACGAATCCAGCGCTTCGTCGAAAGCGACGGCGATGTGCTGCGGGCGCGCCCGATCGAGCAGTTCCAGCAGGAAGCGCGCGAAACCATGCACGGCGTTGGTCGGCCAGCCTTCGGTATCGTGGAACTCGTTGGGCATCGAGTGCCAGGCACGGAAGACGTACATGCTCGCGTCGACCAGATAGAGGGTCCCGCCAGCGTGCGTCGGGGCGGGCGTGCTCATGCCGGCCTCCATTCGGTCAGCAGCTCGCGCGGGTCCGGGCGCTCGCGTTCCGGGGCGTCCAGCTTGGGCGTGCCGATGTGGATGTAGCCGACGACGCGTTCCTCTTCGCCCAAGCCCAGCCAGCGGTCCACTTCGGCGTCGTAGGCGAGCCAGCCGGTCAGCCAGATCCCGGCGAAGCCCAGCGCCTGGGCGGCCTGGAGCAGGGCGAAGCAGACGCAGGAGGCGGTGGAGAAGCGCTCGGATTCAGGAATCTTTTCGTCCGGCCCGAAGCGGCCGATGACCGCCACGACCAGCGGAGCATGAGAGAATCGCGTCCGGTCCTTCTCGAACACCGCCTCGCTGGCCTCCGGGTCGCGCTCGCGGCTGCGGGCGGCCAGGCGCTCGCCGAACGCGTGCCGGTCATCGCCCCGGAAGCTCAGGAACCGGAAGGGCACCCGCTTGCCGTGGTCGGGCACGCGGACGGCCGACTGGAGCATCCGCAGGAGGGTTTCAGGGTCCGGAGCGGGCTCGCCGAGCTGCTTCGGCGGGACCGAGCGGCGGGCGTCCAGCCCCGCCAGGGCCAGGTCGATTTGTCGAGCGTCAGAAGTGTTTAGCGACATCAGTCACAATTGTTCAATGTGGGCCTGCAAGACGGTGTCGTATCTTGCCACTATGCGCCGGGGAACTGCCGGCAATCGGCAGGTCTGGTCCACGTTCCGCTCCACGTAACAGGGGAACATCGCAGTGTCCGGCTACCCGCACGGCGTCGCTCAAGCCTCGCGTACCGATCCCTTGCGCGTGCTCGAGGAAATCAAGCGTTTGTCCCTGGAGGTCCTCGGCGGCCTGCCGGGCACGCTGTATGGGCCGGTGGAAGACGCCCTGAAGGTCGCCATGCTCAAGGGCGACGGCAAGACCAATCATTACGAGGAACAGGCGGCGTTGTGGGTGCTGCGCCAGCACCAGGCCACGCACGTCATGAAGTACCGCCAGCAGATCGCGCAGGCCTTCGACGATTTCCGCGCCCTGCGCATCCGCAGCGGCGGCGACGTCCCGCTGCGCCTGCTCGACGAACAGCAGCTGGAATACGAACTGGCCAGCGGCAGGCTCAACGAGTCGCTGGTGGCGCGCTTCGCCCGCCCGCTGGACGTGCTCCAGGGCCGCCTGCAGGCCTTGTCGGAATCGCTGCGCGTGCCGGCCGGGATGAACCCGATCGGTCCGGAGCGCCTGGTCACGGCGTTCTCGGAGACGCTGCTGGAAGCGCAGGTGCCCGACACGCTGCGCGGCCGCCTGTTCCGTCATTACGAAACCGACCTGATCCGCCTGCTCGGCGACCTGTATGCGCGCGTCAACGCGCTGCTCGGGAGCTCGGGCTACGGCGCGCCGATGGCGCCGCGCCCGCAGGAAGACCTCCGCCGTGGCGAAGGCGGCAGTGGCGCGGGCACGGGTGGATTTGGCGGTGGCGGTTATTTGCCGCAGGACGGCTTCGGCGGTCCCGGCGGCGGCTACGGCCCGGGCCCGGGCATGGTCGGCGAACCGACCGGACGTGCTTCCGGGCCCCCGATGTCGCAGTCCGACATCGCCGCGATGGCACAGGAACTGGCGCAGTTGCGCGGCCAGCTCCACGCCTGGCGTGAGTCGATCTCGCGTGGCGACGTGGCCTCCGGCAGTGCCGGTGCACACGCGCCGGACCGTCCGGTCATGCAGCGTCGCGAGATGCGCGTCGACGAGATCCTCAGCGTCGCCTCGCTGCTGCAGGCCGAACCGCCGGACGCATTCGCCCGCGCGCTGGCCGTGACGGGCCGCCTCGGCGAGACCATTCGCGATCACCTGCAGGACGGCGCGCGCCGCCTCGGCCTCAACCCCGACCAGGCCTGCTTCAGTCCGGAAGAAGAAGACGCGATCGACCTGGTCGCGATGCTGTTCGACTCCCTGTTCCGGCACAACGCGCTGCAGGATCGCGCGCGCCGCCTGTATGCGCGCCTGGTGCTGCCGTACGTGAAGGTCGCGCTGACCGACAACGCCGTGTTCGTGAAGCGCGAACATCCCGCACGTCGACTGCTCGATGCGATCACCGAAGCCTGCGAGGGCAACGACGGCGAGACGCCGCAGGATCGCGAGCTGCTCGACCGCGCCACCGAAATCTCGCAGCGCATCGTCGCCGACTACAACGAAGACCTCGCGGTGTTCGAGATGGCGCATGCCGAGCTCGACGCCATGCTGGCGCAGCAGCGCCGCCGCTTCGAGTTGCAGGAGCAGCGCGCCGCCAAGGCCACGTACGGTCGCGAGCGACTGGGCGCGGCGCGCGCGCAGGCCGAGTCGGCGCTGGAAGAGCGCCTCAACGACTCGGCGCTGACGCAGGCGGTAGCGGATTTCCTTGCCATGCCGTGGCGTCACCACGTCGTGCAGACGCTGCTGCGCGAGAACACCGACCAGCGTCGACACGCGGAAGCCATCGCGCTGGGCGATGCGCTGCTGATGGCCGATCGCCTGGCCGGCGAAGGTCGCGGCCGGGAACTGGCCGACCAGCTGCTGGCCTTGCAGCCGGCGATCATCGATTGCCTGGCGAGTTCCGGTCTGGACGACGGTGCCGCACAGCACGGCATGGCCGGACTGGTGCGCGCGCTGGCGACACCGGACACGCCGCGCCATCAGCGTCCGTCGTCGCCGCTGGGCATGCCGGAGGACGATGCCGGTGAAGCCGAGCGCCAGATGTGGCTCGCTGGCGGTACCGACTCCGCGCGACACGATCCGCTGCTGGCCGAGCGCATGCGCACGCTCGAGCTTGGCGACTGGTTGCGCCTGACCGACGCCGAAGGCGAGAGCACGGCAGTGAAGGTCGCCTGGCTGAGCCCGCTCAGCTCCCGCTATCTGCTGGTGAACCGCCGCGGCTTGCGCGTGCTGGTCGCGTCCGCCGAGGAGCTGGCCGCACTGGCCGGCGCGGGCCGCCTGACCATCGGCGCCGAGCGCACCGCGTTCGACGAGGCGATGCGCCAGGTGAAGCGACATCTCGACCGGGCCTCGGCAACGCGCTGAGTCCTCACCGTCATCCCGGCGAAAGCCGGGACCCAGGCCCGCAGCGTGTCGGGACTGCGTTGACCGTCACGCACTTCACCGTCTTCCCGGCGTAGGCCGGGATCCACGCTCGTAACGCGCGGGCACTCCGTCGCCGACGAACCTAGCCGCTATCCCAGCGAACGCTGGAATGCGTTGTGGGGCGCCAACGCGGCGTGCTCCCGGGTGCGCTTCGCTTACCCGGGCTACGAACCTCGACATCCTCTCCACCTCGCCGTCACCACGGCGTAGGCCATCAGGATGCAGCAGCGACCGGTGCCACCACCCGCTCCGGCCACACGGTCTTCGCCAGCAGCTCATCGTCCCAATCCAGCGCGAGCCGCCCTTCGCGCGAAGCCTCTTCGGTAACGAACAGGCTCACGAAGTTGAGCACGTTGCGCGCGTACATCTCGCTGGCGTGCACCGCGCCCATGCTGGCGAGGTTGAGCGGACCCGAGACCAGGACTCCGCCGCTCTCGATGTTCTCGCCCGGACGCGTGAGTTCGCAGTTGCCTCCGGTTTCGGCGGCGAGGTCGACGATCACGCTGCCCGGGCGCATGCCGGCGACCATCGCGGCAGTGATGATCTTCGGCGCGGGACGGCCCGGCACCGCCGCCGTGCAGACGATCACGTCGACGTTCTTCAGGTGTTCGGCAAGACGACGCTGCTGTTCGGCGCGTTCTTCATCGGTCAGCGCACGCGCGTAACCGCCTTCGCCCGCCGCGCTGACGCCAAGGTCCAGGAATCGACCGCCGAGCGATTCGATCTGTTCGCGCGTCTCCGGGCGCACGTCGAAACCCTCGACCTGCGCGCCCAGGCGCTTGGCCGTTGCGATTGCCTGCAAACCGGCGACACCGGCGCCGACGATCAGCACCTTCGACGGCCGGATGGTGCCGGCGGCGGTGGTCAGCATCGGAAAGAAACGCGGCGCGAGTTGCGCGGCGATGAGCACCGCCTTGTAGCCGGCCATGCCGGCCTGCGAACTGAGCACGTCCATCGCCTGCGCGCGCGTGGTGCGCGGCAGTCGTTCGAGCGGGAAGGCCAGCAGCTTGCGGGCCTGGATCGCTTCGCCGCGCGTGGCATCCGCCTGCGGTGCGAGCAGGCCGACGAGCGCCGCGCCATCGCGCAGGCTCATCAGCGTCGTCGGAGAAGGCGGCTGCACGCAGAGCACGAGGTCGGCGTCGCCCAACGCGGCAGCGGCGCCATCGACGAGCTCGGCGCCGGCTTCGGCGTAGGCCTCATCGGTAAACGCGGAAGGCTGGCCGGCGCCACGCTGCACGCGCACGCGCGCGCCACGGGCGACCAGCTTCTTGCAGGTTTCGGGCGTCAATGCGACGCGGCGCTCGCCGCTTGCGGATTCGCTTGCCACGCCAATGGTGATGCCCGCCATCGCTGCTCCCTGTCCGGTTTTTCCGCATCGTAGCGGAAGGCGGCGGGGAGCGGCGGAAGCGCGGCGGGACTTCGATCACCGGGCTGCGATCACCGGGCTGCGGTCAATCGCGCGGCGGCGGACCCGGCGGCATGTCGGCGGGCGCCGGATTGGCCTGCACCCAGACGCGGCGTTCTTCAGGCGACATCGCGCGCCACTTCGACTTGAGCTCCCTGCGCTGCGCTTCGTCGAGCGTGCGCATCTTCGCGAACAGGGCGCGGGTCTGCTCGCGCTGTTCGGGGCTCATGCTTTCCCAGCGCTGCATGCCGTGGCGCGCGCGCTGGCGCTGTTCGGGCGTCATCTGCTGCCAGCGCTGGGCGCGTTCGAGCATGCGCGCGCGTTCGTCGGGCTGCGTGTTCCAGCGATCGCGGATCGGCGAGATCAACACCTCGCGCTGTGCCGGCGTCAGCTGCTCCCACGCCGGCAGCGGCTTGGCGGGAGCGGCAGGAGGCGCAGGAGCGGCGGGCGGATCAGCCGCCAGCACCGGCGCGCTGGCGATCAGCAGTGCGAAGGCGAGGGAGGTCAGGGCGTTGCGCATGTCACGGCTCCAGGGACGGCACGGCGTCGTCATTCGACGCCAGCCAGAGATACAGGTCGGGGTTTTCGTCGAGCGCGGCGATGGCCGTGTCGGCGTCGAAGGCGGTCGTGTGGCGTGGCGTGCTGGTGCTCGCGATCGCAACCGGTGTGGATGCCGTCGACGCCGGCGTCTGGGCGGGGCGCATCGGTGAGGGGCCAAGTTGCAGACCGATCGCGATGGCGAACACCGCCGCCAGACCGCTGCCCAGCACCCAGTTGAAGCCGCGTCGTGGCTCGCGATCGCTACTCGGTCGGGCCGCGGCGTGGCGCGCCACGCGCAGGCGCGCGCGGGTCGCGGAGGACACCTGCGAGACGGCCTGCGCGTGCAGGTCGCGCATGGCATTGTCGAAACGGTCGTCGTGCGTACTCATGGTGTCGTGCTCGCGGGGTGTCATCGCCAATCCTCCAGTTGCCGCTGCAGCGCTTCGCGTGCGCGCGACAGATGGGTCTTCACCGCGCCTTCGCTGCAACCCATCGCCCGCGCGGTCGTGGCGACGTCGAGTTCTTCGAGCACGCGCAGCGTGAACGCCTCGCGTTGCCGGGCCGGCAAGGTCGCCAATGCATCGGCGAGCTTGCCGTAGGCCTCGCGGCCTTCATGCGCGCGCGAGGGATCTGGCGCGTCGTCGGCCCAATCCAGCGCGGTGTCCTCGCGCTCCGGCGCGGGCGCCAGCCAGCGCAGGCGGAAGGTGCGGCGGCGCTGCACGTCGATGATGCGGCTGCGCAGGATGCTCCAGAACAGCGGCGTCCATTCCGCCGCA
>Ga0209257_1004005_pt1 | contig 11880 bp, 7 predicted proteins | sample AraplaCvi_mCL_r2_FD_184277 | JGI IMG/M metagenome (GOLD analysis project Ga0209257, IMG submission 184277) | Arabidopsis root microbial communities from North Carolina, USA - plate scrape MF_Cvi_mCL_r2 (SPAdes) (version 2) | ecosystem: Host-associated > Plants > Roots > Endosphere | place: USA...
GCGGCGAGATGCGTGGCGATCGTGGTCTTGCCCACGCCGCCCTTGGAACTGGCCACCAGCACGGTCTTCATGCGGACTCCCTCTGGATGGAAGCCGCAGCGTACACGGGGCGGGGCGATGGAACCATGCGCCGGGACGCCCAGGCCGGGTGGCGGGTCGGCGCGTTCGTCCGTAGGCGAAGTCCGGGTCGCCGGGTCAGCTCCCCGAACCCCAGGCCGCCCAGAGCGGCAAGGTCGCCAGCGCGAGCAACAGACCGTAGCCGACCATCGCCGCCGCCAGCCGGGGCGCGAGGCCGTGGGCGATGGCGAGCGCGCCGGCGGTGACCATCGACGGCATCGCGGCTTCCAGCACGGTGACGCGGGCCATCGGGCCGTGCAGGTTCAGCAGCGGCACCAGCAACCACGCGATGGCGGGCATGACGGCGAGCTTCAGCAGCAGGCCGACCGCGAGCGGCTTGAGCTCGTCGCGCGGCAGGGCGAAGCGCACCGACAGGCCAATGGTCAGCATCGCCAGCGGGAGCAGTGCGTCGGACAGGCGCTGCAATCCGCCGTCGATCCACGCCGGCGGCGCGGCGGGCATCACCGTGAACCCGGCCAGCAGCGCCCACAGCGGCGGGAACTTCGCCACGCGCAGTGCAATCTCGCGCCAGGTCGGCTTGTGTTCGCCGCCGTAGTGCGCGAGCGCCCACAGGCCGAACGTCGACAGGATCAGGAACGTCCCGAACTGGTCGTACACCACCGCGTACGGCAATGCGTGCTCGCCGACCAGCGCGCGTGTCAGCGGATATCCGAGGAAGCTGGTGTTCCCGAGCGCCACGGTGAGCATCAGCACCGCGGTTTCGTCGCGCCGGAACTTCAGCCAGCGCGACAGGGCGCCGACCAGCACCACCGTCGCGCCGAGCAACAACCACGGCACCGCGATCACGCCCAGCAGCGCCGGCTCCAGGTGCAAACGTGGCACGTAGCGCAGCACCGCAGCAGGCAGGCAGACGTACAACACGACGAGGTTCAACGTGCGCGCGGCATCGCCCGGCAATACGCGCAGCCGCTGGAAGAGATAGCCCAGCGCCAGCATGGCCAGCACGAGGGCGAAGGCGTCGAAGGCCATGGCGCATCCAGTGAGTAGAACCGCCATCGTCGCTACTGCAACGCCCCGGCTCAAGCTCGACCATTGGTTATGATCTGCGCTCCGACACGGACGCCGCCGAGCCCGATGACCGACCTGCAGGACCTCACCGCGCTCATCCGCGCCAACACCCCGCTCATCGTCATCGAGACCCGCGACGAAGCCCGCGTCGTCGAACTGTTCCGCCAGGCACTGATGCACGTGTGGCGCGCGCTGCACCGCTGGTCGATCACCGAAGGCCTGCGCCGCATCGACCTGGACCGCGAAGATGCGTCCGAGATCGCGCCCGATGCGTCCAACACGCTGCAGGCGATCCGCAACGCCGAGCAGCGCGGCATCTACCTGCTGCTCGATTTCCACCCGTACCTCGGTTACGCCGGCACGCAGCGGCAGCTGCGCGACATCCTGCAGCGCCGCGACTGCGAGCCGCACGTGCTGGTGCTGGTTGGCCACAAGGTGGAACTTCCGGCCGAACTCGAATCGCTCGCCGTGCGCTATGCGCCGCGCCTGCCCGACGCGAACGCACTGCTCAAGCTCGTGCGCGAGGAAGCGGCGAACTACGCGAAGGAGAACGGAGGGCGCCGCGTCGAAGTCGATGGCGAAGCCGTGCAGCAGATCGTGCGCAACCTGCGCGGTCTCGATCCGATCGATGCGCGCCGCATCGCGCGCCAGCTGATCTTCAGCGACGGCGCGCTCGGGCCGGACGACCTGCCCGAACTGGCGAAGCTCAAGTTCGAACTGCTCAACCGCAGCGGCCACCTGCATTACGAATACGGCACCGCGCGCATGGACGATGTCGCCGGCGCATCGCGCTTCAAGCGCTGGGTGCAGCAGCGACGCGACGTGTTCGTCAGTGGCGAGGCACCGGCGGGCCTTGATCCGCCCAAGGGCGTGCTGCTGCTCGGCGTGCAGGGCTGCGGCAAGTCGATGCTCGCCAAGGCGGTCGCGGCCGGCTTCGGCGTGCCGCTGGTGCGGCTGGATTTCGGCACGCTGTACGACAAGTTCCATGGCGAGACCGAGAAGAACCTGCGCGCCGCGCTGTCGTCCGCCGAACAGCTCGAACCGTGCGTGCTGTGGATCGACGAGATCGAGAAGGGCCTCGCGGGCGACGGCGGCGATAGCGATGGCGGCGTGTCGCGCCGCGTGCTCGGCTACCTGCTGACGTGGATGGCGGAGCGCAAGTCGCGCGTGTTCCTGGTCGCCACCGCGAACCAGATCGATGCGCTGCCGCCGGAACTGCTGCGCAAGGGGCGTTTCGACGAGATCTTCTTCGTCGATCTTCCGAATGCGGCCACGCGCGAGCAGTTGTTCGCATTGCACCTGCGCCGCCGCGCGATGGAGCCGGCGGGCTTCGACCTGCCTTCACTTTCAGCCGCAAGCGACGGCTTTTCGGGTGCGGAGATCGAACAGGCCATCGTCGCCGCGCTGTACGCGGCGCACGCCGCGAGTTCGCCGCTCAACGATTTCCTGCTGCGTGCCGAGCTCAAGCAGACGCGCCCGCTTTCGGTGCTGATGGCCGAGCGCGTGCAGGGCCTGCGCGAATGGGCGCAGGGGCGCACGGTCCCGGCGGACTGACGCGTTCGCCCGGAGCGTGACCTCCGGGCCACGCGAAGGCCGCGCGTCGGAGTGAACATCCGGAGAGTCCCCGCGGAGCTTCGCCATGGCACGCGTCGTTCACTACCTCCTCGCTGCCGTGCTGGTGGCCTCCATCCTGCCCGCATACGCAAGCGCCGTAGATCCGGCGCAGCCACTGCCGACGCAACAGGACGGCTACTTCCAGACCATCACGCGTGCCGCCGACGGCGTGTGGCTGATCGCGCAGCCGCAGCCGTTCCACGTCCAGCCCATCGGCAATGTCGTGGTCATCGAACAGTCCGATGGCCTGGTGCTGATCGACGGCGGAGGTTCGCCCGGCGCGGGGCGTCGCATCGTTGAACTCGTGCGCTCGGTCAGCGACAAGCCGGTGAAGGCGGTGGCGATCACGCACTGGCATGGCGATCACGTGCTCGGCGTGTCGTCGATCGTGCAGGCGTGGCCCTCGGTGGACATCATCGCGACCGACATCACCGACGCGCATCTGCGCGGGCGTTCGATGAAGGCGTATCCGAAGGGCGCACCGGACGCCGCGCTGCAGGTGGCGTTCGACAAGCGCCTCGATGGCCCTGAAACCTTCCTGCGCGATTCGCTCGCCAAGCCAGGCCTCACCGCGCGTGAGCGCGCAGGCCTGGTAGCATCGCAGCGACTGTTCGCGCAGTACCGCATCGACACGCGCAAGATCGCGCTAGCGCTTCCGACCCGCACCTTCGTCGATTCGCTGAAGCTGGATGACGCGACGCATCCGGTCGAACTTCGCCATCCCGGTCGCGGCAATACCGATGGCGATCTCATTGCATGGCTTCCGCGCCAGCGCGTGATGGCGACGGGTGATCTGGTCGTCGCGCCGATCCCGTTCGGCTTCAACGCGTACCCCGCGGACTGGCAACGCACGTTGCGCGCGATGCAGGCGCAGCACCCGACGACCTGGATTCCTGGCCACGGCGCCGCGATGCACGATGACGCCTACGTCGCGCGCCTCGTCGATCTGTTCGGACATACGCGCAATGCCGTGGCGCCGCTGGCGAAGCAGGACCTGACACGGGAGGAAACGATCAAGCGCGTCGATCTTTCCGACGATCGCGCGCGCTTCGTCGGCGACGACCCTTGGCTCGTGCGCTGGTTCGATCGTTACTGGACGCAACCCTTCATCGATGCGGCATATCGCGAAGCGAAAGGCGAGCCGATCGAACAGGGCGAGGGGTGATCACACCGCCGCGAGGTCGAACGAAATGCTGATGCGCTCGCCCGCTCCGGTGTACGGCAACGTGCGGTGGAACAGGTACGAGGGAAACAGCAGCAGCGTACCGACTTCCGGGCAAAGCCGGCGCAGCGCGGCGTCGGGTGGTTGCGGCAGGCCCGCGAAAGGCCGGCCGAACTCGATCCAGCCTGCGTGCGTGTCGTCGTCATCGCGGATCGCCGGCGGCAGTTCAACGTAGTACGCACCGGACAGCCACGAATCCTCGTGGATGTGCGTGTCGATGAAACCGCGTTCGGCCGCCTGCGTGGCCCATACGTGCAGGCGATAGCGTTCGGGTACGTTGCGGAGGAACACGTCATCCGGGCGCGCGCCATCGCCTGGGCGCGCTTCGCGACATTGCACCAGGAAATCGTCGATGGCCGCGCGCAGCCGTTGTTCGAACCCGACGATCGCCGGCGTGCGATCGGCGAGCAGGTCGCCGCTCAGGTACGCGTTGCGTGCGGCAAGCCCCGCCGGTTCCCAGCGTTGCTGGCTGTGGCGGCGAATGTCGCCGGCAAGCGCGACATGGAAAGCGTGCGCATCGGCGAACGCGCCGGGCGCTGGCAACTCGACCGCATGCACGTGGCGATGCAGGCCGAGCCATTGCACGGCGCGCGCGACATCCTCCTGTGCGATGGCGACGCCGAGATGCGCGATCGCGCGCTGGTCGTCGGGGGCATGACGCAACGCGTCGCGAAGCTCGCTGCGCGAAGCGTCGAACTGTCCGTCGTGCAGCAGCGCGATGCCGTACTGTCGATGCAGCGCCGGCGATTCGACGCCGGCCGCCAGTGCCTTCGCGTAGACGTCCACCGCTTCGTGCGTGTTGTGGTTCAACTGGAGCTGCTCGCCCAGCGTGTCGATCGTGTCGAGGTCGCGCGGTGCCAGTTCCAGCGCACGCCGCGCATGCGACTCGGCACCGGCCGGATCGCCCAGCTTTCGCGACAGGATCGCCGCGTCACGATGTGCTTGCGCCATCGACGGATCCAGCTGCAGTGCGCGCGTCGCGTGCTGCAGGCCTTCTTCCAGCGAGGTGCGATCGAACAGGTTCGACTGCAAAGCAGCCAGCGCCTGGTGCGCGGCCGCGTCGTCCGGGCTCAATCGCAGTGCATTGCGCGCCGCTGCGATCGCGGCGGCGTAATCCTGCTGCTTGCCGTGCGCGGCGGCGAGATTGATCCAGGCTTCCATCCAGTCCGGCTTCAATCGCGCGGCGACTTCGAAGCTCGACGTTGCCTGCATGTAATCGCCGGAGAGGAACGCCGCCGTGCCATGGCGGAACGCGGCACGCGGTTCCTGCGGCAAGTGCTGCATCGCCGTGGCGAGCGTCACGAGCGCAGCGTCGATCTCGCCGGCGTTCAACTGCAACGTGCCCAGATCGAGCGCGGTGGAGCCGTCCTGCGGGCGCAGCGACAACGCGCGCTGCAATGCGTTCCGCGCGGCGCTCGCATCGCCCAGCGCCTGTAGCGACATCGCATACAGGCGCCAGGCGTCGAACGATTGCGGATCGAGCCGGAGCGCGGATTCGCAATCGTCGCGAGCGGGCGCCGGCTGTCCCTGCTGCAGCGCGCTCCATGCGCGGCGCAGCAGCGGGACGACGTCGGCGCCGCTCATCTCAGTAGCCTGCTGCCTGGCCGTCCTTGCGCGATTCGCTGGCGCCGACGTAACCGCCGTTCGGATTCACCATGATCGCCTGGTAGCCGCCGTACGGGCCGTCGGCGAAACGCACGCTGTGGCCCTTGCGCATCAGCGCGCGCACCGTTTCGTACGAGTAACCGGTTTCGAGGTCGAGTTCGCCGCCATCTTCCATCGCGGTGGCCTGGCCGGTCGGCTCGGTGCTGCCGTCGTGCTGGATGCGCGGCGCGTCGCCGGCTTCCTGCAGGTTCATGTCGAAATCGACCAGGTTCATGATGATCTGCGCGTGGCCCTGCGGCTGCATCGCGCCGCCCATCACGCCGAAGCTCAGCCACGGCTTGCCGTCCTTCGTGGCGAAGGCGGGAATGATGGTGTGGAACGGACGCTTACCCGGCGCGAAGGAATTCGGGTGGCCTTCCTTCAGCACGAACTGCTCGCCGCGGTCCTGGAAGATGAAGCCCAGTCCCGGCGGCGCCATGCCGCTGCCCATGCCGCGGTAGTTGGACTGGATCAGCGACACCATCATTCCGTCGGCGTCGGCGACCGTCATGTAGATGGTGTCGCCTTCGTTGAGCTGCGGGATGACGCCGGGCTCGACGGCCTTGGCGGCCTTGTCCATCGAGATCAGCTTGCCGCGCTCGCGCGCGTACGGCTTGGAGATGAGCTTGGCCACCGGCGTCTTGTAGAAGTCCGGATCGGCGTACGACGCGGCGCGATCGGCGAAGGCGAGCTTCTTGGCTTCGGTGAACAGGTGGACGTGTTCGGGGCTGCCGAAGCCGTAGGACTTCAGGTCGTAGGGTTCGAGCAGGTTGAGGATCTGCAGCGCGGCGATGCCCTGGCCATTGGGCGGCAGTTCCCACACGTCGACGCCGCGGTAGTTCGTGCTCACCGGTTCGACCCATTCGCCCGTGTGCGAGGCGAGGTCGTCGTAGCTCAGGAAGCCGCCGTTCGCCTTGAAATAGGCGTCGATGGTGCGCGCGATGTCGCCCTTGTAGAACGCGTCGCGACCGCCGTTGGCGATCTTCTCGAGCGTGTTGGCGAGGTTCGGGTTCTTCCACATCTCGCCCGTGCGCGGGCCACGCTTGCCATCGACCGTGAACTGTTCCGTGAAGCCCGGCCACTTCGACAGCGTGGGCACGCTGCGGCCCCAGTAGTACGCGATGACTTCGTGCACTGGATGGCCTTCGCGCGCGTAGCGGATGGCGGGCGCGAGGTCGTCCTTCATCGGCTTGCGGCCGAAGCGGTCGTGCAGCGCGAACCACGCGTCGACCGTACCCGGTACCGTCACCGGCAGCGGGCCGTGCGGCGGGATGTCCTTGAGGCCGCGGCGCTGGAACTCGGCCAGCGTCAGCGACTTCGGCGAACGGCCCGAACCGTTGTAGCCGTAGAGCTTCTTCGTCTTCGGATCCCAGACGATCGCGAACAGGTCGCCGCCGACACCGTTGCCGGTGGGCTCCATCAGGCCGAGCGCGGCGTTGGCCGCGATGGCGGCGTCAACCGCGCTGCCGCCGGACTTCATCACGTCCAGCGCGATCTGCGTGGTGAGCGGATGCGAGGTGGCGGCGATCGCGTGCGGGGCGTAGACCTCGCTGCGGGTGGCGAAGGGTTGGCCGGTGATGCGATCAGCGCACATGGCGGTAACGGGCAGGCTCAGCAGGGCGGTGGCGAACAACAGGCGCATGAGTTACGAAATCCCCCAGGACGAAGTCGCATCCTAGCGCGACGGCGCTTGCGGGATTTGCCCGTTGGACGTTCCGGATCGCGGTGCAGGCGTGCGCCGCCGGATGCCGCCGGTGGACGGTCATCCGTTGGGCTCAAGGCGAAGGAGTGCCCCTTCCCGGAGGGAAAGAGCCACGAAACCTTACGGCCAGGTCGGCGGGTTCGTCGCCCAGGCGGCCTGCACTTCGGCGAGCATCGAGCGCTCGGTGTCGCTCCAGTCCGGCAGCAGGCTGGCGAACTTCGTGGCGGTATTCCACTGCTGCGGTTCGGTGCGCACGGCCGCGGCGTACCACTGCACGGCTTCGTCCTTCTTTCCGATCGACCACAGCGACAGCGCCAGCGTCGGCGGCATCCACGAAGCGGTGACGGAGCGCGCCTCCACCAGCGTGCGCCACTGCGTGTACGCGCCTTCGAAATCGCCCGCACGGTACAGGTCCCAGCCGTAGTTCCAGACCACCGCGCGCCACAGGCTGTCGCTGCGGTCGATGGCGGTCAGTGCACGGGTGTAGAGCTGTTTGCCCAGTTCCAGGCGGCCGGCGCCCATCGCCATGTGCGCGAGCTGCGCGACCTCGCCCTTCGCGCGCGGATTGCGTTCGATCGCCTTCACCAGTTTCTCGGTGGCGGCGTCACCGGCCTCGCGCACGGCGATGACCGGCCTTACGGTGTTCGCGTCGGTGTCGAAGTAGAACTCCGACGGACGCGGCTGGCTTTGCGCCGACACGGCGCCGGAGACGGCCAGTAGGGCCGTCGCGAAACGTATGCGACCAAGCATGTGTGAATCCCCCTGTGCAACGCAGCAATCCTAACCCGTACTGGGCCGGGATCGTGGCGTTCTGACGTCCCATATGGACGTATCGGCAGGGGGCGGCCAAGCCGAAGCGCCGGTTCGGCAAGATGCGACGGGTTACACGCTCCGGACCGCGCGCTCCGCACCGCTCGCCCCGGGCCGTTCACCCCGGGCCGCTCGCCCCGGGCCGCATGCGCGGACCGGGGCGATGGCGGGCCTCAGCGAGCCGCCGCCGGGAGCAGCGTGACCTCGTCCACGACCCACATCGGGTTGTACTCGCCCGAGGCGAAGGTGAAGCACAGGTCGTGGCGGCCGGCCTGCGTCGGCAGCGGCGCGGACAATGTCGTCAGGCCGTCGGACTTGCGCGCCGTCGCCAGCGGCAGGACCGCGACGGGCTCGCCCTCGCAACCATCCAGTCGCACTTCCAGCGCGCCGCCGGCAATCTTCGCCGGACGCGTCACGACCTTGCTGGCTTCCTTCCATAGCGCGTAGTTGTGCGGCAGCTGGCCCACGCGGACCTCCAGCGTGGCGATGCCGTCCAGCTCCGCGGCGTCGTAGATCCAGCACGGGTCGAAGACGTCGGCCAGCAGCAGCTGGCGATCGCCCGTCCTGCCGTCGGCAGGCGCGTCGTCCTCCATCCGCAGCATCAGGTCCTTCTTGCACGAACGCAGCGCATTGCTACCGCGGGCCCGCAGGCTGCGGATGTCCAGCGCGAACGTGCGCGGTGCGGCGAGCACGCGATCGTCGGCGAACGCGTTCGCCTTGACCGTCGTCGGCAACGGCAGCTCCAGCGGATGCGTGTACGCCTGCGAGGTCGCCGTCGGCTCGCTGCCGTCGAGCGTGTAGCGGATCGTGCCGAAGCTGCTCTGGTTCGACAGCGCGAGCGAACCCTTGCCAGCCGCGCCCTTGTCGCCTTCGACCGGCTGCGGGGTGAAGCGCACCGCGAACGCGCTGTCGGCGGTATCGAAGCCGGCCAGACGGTAGCGCCCCATCTGGAACGCCATGCGCTGCAGGAAATCGTTCCAGTCCAGGCGCGATTCCGGCGACCACGTGACTTCGGCCAGCGCCGCCCCGCGCGGGAACAGCGAACGCTGCATGCGCTGGAACGTGCGCTGGTGTTCGGTCCACAGGTTGCCCTGCACGCCAAGCACGTGCTTGGCCTGGTCGGCGTTCAACTGCGCCGGCACGGCCTTGAAGTCGTACACGTTCTTCAGCGAGATCACGTCCAGGCGTCCCGGCGTTTCGTCGGGGCCATCGCTTTGCACGTGGTCCAGGTACAGGTCCGGCGACGGCGCCATCACCACGTCGTGGCCGGCGCGTGCCGCTTCGATCGCGCCATCGGTACCGCGCCAGGACATCACGGTCGCGTCGGCCGGCGGGCCGCCTTCGAGGATCTCGTCCCAGCCGATCATGCGCTTGCCGTGCGCTTCGATGTACTTGCCAAGCCGGCCCATGAACCAGCTCTGCAGCTGCATGTCGTCCTTCAGGCCCAGCGCCTTCTTCTTCGCCTGCACCGTGGCCGACTGCTCCCACTGGTCCTTCGCGGCCTCGTCGCCGCCCAGGTGGAAGTACTGGCCCGGGAACAACGGCATCATCTCGTCGAGCACGTTCTCAAGGAACTTGAACGTGTTGTCGTCGACGTTGAACAGCCATGTGTTGACGCCCCAGTCGGGCGACACGGGCGGCGCCGTCCCGGGCACGCCGAACTGCGGATACGAGGCGATCGCCGCCTGCGCATGGCCCGGCAGGTCGAACTCCGGCACGACGGTGATGTAGCGTTGCGCGGCGTACTTCACGATGTCGCGGATCTCGTCCTGCGTATAGAAACCGCAATAGGGCGCAGGCGCCCCCTTCGCATCGCGACCGGCCGCGCCGGCGGGAATGCGGCAGCTGCCGACTTCGGTCAGCTTCGGGTATTGCTTGATCTCGACGCGCCAGCCCTGGTCGTCGGTCAGGTGCCAGTGGAACGTGTTGAGCTTGTGCAGCGCCATCTGGTCCAGCAGCGCCTTCACTTCGTCGGGCGTGCGGAAGTGGCGTGCGACGTCGAGCATCAGGCCACGCCAGCCGAATCGCGGAGCGTCCTCGATGCGCTGCGTCGCAATCGACGCCTCGCCCTTGCCGCCGTCCGCGAGCAGCTGCCACAGCGTCACGGCGCCGTAGAACAGGCCGGCCGGCTTGCGCGCGGTGATCGTCGTGCCCTGCGGCGTTATGTTGACGACGTACGCTTCGTCACCTGCCGGTGCGATGCCCGGGTCGATCTTGAACACGACCGCGGCGCCATCGGCGGCACCGCCGACGTTCGGCGCGAATCCGCGCGCGAGCTTCACGCGCGACGCGAAATCCTGGGCGATGCGCGCGACTTCCGCGTCCTCGCCGACCACCGCGATGCGCGCCTGCGGGCCGAACGCGAAGCGGCCGTCGCGCAGTTCCACCTTCGCCGGACGCGGAATCACGGGCGTGGCGGCGGCGCTGGCGGAGATCGCCGAAGTTGTCGGGGTTGCCGCAGGCTTTGCGGCGTTGGCGCTGGTCGCATCCGCTTTGGGTGCGTCGTCGCGCTTGCACGCCGACAGTCCCATCGCCATCGCCATGGCGGCGACGCCCACTACGAATTGCCGTTTCATCGTTGTTCGCTCTCCTGTCGCGAGCGCCGCGCGGGCGCCGGAAACGAACGGGCCCGGCATGACCGGGCCCGTTGTGTTGCTTACACCGTCAACGGATGGATCAGTACTTGAACCGGAAGTTCAGATAGTACTGGCGACCGTTGTTGTAGAACGCCTGCGGATGACCGTCGGCCACGAAGTAGCTGAGCGTCGGATCGTTGAGGTTAAGGGCGTCCAGGGTGATCGACATCCAGTCGGTCGCCTTCCAGCCGACCGAGGCCGACAGCGTGCCGAAGTCGTCCTGGAAGTACTCGTTGGCCCGCAGCATGCCGTGGTAGAACGAGGAGCGGAAGGTGTACGCGAGACGGGCGTTGAAGCGATCGTTCTCGAAGAACGCCGACAGGTTCCAGGTGTTCTTCGAGGTGCCAACGAGGGCGTCGGTCGCATCGCTGCCCGCCGGAACGTCGGCCTCGCCATCGGCGTAGGTGTAGTTCGCCGAGATGCCGAAGTACTCGGCGATCGGCTGCTCGTACGTCAGCTCGATGCCGCGCACCTTGCCGTCGCTGTTGACCGGCAGCGTGACTTCATACGCCTCGACCATGCCGTTCTGGTCGTTGACGTAGTCGCGGGTCTCGGTGGCGTAGCGGACGTAGTTGTCCAGGTCCATCGAGAACAGGCTCGCCGCCAGCAGGCCGCGTTCGGTGAAGTACCACTCCAGCGAGGCGTCGAAGTTGGTCGAGATGATCGGTTCCAGTTCCGGGTTGCCCGCCGAACCGGTGTGCGTCAGGTTCGACAGCGACACGGCGCCGGCCAGCGCCGAGTAATCCGGCAGCGTCATCGTCTGCGACGCGGCCAGGCGCAGGATCAGGTCGTCGGCGAAGTTGTAGCGGAAGTTGACGCTTGGCAGCACGCGGTCGTGCTTGTTGTTGTGGCGCTCGATCACGAAGTTGCCGAACAGGCTGCTGACGTCCGGCGTGATCGTCGCGTCGCCGCCCAGGCCACGGTAGAACTGGATGTCCTGCGAGATGTCGACGTAGCGCAAGCCGGCGTTACCGCTCCACTTGTCGCCCGAGAAGTTCGCCTGCGCGTAGAGCGCCGTGTTCTCCTCGTTGATGTTGAACTCGCTGCCGTAGTTGTGGCGGGCGCCGTCCTTGCGGACGGTGGAGTTGTTCTTGACCGCCTGCTCG
>Ga0209257_1004007_pt1 | contig 11875 bp, 9 predicted proteins | sample AraplaCvi_mCL_r2_FD_184277 | JGI IMG/M metagenome (GOLD analysis project Ga0209257, IMG submission 184277) | Arabidopsis root microbial communities from North Carolina, USA - plate scrape MF_Cvi_mCL_r2 (SPAdes) (version 2) | ecosystem: Host-associated > Plants > Roots > Endosphere | place: USA...
TCGTCACCGACTTCCTGGCGCTGTTTCCCGAAATCAACATCCGCCTGCTGCTCGCAGACCGCAACGTTCACCTCGTCGACGATCATGTCGATATGGCCGTCCGGATCGGGCCGTTGCCGGACAGCACGATGGTTGCGACGCGGATCGGATCGATGCGGATGGTGATCTGCGCCAGCCCCGCCCTGCTTGCAGCTCACGGCACACCGCAGACACCGGAAGATCTTCGACGGATGCCGTGGGTGACGTTCGAAGGGCCGATGCCATCGTCCGCTCGGGACATGCTGCCGGCGGGATCGAACGCGACCCATGGCGTTATCCCCGCATCCCGCCTTTCGGTTTCGACGGCCGAGGCCGCCGTAGACGCCGCGATGCGCAATGTCGGGGCAACGCGGCTGCTCCATTACCAGGTCGAGGAAGCGGTCAGGGCCGGCGCGCTTCGGATCGTTCTGGACTCCTTCGAACCGGAGCCACCGCCCATCCACCTCGTCCACGCCGCGCGTGGCCAGATGCCGCTCAAGATGCGCAGCTTCCTGGATTTTGCCGCACCCAGGCTGCGGCAGGCGCTCGACCGGATCAGCTCCGTCGCCTGACGTCGCCGCTGACGATCGCGTCGTCCGGCACCGTTTTTGGCATGCCGGAGGAGCTGAAACCGAGACTGCTTGTCATTATGACATCCACCCTATTTTAGAATGGATGTTCGGCCGCGGCCCATTGCACGGGAGCTTGAAAATGGCAGTAATTCAGGAAGAACCCCCGATCGCACTCCCCTCACATCCTGAGGAAATCAAATCCACTTTTGATCTGCGCGTGGGGAAGCACATTACCTTGCAAGGCAGCGCCAGAATAACGCCAGCGGGCGTGATCAGCACGGGAATCGCGATCGCCGCCATGACGCTTGCATTGGGGTATCTCATATCGTCAATGCGGCGTCGGGGGAATTAGGCGGACGCCTAAAGCCTATCAGCTCTCGACAGTGTTCAGAGATAATTGGAGGAAATGGCGCACCCGAAGAGATTCGAACTCCTGACCCCCAGATTCGTAGTCTGGTGCTCTATCCAGCTGAGCTACGGGTGCGTCTGCAAGCAGTGCGTTACCGCTTGCGTGGCGATCCTCTAAAACGTCCGCATTCCGATTGCAAGCGATTTTACCGAGGGCAACGTCATTTTGCTGTCACTTCTCGCTCAAACCGTTGAGAAGCAACATTTATTTGCATCAGGCCCGAACCCGGTAGTCCTCCAGCGAGACCGGGCGATCGGGAATTTCGATCCTAAACTGCGTGCCGGGACCCGGTTTTTCCACAAGCGCAATGGTGCCGCCATGGGCCAGGACAAGTTCGCGGGCAATGACGAGGCCAAGGCCGGTGCCGCCCGACCGCGCCGAACCGCGGAAGGCCGAAAACAGGTTCTCCCGGGCCTTTCGCGGCATGCCGGGGCCGGTGTCGTCGATGGTGATGCTGACGACGCTGCCGACCCGGTGCGCGGAGACCGTAACCCGGCGAACCATGGACGCATCCTGCGGATCGAAATTCACCAGTGCCTGGACGGCGTTCCGGCAGAGATTGTGGATGACGCGGAAAATCTGCTCGCCGTCGCAATCCACTTCGAGATCCCCGGCGATCTGGTCCAGAAACTCGATCCCGATTTCCGGATCGATCGCCAGCATGTCCCGCACGTCCTGGGCCAGGGCCGCAAAGCGGATGCGCCGGCGACGGGGCGCTGCCTCGGAGGCCTGGCCGTAAGCCAGGACTTCGCTGGTATAGCCCACCGCGCGGTCGATAGTGCGCAGCAGTTTCGGTGCGAAACTTCTCACCATCGGGTCATCGACATCAGTGAGTCGGTCGGACATCAATTGCGCCGAAGCCAGGATGTTGCGCATGTCATGGTTGATCTTCGATACGGCGAGGCCAAGATCAGCAAGGTTCTTCTGCTGCTTCAGGGTGCGCTGCAATTGCGCCTGCATGGCGGTCAGGTGCCGGCCGGCGACGGCAAGCTCGCCCCGGGAGCGGTCGCCCGTAAAGACGCGGCCGGGATCCTCCGGCTGCTCGGAGAAAAGCTGCATGCTGTGGGTCAGCCGCCGGATCGGCATGATCATCATGCGATTGATGGCGAGGAAAATCAGCACGGCGGTGATCAGCGAGATCAGCAGCGACAGGAGAAACATCGTCTTGGAATATTTCAGCATGTCCTTGCGCAGCGCGTCATCGGTCATGACCAGTTCGATGACCATGTCGCTGTCACCGATCGGGCCATAGACACGCATGACGCGGCCACCACCGAAAACGAGCGTGTCGACTGCGTCGCACATTGCGGAGATCAGCGGTGTATTGGCAAGGTCGTATACGTGGTCGATCTGGGGCTGAGTGTCCGTGGCCGCCAGCAGGCGAGACGTGCCGTCCTTGCGGAGCGCGATCACCTTGGTGCCGGTCGCAAGCAGCGTATCGTCCTGGACCGCGCGGGGAAGCTCGGCGGGCTGCAGCCCGTCGATGACGATGCCGGCTGCGGCGGCGGTATCCAGGCGATCGCGCAGCCAGTTCATCCGCATGGTCGCGATGGAGGGGACGAAGATCAGAACTTCGGCCATCATCACGAAGATGACGGTGAGCCAGAGAAGCCTGCCGGAAAGGCCGCGGAAAAGGCGCGGCATGGTTTCCGGTCCTGCGCCTTCCGGCGAGGACCCCGAGCGCCCCGAGGCATGAACCTCGTCGTCCATGCGGACCTCCGTTTCCGAATACCCGGCCCGTCGGACGGGAGCAGGCTCAAGTATGATCGGCCATTTTATAGCTTCAGCTTTTTTTTACCAGTCCCTTTGCCGCAGTGCAAAAGAGAAAGCGGAGAACAGTTACCTGCCTCCGCTTCCTTATTCGATCGACATCCGAAATTGGATCAGAATTCTTCCCAATCTCCGGCAACGGCGGCCGTTGCCGTCGCGGCGGCGGTGGCGGCTCCGCCGAAAGCCCGCGACAGCGCACCCGTCATCGCCTTTACCGGAGAGACCCGCGGCCGGTGAGCGGTCGTCGCCGTAACGACGGGCCGGGCGGTTTTGACTGGCTGGGCAACGCGTTCGCCGTCCTGGCCGATGTCGAAATTGGAGACGAGTGCAAACAGGCTGTCGGCCTCGGAGGACAATGTCTGCGTCGCTGCCGACGTCTCCTCGACCATGGCGGCGTTCTGCTGCGTGACCTGGTCCATCTGGTTGACCGCGGTGCTGACCTCGCCGAGCCCTGTCGACTGTTCGCGCGAGGCGACGGCGATCGAATGGATATGGTCGTTGATGCGCAGCACGCGGGTTTCGATTTCCGACAGCGCCTCGCCGGTCTTCTGGACCAGCATCACGCCTCCGGCGACTTCCTCGCCGGACTTGCTGATCAACCCCTTGATGTCCTTTGCGGCACTTGCCGAGCGCTGGGCGAGTTCGCGGACCTCCTGGGCGACGACGGCGAAACCCTTTCCGGCTTCGCCGGCGCGGGCTGCCTCGACACCGGCGTTCAGAGCCAGAAGATTGGTCTGGAAGGCGATCTCGTCGATGACGTTGGTGATCTGGGCGATCTCGCGGGAGGCTTGTTCGATGCGGCCCATGGCATCGACGGCGCTACGCACCACCTCGCCCGACTGGACCGCGCTCTGCTTGGCCTCTCCGACCATGACGGTCGCCTCGTGCGCCCGTTCCGTCGAGCTCTTGACGACGGCGGTGATTTCGGCGAGCGCGGCGGAGGTTTCTTCGAGTGCCGCGGCCTGCTGTTCGGTGCGGCGGGACAGATCGTTGGTCGCGCGGCTCAGCTCGGCGGCGCTGCCGTTGATGGAGCCGGTCGCGGTGCGGACATTCCGCATCGTGCCGCGCAGCGTATCCATCGTGCCGTTGACATTGTGCTGCAGCTCGGCGAACGCACCCTTGAAAGTGCCCCGCATGCTGTCGGTGAGGTTGCCCTCGGCGAGGCTTTTCACGACGCGCCGGGTTTCCGACACCCCGGCGTCGACGCTCTCGACAAGCATGTCCACGTCACGGGCGAAATGGTCGAGGCTCTCCTCACCCCACTGCATGTTGATGCGACGGGTGAAATCCCCCTCGGCCGCGGCTGCGACAACGGCGGCCATCCGTGCCTGCAGATCGTCGCTCTTGCCGCGCATGGTCGCTTCGGACGCATTCATGCGCGCGACTTCGATGCCGTTCCTGCGGAAAATCTCGATCGCAGCCGCCATGTCGCCAATCTCGTCGGCGCGGTTGGCGCCATTGACGATCGTATCGAACTTGCCGTCGGCGATGTGTTTCATCGCCCTGGTCAGGTCGGTGATCGGATGGCTGAGCTGCCGGCGGCCGAGGTAAAGGCCGAAGCCGGCACCAGCCGCAACGCCTGCCAAGGTGACTGCCGAGACGAGGATGAAAAGCGTCTGGGTGAAATTGTTGAGTTCTTCGTTCACGGCCGCGAGAACGGCCTTGTCGGTGGCGACGATCGCGTCGATCTCCACCTGGTAGGCCTTGCGGTTGTTGCGGTTGGCGTCGTTGTTGCCCTGTTCGTTGGCAGCGGCCGGGCTCACCTCCCGGCCAAGACGGGCCGTCTCGGTCCGGAAACCGGTGAACTCCTTGGAGCGGGCGAGCAGCTTGTCGAATGCGGCGCGCTCGTCAGCGGGAACGATCTTGTTCCAGTCATTGAGAAGCTTGCCCATCTCGTCGAGGTAACCGAGGATGCCATCCCCGAATTTTCCACCCTCCTTGGTATCCTTCGACATGTAGACGCCGCGGGATTCCATAACGACGGCAGTGACGAGGCGGTTCAGGTGTTCGCCCTTGTGCGCCCGGTCGGCGGCCAGTTCATATTGAACCATCATCTGGCGATATTCAGCCATGGCGAACAACGCCATTCCGCCGATAAAGCAGGCCACGAGGCTCATCAGACCGACGAGGAGGTTGATTTTCCCTCGAATTTTCATTGTTTTTCCTTCCAGACGCCACTTTACCGTGTGAGAAAGAGCGCGCTCGTAAACGACGCCTCTTCCATTCCATGCTAAAATTAGCCTTTAGAAATTAAAGAAATGCTTAGAGGTGAGGACGTGGCCGGCCGATAGGACATTGAACTTTTCCTGCAGGAGTTTGAGGCGGTCGTGCGTGCAAGGCGAAGATCGCATCCGGTGTTTCGCCCCTGAATTCAAAGGGGCCGAGGGAGCGGCGACATTCCAACCACGCGGATATCCGTGGTGACGGCTTTGATAGAAGCTCGAGCGGCCGCGGGCCCGCATGCAAAAAACCCGGCGGCGATTGACTTTTCCGCCGGAGTCCTCCTATAAGCCGCCCACGTTCAGCTCCGGCCGGCTTGCACGCATGCAGCCGCTTGCGCAGATCGTTTTCCGAAGCGCTCTTGCCGTCGTGATGACGGCAAACTCCAAGAAGGGCCGCACACCGCGGTATTAAAATAAATGAAGCGTACCTATCAACCGTCCAAGCTTGTTCGCAAGCGCCGCCACGGATTCCGCACCCGCATGGCCACCAAAGGTGGTCGTCTGGTTCTTTCCGCACGTCGCGCCCGTGGCCGCAAGCGTCTCTCGGCCTAAGGCCTGAGATGCCCGAGACAACCGGGCGATGACGACTGAGAAAAAGAACGAGAAAACTGTCGGGCGGCTTCAGAGCCGGCCGCAGTTCCTTGCCGTCCGCGAGGGCGAAGCCCGCAGGGGCCGGAACTTCCTTCTGGAAGTCCTTGATCGGAACCAGCCGGACGAAGCGCCGCGCGTCGGTTTCACCGTTACAAAAAAACATGGCAACGCGGTCGAACGCAACCGCATGCGACGCCGGCTCCGCGAGGCGGTGAGGCAATCTGCCGGATTTGCAATGAAGAACGGACACGACTATGTGATTGTCGCGCGGCGGGAGGTGCTCAACGCCCCCTTTGCGGATATGACGGCTCAGCTTATCGAGCGTATCGAAAGCAAGCCGAGACCAAAGCGGTCCGAGGAGACCCGTTCCAGGAAAGCATGATGGAAAAGAACCGCAATTACTTCATCGCGATCGCGCTCTCGGTGCTGATCGTTCTTGCCTGGCAGTTCCTCTATATGAATCCGAGGATGGAAGCCCAGCGGCGCGCCGAGGAAGCGCAACGCGCGCTCCAGGGCGAAGCCGCCCAGACGACATCGCCGGAAAGCCCTGGTGCCCAGAGTGGTTCCGGCGTACTGGGGAACCTGCCCGGCGCGACCCCGGCAACTGCTGCGCTTTCCCGCGATCAGGCCATTGCCCGGTCGCAGCGTGTGCAGATCGAGACGCCTGCCCTGATCGGTTCCATCAATCTGACCGGCGCCCGTTTCGACGACCTCAAGCTGCGCGAGTATCACGAGACCGTCGACGACAAGAGCCCGATCATCACGCTGTTTTCGCCGTCCGACACCGCAGACGGCTATTTCACGGAAGTCGGCTACATCCCGAATGAATCGATCGGCACCGCTCCCGGCACCGGCACGCAGTGGACGCTCGCAAGCGGCGAAAAGCTGACCCAGCAGACGCCGGTGACGCTTACCTTCACCAACGACAAGGGCGTGACCTTCACGCGTACGATTTCGGTCGACGACCATTACATGCTGACCGTCGCCGACAAGATCGACAACAAGACGGCCGCCCCGGTGAAGCTGACGCCGTATGGCCGCGTGCTGCGCAACAACAAGCCGGCAACGCCCTCGGTCTGGGTCATCCACGAAGGCTTCATCGGCGTGATGGGCGAGAGCGGCAGCCTGAAAGAGAACACCTACGCCAATATCGAAAAAGAGCAGTTCACCAACGAAAAGGCGACAACCGGCTGGCTCGGCATCACCGACAAGTATTGGGCTGCGACCCTGGTGCCGCCGCAGACGCTGCCTTATGTCGGCCGCTTCTCGCATTTTAGCGGCGGCCAGGCGAGCTATCAGGCGGACTACAAGGGCGACGACCTGACGGTTCAGCCGGGTCAGTCCACCGAGCTCAAGAACCTCGTCTTCGCCGGCGCCAAGGAAGTGCCGCTGATCTCGCGCTACGAGACGGAGTTTGCCGTTCCGCAGTTCAACCGCCTGATCGACTGGGGCTGGTTCTACTTCATCACCAAGCCGATGTTCCAGCTGATGGACTTCTTCTTCCGTCACGTGGGCAATTTCGGCGTGGCGATCCTGCTGACCACCATCGTCGTCAAGGCGCTGTTCTTCCCGCTCGCCAGCAAGCAATACGCTTCGATGGCCAACATGAAGCGCATGCAGCCGAAGATGGAAGAGCTGAAGGCCAAGTTCGGCGACGACCGGATGGGCCTGCAGCAGGCGATGATGGCGCTCTACAAGGAAGAGAAGATCAACCCTATCGCCGGCTGCTGGCCGGTACTGTTGCAGATCCCGGTCTTCTTCGCGCTCTACAAGGTCATCTACGTCACGATCGAAATGCGGCATGCGCCGTTCTTCGGCTGGATCCAGGACCTGTCCGCCCCCGACCCGACCTCGCTGTTCAACCTGTTCGGTCTGCTGCCCTACGACGTGCCGCATGCGCTGATGATCGGCGTCTGGCCGCTGGTGATGGGCGTCACCATGTTCCTGCAGATGCGCATGAACCCGACGCCGCCGGATCCGACCCAGGCGATGATCTTCACCTGGATGCCGCTGGTGTTCACCTTCATGCTGTCGTCCTTCCCGGCCGGTCTCGTCATCTACTGGGCATGGAACAACACGCTGTCGGTGACGCAACAGGCGATCATCATGAAGCGCCACGGCGCCAAGGTCGAACTTTTCGACAACCTGAAGGGCCTGTTCCGGCGAAAACCGGCGCCGACGAAATAGCGCTCCGGCACAAACGAATGAGAAACCCCGGCCAGTCCGGGGTTTTCTTTTGGGAAAAGCGGCTGAAAAGCCCGAAAGCTTGACATTGCCGGCCAAAACCGTGAAGCCGTCCCCTTCGATAAAACAGGACGACCAGAACCGATGCCCGCAGACATGAGCACGGACGACAAGCCGTTATTCGGCCGCCCCTGGATCTTCATCCGGGGCGTACCCTCGATGAAGTTCCTGCCGCCGGAAGGTCCGCTCGAAGTGGCCTTTGCCGGCCGCTCGAATGTCGGCAAGTCGTCGCTGATCAACGCGCTCGTCGGCCAGAAGGGTCTGGCGCGCACGTCCAATACGCCCGGCCGGACCCAGGAGCTCAATTACTTCGTACCGGACGGTTATTCGGGCCAAGGCGGCGACCTGCCGCCGATGGCGTTGGTCGATATGCCGGGCTACGGCTATGCCCAGGCGCCGAAGGAGACGGTCGATGCCTGGACCAAGCTGGTCTTCGACTATCTGCGCGGCCGCGCAACGCTGAAACGCGTCTACGTGCTGATCGACAGCCGCCACGGCATCAAGAAGAACGACGACGAGGTGCTCGACCTGCTCGACAAGGCCGCCGTATCCTACCAGATCGTGCTGACCAAGATCGACAAGATCAAGGAACCGGCCGTGGTGAAGCTGCTGGCCGAGACGCAGGAGAAGATCCGCAAGCGTCCCGCCGCCTTCCCGTTCGTGCTCTCGACCTCGTCGGAAAAAGGCAGGGGCATCGAGGAACTGCGCCAGGCGATCGCCGAAGCGGTCGGCCGGTCGCTCTGACCCAGCCCCGACAAGCAGATCCGGCCGCCCCGAAGAAAGACGACCGGATCCTGGGGTAAGAGCCTAATACGCGAAACCGGCTCTTACATTTTCGGCAAGAGAACCTTGTCGACCACGTGGATGACGCCGTTCGACTGCTTGACGTCGGCGATCGTGACATGTGCCACGCCGCCCATTTCGTCGGTGAGCGTGATCTTGCCCATGCTTTCCTTGGCCTTCAGGACGCAGCCGCCGACGGTCTTGACGTCATGCGTGCCCTTGTCGTCCTTGATCATCTTCTCGATGGCCGTGGACATGGCATCCGCCGCGACCACATGGCAGGTCAGCACCTTGGTGAGCTGTGCCTTGTTTTCCGGCTTTAGCAACGTTTCGACCGTGCCCTTGGGCAGAGCGGCGAAGGCTTCGTTGGTCGGTGCGAAGACCGTGAACGGACCCTTGCCCTGCAGCGTCTCGACCAGGCCGGCCGCCTTGACGGCAGCGACGAGCGTCGTGTGGTCCTTGGAGTTCATGGCGTTTTCGACGATGTTCTTGTTTTCGTACATCGCGGCGCCGCCGACCTTAGGATTGGCGGCGAAGGCTGTCACGGCGGTGGCGGACAGAACGGTCGCGACGGCGAGCGTGCGGAGTGCGGTCTTCAACATGGTGGCTTCCTCTCAACGAAACTGATTGCCCCGGCGCGTATCAGCGCCTCCAAGGCCTGGCGTCCCGACATCGGCGGAGACATCGCAAGAGACGGGAGGCGCGTGAAAAGAGTTTCAGCCGCGATAGGAAAGCAGCCGAAAAACTTTCAAGTCGCTGTTTTCGTTGACGGATATTTGACGATCTGGCTGCCGCCAACCCTGTCCGATGCATTTGAGGCGGTATGGTGCCGGGATGCACCGCTCCAACCAGCCCTCGCCTCTTCGTCGATTGCGCGACAATCTCGCGGACTGATTATTTCCTATGTCAAAAACATGCGCTAAAAGGCCCCACTCAATATTCAGGGGTATCCGATGACGGCTTCCGAAAGCGAACTTCAAGCCAAGCTTCTGGCGCAGGCGCTGCCCTATATGCAGCGTTACGAAAACAAGACGATCGTCGTGAAATACGGCGGTCACGCCATGGGCGATACGGAACTCGGCAAGGCGTTCGCAGCCGATATCGCGCTTCTCAAGCAGTCCGGCGTAAACCCGATCGTCGTTCACGGCGGCGGCCCGCAGATCGGCGCGATGCTGACGAAGATGGGCATCGAATCCAAGTTCGAAGCCGGCCTGCGCGTCACCGACCAGAAGACGGTCGAGATCGTCGAAATGGTCCTCGCCGGCTCGATCAACAAGGAAATCGTCGCGCTGATCAACCAGACCGGCGAATGGGCGATCGGCCTTTGCGGCAAGGACGGCAACATGGTCTTCGCCGAAAAGGCAAAGAAGACCGTGATCGATCCGGACAGCAATATCGAACGGGTCCTCGACCTCGGCTTCGTCGGCGAAGTGGTGGAAGTCGACCGCACGCTGCTCGACCTGCTCGCCAAGTCGGAAATGATCCCCGTCATCGCCCCCGTCGCCCCCGGCCGCGACGGCGCCACCTACAACATCAACGCCGATACGTTCGCCGGCGCGATCGCAGGTGCGCTGAGCGCCACGCGCCTGCTCTTCCTCACCGACGTTCCGGGCGTCCTCGACAAGGACAAGCAGTTGATCAAGGAACTGACGGTCGCCCAGGCCCAGGCCCTCATCAAGGACGGCACGATTTCCGGCGGCATGATCCCGAAGGTCGAGACCTGCATCGACGCGATCAAGGCCGGCGTGCAGGGCGTCGTCATCCTGAACGGCAAGACCGCCCATTCCGTTCTGCTCGAGATCTTCACCGAACACGGCGCCGGCACGCTGATCGTTCCCTGATCGCCTGCGGTTTCAGGACCTAGCCGGCGGCGGTGAAAACCGCCGCGGCGTCCTCCTTCAGCTTCGCCATCATCGCCCGGTAGGGACCCGGTCCGTAGCTGACGCGGCTGACGCCCAGTTCCGCGAGCCGTTTCGGCGACGGAACGCCTGCGAACATCATGATGTTGACCGGGAGCGGCGAGGCCTTGCATAGCGTCTCGATCAACCCTTCATCCGCCAGGCCCGGCGCGAAGAAGCCGTTGCCGCCGGCCTCGGCATAGGCCTTGGCGCGGCGGATCGCCTCGTCAAGAAGTGCGGCATGTTTGCCCTGATCGCCTTCCTGCAGGAAGAGATCGGTCCGCGCGTTGATGAAGAACGGCATGTCACGACTGTCCGCCAATGCCCGGATGGCACGAATGCGTTCGGCCTGCTGACCCACCGGATAGATGCCGCTGCCGCCGACGATCTGATCCTCGAAATTGATGCCGATGGCGCCGGCCTCGATGACCTTGGCGACATTCGCCGCGAGTTGGACCGGATCTTCCGCATAGCCGCCTTCGAAATCGGCGGTGAGCGGCAGCTCGACGGCGGCAGCGATCGATTTCACCGTCGCGAGCAAAGCGTCAAGCGGCAGGTTTTCGCCGTCGGCATAACCTTGCGCTGCGGCGACCGACCAGCTTCCGGTGCCAAGCGCCTTTGCCCCCGCATCTGCAACTGCCTTGGCGGTTCCGGCATCCCAGATGTTGTAGATGATGACCGGATTGCCCTTCCTGTGAAGCGCACCAAATGCAGCTGCCTTGTCGTTCAGAGACATGGATGATCCTCCCGTTGATCGCCCATCCTAGCCGGATTCGAAAACGGATGCCGCCGCAAATCGGGCGCCGATCAGGAAAAGATCAATCCCAGGATGCCACAGACGATCAGCAGGCAGCCGAAGACTTCCATGCGGTTCACCCGCTCGTGGAAAAGAAAATACGAGGCCATGAAGGTGAAGACGAGTTCGATCTGGCCCAGCGCGCGGACATAGGCCACCTGCTGCAAGGTCATCGCAGTGAACCAGCCGGCCGAGCCGACGACGCCGGCAACGCCCACAAGCGCGGACGAACGCCAGGAAAGGATGACCTGGACGATCTCTCGCTTGTCCTTCCAGAACATCCAGACGAGCATGAAGGCTGTCTGGAAGGTCGTGACGCAGGCGAGGGTCACGGCGGCCTCCATGACAGGCCCCGGTCCGCCGAGCGACAGCGAAGCCGTGCGGTAGGAAACGGCGGAAATGCCGAAGACCGCGCCCGAGGCGATGCCGATCAGGGCGGTGCGGCTGGTCATTGCAACCAGCATGTTGCGCCAGGACAAAGGCATGCGCGCCATCGAGATGGTCATCACGCCGATGACGCCGACGATGATCGCGGCGACCGAGCCGGGCGTCAGCTTTTCGCCGAGCAGGAT
>Ga0209257_1004015_pt1 | contig 11848 bp, 11 predicted proteins | sample AraplaCvi_mCL_r2_FD_184277 | JGI IMG/M metagenome (GOLD analysis project Ga0209257, IMG submission 184277) | Arabidopsis root microbial communities from North Carolina, USA - plate scrape MF_Cvi_mCL_r2 (SPAdes) (version 2) | ecosystem: Host-associated > Plants > Roots > Endosphere | place: USA...
TTCAGCGCTAAAGCGGATGATTGGCTCAAGGTCGATGCCCTGCCGCTCGAATGATCTCCCATCAATCCGGAGATCGAGACCAGCAAGCGCCAAATGACGATTTTGGCAGGCGAACCAACCGTCACGAAAGGCATTGAATTCCGCAAGTCCGCCAACCCAATTTCGGTAGACAATTCTGCCGTTGGAACTGCGCCGCGGCATACCATCGGTTGAAACCACCTTTATTTTCTTCGATCCAAAGCCTTGGACGGTGAGTGGCCGGAGCGTCATCATAAGATGTGCGTGAGGATTTCCGGGAGTGTTGTGGTAGACCCAATCAGCCACCATGCCGTTCCCTAGGACATGTTGCGCGACGAACTCGCGCACCAATGCAATGTTCTGATCGCTCGTAAGTTCGATTGGAAGTGCAAGTGTCACATCCTTGGCAAGCTGGGCGTCCAGTCTCTCTTCGAAATTCTCCACGCGGTTCCAGAATGCTTCCGATGCACGTGCGGCCGAAGGGTCAGCCGCAATCGTCCGCAACCACTCCGGCGCATCGACGGGAATGGCAAATTCCTCGTGCAAAAGATCACGTTTTTCGGAATAGTTCGCGGTACTGGCTTCACGTTCGAAGTACATCGTCGCTCGATGCTTGTACGCCGCGGAAAGTACGGCGCTTCGTCCTTTTCCACGACTGATCACGTTGACGTCAAAATGGGGGCTGACCATGATATTTGCTCCCGGCACGGTGCGAATTTCCGCCGATTCCGGGGGGGCGCCATCCGGCCATGTAAGGAGCGGAGCCTTAGGCGCATGTCTGGCCTTGCCGGGCGCTTCCCGGAAATGCCAATGAGAGTGTGTGTTCTTTGCCCATTGCGAAAGGGACAAAAGTGCTCCCCAATTTGCGGAGTGAGCGCTTTTGCGGTTGAACGGTCCGGCATGGGCCCATGTATTGCGGCTGCACCCATTGAAGTTAGGCGTCACAAATCCCGCCCATGTCGCGCTGGTTCACAATCAAACGAGAATGCATGTCGACGAGGTGAGAGACCACATGCCGCGCGGTTATGCGCAAGCGAGGGCGGCAAAAGGAACCGTGGCCTATCTTATCTGCCCGGCCGCGCCAGCGTCCGGGCAACGTCGATGATGTCATCCCGTGATGCCGTCGGATCTTCCTTGTTCCAGGCAACACCAAGCCCGATCTTGAGATCGACGCCCCGCACGGGCTTAAGCTCGAAATTGCGGTTCGGCAGATCTTTCGTCCATTCGGGGGCAAAGCCGATGCCGAGGCCCGCTGAGACCAGCGACACCAGGGAGAAAGTGTCGTCGCAGCTGTAGGCGATGTTGCCGGTCAGACCATGGGTCTCAAACATCTCCGAGAAATAGCGCTCAGAATAGGATAGGTTCTGACGGGAAAAGGCGATAATCTTTTCGGAGCGGAGGTCCTCAATGTCGATCTCGCTTCGAAGCGCGAGCTGGCTCGTCTTTTCGACAGCCAGCAAATAGCGCTCGTGCGCAATCGAGAAGAAGCGCAGGGATCCGATGTTTTCGACCGGTCGGATGAAACCGAGATTGATCTGGCCGTTCTCTAGTCCTCGGATAACGTCGCTGGTCGAGCCACTGGTAACATGCAAAGCGACATCGGGAAACTTCCGGCCGATCCGAGAGAGAAACACCGGCAGCAAGCCAATGGTTGCCGGATAAACGGTCCCTATCTTGATCGTGCGCGCCGCCTTCCCGGCAACCGATCGCGCCACCTCTGCCGACAAGCCGACATCGCCAATGATCCGAATTGCGCGATCGTAAAAAACCTCCCCTGCGCGGGTCAGTTCGACCCGGCGCGTCGACCGCTCCAGCAACCGGACACCCAACTCCTTCTCCAGCGCCTGGATGTGTGAACTCAGCGCCGGCTGGGCAATGCACATTCGGACCGCCGCCCGATGGAAGTGCAGTTCCTCAGCCACCGCAACAAAGTAGGAGAGTTGGCGCAGTTCCATGCCGTCCCAGGTCCTCCGCATGCGCCTCGATCGCAATCATAGTTTTATAATACGTGGTTTTATAGGCTGTCAAATGGTGTTGTCTGCTCATGGACGTACGACAACGGGTGGCGCTAAATCTCCGACGGTTAAGGGTAGCGAGACAACTTTCGCAGGACGATCTGGCTCTTGTAGCCGGTATAGAGAGATCCTATGCAGGCCACTTGGAACGGGGCAGCAAGAATCCGACGGTCGTCACGCTGGAGAAACTCGCTTTGGCCCTTAAGTGTGACGTTTCAGAGTTAGTAATTCGCCCTCCGGAAAACGCGCCCGACATCAAGCCACTGAAAAGTGGGCGCCGAAGCTCCCGAGTGAGACGACCGACCTAGTTTGCTCAAGAGGCAGCAGAAAACGAATGCATGAATACTTGTGTTCCAACGGCCAAAGTAGGGCTCGTGTGCAACACTTTCTGCTCGACAAATTTTGGTGTGGACTTGACACGATTAGCAAGGTCACGGCAAAGGCATTTTGAGTGTGCGGCGGGCGTCAAACTGCTCTCATTCCAGATCAATGCGTTGCGGACAAAGGCATAGAAGCTAGTTCGGGCCAATCGCTAGAACTGCAGGAAAACGGCTGCAAGGAGGTCGAAGTGTCTTTTTTCGCGGTGGCGCGACGAGTGGCGCGTATTTTGTCACCGGCGAAGGCCTATAAAAGCCCTATTGAACGGCGCGTCGCTCATCTTGAGAGACTAATAGCGTATGAACCCTCTGGCGGCCGCCCCCCCACAGCAAGCACCAATTTATCTAGGCTGCGTATAACCTGGGTGATTCCCGACTTCACGCCCGGCGCCGGTGGGCACATGACCATTTTTCGTATAGCGAGCTATCTTGAGCGCTTTGGTCATGAGGTAAGCTTTCTGGTCCAAAATCCGAGCATCCATAAGTCGGGAGCTGCGGCGTTGGCAACAATAAACAAGTATTTCCAGCCGTTCTCGGGAACTGTCGAATTCTTCAAAGATCGCACCCCCGACGCTATTGGGGACGCCTTGATCGCAACAGATCGCTTTACATGCTATCCCGTGAACGCAATGCAAGGATTCACGCGTAAATTCTACTTTGTTCAAGACTATGAAACGGCCTTCTATCCGGCAGGTGCTGAAGCGCTCTTGACAGAAGCAACCTATCACTACGATTTCGATTGTCTTTGCGCTGGTGATTGGCTTCACCGGCGCATGACGGAGCAGTTCGGCAGATGGTCGATGTCTTGGCCGTTGGCGTATGACGCTGGAGTTTACCGTCCCGGCGCAGGTCTGAACAAGCGTCATCGGAACCGCATCGCGCTCTATGCGCGCTACGTGACGCCTCGCCGCGCAGTCGAACTGGCATTCTTGGCCCTTGCAATACTTCAAAAGCAAGGCGTTGACTTCGAAGTCGACTTCTTTGGTTGGAAGCTAGGTAAGCTCAACGTCGACTTCCCATATCGAGATCATGGTGTTCTCACGAGCGACGAGTTGGCGCGCCTCTATCAGACGGCCACGATAGGCGTGGTCTTTTCTGCAACAAATCACTCACTCGTTAACAAAGAGATGATGGCATGCGGATTGCCAGTCATTGATCTAGATCTAGATTGCGTCAGGTCCATCTTCCCGGCTACTGCGATGGCATTCGCTCTCCCAACACCAGAAGGTATCGCCGCACAAATCAAGCGGCTCCTTGAGCAACCACACGAACGCGACCGATTGAGTCGGGAAGGTCTCGCATACGTGAACAATTTTTCTTGGGAGCGCTCTGCGCGCCTAGTTGAAGCCGCAATTAAAGATCGCGTTGCTTACGCCATTCAACAAGGAGGCTGTGATGGCTAAGCATCGTTGCGCCATAGTAATTCCAGCCAAGAACGCGATGGCCACTCTACCCAAGGTTATAGAGAAAGCCCTCGCTCAGCAAGTTCCGTGGTCCTATGAGATCATTGTGATCGACTCTGGTTCGAGTGACGGAACGAAAGAGTATCTTCGTGATCAATCTGGCATCCGGCTTATTGAAATCGAGCCGCATGAATTTGGCCATGGTAGAACCAGGAATCTTGGTATTGCCGCCGCGGATGCAGACCTGGTAGCGTTTCTTACTCACGACGCCGAACCCGTTGATGCAGCCTGGCTTCGCAACCTAGTGGCGGCATTAGAACAAAATCCGGATATTGCCGGTGCATTTGGACGTCATGTTGCTTATGAAACCGCGTCACCATTCACCAAAAGAGACTTAGAGTTACATTTCCAGAGCATTCAGCGACACCCTCTCATCGTTTACCGCGAACTTGAAGCACTAAGATACGAAACAGACGAAGGTTGGCGGCAATTATTGCATTTCTATTCTGACAATAATTCAATAATGCGTAAGTCGGTCTGGAATGATTTTCCGTATCCCGATGTCGAGTTTGCTGAGGATCAGCTTTGGGCGCAGCATATAATTCAAGCCGGTTACAAGAAGGCGTATGCGCCCGATGCCGTGGTTTTCCACTCCCATGACTACAGTTACTCTGAACAGCTACGTAGGGCATTCGACGAGTCTCGCAATTTTCATAAATACTTCGGCTACAAACTTTCCCCAAGCCCCATTGAAGCGCTCGCAAAGATAGTCAGGTTCTCATTTGAAGCGTTCAGACAGGAGGTTGATGAATCCTTCGGCGTCGTAACGGTCGGCGATCGCTTCCGGCGAGCCGGCCAACGCGCTGCTCTTGTTGCCGGTCACTGCCTAGGCGCGAATCACGAGAAGCTACCGAGATCACTCTCCACTCGATTGTCGCTTGATCGACGGTTGTTTAGAACTTAACTGATTACGGCGCTACGCGATAACTTAAGTTATGCATGACCCTGCCAGACCCGAACGGCGGCTTGGCATCACCTGACACCAAACGATGCGATCGGCCGCAACCAACTGATGAACAAAACGCAAAAGCACTTCGAGTGCCATGTTAACGCCGCATCTATCCTGAATAGCAGCTCGGTGGTAAAAGGTCCGCGTATTTTGGATGCGTGATCAAAGGCGCATTAAGTCTCGTGAAAACGGTGACCTGGCTGGCCTCCTGAGCACGGCGGCTGAAGTGCGGTGCTATATGGGCAGCCCTCCCAGACAATTAACAGGGAAAAGAATGAACCTGCAAGTTGACTATGCCGTTCAAGAGGCCGTCACGACGGCGAAGGATGATCCAGATGATGCGCTCGGCTTGGCAAAAAAGGACGCAACGTCCAAGCTTCTGAGCATTATCTTGAATAAAAAGAATTCGCTGGTTGCGTTTGTTCTATTTCCGAGTGCGATAATAGCTACCTACTGCTTTTTGATTGCAAGCGGACAGTACATTTTCGAGTCACGTATGATTGTACGCACGATCGGGGTTAGCGAACAATTTGATACCTCGGAAACACGAGAAGGTCGATCCGTCATCGGCGGGGATTCCCTTACACAAGATTCGTATATTGTTGCAAATTACTTAAGATCGCCTCAGATCGTGAAGCTACTCGATGAACAAATCGGATTGCGCAACTTCTTTTTGAAAGAATCCATCGACACACTATCGCGACTAAGGAGGGAAGCGTCGTTTGAGCAACTGTACAAATATTGGCTTGGCCACGTCGACACATATGTGGATGGGCCATCGGGCATCATAATTTTCACAGTTCGCGCGTTTTCACCGGAGGATACAGTCGCGATATCTACCGCGGCGCTGGCCGCAGCAGATCAAATGATTGACAAGATTTCCGACAAAGCGAAGGGCGACTTGGTCGCGCGTGGCGAGGGCGACGTTGTGACGAGTCTAGAGGCGTACCGCAAGGCGTTAGACGACCTTCGAAACTATCAAAACAAGACAGGGATTCTCGATCCCATTTCATCAGCGAAAATGTTAAATACCATAATTGCGAAATTGACTGAGGAGAAGCTCAGCCTGACGGTCGCTTTGAAATCCCTGGAAGCAGCAAAAGCAGATGACACTGCGCGCGGCCGTCAGTTGCGAAGATCCATCGAAGCCTTGGATGAACAGATCACTCTGCGACAGAACAGTCTCGCTGGCAACAACTCGACGAACGAAACCCAGTTGTCCAGTAGCTTGACAGAGTTCTCGCGCTTGGAGACCCGCAGAATAGTGACCCAAGCGTTGTATGAATCTACGGTTCGAAATCTGGACACGGCAAAGTCGGCAGCACTGAAACGAACAACATTCATGGCGGTCTTCTCGAAGTCGCAAGTACCAGAAGAGTCCGAGTACCCAAATCGCATCTCCGAATGGCTCATTCTAACCGCCGGGCTCTTCACGCTTTGGGTCACCGCTACACTAGTATGGATGTCCATCGAAGATCACCGCGTTTAACAATATGATTACGCTCGATAATGTGACAAAATTTTACAGAACCGCCGCGCATCGTCGCTATATATTGCGCAATCAGTCTGTGCACTTCAGTGCCGGGCAGTCCTATGGACTTTTGGGGGTGAACGGCGCAGGGAAATCTACAACAATGCGCCTGATTTCAGGCGCAGAATTGCCCAACAGAGGACGTATTCACCGTCAAGTGCGTGTATCCTGGCCTCTTGGATTCGCAAATGGTCTGAACAGTCAATTGAGCGGGAAAGAGAACCTCAAGTTTGTCGCGCGGGCCTATGGCGAAGATCACAACCGCGTTCTTCGGTTTGTGGCGGAGTTTGCAGAAATCGGCAGCTATATCAATGAGCCGTTGCGGACTTACTCATCGGGGATGATGTCTCGTTTTGCTTTTGGCCTTTCAATGGCCATTGAATTTGATTGTTATTTGGTTGACGAAATCACGGCAGTTGGCGACGCCAATTTCCAAAGACGGTGCCGGGACGCCTTCAGAGACCGGCGCGCTAAGTCTGACGTCATCATGATCTCCCATGACATGAATACAATCAAAGACTATTGCGACGTTGCAATCGTTTTGATTGACGGTCATTTGGTCCAATTCAATGATGTTGAGGAAGGCATAGCGACGTATATGCGCCTGAATCGCTAGCACGTACCGGCGCGGAGAAAAATGTGAAAGACGAAAACCAGCTGATCGTGAAAACAGAAATGGCGAGCGTAGTTGGTCGCAGCCAGCGGATGGCTGCCGCCTTAAGTTCCTATGCCCGCGCGCTAACGTTCGAAAACAGGAGCCGGCGCAATCTCTACCGCCTAGCCGGGCTAGCCCCGCGGGCGCGTGACCGCGTGTTTACCGCCCTTCTCGGCGCAATCTTCGCCATGACATTCGTTCTCCCCATGATCGGGTGTCTCGGCTACTACGCCTTGATGGTGAGCCCCGGATACGTATCAGAGGTACGCTTCATTGTACGCTCGTCTGCCCCGATATTGTCGAGAGACCGGTACTCAACTAGTACCGTTGAGCCTAAAGCGAAAATCGTCCAAGATACGGCCGTCTTACTTAATTATCTTGGAAGCCCGTCAATAATACAGGATCTTCAGAAGAATATTGACCTGAAAGAAGTGTTCGGCCGTAAAAATATTGACGTGTTCTCACGTCTCGCGCCTGATGCCACCCAAGATGAGACATTAGAGTACTGGAAAGACCGTTATTCGGCATCAGTGAACCCGAAGAGCGGCATCGTCGAATTGGAGGTCACGGCTTTTACTCCAGCGGAAGCGCAAAAGCTCGTGGAGCTCGTACTACGGCTCTCGGAGGTACAGATAAATAGTCTTAGTTCCGGTATGTGGAATGACCTTCTTGTGTCCGCACAACAAGACGTGGAAACGGCCACAACCGAAGTTGCAGCTCTGAGAGGGAAACTCAGAGATACTCAGAACCTCACGGGCGTTTTTGACATAGATCTCTCGGCCGAAAGTATACTAACAACCCTGACGAGCGTAGAGTCCGAAATCGCACAACTAAGAAGCCGCCGCGAAGCCTTGAGGTTTAGCCTCGACAAACAAGCACCACAGTTGGCCGACATGGACCGAAGGCTCGCGGCGCTTGAAGAGCAGGCTCGGAAACTCGGGGCGAAGGCTGCGGGCACATCAACGGAGACATCTGGCAATCTCGCAGATTACTCTAGCATTTTCGATAAACTAAAACTCGACCTAAAGATCGCGCAGAACAAACTAGAATCCGCAATAAGGGAGCTAGAGAAAGTCAAATTGGTTAGTTCCTTACAGCTGATTTATGTAGATAATTTTACTGAACCGACGCTGCCCGATAAAAGTACCTCACCAAATGTTCCTCTGGCGTTATTTTTATGGTTCCTGCTTTGGGCTGCGATTTGTAGCAGTGCGTGCGGTGCAGTCTTAGCAATTCGCAACAAGTTGGACTAATTGGCCGAGCCCGTGTCTCACATCTAGCGATGCCACTGCCTCGGATAGAAAAATAATGGCTGCACACGACCTGGTGCGCGTTCAAGCCAGACCGCTCACCCAGGGCCATCCGCAACTCGCTTGTCTGCGCTGTGCAATTGAGCCTATAACCTAACTACACGGACCAAGCAGCGCAACTCAATGAATTTTAGCGTTCATCAAGACACCGGAGCCGAGATCCACGGCTATCTCGTTCCGGACGGCTTTTCGACGAAACCCAAAGTAGTCGTGAGGATCAACGGATCTATCGAGACGATTGAGGTAGCTTGCTGGCTTTATGTTGAGGGCGCATATGCTCAGGGACTGCACGAGACCGGCAATGTGGCGTTCGTGCTGAACGAGCAAAACGTTCCTGGGATCAGTTCCGCTCCGTCAGTAGAGATTTCAGACCCAGAAACAGGTTTGGTTTTCTACCGCCGTGCGTCGCCAGAGAACATCTCAAAGAAAGTCCTTCGCGTGGAGACGTCCTACGTACCACACAGCGAAATCGACTTAAGTCTAAAGCATCATTTTCAGTTCTTCGAGCACCGCGTGGAACGGTACGGTTTTGAAACTGTCCGCCAGATGCTGGAGATTCTTCACCAACCGTCGATCTATATCGCGGGCAGAATCCTACTAAAAAACTTTCGGGTCTACATCGACTACAACATCGACGTAACTATGGTGGGCCTGCGCGACCCATTCTACGAACTCGCGTTGCGACTCATTATATTTAGCCGGTACAGCCAACATAAATTTGCATTTGTGCCGGAACGGGACAAAACGATCTTCGCGCCAGTCATCGGGTACTTCAATGGCCTCGACACGCGCGACGCGTCAGCTGTGCGCCGCGCAATTCGTCAAGCACCGAAGGACACCATCGGCGTACTTTCCTCGCCCTTCACGCAACAACTGGTAGCGTCGAACCCCTCGGAGCCCGCGCGTCTGGACTCTGTCGTCAGCGCGCTCGACACATTATCTCAATTCACGCTCTTCGATTCCGGCCAAGACGACAGCACGTATGCTCGGAACATTGCCGAATTACTCGGTTTGCAAGAGGGGGCGGTGCGGATGAAACCCCAGCTCGAGGCGGTTCACCAATTAGCTGATATTCTGAGAGAAATTAGTACAGCCGCTCATTTGCTGGAGTCGGACCTGATTCTCTTTCATTTCATTCAAAAAGCCCAATTCCGTGCCATGCGCAGTGTTTGAGTTCACTTCGGGGGCGGGACGTGCTATGCGGCTCTCGAATTGCACCGCACGTTTGAGAGTCAAGTATGTTCTTCAATAGCCTTAAAAACCTTGTGAAAAGGAATAGCCTACTTTGGGGCGAGGACGTCGCCGAGGCTTATCACGGCGCGGCGGCCCGCGATATGCAAGTGCATTGGGACCAATTTATCGAACCTGCAAGAATACGCCACCCGATCGACTACAGCAACGTGATTGACTTCGCATGTGGGTATGGTCGCAATACAGACTTCTTATTGGCTTGGGCCGAAAAGGTCACGATGGTAGATGTCAACAAGCACAATGTTGATTACTGCAAGAAGAAATACGGTAACGATCCGAGAGTTTCTGTAAAAGAATGTAATGGATACGACCTCCGCGATATTCCGGATAATTTTTGTACGTTCGTGTATACTTTTGACAGCATGGTGCATTTCCCACCAAAGATCGTAAAGGCATACCTTCCGGAGTTTTTCAGGGTGTTGAAGCCGGGCGGCTATGCTTTAGTTCATCATTCGAACTACACCATTGGCGGCTCCACCGCGAACTTCAGATCTAACCCACACTGGCGAAATTATATGTCGGCCGAAATATTTTCGGATATTTCCAAAGCTGCGGGCTTTATCATAGCCGACCAAACTGTACATTCTTGGGGAGAAGTCTCCGACCTTGATTGCGTAAGCGTTTTGAGAAAACCGTAGCTCAATACTGGTGCACACCCGGTTCGGGCGAGGATATCAAGCTCGAACCCGGCCTTGCCCATCCATTTCGCCATCTGCCGGCGATCGAGTTCTATCTTGTCGCGGGCGGAGATTCTCTTTGATCTGATCTGACCTGCCCCTGAGAATTTCCTCCAGAATGGATTAGAGTCCGGCCTATTAAAGGACGGACGAATGAAGAAGCAGCGATTTACGGAAGAGCAGATTATTGCGGTGCTGAAGGAGCAGGAGGCTGGGTAATCCTCCCGCAAAATAACGGGCTTCAAAAGTAGAATTTTCTCGGGCTTTATGATCGAGGAGATTTTTGATGAAGACGAGCAGATTTAGCGAACCCCAAATCCTTGCGATCCTGCGCCAGGCGGAAGGCGGCGTTCCAGTACCGGAGCTATGCCGGGAACACGGGATGAGCACGGCGTCCTTCTACAAATGGCGGGCCAAGTATGGCGGGATGGATGCGTCGATGATCAGCCAGATGAAGGCTCTGGAAGACGAGAACCGTCGGCTCAAGAAGATGTATGCGGAGATGAGCATGCAGGCCGAGCTTCTCAAAGAGGCTCTGGGAAAAAAGTGACGCGGCCGTCTCAACGCCGGGAGATGGCCGGGAAAGCAGTGGCGCTACATGGGGTCAGCATTGCACTGGCCTGCCGCACCTTTGATGTCAGTGAGACCTGTTATCGTTACAGTCGCAAGCTGAACGACGAGAACGAGCAGATCGCCGATCTGTTGATCGGGCTGACGCGGGCGAAGAAGACCTGGGGCTTCGGCTTGTGTTTCCTTTACCTGCGCAACGTCCAGGGACACCGCTGGACCACAAGCGCGTCTACCGCATCTACCGTATAGCGCGGCGATCAGGATGAGACGTGTGTTAGGCGGGCGGGCCGAGAAGGCGAGGATGTTAGACGAGTTCGTGGCGCTCACGGGCTTTCATCGCAAGCATGCGATGCGACTGCTGCGAGGAGAACGCGAACCGGCGAAGGGTGGTCCTCGACCAGGGCGCCGGGTTTATGGCGATGACGTGCGGGCAGCGCTCGTCGTTGTTTGGGAGGCGTCGGATCGAATTTGCGGCAAGCGACTACACCCCCTGTTGCCAACACTGATCGAAGCGATGGAACGTCATGGACACGGCGATATGAATAGCGAGACGCGCCGGCAACTCTTGACGATGAGTCCAGCGACGATTGATCGGGTCCTCAAGGAGATTAAAGCGAGCGCCACGGGTCCGCGGCGCCGGAAAGGATCAACAGCGATTCGGCGTAGTGTTCCCGTTCGAACCTTCTCGGATTGGGATGACCCCGCACCCGGCTTTGTCGAGGCTGATCTCGTTTCTCATTCCGGCCCGTACGCGAGGGGTGCCTTCTCGCAAACGCTGGTGTTGACCGATATAGCCACAGGCTGGACGGAATGCGCGCCGCTGCTGGTTCGCGAGCAAACGGTACTGATCACTGCGTTGGCCGAACTGCGCAAGTTGCTGCCGTTCCCGCTGCTGGGCTTCGACACCGACAACGACAGTGTGTTCATGAACGAGAGTGTTCATGAGTATTGCCTGCGCGATAATATCGAACTTACCCGTTGCCGCCCTTACCGAAAGAATGATCAGGCATTTGTCGAGCAGAAGAATGGCGC
>Ga0209257_1004019_pt1 | contig 11833 bp, 14 predicted proteins | sample AraplaCvi_mCL_r2_FD_184277 | JGI IMG/M metagenome (GOLD analysis project Ga0209257, IMG submission 184277) | Arabidopsis root microbial communities from North Carolina, USA - plate scrape MF_Cvi_mCL_r2 (SPAdes) (version 2) | ecosystem: Host-associated > Plants > Roots > Endosphere | place: USA...
GGTGCTGGTGAACCTGCTGATCAACGCCAGCCAGGCCATGGCCGGGCAGGCCACCGCGCGGCAGCTGGTGGTGGAGGCGCAGCCCGGCGCGCCCGGCGAAGTGGCCATCAGCATTGCCGACAGCGGCCCGGGCATCGACAGCGCGCACCTGGACACCCTGTTCCAGCCGTTCTTCACCACCAAGCCGGACGGCATGGGCATGGGCCTGGCGATCTGCCGGTCCACCGCCGAAGCCCATGGCGGGCGGCTGTCGGTGGAGAGCGCGCCCGGCCATGGCGCCACCTTCCGGCTGGTGCTGGCCACCCATCCCACAGGAGCACGCGCCTGATGAGCCTACCCACACCGCCACTGGTCGTGGTGGTCGATGACGATGCCGCCGTGCGCGACGCGCTGGACAGCCTGCTGCGCTCGGTGGGGCTGCAGACCCGCGTGCTGGGCGCGCCTTCGGAGCTGCTGCAGGCGGTGCTGCCGGACGTGCCTGGCTGCATCGTGCTGGACGTGCGCCTACCCGGCATCAGTGGGTTGGATCTGCAGGGCCAGTTGGCGGCGCAAGGCATCCACCTGCCCATCGTGTTCATGACCGGGCACGGCGACATTCCCATGACCGTGCGCGCGATGAAGGCCGGCGCGGTGGATTTCCTGGCCAAGCCGTTCCGCGACCAGGACATGCTGGATGCGGTCAGCGCCGCGATCGAGCGCGACACCCGCCGGCGCCAGGACATGGCCGCACGCGGTTCGCTGGAAACGCGCTACGCCACCCTGACCCCGCGCGAGCGCGAGGTAATGGCGCACGTAGTGGCCGGGTTGATGAACAAACAGGTGGCCGGCGAGCTGCACCTGAGCGAGATCACCGTGAAAATCCATCGCGGCAACGTGATGCGCAAGATGGGCGTGCGCTCGCTGGCTGACCTGGTACGGCACGCAGAGGCGCTGGGGGTGGGCACCGGCACCGCCTGAACCGGCCAGCACAAACCTGTGTATGGTTCCGGCGCGCGGCCTGATCGGGCATAAAGGCCCCATGAAGCCGAGTTACCGCATTGCGATCGTCGATGACGACGACGGGGTCCGCCAGTCGTTGTCCAGCCTGGTGCGCTCGCTGGGCCACGAAGCGCGCACCTATGCTTCGGCGGCGGCGTTCCTGGCCGATGAGGGCGACGCACCCGACTGCCTGCTCACCGATATGCAGATGCCGCAGGTGAGTGGCGACCAGCTGCAGGCCGAACTGCTGGCGCGCGGGTGCGCGTTTCCAATGATCTTCATGACCGCGTTTCCCACCGATGCGCTGCGCGCGCGGGTGATGGAGCGGGGCGGTCGCGCGTTCCTGGTCAAGCCGGTGGACGGCGAGGCGATGCTGCGCTGTATCGAGGAGGCGATCACCTCGTGACCACTGCATCACGCGACCACCGCTACGGTGCAGCCATGCCCAAGGGGGCAGGCCACCACGAGCACGCACATGAACACTGAAAAGCAGCCCGGCAAGCAGCAGGGCGTTGACGAAGCCAAGCAGGACCGGAAGCAGGAAGATGCGGCCAAGGCCCGCCCGGGCCAGACGGATGAGAGCGTCCGTCAGTCCGAAAGCCGGCGCCCGCCGATCAAGGACAATCCGGACGCATGACACAATCGGCGTTCCGCTCCTGCAAAGGTGTCTACGCCGATGAAATGTTGGGTTGCCGGCTTGTTCTGGCTTGCTGTAACAGGGTTCAGCGTCTCGGCGCAGGCAGCTGAGACGCCGGGTCCCGCGCCCCACAACCGCGCCGAGGCAGTGAAGGTCATTGCCGACCTGCGTAAGGTCGTGGCCGACAACGGCATCGAGCGGGTCCAGAAGGTCCGCATCGGCGGCATCGACCAGTGGGTCTCCATCCGCGGCAACGACCGCCGCAACCCGGTGCTGCTGATGCTGCACGGCGGGCCCGGTTGGGTGGCCATGCCCACCAGCTGGTATTTCCAGCGCGGTTGGGAGGAGTACTTCACGGTCGTGCAGTGGGACCAGCGGGGTGCAGGCAAGACCTACGCGGCCAATGACCCTGCGGTGGTCGCTCCGACCATGACCCGCGAACGGATGATCGCCGACAGCGAGGAAATGGTGGCCTGGCTGCGCAGGGAGTTCGGCAAGGAGCGGATCTTCGTGCTGGGCCAGTCGTGGGGAAGCTACCTGGGTCTGGAGCTGGCCCAGCGCCGGCCCGAGTGGCTGCATGCCTACATCGGCATCGGGCAGATCTCCAATGCGCCGGAAAGCGAGCGCCGTGGTTTTGCGTGGACCCTGCAGCAGGCGCGGGAGGACGGCAACGCCGAAGCGGTGGCCGAGCTGGAAGCATTGGCGCCCTACGCACAGGGAAACCAACCCGTGCCGCTTGAGAAGCTGTTCAAGCAGCGGAAGTGGCTCAACCACTACGGCGGCATGGTGCACAACCGCAGGGGCGGCGATGCCGAAGCGGCCGCGATCAGGCTTTCGCCGGAGTACACCGACCATGATGTGGCCGAGGTATGGAAGGGCAACGACTTCTCGATGCAGCACCTGCTCAGCGAGGTGCTGACCCTGGACATGACCACGGTTCGGGAACTGACGGTTCCGGTGTTCCTGTTCGAAGGCCGGCACGACCACAACGTGTCGTCCGAGCTCGCGGCGGAGTGGCTCCAGGGCGTAAAGGCGCCGGCCAAGCAGCTGGTCTGGTTCGAGCAGTCCGCGCACGAAGTGATGATCGAAGAACCGGGCAAGACCCTGCTCACCCTCGTACAGCAGGTACGCCCGATTGCCGAGCGGGCAGGAGACGTCCCCAGGAACGGGGGAAACTGACGGGCAGGTAGTTGGATATATACGGCAATGCCGTATAGTTCAATTGCGCGCCATTTACCCCTTGCGCATTGCCAGAGGAGCTCGGTCATGCCGAAGAATGACAAACTACTTGAAGCCCGCGACGCGAAGCGTGACATCGGTGCCGAGCTGCTGGCGTCGGTTCGTGCCATCAAGGAGGGCAAGGTCGGCAGGGTGAACATGGTGCCGGTATCGATCGCTGCCGAAGCACGTCAGCGACTGGGCCTGTCCCAGGCGCAGTTCGCAGGGTTGCTGGGTGTATCGGTACGGACCTTCCAGGATTGGGAGCAGGGCCGCCGCGAACCTTCAGGTGCGGCCAAGACGCTGTTGAGGATTGCGGCCATTCGACCCGACGCGGTTCACGAGGCGATGGCGATCTGAATCCTGGCGGCGGGGCCTGCCGCCCCATCGCAACAAAAAAAGCCACCTGTCGGGTGGCTTTTTTTGTTGCGCTGTCGTCCGGGGACGACGGCTGGAATGTGGTGAAGGGGAACCGCTGAAGTGCCAGAAAGCCTTGCGGCACAATGGGCTGACGCGTGCTTGTGGTGCAGATGCCCCCACATGTGCCCCCGCTCTCAAGCTGCTTTCGGCAGCTCCTCCGAACTCCCGTCCCGGGCAGCCAACTTGGCCTCAATCCAGGCGTCGATTTCGTCTTCCGACCAGGCGACACAGTTGCCCCCGAGGTCGATTTGCGCAGGAAACTCCTTCCGGCGGATCCGGTCGTAGATGGTGTTCTTGGCCAGGCCGGTGCGAGCGGTGACCTCCTTGAGGCGCAGCAGGTTGGGTACGCGGCGCGGTGCGGTGGTGGTATTCATCGGGTCTCCTTCGCCGCGTCTCGCGGCTGATTGGGGTTTGGAGTTCTGGAGCGGCGGACGGTGGCTTGCGCAGCAGCCATCACCTTCAGTGCTTCGTCCATGTCGCCGGCGGCGAGGTGGTACAAGCCCAGGGCGCGGGCCTCCCACAGCCGTACGGTCCTGCTGCATGCCTCTGCCAAATCGACGCACGAAAGCGCTGCCAACTCGAATGCCGCTTTCGGAATACTGCACGGCTCAGCTGCTCCTGGCGTGACCCCAGCAAGGCGTGAGCTTCGGCCCTCACACCTCGCGATGTAGGCTTCAGGCACCCCTAACGGAGCTTCCAGATGAGCCCTATCGAAACCGACAAACTTGTCACCCGCACCGGTGAAGCCGCCGGCGCTCAGTACATCATCAGCCTCAGGGTCGGGACTGAGGGTGACACCAGGATCGAGGCAATCGTCGCGGTCGTTGACGACCAAGAGCTGCAAGCGCCCGCCTCCGACAGCGTCTTTGATTCCGAAGAGGCCGCGATGACTGAAGCGATCCAGAGAGTCGAAGGTCTTGTCGAGAGTGATGAACGTCACTCCGATGTGGCTGCCGTCAAGCCGACCGGAGGAAGTCTCGGCGGCAAGTAAATCTGCGCCGAGCGCTGGAACGCCTGTTCCTCGCTTTCGGTTGCGTCCGGGTTTCACGAGTGCGCCTCGGGATGCGCACGGCGGTGCGCGTCGATCAGCCCCTGCACCTGGCCCTGCAGCCCGGCGGCCATGTCGCAGAAGTTTCGGCACCACGGTGGTGGCCATGACGTGCAGCTGGTTGCGGATGTCCAGCAGGTCCACCAGCGGGAAAGGCTGCTGCCCGGCGCGGATGGCGTCGGCGATGGCCGCCTGCAGCTGAGCCCGGCCCAGGGCGTCGCCGTCTTCGGTGAAGCGCCGGGCTACGTCGAGGACGATTTGGTCGATGTCAGACATTGCTACGCTCCGTGGCAGAATGCGAGTTCAGGGGAATTGGTGAAACACGGATGGCGATCCCAACAGGGGTGGTTGAGTGCGCGTTGAAGTCGGGAGTCGATAGCCCCAACTGGGATGCAATCAGTGCAGTCGGAACCGTTGCTGCGGTGATCGCGGCTCTCTGGATCGCTGGTGCTGAGGGTCGGCGCGCAAGGCGAGATGGACGAGCACGGGCGATTTGGGTCAAAGAGGAGTTCAGAAAACCTATCGGTCAGTGGCTCACGAACGCCAAAGGCGCGCTCGGTCTGATCACTCTTGATCAGGACCAGAATCTATGGCGACTGCTTACCAAGCCGGGCGACCGCTGCTATCCATTTCGGATTCCCTCGCAGGTATCGGATTTGCGGGGCTATCTCCAGGACCTGGGCGACGCCGGTCAGTTCGTGGCAACTGCGGTTGGTCTGGCGCGACGCCTCGAAAGCTGCGACATGGTGGCGGTCTTGAATAATCAGTACCGGGATCTGAATGAAGCGCTCGACATCCGAACAGAGTTCGAGCATGACCTCAAGCAGCTCATCAAGGCGCTGGAGTTGGCGCAGCGGCACCTGAAGATTGATGATTATGAAGGTCCTGAGAGAAGGCACCCTCGCAGGCGTGTGAGAGAGGTCATCTAGCGTGCGAACGAGCGACCGTTTCCGAGCGGATTCGCACGCTGTGGCCTTATTTGAGTAGCCGGTCCGGGAGATGGCAGATTGACTGCCCGAGTCAGTTGATCGCATCACGCGGCCTCCTGCATCAATGCCTTGACCAGCGCCTTTGCGGTGCGGTTGGGAACCGCGTTGCCGATCTGCTTAGTGATCTCAGTGGCGGTGCCGGCGAAGTCATAGACCTCTCCCTCGTCGTCGAACGAAGTGGCCCTGGCCAATTCCCGCCAGTGCAACATGCGGTAGTTGATGTCGATCTCGATCTGGTCGGCCAGCTCGGCGGCCGCCTGGATCAGGCCCAGCTCCCCCCGGTTGGCGCCGGTCACGGTCGGCAGAGGATCGCCGATGCCGCGCGTGCGGTCGTGGACGTAGTGGGTGACCGGCATGGTGAACGGCTCGGCCAGCGCCAGCGATTCGCTGCAGGTGATCGTAGGCATCGGCTCAGTGGCCGGCCGCATGTCGCCGGTGCGGCCGGGACCGACGTTGCCACGCATGACAATCGGCTGCGCCACGCTGATGTCGCCGCCGGCAGCGGTCAAGGTCGGAAGCGGGCCGTCCAAGTCCAGGACGCGGCCAGCCGGATCCCGCCCATCGCTGTCCCCATGTGAGGCCCGCATCAGCACCGGCTCGGCTAGACCGAAGCGGGCCTTGGTGGTGACAGACGGCACGGGCTCCGACACGGATGCGGCGGTGAGGCCAGAGCCGCCGCCGTAGTATGGGGCCACTAGCGGCACGGCCATGGCCTGATCGCCGCCCTTCGCAGTTGTGACGGTGCGGATTGGGTCGGCCACCGACCGCGGCACGCCGGCGCTGCTGCTGTTCGACGTCGGGACGATGATCGGCTCGACGAGCTGCGGGCGCGCGTTGCCGGGGCGCTCGCTACCAGCACCGCCGGTGGTGATCGTGGGCAAGGGCTGCTCAAGGTCGCGCGCTGCGCCGCCGCTGCCAGTGGTCAGCACCAGCCCCACATGGCCGCCGCCGGCAGTCAGGGCGGGCAGGGGAACGTCCACGGACTTCGCAGTCGCCTGCAGGTGTTGCTCGCTGGTGCCGCGCAGGTGGACCAGCATCGGGTCTACTTCGATCAGGCCCTGGGCCACAGCCTCCGTGCGGTCGAACACCAGGCGCGGCGTCGTGCCGTCCAGCAGCGCCTGCACAGCATCGACGTAGGGCTGCGGCCAGCGGTACTTCTGCGCGCCAGCGAGAATCCGGCGCGGTGTGTTCGGCTTCAGCGGCTTCTTCCGGCGGAAGATGCTGTTGCCGGTCATCGTCCAGTCGATCACCTCGCGCGCGCCGCGCTAGCGCTGCCGGCTGCCCAGCAGGTCGGTACCGCCGACACGGTCATGGCTCGGCTCTGGCCAGCGCAGGCGCTTGCCGTCGCTGCGACCAATGAGGAAGAATCGGCGGCGGGTGGTGGGGTCGCCGTAGTCGGCGCAGGTGAGCACCTTCCAGTCGACCTTGAACCCCACGGCCTCCAGCGCCGCTACCCAGGCGCGGAAGTGCTCGCCGCGGCGGGACTTGATCGGGCGGCCGGTGACCAAGCCGTTCATGATGCGCTGACTGTCCGGCGGCTCGGCATGGATCCCTAAACTGCGCACTTCATTGCTGGGCGGCGGGGAAGGTGAATGTTCTGATCTTCGTTCATGTTGGTATCAATTCACCGTAGTGGTCCACATCGAAATTTCGGCTTCTTAACCACAACATATAGTGGTTTTGCAACTAAATCTCAGCGACCGTGAGATACGGGGCGGCTTGGATCTGGGCGTAGAACTCTTGTGGACTTGGCGAGAAATGGCGTCGTACACTTCGCTCGCCTCATAGGGGGAGGCCTTCATGGAGAATTTTAGTGGCACCTGCAAGGAAGCCGGCGGCGGTAAAGGTTACGATCGCCCAAGCCATTCGCGACGTCCTCATTACGGCAATGAACAAGGGCCAGCTCCCGCTGCTTTGTGTCTGCGCAGTTCTTTTTCTTCTCATCTGGCGGTTGCCCACTGCTGACGTCAGCGCGCTCGGGCATCAAACCCTTCAGCGCCTGGTCGACTGGTCGCTGATAGGGTGGCTGCTTGCAATCGCACTAATGTTTGGGTGGTGGTTTCACGCTAAATCGACTAGGGATCAGTTCAAGTCGGAGTTGGCGAGAATCGGCCAAGAAAAGTCTCGCGCCCAGAACGCTGCTACCGGCGGAGCGTTTTCCGGCGGAAGTAACAGAAGGAGATAGGTATGACGACGTTGATGGCTACTTTAATCGTAGTGCTAGCGATCGCGGCTTGTGCACATTTCGTTTACGAAGGAATTATCGCGCCGAGTCTCCGGGACTCGCTTCGGAACGAAATGTTTGAGCTTCGGGACGAGCTGCGGGTGATTCGAATGGAGCGGGGCCCACATTGTCCGGCGGAAGCATTTGAGATAGCTCACAACGGCATCGACCAGTACATCAATCGACTGCACTGGCTGTCCGTTTCCTTTGTCGTCGAATTCAATCGCGCGCACCGGGGTGCCGCATTACGTAGTGAAGTGAAGCGCCGAAGAGACGTGGTCGTCAACTGTGGGATTCCGGAGCTTTCGGACGTTGTTCGACGCGGCAACACGGTGGTTGAGCAAGCCTTCTTCGTAAACAGCTTTGCAATTTTTTTGTTGGTTTTGCCTGTTGCTTTCGTAATGCTTGCGGTTACCGCGCTGCCAAAGAAAATGTATGCGAAAGCGGCGGAGCTATATGCCGCGCCGGAGAAAAGCACCGAATCGCTCTTGGCGAAAACAACCTTTGCGATGTGAGAGGATTTCGCTGGAGTCACTGTTGCTTTTCCGTGCAGAAGCCCCTCGAATGAGGGGCTTTTTTGTTCCCGCTCGCCCAATTCTCCTGCGCTTGATTGGAGGAGCCATGCGCCAACTTCTCTATCGGTCGGCTGCCCGTTCTACAGCCGCTGTTGCCGACGGCGCGCTTGGTGCGACGCTGTAAATTTACCGTAGGCGCATAAGGACAGCGGACATCGGAATGGCGCCCTAGGCGCGCGCACGGGCGGCTTCGCTATGGCAGCAGGCCGACGCCTTGGACATGAATCGCGGCGGCGACTGGCGCTCGAGGGCGACTTGCCGGCGCGGCGCTGAGCGCCTCCGCGCCGAGGCGGCGCGTTTTGATCGAATCGCGACCCGCTTAAATCCCCGCTCGGACGACGAGGCTGCATGACGCCGCTGTGCCACCGCTAAGTTTCAGAAGGTGTTCGCGATGCTATCCAACGTCTTGAGCACAATTTCCAAACGACTATCCGCTTTGCCCTTCGCCTTTGCCTTGAGCCACGCTCCTACGTTCGCCGGCTTGTTCACCCCACGTTTTAGGCCAGTCGAGTGCAGCGCCGCAGCGTTCAAAGCATGGTTCATTGCCTGGCCCGACCGCTCACTTCTGTGTGCAATGTGATTTCTTATCGAGATCAACGCGTCAATGGTCGCGCTACTTTTAGAAGAGACTTTTGTGAACTTTTCTGCATGATCGGGAGAAAGAAGTCGCGCTGCACCTTCTTTGAGTAACGCGTAATTCGAGTACGTGATGTTATTGCCTGAAGGATTGGCTAGCGATTGCACGTCGGCCTTGCTGAGATGAGTTGGAAATGTGATTCTTCCAAAACGATCATGAAGTGCTTTGGGCTTTCCGCTATTGCGCAGCTGCTCGTCGAAGGAATTTTGCAGGTGAATCTTTAGCTGTGATGGATTGCGATTCATGTAAGCGATGAACATGTCGCTGACGAAGCCCTCCCAACTCACGGCTGCCGCCATCAGCATATGCTCGCTAAGAGTTGACTGATCGCTTTTGTTCGGTAATCCGTCCAGGCCCGCAGCGTAGAAAGTTCGGATTCCCTGTACCTGGTCAATGAAGTCCGTCTTCACCGAGGTTGGATCGATTTTCCGCACAGGACTGTCCTTGTTCTCTGAGTTCGCAGCAGATTCGCGCATCGGAGCTCGCGTTGCAAGGTTACCTAGGCAGCCTCGCTTGAGAGCATCGCCACCACATTCCCACAGCGCAGGCGGTCCAAGTAGTCCGCCCACTCCTGCATCATCCGGGTGCGCTCTGCCAGGTGCGTGGTCCGGTTGTAGGCCCGGCCGTTCGGGTCCTTTACCGCGTGCTCCAGCTGGTGCTCGATGATATCGGGCCGGAAGCCCAGCACCTCGTCCAGGATGGTGCGCGCCGTGGCCCGGAACCCGTGCCCGGTCATCTGGTCACCCTCAAATCTCATGCGCCGTAGGGCGCTGTTCACTGTGTTTTCGCTCAGCGGCGCGCGCTGCTGTTGCGGCCGGGGAACACAAACCGGCCCCGGTTCGTGAGCGGGTGGTTCTCGCGAAGGATCTCCATGGCCTGACGCGACAGCGGCACCAGATGCTCCGTGCGCATCTTCATCCGGGAGGTCGGAATCAGCCAGAGGCCGGCGTCCAGATCGAACTCCGACCACTCCGCCTGTCGCAGCTCCCCGGGGCGCAGGAACACCAGCGGCGCCAGGGCGAGGGCCCAGCGGGTGACCGCACGCCCGGCGTACGCGTGTATGGCGCGTAGCAGCGGCGCCAGGTCCTTGGCATCGGTGATTGCCGCGTAGTGGCGCTTCGGCTTTGGCTGCAGGGCGCCGCGCAGGTCGGCCACCGGGTTTCGCTTCGCGATGCCGAGGCGATGGCATACCGCATGATCTGGCCGCAGTTCTGGATTACCCGGTGCCCCGACTCGATGGCTCCGCGGCGCTCCATGCGCCGAGCGATTGAAAGGAAGTCGGGCGCTTCCAGGTCGGCTGCTTGCCGGGACCCGATCCACGGCAGCACGTCGTTCTCCATCCAGGCCTCCACCTTCACCCGGTAGGACTCGGCCCAGATCCGCCCCTTCATCCACTCGCGCGCGATCGCGCCGAAGGTGAGCGCGTCCATGCCGGCCTTGGCGGCCGCGGCATCCTTCTTCTGCTGGCCGGGGTCGGTACCGGTGGCCAGCAGCCGCCTGGCATCCTCCCGGCGGTTGCGCGCGAGCTGCAGCGAGACCTCGGGGTACACCCCCAGCGCCAGTCGCTTCTCCTTCCCGTTGAAGCGGTACTTCATCCGCGCCGAATCGCGAGATCGGAGAGTGGGGGCATCAGATTTGGGGGCGGAGGGCAGGTGCCCCAAAATATGCCCCCACTGTCTCACCAGCTGAAACGCTAAGGACCGGTCTGGACCGGCCAATGAAAAAGGCCAGAAGCCCTGTTTTTGCAGGTATTCCGGCCTTCTTCGCGCCCCTTCGGGCGAGTGTTTGGTGGAGCCAAGGAGGATCGAACTCCTGACCTCGTCATTGCGAACGACGCGCTCTCCCAGCTGAGCTATGGCCCCGGTGTACTGCAACACGGCTTGGGAACCGCGATGCGATCAAGTGTAGCGCCGTGCCCCCCGGGCTGCCAAGGCCCCGCGCTGCATCTGCCCACTTGCGTTACTCAACCCAGTGCCGCCAGCGCGATCTGCTCAACCTTCGCCTTGTTCAAGGAACCCACGTTTGCGTCCTAAGGCCCGGGACGGGAGTGCCGTTCGCGGCAGCACCCCTTTGAACTTGAGGAAATTTCCCCGCTTTCTGAACGCAGCTGCGGCTTTGTGAAGATGCGCCCGGAAGACATTGCTTTTAAATCAATCATTTAGAGAAAACGAAAGCTCGGATGTTTTTGTCTTTTTTTACGTAAAGAGGACCACTTCGGTGCCGATAAGAACTGTGACGTATCTCTCAATCCAACCCCCACCTTCGAGTACCAACGATGACGACCCGTGCCGCCACCGTTTTCTCTACCTCCATCGGCGCGCGCCTGGCGCTGCTGATGGGCCTGATCACCACCGTCGCCTTCGTGGCGCTGGCGGTGCTGATCTACCGCCAGGCCGCAACCAGCTACCAGCAGCGCGTTGAAGCTGGCCTGCAGTCGTCCACCGAGTTGATGCGCGACTCGGTGGAACTGTACGACCGCAGCCTGAGCGACAGCACCCAGCGCATGGCCGGGATCTTCCGCGGCATGCTGCCCGCCGGCGATGTCAGCGTTGACGCGGCCAAGACCGTGACCGTGGGCGAACGGCAGACCCCGACCCTGCAGTTCGGCACCGAGGTGCTCAACCTGCAGGAGGCCACGGTGGACCGCTTTGCCGAAGCCACAGGCGGCGGCGTGGCCACGGTGTTCGTGCGCGATGGCGACGATTTCGTGCGCGTGTCCACCTCGGTGCGCAACGCCGAAGGCGCACGGGCCATGGGCACGGTGCTCGACCACGCCAGCCCGGCCTATGCCAAGGTCATCGCAGGTGAGGGGTACACCGGTCCGGTGCGGCTGTTCGGGGTGGATTACATGACCCACTACATGCCGATCAAGGATGCCGCCGGTGAGGTTGCCGCGATCGCCTTCGTAGGCCAGAACTACACCGAAGGCCTGGCGGCGCTGAAGGCGCGCCTGCGCGAATCCAAGCTGGGCAAGCAAGGGCACTTCCTGGCAGTCAACACCAAGGCCGGCGACCAGTTCGGTACGGTGATGGCGTCGTTCGCCGGCGAAGGCGAGCTCCTGTCCTCCCTGGTGGACCCGGCCGACCAGGCCACGCTGGAGGCACTGC
>Ga0209257_1004023_pt1 | contig 11827 bp, 10 predicted proteins | sample AraplaCvi_mCL_r2_FD_184277 | JGI IMG/M metagenome (GOLD analysis project Ga0209257, IMG submission 184277) | Arabidopsis root microbial communities from North Carolina, USA - plate scrape MF_Cvi_mCL_r2 (SPAdes) (version 2) | ecosystem: Host-associated > Plants > Roots > Endosphere | place: USA...
CTCCCTGGTGAAATTAGCGCTGTGGAACCACCCGATCCCATCCCGAACTCGGAAGTGAAACGCAGCTGCGCCGATGGTAGTGTGGCTCAAGCCATGCGAGAGTAGGTCATCGCCAGGGTTTACACCCAAAAACCCCGCTGCTCACGCAGCGGGGTTTTTTCTTTTCCTGTATTCCAACGGTCGACACCGACCGGTCGGATCCGTCCGCACAGGTGCCGCGCAACGGCAGGCGCCCACCGGCAGGATCCTGCCGGGCACGCGGTAGGGTCGGTTCCCAAACGACCGCCGGTGACGGTGATCGGCACGGTGACGCATGAACCCACCCCGAAAACGGCAAGCCTGCGTTCGTGTTCATGCCCCAACGGGGTAATCACCACCCCGGCGGTCGATTGGGATGCGACCCTACCGGCATCAAACGCACAGGCGACGACCGGCCGGATCCGTGCCGGGCACGCGGTAGGGTCGGTTCCCAAACGACCGCCGATAACGGTGATCGGCACGGTGACGCATGAACCCACCCCGAAAACGGCAAGCCTGCGTTCGTGTTCATGCCCCAACGGGGTAATCACCACCCCGGCGGTCGATTGGGATGCGACCCTACCGGCATCAAACGCACAGGCGACGACCGGCCGGATCCGTGCCGGGCACGCGGTAGGGTCGGTTCCCAAACGACCGCCGATGACGGTGATCGGCACGGAGACGCATGGACCCACCCCGAAAACGGCTAGCCTGCGTTCGTGGTCATGCCCCAATGGGGTAATCACCACCCCGGCGGTCGATTGGAATGCGACCCTACCGGCATCGTCTGACAGGGCGCTTGAGACTTCCCGGATACAACAGGTCCCGGGGAGGCCGCACCCTGTGGCCATGTCCAGCCCACGTCTTCTTATCGGCCGCCGCTCCATGCAAGGGGCGTACTACATGCTCACCACCGTCGTAGCCGGCCGCGAATCCCTGTTCGTCGACGATGCCACCGTTGAATGCGTGGTCGAGGCGCTGCGATGCTCCGACCGCGAACATCGCTCTCGTACACTCGCCTGGGTGGTCATGCCCGACCACGTCCACTGGCTGATGCAACTGGGCAACGGCAACATCAGCCGTTGCGTGCAGGCCTTCAAATCCCGTTCCTCGCGCGCAGTGAACCTGCATCGCGACAGTCAGGGAGCCCTATGGCAACGGGGCTTTTACGATCACTGCATCCGCACCGACGAATCGCTGCTGACCCAGGCGAACTACCTGATCGAGAACCCGGTCCGATCCGGACTCGCCAGCAAGGTCGGCGAGTACCGCTACTGCTGGACCCGTTGGCCCTCGGCGTCGGAATGACGAAAAAAAAGCGGCGCCCGATGGGCGCCGCTTCCTCCAAACCCATCCTGTAGACCAGGCTTACTTCGCCGCAGGCTTCGGCGCTGCCGCCTCGGTCTTGCCTTTCATCATCTCGTCGCGGGCGGCCTTGAACGGGTTGCCCTCGTACCAGTTCGGCCACTGGCCACCCACCGCGATCGCCTTGCCGACGCCGTGCAGCAGCTGCAGGTCTTCCACGGTGCCGTCCAGCTTCCAGGTGCTCTGGTCGTACTCGTCCTTCGGCCCGTGGTAACGGTCGCGGCCATAGGCTTCCGCAGCCTTGCGGCCCGCGTCCACGCCACCGTCCAGCAGGTCTTCGCCGCCATCGGCATACAGGGCCGGAACGCCGGCCTTGGCGAAGTTGAAGTGGTCTGAACGGAAGTAGAAGCCGCTCTGCACCGAGGTCTCGCCATGCAGCGTGCGGTTCTGCTCCGCCGCCAGCGGCTTGAGGATGTCCTCCAGCTCCGAACTGCCGAAGCCGGTAACGGTCATGTCCTTGGCGCGACCGGCCACCGACATCGCATCGATGTTGATCACCCCGGCAATCTTGTCCAGCGGGAAGGTGGGGTGGTTCACGTAGTACTTCGAGCCCAGCAGGCCAGACTCTTCCAGCGTCACCGCCAGGAACACCACCGAGCGCTCCGGCGCCGGCTGCTCATGCGCCATCACGTCGGCAATCTCCAGGATGCCGGCCACACCGGTCGCATTGTCGATCGCGCCGTTGTAGATGTTGTCGCCCTGCTCACCCTCGTGCTTGCCCAGGTGGTCCCAGTGCGCCATGTACAGCACCGCCTCGTCTGCATGCTTGGTGCCCGGCAGGACACCGACCACGTTGCGCGACTTCTTTTCAGCGATGGTGCTCTTCAGGTCCAGCGAGATCTTCGCCTTCAGCGGGACCGGCTTGAAGCCGCGCTTGTTGGCGTCCTTGTAGGCCTGGTCCAGGTCCAGCCCGGCGTCGGCAAACAGCTGGCGCGCCGCATCGGCGCTCAGCCAGCCCTGGGCAGGCAGGCGCCGTTCCGGATCGTCCTTGGCCGGCAGGTCGTACTGCGGGCCGGCCCAGGAATTCTTCACCACGTCCCAGCCATAGGATGCGCCGGCGGTGTCATGCACGATCAGCGCCGCCGCCGCGCCCTTGCGCGCCGCTTCCTCGAACTTGTAGGTCCAGCGCCCGTAATAGGTCATGCGCTTGCCGTCGAACAGCTTGTCGTCATTGGCATGGAAGCCCGGGTCGTTGACGAACATCACGACCGTCTTGCCCTTCCAGTCCTGGCCGGCGTAGTCGTTCCACTTCTGTTCCGGCGCGTCCACGCCGTACCCGACGAACACCAGCTCGCTGCCGTCGATCTTCACTTCCTGCTGGCCGCTGCGGGTACCGATCACCATGTCGGTCCCGAACTTCAGGTCGCGCTGCTTGCCGGCTTGGTCCAGCTTCAGCACCGTGCTCTCGTCGGCGGTGGTTTCGGTCATCGCCACCTCCTGGAACCAGCTGTCGCCGTTGCCGGGCTGCAGCCCGATGCGCTGCATCTGGTCGCGGATGTAGTTCACCGTGCGCTCTTCGCCGGTGCTGCCCGGGGCGCGGCCTTCGAACTCGTCCGACGACAGCGTCTTGACCAGCTCGCCGAAGTCGGCGGCATTGATGTCGGCGGAGAACGCGTGGCCGGCGGCAGCCGGTGCGGTGTCGGCCACCGGCGCAGCGGCCGGGGCATCGGTCTCACCCTTGCACGCGGTCAATGCGGCAGTGGCGGCCAGGCACAACAGAAGTTTGCGGGACATCATCGATTCCTGGAGACAAAGGGCCGGTGCGCGGGCACCGGTGAAAAGGGTATCAATTGCGCGGCGCGGTGTCGGTGTCGAAGGGCACAACCTCGGCACCCATCACCGGCCCGATCGACGCGGTACGGTGCACGTACAGCACCACCTCGCGCTCGAAGCGCAGTTCGCCCGCGACCGACGCGTTCGGACCGATGATGATCCGCGGCTTGCGCGGCGCACTCAACGAAATCCCGAAGCTCGGCCTTTCGACGTGGATGCCGCCGCCAACCTGTGAGCCGACGCCCACGGTGATGTCACCGTTGACTGTCTCTATGCTGTTGCTGACCCGGGTCTCGACCAGGCCGATGCTGCCGTTCACGTTTTCCACGCCGCCATCGATCTGGCTGCCGCGGTCCACGAAGATGTGGCCGTTGACGGTTTCAATGTTGCCTTCAGCCATCACCCGCAGCCCCAGTGCGATCTTGCCGTTGACCGTGGACACGCTGCCGGTGCTGGCGCCGTCATGGACGGTGATGGCGCCATTGACGGTCTGGATGCTGCGCGCGGTGGCACCGGCACCCACCGTGATGCCGCCATTGACCGTCTCGAGATCGCCATAGGCACGACCGGCCTCGGCGGAAATGGCGCCGTTGACCTTGCTGATGTCATCCACGGCCCAGGCCGACCCAGAGGACAGGGTCAGGATAAGGAGCAGCGGGAGCGAGAGGGATTTCATGGGTGCGTCGTCCGGTATGCGGCTGGCAGGCCGCCTGCAGGAATGTCACCATGCAGCGTTGCAATCCGCATCTGCCTGAAGTCACTGGAAAGCCCTTGCGCCACAACGCTTCCTCCTCACGTCGACATAACAAATCGTCCGCCGGATCGGGCCGTGGCCCGCGCTGGATGGCCGCACTGTTGGCGCTGGCAGTGACGGCGCTGGCAGTCACCGCACCGGTGGCCGCGCAGAATCCGAAGGAGGCCGAACGCAAGCTGCAGAAGTTGCGTACCGAACTGAAGGGCGTGGCCCAGGAGCGTCGTACCCTCGAGGGCCAGCGCGGGCAGGCATCGCGCCAGTTGCGCGAAGCCGACGAAAAGGTCGCGCGCACCAGCCGCGTGCTGGCCCAGACCGAAACCGCCCTGCAGCGCGAAACCCGCGCCTTGCAGGAACTGCAGCAGCGTCGCAGCCAACTGCAGGCCGGGCTGCAGGCGCAGCGCGAAGAACTGGCCTCGCTGCTGCGTGCGGCGTACCGGATCGGCAACAACGCACCGTTGAAGCTGCTGCTCTCCCAGGACCGGGTGGCCGATGCCAACCGCACCCTGGCCTACCATCGCTACCTGCAGCGCGAGCGCGCGCGCCGGATCGGCGCACTCACCGCCGACCTGACCGAACTGGAGACGGTGGAAGCCCAGATCGTGGAGCGCCGGCAGGCACTCGAAGGCACCCGCCAGCAGCAGAAGCAGCAGGCCGCCACCTTGGCCGACGACCGTCGAACCCGCGCCGCCACCGTGGCCAGCCTGGACGAGCGCTACAAGGACCGCAGCGAACGCGAAAAGGCGCTGGGCCAGGATGCCAAGGCACTGGAAACCCTGCTTGCCAACCTGCGTGCCGCCGCCGCCCGCGCCGAAGCCGAACGACGTGCCGCCGCGCGCCGTGCCGCCGCCGAGAAGGCCGCGGCGGAAAAAGCCGACCGCGCTGCCGCGGCCAGCGGTACCCGCCCACCACCACGCCCCGGCAAGACGCCGCCCGCGGTGGCCTCGGCGCCGGCCCCGAAGGTCGGCGGGCTGGGCTGGCCGTTGTCGGGCAACCTGCTGGCGCGTTACGGCGGCAAGCTGCCGGACGGGCGTACCAGCAGCGGCGTACTGATCGGCGCCGCCGCCGGCAGCACGGTCACCGCCGTGGCCGACGGCACCGTGGTGTTTTCCGACTGGATGACGGGCTACGGCATGATCCTGATCGTGGACCACGGCAACGGCTACATGAGTCTCTACGCCCACAACGACACCCTGCTGCGCGATGCCGGTGGCACGGTGAAGAAGGGCGATGCCGTGGCGAAGGTGGGCAACTCGGGCGGGCAGGGGGTTACGGCGCTGTACTTTGAATTGCGGCGTAACGGACAGCCGGTGGATCCTTCTTCGTGGTTGCAGCGCCGGTAGGTGCGCGTGCAGCCACGCAGGGCGTGGCTCTACCGGTGGGTTGTTCAACGGGAATTTACCGTGCCTTCGCGCATAATCGGGCGGCGCATCGCTGGTGCGCCTGTTCCCGTCCCCCGCTCACCCTGGAGTGCTTCATGCGCGTAGCCCGTTCCGCCACCCTGCTGCTGGCCCTGGTGCCGGCGCTGTCATGGGCACAGCAGACCGCCCCGGTTCCGGAACGCGCTGGCGATGCCGCCTCCGCGGAAGAAGCAGTCACCTCGCGCGTGCCGCTGGAAGAAATCCGACGCTACGTGGGCGTGTACAACGCGGTGCGCGCGGCGTACGTGGAGCCGGTGGACGACAAGAAGCTGATGCAGTCGGCGATCCGTGGGCTGTTGCTGGACCTGGATCCGCACAGCACCTACTTCGACAAGGAAGATGCCGAGGCCTTCGATGAGCAGGCCGAAGGCGCCTATGAAGGCATCGGCGTGGAGCTGCAGCAGCAGCCCGACAACAGCAGCCTCAAGGTGATCTCCCCGATCGACGACACCCCGGCGGCCAAGGCTGGCATCCTCGCCGGCGACCTGATCATCGCCATCGATGGCAAGCCGATCAGCGCCATCGAGGCCACCGAAACCCTGCGTGGCAAGGCCGGCAGCAAGGTCGTGCTGACCATCGTGCGCGAGGGCAAGCCCAAGCCGTTCGACGTGCCGATCACCCGCGAAACCATCCGCGTCACCAGCGTGCGCAGCCGCATGCTCGAGCCGGGCTATGGCTACATCCGCCTGAGCACCTTCCAGGCCGACACCGGTGCCGATTTCCAGAAGCACGTGGCGCAGCTGCAGCAGCAGGCCGGCGGCACGCTCAAGGGGCTGGTGCTCGACCTGCGCAGCAATCCGGGCGGCCTGCTGACCGCCGCCGTACAGGTCGCCGACGACCTGCTCGACAAGGGCAACATCGTCAGCACCCGTGGCCGCATCTCGATCAGCGACGCGCGCTTCGACGCCACCCCGGGCGACCTGCTCAAGGGCGCACCGGTGGTGGTGTTGACCGACGCCGGCTCGGCCAGCGCCTCGGAAGTGCTGGCCGGTGCGCTGCGCGACAACGGACGTGCCCGCGTGGTCGGCAGCCGTACCTTCGGCAAGGGCTCGGTGCAGACCGTGCTCCCGCTGGACAACGGCGACTCGGTCAAGCTGACCACTGCGCGCTACTACACCCCCAGTGGCAAATCGATCCAGGCCACCGGCATCGTGCCGGACGTGGTGCTGCTGCCGGAGAAGAAGCCGGGCGAACAGGACGAACTGCCCGCCAGCCTGAGCGACTACAGCGAAGCGACCCTGCCGGGGCACCTGCGCGGCGACGACGAAGGGGTCGAAGGCTACCAGGCCGGCGACGTGCTGCCCGGCGACGGCCCGATCAAGGACGCGCTGGCCGAACTGAAACAGCCCGGCTCGCTGGCAGCAAAGCAGAAACCGGTAGCGCCGGCCGTTGGCCGGCCCACGCAGAAGCCCGAACAGAAGCCGGAACCCAAACCCGAAGCCAAGCCCGACGCCAAGCCCGAAGCCAAGCCCGAAGCCAAGCCCGAAGCCAAATCGGAACCGGAACCCAAACCGGAACCCAAACCCAAACCCAAACCCTGAGGTAGCGCACGACCGTTGGTCGTGCGCCGGCGCCACCGCGCCGCGCCTCAGAACCCGTGCCGCTTCCGCAGGCGCCGGGCAATGGCCGCGCGCACGTACACCCCATACCCCAGCCCGAACACGAACCCGGCGATGTGCGCCCACCAGGCCACCATGCCGAAGCTGGGGCCGATGTAGGCGAAAACCACCTGCAGCCCGGCCCACACCCCGATCAACAGGTAGGCCGGGGCGCGCACGAATTCCAGGAACAGCCCCAGCGGAATCACCACGCCCAGCCGTGCACCGGGGAACAGGGCGAGGTAGGCACCGATCAGCGCCGACACCGCGCCACTGGCACCGATGATGATCTGGTCCGGGCTGCCCATGGTGTAGATCGCAGTGAGGTTGGAGATCGCCCCACCGACCAGGAACAGCAGCATCAGCCGCCACGGCCCCAGCACGCGCTCGGCAGGAAAGCCGAAGATGAGCAGGAAGACCAGGTTGCCCAGCAGGTGCGACCAGTCCGCGTGCAGGAACAGCGCGGTGAACAGGCGCAGCACGCTGCCGTCTTCGAAGGTGGCCCACCAGTCCAGTGGCCGGGTCAGCCCGGTCGACAGCGCGCCCCAGTCCATCCACAGGCTGCGGCGGGCGTCGCCGGGTCGGGAGATCGACCACAGGAACGCCGCCCACAACGTCGCGAACAGCAGGGGCGTGGCCCAGCGGACGGCGGATTTCTTGCGCGAAGGGAGCGAGACGAACATGTGGGCGCTAGCCTACCGTGGGCCGCGGCTGGAGGGAGTAATCGCGGGTTCAGCCTGAATAGCCAAAGCGGCTGATCGCGTTATTGTTTCATTAACCGGTCTGGGTATACTCGCATACGGCGTCGTATGTCGGGAGGGGACTCCGGCGCGTTGTTTCCAGTCTTTCGGGACCGGAAGCGGCGCAGGCGCGCGTAGACAAAACCACACGCATTTCCGGAGAGAACACACGATGCATACCGCTTCCACCCTCGCCCGCGTCACCGCCCTGGCTGTCGGCATCGCCGGCGTGCTGGCCGTTGGCCACGTCAACGCCGCCGCCTTCCAGCTGAAGGAAAACAGCGCCAAGGGCCTCGGCCGCGCCTTCGCCGGTTCGGGCTCCGCCCAGGGCGATGCCTCGATCATGGCCGTCAACCCGGCCGGCATGCGCCAGCTGGAAGGCATGCAGATCCAGGGCGACCTGAGCGCCATCAGCTTCAAGGCCGAATACGAAGGCACCGGCCGCAAGCCGACCGGCCAGCCGCAGACCGGCGGTGACGGCGGCGACGCCGGCATGATCGCCCCGGTTCCGGCCGCGTACTTCCACATGCCGATCGGCGAACAGGCCCACTTCGGCGTGTCGCTGACCGCCCCGTTCGGCTTCAAGACCGATTACGACAATGGCTGGGTGGGTCGCTACAGCGGCCTGAAGACCGACCTGAAGGCGATCGACCTGGGCTTTGCCGCCTCGTACGACGTCAACCCGTACGTGTCCTTCGGCGCGTCGGTGTTCGTTGAGCACCTGACCATCGAACTGAGCAACAACATCGACTTCGGCACCGCGCTGGCCCAGTCCCGCGTGCCGGGCTTCGCCCCGGGCAGCGCCGATGGCAAGCTGACCGTCGAAGGCGACAACAACGCCGTGGGCTGGACCGTCGGCGGTCTGTTCAGCCCCGATGAGAACACCCACATCGGCTTCAGCTACCGCTCCAAGGTCGAGCACAAGATCACCGGCGGCGACGCCACCTTCGACGTGCCGGGCAATGCGGCTGCCGTGCTGGCGGTTGCCCAGCCGGGTCGCTTCGTGACCACCTCGGGCAAGGCCACTGTGACCCTGCCGGCCTCGGCTACGATGAGCATCACCCACAACGTCAACGACCGCTGGACCGTGATGGGTGACGTCACCCGCACTGCCTGGTCGACCGCGTTCGACCAGGTCACCATCGACTACGCGTCGGCGCAGCCGGACTCGGTGCTGGAATTCGGCTACCGCGACACGACCTTCGTCTCGCTCGGTACCGACTTCAAGCTGAGCGACACCGTCACCCTGCGTGGCGGCGTGGCATACGACCAGACCCCGACCACCGACGCACACCGCGACGTCCGCGTGCCGGACACCAGCCGCAAGTGGCTGTCGCTGGGCGTGGGCTGGACTCCGTCGGCGAACACCGAATACAACTTCGGTTACACCCACCTGTTCACCAGCGACCCGAACGTCATCGTTCCGGCCACCACGAACAACCAGGGCAACTCGCTGAACGGCAAGTACAAGGTCCGCGGCGACGTGCTGGCGGCCTCGTTCAACTACAAGTTCTGATCCACGGCGTTCGCGCCGGGTAAGGCCAGGAGGCCCCGCGCAAGCGGGGCCTCCTGCGTTTCAACACGTCGGCGAACGTCCTGCGGCGTACAACAGGCCCTGCCGCAGGTGCGTCAGGAAATCGCGGTTGCGGTACAGGCCCTTGTCGTGCCCCAGGCCGGTGTACCAGCTGCGGCCGCCATCGAAGGCGTGGCACCACGCGATGGGATGGTCGGCGCCCATCGTGCCGCCCTGGTACAGGCGTTCGTCCACCGTGGCGATCACCTGCACGGCAGGACGCGGATTGCTGCGGTAGTTGTACAGCTCGTCGCGCACCGGCCACGCGTTGCCGTGCGCCTTGCCGTCCCGCTCCGGCTGCACCCGGCTGAACTGCAGGCCCTCGGGGTGGTTCTTGAAGTAGGCGCCGACCAGCTGCCCATACCACGGCCACTCGTACTCGGTATCCGCCGCCGAATGCACGCCCATGAAACCACCGCCGCCGCGGATGAAGGCCTGCATGGCCTGCTGCTGCGTCGCGTCGAGTACATCGCCGGTGGTGTTGGCGAACACCACCACCCGGTAGCGGGCGAGGTTGGTGTCGTTGAAATCGGCAGGGTTTTCGCTCTGGTCCACCGTCAACCGCTCGCGCTCGGCCAGCAGGCGCAACGTGCTCACCGCCGTCGGGATCGAGTCGTGGCGGAACTTGGCGGTATGGGTGAACACCAGCACGCGCTCCGAGGCCGCTGCAACGGCGGCCGGAACGGTGGACAGGCACATCGCCAGCAGGATCGGCAGGACAATCGGGCGCATGGCTGGATCATGCCACAGCCACGTACAATCCCGGTCCGCGCCGACCCGGACCGTCCGGCACGCGGCGCAGGGACCGCTCCACGATCCATGACAAGGACACCACATGTCGCCCGTAATACTCCGCACCACCCTGGCCTTGGGCCTGTCCGCGCTGGCCGCACCGGCCTTCGCCGCCGATTTCGCCACCTGCTTCACCCTCACGCCCGGCCTGCGCTGGTCCAACGGTGACGAAACGCTGACCATCGAGCAGGCCACCTTCAACGGCCAGGACGCCATCAAGGTGCACAGCGCCGGTGGTGGCGTCGGAATGGCCAGCTATTACGATGCCAGCGGCCGGCAGCTGCTCGGCGAAGAGCGCTATGGCATTTCCGCATGGGGTGGCGACGCCGCCCAGCCGGTGATGACCGACACCTTCAAGCCCGCGCCGACCTTCCCGGAGCGCGCGAAGCCGGGCGAGCGCTTCCAGCTCAGCGGCCAGGGTGAGCGCACCCACCACGTCGAGGAAACGGTCACCCCGATCGACTACGACGGCTTCACCGACTACACCTTCGTCGGCTTCGAAGACGTGCAGGCCGAGGTCGACAATGCACCGCGCACCTTCAAGGACAGCTGCCACCTCACCGCAACCTTCGAAGACAACCGCATCGAAGCCTGGTACGCGGCCGGTTTCGGCCGCATCAAGTTCGAGCGCTACATGGGCGAAGAGCTGCTGATGCGCGATGAGATCGAAGCGATCCACGCCGACTGAAGCGACTGCGGCAGACACGAAAAACCCCGCTTTTCAGCGGGGTTTTTCATTGATACGACGACAATCAGAGCGCGGTAGAGCGGGGCTCTGCCCCGCTGCCGGAATCAATCGCCCAGGGTCAGCAGCGAGGCATTGCCACCGGCGGCCGTGGTGTTCACGGTCACGGTCTTCTCGGTGGCAAAACGCAGCAGGTAGTGCGGACCACCGGCCTTCGGGCCGGTACCCGACAGGCCCTGGCCGCCGAACGGCTGCACGCCCACCACCGCACCGATCTGGTTGCGGTTGACGTACACATTGCCCACGTTGATGCGCGAGGAAATGCGTTCCACGGTTTCATCGATGCGCGAATGCACGCCCAGGGTGAGGCCGTAGCCGGTGGCGTTGATCTGGTCGATCACCGCATCGAGCTGGTCGCCCTTCCAACGGATCACGTGCAGCACCGGCCCGAAGATTTCCTTGTGCAGCTGGTCCAGGTTCTTCAGTTCGTACGCGCGCGGCGCGAAGAAGGTGCCATGCGCGGCGGCTTCGCTGAGCTCGGCCGCAGCGATCAGGCGCGCTTCCTTTTCCATGCGCAGCGCGTGTTCCTGCAGGATCTGCAGTGCATCGGCGTCGATCACCGGGCCGACGTCGGTGGACAGCAGGCCCGGGTCACCGATCTTCAGTTCGGCCATCGCACCGGCCAGCATGGTCATCACCTTGTCGGCGATATCGTCCTGCACGAACAGCACACGCGCGGCCGAGCAGCGCTGGCCGGCCGAGGTGAAGGCCGAACCGATGGCGTCCTTGACCAGCTGTTCCGGCAGCGCCGAGGAGTCGGCGATGAAGGCATTCTGGCCGCCGGTTTCAGCGATCAGCACGCCGATGGCGGCGTCGCGTGCGGCCATCGCACGGTTGATCGCGCGCGCGGTGTCGGTCGAACCGGTGAAGGCCACGCCGGCCACGCGCGGGTCGGCGGTGAGCGCCGCGCCGACGGTGGCGCCATCGCCCGGCAGGAACTGCACCACGCCTTCGGGAATGCCGGCATCCAGCAGCAGCTTCACCGCGTAGTAGCCGATCAGGTTGGTCTGTTCGGCCGGCTTGGCGATCACGCTGTTGCCTGCGGCCAGCG
>Ga0209257_1004024_pt1 | contig 11823 bp, 8 predicted proteins | sample AraplaCvi_mCL_r2_FD_184277 | JGI IMG/M metagenome (GOLD analysis project Ga0209257, IMG submission 184277) | Arabidopsis root microbial communities from North Carolina, USA - plate scrape MF_Cvi_mCL_r2 (SPAdes) (version 2) | ecosystem: Host-associated > Plants > Roots > Endosphere | place: USA...
GCCGCCTGCATCTCCTGAACAGTGATGTGGATGCCGCCTTCCGGAAGATCGGTGTGGGCAGTGGCGAGCCCTTCATCCGTCCCGGCGTGCCGACCGCGGACTTCATCGATCTCTATGTGGCGCCGGTCAGTATCGAGACCGTCGGCCGCAGCATCCTCAGCGAGCAAGATTACAAGACGCTCATGGGTTCGCTTGAGCCTGGCCAGCAAGCGATCCTGATCGCCGCCAACGGCGACTACTCCTTCCGCGGCTCGGGCTATGTCCGCGGTGGTATCTTCGATCGCTTCCAACTCGTACAGGACCAGACCACCATCCTGTTCAAGGACCGAGACTATCGTCGGCTGGGCGCGCTGGCGCCGGGAATGCCAACATTTAATGAAATCGGCATTTTCCGTATTCCGGCTTCGGTCGAGTTCAATCCGACCGAAGAGTGGCGCATCGAGCTCCTGGCGCAGCGTCCGACCGGTCCGACCGCGAAGGCGTTCACCAGCTTCTCGCTAGGCTACACCTTGCCGGCCCGTTTCATCACCGAGACGGCGCCACCCCCGCCTGCCGCCACTGCGCAGCCGGCAGAGAAGGTGGCGGCCGTTTCCGACGATGACGGCGTCGAAGGCAATCCGGATCTCTGGAAATCGATCTGGCGTGCCCATGCGGTCGAGATTGCGATTCTGGCGCTGTCTCTCGTCATCTTGACGCTGATCTTCTTCTTCCAGGATGTTCTGGTGAAGAAGCAGAAGCTCTTCACCGGGCTGCGCGTCGCGTATCTTATCTTCAGTGTGGTGTGGCTGGGCGGTTTCACGGGCGCGCAGCTCTCGGTCGTCAATGTCTTCACCTTCACCGGGTCGCTGCTGAGCGGAAGCTTCACCTGGGACCAGTTCCTGCTTGAGCCGCTGATCTTCATCTTATGGTGCGCGACGGCCGTATCGTTGCTGTTCTGGGGCCGCGGTCCCTTCTGCGGCTGGCTCTGCCCCTTCGGTTCGGCGCAAGAGCTGATCAATGAGCTGGCCAAGCGACTGCACATCCGCCAGATCAATATCCCGTTCCACTGGCACGAGCGCCTGTGGCCGCTGAAATACATCCTTTTCCTAGGCCTGTTCGGCCTGAGCCTGAAGGAAATTGCATTGGCGGAACGCTTCGCCGAGGTCGAGCCGTTCAAGACCTCGGTCATGCTGCATTTCCAGCGCGAATGGCCGTTCGTGGTCTATGCCGTCGGACTGCTGGTTGCGAGCCTCTTCGTCAACCGGTTCTTCTGCCGCTACCTCTGCCCGCTCGGCGCGGCGCTTGCGATTCCCGGCCGCATGCGGTTGTTCGACTGGCTGAAGCGCCGGAAGCAATGCGGCTTCGAATGCCAGCTCTGTGCGAAACGCTGTCCGGTCCAGGCAATCCATCCGCTCGGCCAGATCAATCCCAATGAATGCGTCTATTGCATGCAATGCCAAGTCATCTATTGGGACGACAACACTTGTCCGCCGCTGGTCATGAAGAAGACCGGCCGCGGCAAGAAGCGCCCGCCGGTCCCCCCGGCACTGCCTGTCGCCCCGACACCCGCATCTCAACCGCAAGGCTCGAAACCGAAAGAGCTTGCGCCCACGGCTTAGCAAAGGAGCAGCCTATGTCTAGCAAATCGGTGAAACCTGAATCTAAGGACGGCGTCAGTCGACGCGGCCTACTGGGCGGAGGCGTCGCCCTCTCAACTCTTGCCGCGGCCGGCACCACCGGCGTCGCGGTCGGCGGCGTCACCGGCGCCCTGGTTGCTGCGAAGCCAGCTGCGGCGGCCGAAGCCGACGCGACCAGCGTGCCCCCGGGGCATCTCGACGACTATATCGGGTTCTGGTCGAGCGGCCAGACCGGCGAGGTGCGCATCCTCGGCCTGCCGTCGATGCGCGAGCTGATGCGCATCCCGGTCTTCAACCGCTGCAGCGCGACCGGCTGGGGCCAGACCAACGAGAGCTTGAAGATCCTGACCGAGGGCCTGACCGAGAAGACCAAGGCGCGTCTGGCCAAGCAAGGGCTCAAGACCTTCCTGAACGGCGACTGCCACCATCCGCGCCCGTCGGTGACCAACGGCTCCTATGACGGCCGCTACGTCTTCATCAACGACAAGGCGAACACTCGTCTCGCGCGCATCCGCCTCGACGTCATGAAAACCGACAAGATCATCGAGATCCCCAACGCGCATTCGATCCACGGCATGCGCGTCCAGCGCTATCCGAAGACCGGCTACGTGTTCTGCAACGGCGAGAATCGCGCGCCCCTGATCAACGACGGCCGTGACCTCGATGATTATAAGAAGTGGCGTTCGGTCTTCACGGCGGTGGATGGCGACACGATGAAGGTGGCCTGGCAGGTGATCGTCAGCGGCAACCTCGACAACTGTGATGCCGACTACGCCGGCAAGTACGCCGCCTCGACTTGCTACGATGCCGAGGAGGAGATCACGCTCGAAGGCATGACCTCTTCCGAGACCGATCATGCGGTGTTCTTCAACATCCCGGCGATCGAGGAAGCGGTCAAGGCCGGCAAAGCCGAGATGATCAACGGCGTGCCCGTGGTGGACGGCACCAAGGCTGCGAAGTCGAACTTCACCGTCTATGTGCCGATCGCCAACTCGCCGCATGGCTGCAACGCGACACCGGACGGCAAGTATGTCGTGGTCAACGGCAAGCTCTCGCCGACGACGACCGTCATCGAATGGTCGAAACTCGACGACGTGTTCGCCGGCAAGGCCAAGCCGGAATCGGCGATCGTCGCCAACGTGGAGCTGGGCCTCGGGCCCTTGCACACCTCGTTCGACGGCAAGGGCAACGCCTATACCTCGCTCTTCCTCGACTCCCAGGTGGTGAAATGGAACATCGACGAGGCGCTGCGCGCGTATAGGGGTGAGAAGGTCGATCCGATCAAGCAGAAGCTCGACGTCAACTACCAGGTCGGCCATGTCAACGCTTCGATGTCCGAGACCAAAGATGCGGATGGCCGCTGGCTGGTGGCGTTGTGCAAATTCTCCAAGGACCGCTTCGTCAATGTCGGTCCGCTGAAGCCGGAGAACGACCAGCTGATCGACATCTCGGGCGACCAGATGAAGCTGGTGCATGACGGCCCGACCTTTGCCGAGCCGCACGATGCGGCGATCATGAAAGCGAACATGATCAATCCGATGGAAATCTGGAAGCGCGACGACCCGATGTGGGAAGACGCCCGCGAACAGGCCAAGAAGGACGGCGTCGACCTCGACTCGGACAATAAGATCGTCCGCGACGGCAACAAGGTGCGGGTCTACATGACCTCGGTCGCGCCGGCCTACGGCCTCACCCAGTTCAAGGTGAGGCAGGGCGACGAGGTGACGGTCATCCAGACCAACATCGACGACGTGGTCGATCTGACCCATGGCTTCACCATGGTCGATCACGGCGTCGCCATGGAGGTCGGCCCTCAGGCGACATCCTCGGTGACCTTCATCGCCGATACGCCTGGGGTCTACTACTACTACTGCCAGTGGTTCTGTCACGCGCTCCACATGGAGATGTCGGGGCAGATGCTGGTCGAGCCGGCCAAGGCCTGACGCCATGCGCGGACGGCAGGCAGCGATCATTGTCGCCGCGGTCCTCCTCTTCGGGGGATTGCCTGCCGTCGTGCATCCGGCGGAAGCCAAGACCATCGAAGTCGCTGTGGGCGACGGCCTCGTCGAGGCCGTCGCCGCGGCGATGCCCGGCGATGTGTTGCATCTGGCGCCGGGCGTGCATAAGGGCTCCGTGGTGATCGAGAAGCCGCTTACCATCGAAGGCAATTCTTTCGAGTCAACCGCAATCGAGGGCGACGGGCAGGGGAGCGTGATCCGCATTCTGTCGCCGGGCGTCATCGTGCGCGGCCTGCATATTTCCGGCTCGGGCATCGACAAGACCGGCATCGATGCCGGCGTCTATGTCGAGAAGGGCGCGGACAATCCGGTGGTCGAGCGCTGCTGGCTCGATCGCAACCTGTTTGGCGTGACCCTACACGGGCCGAAGGGCGCGCGCGTGATCGGCAATACGATCACCAACCGCAACGATCTCTGGCTCAACAACCGCGGAAATGGCATCCACGCCTGGAACAATATCGGCTCGATCATCGCCGATAACGTCGTGACCGGTGGCCGTGACGGCATCTTCATGCAGCTGGGCCGTGACAATGTTATTTCCGGCAACCGCTTTGAGCGCCTCCGCTTCGCCGTGCACTACATGTACTCCAAAGGCGGTGCGGTCACGGACAACGTCTCGATCGCCAATCACATCGGCTATGCCCTGATGTATTCCGACAACCTGAAGGTCTCTGGCAACATCTCGGTCAAGGACCGCGACCAGGGGCTGATGCTGAACTCGGCCCGCAAGGGCAAGATCACCGAGAACTACGTCTATGCCAGCGGCGGAAAGTGCCTGTTCATGTACCTGGCGCTCAGGAACCGCGTCGCTGACAACCGGTTCGAGGGTTGCGATATCGGAGTCCATGTCACCGGATCCGACGAGAACGTGATCGTCGACAATGCCTTCATCGGCAACCGGGTCCAGATGCGCTACGCCGGCACCAAGACCTACGAATGGTCCGAGAAGAGTCACGGCAACTATTGGAGCGACAACACCGCCTTCGACCTCGATGGCAATGGCATCGCCGATACCGCCTATCGGCCGAACAACGTGGTCGATTGGCTGGTTTGGCGCTATCCGCTGTCTAAGCTGCTGCTCTCCAGCCCGGCGATGGAGCTGCTGCGCGCCGCGCAGGGCCAGTTCCCGGCGCTGACGCCGGGCGGTGTGGTGGATTCCTATCCTCTGATGGCGCCGGGCCCGGCGCCGCGAGAGCTGCCACCGATACCGCAGAATGTCGAATGGGAGGCCGGCGTGGCCGATTCCGAATCATGAACGCCATAGGAAAGATCGTGCCCCCTGACTTGGAAGCTGATGGAACTGGCGCCGTTGCGATCGCAGCGCGCGGTCTGGGCCGCCACTACGGTGCGCACCGTGCAGTCGATGGCCTCGACTTCACACTGGACGCGGGCACCACGCTGGCCCTGATCGGCCATAACGGCGCCGGCAAGACCACGCTGATGAAGCTGATCCTCGGACTGATCCGGCCGACGGTCGGCAGCCTGAAGGTGCTCGGCGTCGAGCCGGCGCATGCCGCACTCGAGCACCGGCGGCAGATCGGTTTCCTGCCCGAAAATGTCGCCTTCCATGATGAGCTCACCGGCAAGCAGACGCTGCGCTTCTACGCCAAGCTGAAACGGGCGCCGCGCAAGCAGTGCAGCGAGCTTCTGGAGCGGGTGGGGCTCGCCTTCGCTGCGCACCGCCGCGTGAAGACTTATTCCAAAGGCATGCGCCAGCGCCTCGGCCTTGCGCAGGCTTTGCTGGGCGAGCCGCGCCTGTTGCTGCTGGACGAGCCCACCACCGGCCTCGATCCGGCTTCGCGCGCGGAATTTTTCCAAATCATGCATGAACTCTCCGACCGCGGCGCCACGGTCATCATCTCCTCGCACATCCTGACCGAGCTGGAGGCCAAGACCGATCTGGTCGCCATCATGAACACCGGCCATCTCGCCGCTTTCGGTCCGCTCGATATGCTGCGCCGCCAGGCCGATCTTCCGGTCCGCATCACGGTGGCAACGCCGGACGGTCCCGCAGCGGTGCTCGCCGCGGTCGGCGGCCTAGTGCAGCGCGCGGTTGCGGGTGAGGACGCGCGTTCGCTGCAGCTCTATGTCCATGTGGAAGACAAGCTCGAGACGCTCGCGAAGCTGACCGCACTTGGCGACGCGGTCGCCGATCTCGATATCGCACGCCCCGGTCTCGACGAGATCTATCGCCATTTCAGCCCGGACGCCGCCAAAGCGGCAGGAGATGAGGCATGAACGCCATTCTTACCATCGCCGGCAAGGAGATCAGCGACGGCATGCGCAACCGTTGGGTGCTCGGCGCAACCCTGCTGCTCGCAGGTCTTGCTTTCGCGCTGACCTTTCTCGGCAGCGCACCGACCGGTGAGCTTGGGGTGAAACCGCTGGCCGTCGTGGTCGTCAGCCTGGCCAGCCTCACCATCTTCCTGATGCCGCTGATCGCGCTCCTGATCTCCTATGACGCGATCGTCGGCGAGGTCGAGCGGGGCTGTATGTTGCTGCTCCTGACCTATCCGGTGACTCGTCGCCAGATCCTGCTCGGCAAGTTCATCGGCCATGTCGCCATCCTGGCGATCGCCACCCTGATCGGCTATGGCGGCGCAGGCGTGGCTATGGCGTTCGGCGACAAAGGCGATGCCCAGTCCTGGCAGGCCTTTGCAACCTTGATCGCAAGCTCGATCCTGCTCGGTGCCGCCTTTGTCGCTTTGGCCTATTGGATCAGTGCCTCGGTGCGCGAGCGCGGGACCGCCGCAGGCATCTCGATCGGGCTCTGGCTCGCCTTCGTCGTGATCTACGACGTCCTGCTTATGGGCCTTCTGGTTGCCAGCAAAGGCTGGATCAGCGACCAGGTCTTCCCCTGGCTGCTGCTCGCCAATCCTGCCGATGTCTATCGGCTGCTCAATCTCACGGCCTTCGACAACGTGCGGCAGTTCTCCGGCATGGCGGGCTTGAGCGAGCAGGCGCATTTCGCGCCGCTGGCGCTGATTGCCGCCTTGCTGTTCTGGATCGGCGTCCCATTGGCCCTGGCCAACTGGAAGTTCGCCCGCAGCGAATCGTGAGGGAATGGAATATGAAAACCTGGATCGCATCCATCGGCCTGGCAGCGCTCTTGCTGCTCAGCGCCTGTGGCCCCGACGAGGCGGCGCTCCCGAAACCACTGGAGCCGGACGAGCAGTCGGTCGCCTATTTCTGCAACATGAACCTGACCGAGCATGACGGGCCGAAGGGTCAGGCTTTCGTGCGCGGCCGCGACAAGCCTTACTGGTTTGCCTCGGCCGGCGAAGCCTTCACCTTCCTTGAAACCGAGCTTCATGCCCACGAGCTGCTCGTGCTCTATGTGAATGATGTGGGGCAGGGGGGCTGGGAGCATCCGGCACCCGGCGCCTGGATCGAGATCCACAAGGCGAACTTCGTGATCGGCGGCAATATCCCGACCGCCATGGAGGAAGACGGTCCCGGCGCTGTGCCTTTCTCCGACAGAGCGGCCGCCGAGGCCTACGCCAAGAAGATCGGCGGCACCGTGGTCGATTTCGATGCCGCGGCCAAGGCACTTTCGGTCGATCATCCGCATGCCGGGGACCATGGGGACGAACATGCGAGCTGATCTCACTCGACGCCGCGTCATCTCGATCCTCGCCGCGAGCACGGCCCTGCCGACGCTCGCCGGCAGGGCCATAGCCGCCCCGGTGCCGTATCGCTGGCAGGGGATCGTGCTCGGCGCCGCCGCCGACCTCACGCTCTATGCGGAGGATCGTGCTGCGGCGTCTGAAGCGGTGGCCGCCGCGCTTGCGGAAATCGCACGGCTCGAAGCCATCTTCAGCCTGCACCAGACCGATTCCGCGCTCAGCCGTCTCAATCGCGCCGGCCGGCTCGAGGTTGCGCCCTTCGAGCTCCGCGAATTGCTGTCGCAAGCTCTGCAACTTGCCGATATGAGCGATGGCCGCTTCGAGCCCACGGTCCAGCCGCTGTGGAAGCTCTATGCCGATCACTTTGCGCAGCCGGACGCCGATCTCGCCGGCCCATCGGTGGCGGAACTGGCCGCAGTCGGGCGAAGCATCGACTACCGCGGTGTCCGCTTCGCCGGTGATGCCATCGTGTTCGATCGCCCGGGTATGCAGGTGACGCTGAACGGCGTTGCCCAGGGCTACATCAGCGATCGGATCGGCACGTTGCTCAAGGAACGAGGCCTGACCCATGCCCTGGTCAATCTCGGCGAGACCCTGGCGATCGACCGCCGCAGCGACGGCCACGCTTGGACCATCGGCGTTCCGGCGCCGGACGATCGGACCCGCCTGGTGACAGAGGTCGAAGTGTCGGCAGGCGCCATCGCGACATCGGCGGGACGAGGTCTCATGTTCGATGCATCCGGTCGCTTCAACCACATCATCGACCCTCGTAGTCTCGCTTGCGCCGATCCCGACCGGTCGATCACTGTTCTGGCGCCGAGCGCGGCGATCGCCGATGGCTTGTCCACGCTTGGCGCTCTGTTGCCCGATCCGCAGCGCGACCTGCCGCCGTTCCTGGCGCGTTTCCAGGCCAGAGCCCTTGTCTTTTCGAGCCGCAAGGACGATCTCGCCTGGATCTGATTCGCCCGCGCAGCTTCAGCGGTCCTCGCGTCGGTCGCCGTTCGTGGCGACATCCCGGTCGTGGCCGCTGCTGTCGCTGTAGAAGGAGATCGCGAAGAGGCCGCCACCCACAAGGGCAGTGAAGAAAGTTCCGAGTGCTGTGGCGAGCGCGAGATGAAGGGTGATCGGCCCGGTTGCCGCGAGCGCGATTACGGCCAAGCCTGCGACCACCAGTCCGGCGATCGCGATCGCGATCAGGCGCTGCTTCAACGCAACGGTCAAACTGGCGCTATCTTGATCCATGCAGCGCCAACAGAACCCGACCGAAACGGTTCCCCTCCCGATCCCGGGCCTGACGGCCGCATTCGTGAATGTGACATCGCGCTCGACGCCGGCAGGCCGGTTTTCGCTGCACTGCGGCAGAGGTCTATTTCTCGTACAAATACCCGGAATGGGCTCTTGACGCGCCCCGCTTGGGCGAAATACTTCAAGGTCTTAAAACCGGCTATCAGCACCCCTGCCAGAAAGCATCCTATGTCCAGCAAGAAGGCCAATGGTCACGACACGGCGCCTAGCAAATTGCGGTCGCGCGCCTGGTTCGACAATCCCGACAATGTCGATATGACGGCACTCTATCTCGAGCGCTACCTGAACTATGGCTTCACGTTGGACGAGTTGCAATCGGGCAAGCCGATCATCGGCATCGCCCAGACGGGCTCTGATCTTTCGCCCTGCAATCGGCATCACATGGAGCTGGCGAAGCGGGTGCGCGAGGGCATCCGCGAGGCGGGCGGCATTTGCATCGAGTTCCCGGTCCATCCGATCCAGGAGACCGGCAAGCGCCCGACCGCGATGCTGGACCGCAATCTCTCCTATCTTGGCCTTGTCGAGGTGCTCTACGGCTATCCGCTGGATGGCGTGGTGCTCACCATCGGCTGCGACAAGACGACGCCGGCCATGCTGATGGGCGCCGCCACGGTCAACATCCCGGCGATCGCACTCTCCGTCGGCCCGATGCTGAACGGCTGGTTCAAGGGCGAGCGTACCGGCTCCGGCACCATCGTCTGGAAGGCGCGCGAGCTGTTGGCCACCGGCGAGCTCGATTACAAGGGCTTCATCGAGCTGGTGGCCTCCTCAGCGCCATCGACCGGGTATTGCAACACGATGGGCACGGCGACCACGATGAACTCGCTGGCCGAGGCCCTCGGCATGCAGCTTCCGGGCTCGGCGGCGATCCCGGCGCCTTATCGCGAGCGCCAGCAGATCGCCTATGAGACCGGCCGGCGCATCGTCGAGATGGTGAAGGAGGATCTGAAGCCCTCCGAGATCATGACCAAGAAGGCTTTCATCAATGCGATCCGGGTCAATTCCGCGATCGGCGGCTCGACCAACGCGCCGATCCATCTCAACGCGATCGCGCGCCATCTCGGCGTGCGGCTCGACGTGGAGGATTGGCAGACCTATGGGCGCGACATTCCTCTCATCGTGAACCTGCAGCCCGCCGGCGAGTATCTTGGCGAGGACTATCACCATGCGGGCGGTGTGCCTGCCGTGGTCGCCGAGCTGATGAAGCAGGGTCTAATCGAGGAAGAGGCGCTGACTGTCAACGGCAAGACCATCGGCGACAACTGCCGCAACGCCAAGATCATGGATCCCAACGTCATCAAGACCTACGACAAGCCGCTGAAGAAGGCGGCGGGGTTCCTTGCAATGAAGGGCAACATCTTCGACAGCGGGATCATGAAGGTCAGCGTGATCGACGATGAGTTCCGCAAGCGCTACCTCTCCAATCCGAACGATCCCGACGCTTTCGAGGTGACCTGCTTCGTGTTCGACGGTCCGGAGGACTATCACCACAGGATCGACGATCCGAAGCTCGGCATCACCGCGGATTCGATCCTGGTGATCCGCGGCGCCGGACCGATCGGCTATCCGGGTGCGGCCGAGGTCGTCAACATGCGGGCCCCCGCCTATCTCATCAAGCAGGGCGTCCATTCGCTGCCGACCATGGGTGATGGACGGCAGTCCGGCACCTCGGGCTCGCCGTCGATCCTCAATTGCGCGCCGGAAGCGGCCGCGGGGGGCAATCTCGCCATCCTGAAGGACGGCGACAGGATCCGCGTCGACCTCAAGAACAGCCGGGTCGATGTCCTGATCGACGAAGCCGAGATCAAGGCCCGGCGCCAGGCGCTGATGGATGCCGGCGGATACAAGTATCCGGCCCACCAGACTCCCTGGCAGGAGATCCAGCGCGGTGTGGTTGCCCAACTCGACCAAGGCATGGTGCTGCAGCCGGCGATCAAGTATCAGCATATCGCCCAGGAAAAGGGCCTGCCCCGGGACAACCATTGATGGGCTAGGGATTTTTCGGCCGGCCGTGGCATGCGGCCGGTCGGTCCCGCTCAAACCCGCGGGCACGCCTCCGTGCCGCATGGTTTATTGCGACTTCGTGACCTGTGTCAGGTTCCTTCGGCCATGGCGCTCGACCGGGAATCTGTGCCATCTTTAAGGAGTATGGCGCGGCCGATCCCGGTCGCGCGATCCTGTATGAGGCAGCGCGTTCCGGGCCGAAGGTCGCGGTTTTCGGCGTGGCTGCCCTAAGATGGGCCCGGGAGGGGGATGAACAGGCTTCTGTATCTGCCGATGGAGATTGCTTCGCGGGAACTCGATTCCCGGTTGCTGCTCTCCGTCATCGCGCTCACCCACGGATTCGAAGTCGTGCTCGGCCAGAAATGGCTGATCGAGAGCAATATCCGGCGCATGCCTGCCGGGATCTATCTTTCCAAGACCATGACCCGCCGCGACGCCGGCAGCCTCGCCAAGGCGCGGGCCCGCGGCTATTTCACCGCCGCGATCGACGAGGAGATGCCGGGGCTGGTCACCAAGCCGGACGAGCTCCGCTGGGTGGCACCCGATGCGGTCGCCCAGACCGAAGCGATCTTCATTGGTGGGGAGGGGAACACACAATCCTTCGTCACCCGGTTTCCCGAGGCCAAGGCCAAGGTCGCGATGGCCCTCAATCCCCGCTGGGACCTGCTGCGCTCGACCTTCCGATCGATGTTCGACGAGGATGTCGCGCGGATTCGTGCCCTGCACGGCGATTTTATCCTGATCAACACCAATCTCGGCTTCACCAATTCCGAGAAGGGATCGCAAGAGGAAATCCTCAAGGAGCAGGTGCGCCTCGGCAAGATCGATCCCAACAACAAAGAGCACATGACCTATGTGCGCTCGATCTGCGAGATGGAGGCTGCCAACCGGGCGGCGATCCTCGAGATCGTCGCCGGTCTCCGCCAGGCCTATCCCAAGCGCAAAGTGGTGATCCGGCCGCATCCGAGCGAGCGGATCGCGACCTGGTCCGATGCCTTCAAAGGCGATGCCGGTGTTGAGGTCGTGCGGGAAGGCTCCGCGGTGCCCTGGATCATCGCCTCCAGCCTGCTCATTCACACCAACTGCACCACCGGCGTGGAGGCCATCGCGCTGGGCCAGCCGGTGATCTGCGTCCTGCCGCTCGATTCCAAAGTGACGCAGCGCTATCTCTCCAACCGGGTCAACCCGGTCGCACGTTCGGTCGCCGAAGCCTTGGTCCTGGCGGATCGTGTGCTCTCCGACGGCGTCAATCTC
>Ga0209257_1004027_pt1 | contig 11818 bp, 7 predicted proteins | sample AraplaCvi_mCL_r2_FD_184277 | JGI IMG/M metagenome (GOLD analysis project Ga0209257, IMG submission 184277) | Arabidopsis root microbial communities from North Carolina, USA - plate scrape MF_Cvi_mCL_r2 (SPAdes) (version 2) | ecosystem: Host-associated > Plants > Roots > Endosphere | place: USA...
GGCCGACGCGGTGATCCCGCTGCACGCCGGGCCGGAACTGTCGGTGGCCGCCACCAAGTCCTACATCGCCGCGCTCGTGGCCATCACCCAGCTGATCGCCGCCTGGACGGAAGACGCCGCGCTGACCGCGGCCCTGTCCTCCCTGCCCCAGGCGCTGGCGGAAGCCTGGGGCCTGGACTGGACCCCGGCCGTCGAGCGCCTGAAGCTGGCCCGCAACCTCTATGTCCTGGGACGCGGGGTCGGCTTCGCCGTGGCCCTGGAAGCGGCGTTGAAGTTCAAGGAGACCTGCGGCCTGCACGCCGAGGCCTTCAGCGCCGCCGAGGTGCTGCACGGCCCCATGGCCCTGGTCAAGGACGGCTTCCCGGCCCTGGTCTTCGCCCAGAACGACGAGAGCCGCGCCAGTGTCGACGACATGGCCAGGGGCCTGGCCGAGCGCGGGGCCGACGTGCTGCTGGCCGCGCCGGGTGAGACCGGTGTTGCCACCCTGCCGACCGTCTCGGCCCATCCGGTGCTGGAGCCGATCCTGATGATCCAGAGCTTCTACCGCATGGCCAACGCCCTGTCGGTCGCCCGCGGCTACGACCCCGACAGCCCGCCCCACCTCAACAAGGTCACCGAAACCGTCTGATGCCGGCAGCTCTCGTCAACGGCCGCGTCCTGACGGCCGCCGGCATCCTGGACGCTCATGCCGTCCTGATCGACGCCGGCAAGATCGCCGGGGTGGTTCCCCTGGCCGAGGTTCCGGCCGGCGCCGAGCGTCGCGACCTGGCCGGCGGCCTGCTGATCCCCGGCTATATCGACACCCAGGTCAATGGCGGCGGCGGGGTGCTGTTCAACGACGCCCCGACGGTCGACACCATCGCCGCCATCGGCGCGGCCCACCGCAGGTTCGGCACCACCGGCTTCCTGCCCACCCTGATCAGCGACGACCTCCACGTCGTCGACCAGGCCCTGCGCGCCACCGAGGCGGCCATCGAACAGGGCGTCCCGGGGGTCCTGGGCGTCCACATCGAGGGCCCGTTCCTCAATCCCAAGCGCAAGGGCATCCACGACGAGGGCAAGTTCCGCGTCATCGACGACGAGGCCATCGCCCTGCTCTCCTCGCTGAAGCTCGGCCGCACCCTGGTCACCCTGGCCCCCGAGCGCACCACGCCGGACATGATCCAGCGCCTGGCGAACGCCGGCGTCCATGTCGCCGCCGGCCACACCAACGCCCTCTACAGGACCATGCGCCAGGCCCTGGACCATGGCCTGACGGGCGTCACCCACCTGTTCAACGCCATGTCGCCCCTGACCAGCCGCGAGCCGGGCGTGGTGGGCGCGGTGCTGGAGGACCAGAAGGCCTGGGCCGGGATCATCGTCGATGGCCGGCACGTGGATCCCACGACCCTGAAGATCGCCCTGCGCACCCGGCCGCTGGACCGGTTTATGTTAGTGAGCGACGCCATGCCGACCGTGGGCATGGCCGACAAGCGCTTCACCCTGCAGGGCCAGGAGATCGTGGTCCGCGACGGCGTCTGCGTCGGCCCCGGCGGCACCCTGGCCGGCTCGGACCTCGACATGGCCAGCGCGGTGCGCAACGCCGTCCAGATGCTGGATCTTTCCCTGGAAGACGCCGTGATGATGGCCTCGGCCGCCCCGGCGGCGTTCCTGGGCCTCGACGGCCAGCGCGGGCGCATTGCCCAGGGCCATGCCGCCGACCTCTGCCTGCTCGACGCGGAACTCAACGTCACCGCCACCTGGATCGACGGCGTCGCGGCCTAAAACGCCCAGCGCCAGGCCAAGCAAAAAGGGCGCTGACCTCGCAGTCAGCGCCCTTCTCGTTTCTAGCGCATCGTCGGGATGACGAAGCTCTGGTCCAGCACCGCCCCGCCCTTGGGCCAGCGCTGGGTGACGGTCTTGGTCCGCGTGTAGAACTTCACGCCGTCCATCCCGTACTGGTTCAGGTCGCCGAAGCCCGAACGCTTCCAGCCGCCGAAGCTGTGATAGGCGACCGGCACCGGGATCGGCACGTTGATCCCGACCATGCCCACCTCGACCTGGTCGGCGAACTCGCGGGCGGCGTCGCCGTTGCGGGTGAAGATCGCCACGCCGTTGCCGTACTGATGGCGCGAGGCCAGGCCAATGCCCTCCTCCAGGGTCTCGGCGCGGACCATCTGCAGCACCGGGCCGAAGATCTCGTCCTGGTACGAGCGGCTGGTCGGCTGGACGCGGTCGAACAGGGTCGGACCGACGAAGAAGCCGTCCTCGTGGCCCTGCAGGCTGAAGCCGCGACCGTCGACAACCAGCTCGGCGCCTTCGTCCACGCCCATCTGGATGTAGCTCTCGATGCGCGCCTTGTGGGCGGCGCTGACCACCGGACCATAGTGGGCGTCCTTGTCGGTGCTGACGCCGACGCGCAGACCGCCGATCGCCTCGACCAGGCGCTCGCGCAGGGCGTCGGCGGTCTTGGCGCCGACCGGCACCACCACCGGCAGGGCCATGCAGCGCTCGCCGGCCGAGCCGTAGGCCGCGCCGATGATGTCGGCCGTCGCCTGGTCGAGGTCGGCGTCGGGCAGGACGAGGCCGTGGTTCTTGGCCCCGCCCATGGCCTGGACGCGCTTGCCTGCCGCGCCGGCGCGCTGGAACACCGATTGGGCGATGTCCGAGCTGCCGACGAAGCTGACGGCCTTGACGTCCTTGTGGTCGAGGATGCCTTCGACGCAGTCCTTGTCGCCGTGGACGACGTTAAGAATGCCCGCCGGCAGGCCGGCCTCCATCATCAGCTGGGCCAGGCGCACCGGCACCGACGGGTCGCGCTCGGAGGGCTTCAGGATGAAGGCGTTGCCGCAGGCGATGGCCGGGCCGAACATCCACATCGGGATCATGGCGGGGAAGTTGAACGGGGTGACGCCCGCGACCACGCCCAGGGCCTGGCGCATCGAATAGACGTCGATGCCGGGGCCGGCGCCCTGGGTGTACTCGCCCTTCAGCAGGTGCGGAATTCCGCACGCGAACTCAATGACTTCCAGGCCGCGTTGAATGTCGCCCTTGCTGTCGGCGATGACCTTGCCGTGCTCGGACGACAGCAGCTCGGCCAGTTCGTCCATGTGGATTTCCAGCAGGCGCTTGAACTCGAACATCACCCGCGCGCGGCGCTGGGGATTGGTCGCGGCCCAGGCCGGCTGGGCCGCCTTGGCATTGGCGATGGCGGCGTCCAGCTCCGAGGCCGAGGCCAGGGCCACGCGGGCCTGCACCTTGCCGGTGTTGGGGTCGAAGACGTCGCCGAAGCGACCGGACGTGCCCTCGACGACATGGCCGCCGACGAAATGGGAAATGGTGCGCATGCGGAAGCTCCCTAATTGTGCTTCCGACTTACTCCTGACATTCTTGCACGGGGAGACGGAATTTTCGCGACCATGCCTGCAAATTTGCATACGCCGAACTGGAACGACCTGCGGGTCCTGCTGTACGTCGCCCGCGCCGGGGGACTGATGGCGGCCGGACGGCGGCTCGGCCTGGACCAGACGACGGTCGCTCGCCGCATCACGGCGCTGGAGACCGACCTCGGCGTCAAGCTGATCGACCGCTCGCCGCGCGGGGTCAGCCTGACCAGCCAGGGCTTGACCCTGCTGGAGCACGCCGAGCGCATCGAGGCCGAGCTGATGAGCGCCGGCGAGCGGCTGGGCGCGGTGGGCCAGACCCTGGCGGGCACGGTGCGCCTGTCGACGCCCGAGGCGTTCGGCGCCCACCTGGTCGCCCCGGCCGCCCACCAGTTCCACCAGCGCTTCCCCGGCCTGCAGCTGGAGCTGGTTCCGGAGTCCCGCAGCGTCAACCTGATGCGCCGCGAGGCCGACATCGCCATCAGCCTCAGCCGCCCCACCCAGGGCCGCATCGTCTCGCGCAAGCTGGCCGACTACAGCCTCGGGCTCTACGCTGCCAAGGACTACCTGGCCCGCACCCCGCCGCTGAAGGACCTGGCCCAGCTGCTGGAACGGCCGATGGTCTGGTACATCGACGAGATGCTGGACGTGCCGGAGCTGCGCTATCTGGACCAGGTGGCGGCGGGGGCGACAACGGTGTTCCGCTCCAACTCGATCGCCGCCCAGCAGGCCGCCGTCGCCTCGGGCCTGGGTTTCGGGGTGCTGCACCGGTTCTCGGCTCAAGGCGATCCGCGCCTGGAGCGCGTCCTGCCAGACCAACTGAACCTGCAGCGCAGCTACTGGGTCTCGGCTCACGCGGACCTGGCGCCCCTGCCTCGGGTCCGGGCCGTACTCGACTTCCTGGCCGATCTGGTCGCCCAGCACGCCGCTCTTCTGTAACCTCCTGGTCTGCGATACCGCGCGCCGAAACTGAACGCCGATTAGAGAAGCTTCGCCTGGGCGGAGGAAATCTCGATTTCAACACCTATCAAATTGATAGGAATTATCGCGGACATAGGATGGCGCGCTCGAACGGGATCACGCGCCGACAACCGGGGATCTGCAGTGATCAAGCGTCTATTCATCGGGACCGCCGTCGGCGCGGTCAGCGCGACCTTCGCCGGCGCGGCCTTCGCCGAAGCGGCTCCCGAAGCCCCCGGCGACACCGCCGTGGAACAGGTGATCGTCACCGCTCAGCGCCGCGAACAGTCGGCTCAGGACGTGGGCGTGGCCCTGTCGGTGATTTCCGGCGACCAGTTGGCGGCGCGCGGCGTCGCCACGGTCAACCAGCTGCAGTACGCTACGCCCAGCTTGGAAATCACCCCGCAGTTCGGCAGCGGCCAGCCCAGCTTCCGCCTGCGCGGCGTCGGCTTCGACGACTACGCCTCGAACAACTCCTCGACCGTCGGCGTCAGCGTCGATGAAGTGGCCTATCCGATCCAGGCCCAGACCCAGGGCCTGCTGTTCGACATCGCCCGGGTGGAAGTGCTGCGCGGCCCGCAAGGCACGCTCTACGGCCGCAACACCACCGGCGGCGCGATCAATTTCATCACCAACCGCCCAACCAACACGCTGTCGGCCGGCGTCACCGCCGGGTACGACAGCAACGACGCGTTCAAGGCCGAGGGCTTCGTCTCAGGCCCGATCGGCGACACGCTGAGCGGCCGCCTGGCCTTCGTCACCGACCAGGGCGGCGCCTGGCAGAAGAACCGCACCACGGGCCAGAAGCTCGGCGACAAGGACACCACTTCGGTGCGCGGCCAGTTGGCCTGGACGCCCACCGACAGGACTGATTTCCTGCTCAGCGTCCACGCTGGCTACGACAAGTCCGAGCCGACCGGCCTCTATCTGTTCAATCCGCTGGGCTACAACGCTGGTCTGCCGACCATCGCCGCCGACGGCAGCCGCAAGCACACCGGCTGGGGCGGCTCATCGGCCTTCGCCAGCCTGACCGGCATCGCGACCAACGCCAAGCCGTTTCACGACACCACCAGCAGCGGCGTCTCGCTCCGGGCCCACACCGAAACCGACGCGGTGGACCTCGTCTCGATCACGGCGTTCGAGACGCTGAACCGCAAGGAATACAACGACTGGGACGCCTCGCCCTACGCCTATGCCGGGACCTATTTCGACACCGACGCCAAGGTCTTCTCGCAGGAACTTCGCGCCTCGTCGAAGCGCGAGGGCCCGCTGCAGTGGCTGGTCGGCGGCTACTATTCGCGCGAGACGATCGACGAGGCCTTCTATTCCGACTTCTACCAGTCGCTGCTGTTCGACACCCGCACGACCTACAGCCAGAAGGTCCGCTCGGCCTCGCTGTTCGGCCAGATCGAGTATGCCTTGAACGACAAGGTCAAGCTGATCGGCGGCCTGCGCGGCGAGAACGAGAAGCGCAACCAGTACGACTTCGTCACCGCCGGCGTGTTCGCCCCCGCCGCCCCGGCGACCAACTTCAGCCCGACGGCCGACAAGGCGCTGCACAACAGGACCCTGACCGGCAAGCTCGCTCTGGAGTACCGCCCGGTCGACGGCGTGCTGATCTACGCCAGCGCCAGCAAGGGCACGAAGTCGGGCGGCTTCACCTCGTACAATGTCGGCGATTCCTCGGCCGTCGACGGCTTCCGGCCCGAGACCCTGTGGGCCTACGAAACCGGCTTCAAGTCGACCTTCGCCGACAGCACCGTGCAGCTGAACGGCTCGGTGTTCTATTACGACTACAAGGACCAGCAGGTTCAGTCGGCGATCTACGACATCAACAACGGCCCGATCGGGGCCATAGTCAACGCCCAGAAGTCGCACATCTATGGCGGCGAGCTGGAGCTGACCTGGCGTCCGGCCCCAGGTCTGCGGATCGGCCAGTCGATCGGCTACAAGACCGGCAAGTTCGACAAGTACACCAACGACCTCGACATCCCGGCCAGCGTCGCGGCCAAGAAGGCGGTCTACATCTCGCGCACCGGCGCCAAGGTCGGCTTCCCGCCGCTCAGCTACAGCGGCGACGTGTCCTACACCTGGGCCGTGGGCGACTACGAGGTCGAGGCGCAGGGCAACTACGCCTTCCACGACAAGACCAAGCCCCTGCTGCTGGGCACGCGCTACGACGTCGACGGCTACTGGCTGGCCAACGCCAGCCTGACGGTGTCGCCGGCCAAGGGTCCGTGGGCGCTGACGGCGTTCGCCAGGAACGTCTTCAACACCAAGTACGACCTGACGCGAAACTTCTTCCTGCCGCTGATCGACATCGCCGCGCCGGGCCAGCCGGCCACCTATGGCGTCCGCGCCCAGTATCGCTTCTAGTGGCGCTTAAGGGAGACCGCCCATGCTGAAGACCCTGTTGCTGATCGTGGGCGGCCTCCTGGCCGTGATCGTGCTCGCCGGCTTCTTCGGCTGGCTGCTGTTGCGCGGCCCCGACATCCCCTACGAAACCCTGGAGGCCAAGTACGCCACCAAGGCCTCGCACTATGCCGACCTGCCCGGCGGCGTGCGCCTGCACTACAAGGACGAGGGCAAGGCCGAGGACCCGCTGCTCGTTCTGGTCCACGGCTTCGGCGACAGCCACTTCTCGTGGGAGGGCTGGGTCACGCGGCTGGGCGATCGCTACCGGATCATCACCGTCGACCTGCCCGGCCACGGCCTAACCCGCGCGCCGGACGGCTATGTCGCCTCGGCCGACGGCTTCGCCGACCTGATCGACGCCCTGGCGACCAAGGAGAATCTCCCGAAGTTCGCCATCGCCGGCAACTCGATGGGCGGCGGCGTCGCCTGGCAGGTCGCCGTGCGCCATCCCGACCGCGTCAACGGCCTGATCCTGGCCGACGCCGCCGGCTGGCCGGCCACGACGCTGAAGAAGCCGCCCCTGGCCTTCAAGCTGCTGAAGTACTCCTGGGGCCGCGCCTTCCTGCGCTCGATCGACAATACGCCGCTGATCCGTTCGGGCCTGCGCGGCGAGGTCGGCGATCCGTCGGTGATCACCGACGCCTTCATCGCCCGCTGGGCCGAGCTGCAGCGCGCCCCCGGCCACCGCGCCATCCTGATGTCGATCCAGCCCGGCAAGCACAGCCAGGCGACCAAGGCGGTTCTCGCGACCATCAAGGTCCCGACCCTGGTGCTGTGGGGCGAAATCGACCCGCTGATCGAGGTCGCCGGCGCCCACAGGTTCGCCGAGGCCATCCCCGGCGCCAAGCTGATCGTCTATCCGAAAGTCGGCCACCTGCCCCAGGTCGAGATCCCGCAGCGCACGGCCGATGACGTCGCCGCCTTCCTGGAAGCCGCAAGCGTCCACTAGAGTATCTCTTATGCGTACCGACTATCTCGGCAACCCGGTCAGCGGGACCTCCGACACGGCCCTGGCGGCGGTCGACAGCTTCGTCGACGGCTTCCTGAGCTACGAGACCCGGACGGCCGAGGTCATCGGCGCCGCCGAGGCGCACCCCGACAGCGTGCTGCTGAACGCCTACGCCGCGACCCTGTGGCTGCTGCTGGAAGCGCCCGAGGCCGCCGAGCGCGCCGCGCCGTATCTGGCCCGCGCCCAGGCCGCCGCCGCCGGAGCCCATCCGCGCGAGCTGGCCTTCGTCGACTTCGTCGCCGCCTGGTCTGCCGACGCCATCCCCGCCGCCCTAGCCATCGCCGACACGATCCTGGCCGCCTGGCCGTGCGACCTGCTGGTGCTGAAGCTCCGGCACTATCACGATTTCAACCACGGCGACTTCCCGGCCATGCTGCGCGCCGCCGTCGCCGCCCTGCCCCATGCGCAGGACGTGGCCCAGCTGCACGGCATGCTGGCCTTCGCCTACGAGCAGTGCCATCTGCTGGACGAGGCCGAAACCGCCGCCCGCCGCGCCCTGGCGCTGAAGCGCAAGGAGCCCTGGGCCCAGCACGCTCTGGCTCACGTGATGCTGACCCAGGGCCGCATCGCCGAGGGCGTGGCGTTCCTCAAGGGGGTCCAGGACACCTGGACTGGCCTGAACTCGTTCATGGACACGCACCTGTGGTGGCACCTGGCGCTGTTCTATCTCAGCCAAGGCAAGTTCGACGCGGCCCTGGCCGCCTATGACGATCACTGCTGGGCGCAGGAGAAGGACTACTCGCAGGATCAGGTCGGAGCGGTGTCGCTGCTGGCCCGGCTGGAGCTGGCCGGCGTCGATGTCAGCGATCGGTGGGATGATGTCGCCGACCGCCTGGCCGTCCGCGCCGACGACGTGGTCCAGCCGTTCCTGACCCTCCAGTACCTGTATGGCCTGGCTCGCGCCGGCCGCCCCGAAGCCGACAGCCTATTGGCGGCTGTACGCCGCGCGGCGCTGGAGGCTCCCGACCACGTCCGCGAGACCTGGCGCGAGGTCGCCCTGCCCGCCGCCGAGGGCCTGATGGCCCACACCCGCGGCGACTTCGCCAGCGCCCTGCGCGGCCTGCGCACCGCCCTGCCCCGCCTGGCCGAAATCGGCGGCAGCCACGCCCAGCGCGACCTCTTCGAACAGCTGATCCTGGACGCCCTGATCCGCGCCGACCGCCTGTCGGAGGCCCAGCAGGTGCTGGAGCTGCGGCGCGGTTTCGATCCCGACGGCGTCCCGCTGAACCGCGCTCTGGCGGGCGTCTACGACCGCCTGGGCCTGCCCGGCGAGGCCGCCAAGGCCCGGGCGCGCATCGCGTGAGCTTCCGCGCGCTGATCGGTCTTGCGGCCGCCTGCCTGCTGGCCCTGGCCCCGGCCGCGCAAGCCGCGCCCAAGGACACGGTGACGGTCGCCCTGCAGCTGGAGCCGCCGAACCTGGACCCGACCTCCGGCGCAGCGGTGGCCACCGACGAGGTGGTCTACGGCACGGTGTTCGAGGGTCTGGTCAGGCTCGACGCCCAGGGGACGGTGAAGCCGCTGCTGGCGACCTGGTGGGAGATCGCGCCCGACGGCCTGACCTACACATTCCACCTGCGCGACGGGGTGAGGTTCCAGGACGGCACACCGTTCGACGCCGGCATCGTCAAGTTCAGCCTGGAACGCGCCATCGCCGCCGGCTCAACCAACGTCCAGAAGCAGGCGCTGAGCGTCATCCGCCAGGTCGAGGTCGTCGACGCGCGCACCGTTCGCCTGCTTCTGGCCAGCCCCGACAGCGACCTGCTCTACACCCTGGCCTGGGGCGACAGCGTGATGGTCTCGCCGAAGTCGGCCGGGAGCCTCGCCACCGCGCCGGTCGGCACCGGCCCGTTCAAGTTCGCCGGCTGGCGGCGCGGCGACACGGTCAGCCTGGCCCGCAATGACGGCTACTGGGGCCAGGCCGCCAAGCTGAAGGCCGTGCGCTTCAAGTTCATCGCCGACCCGGCGGCGGCCTTCGCGGCGATCAAGACCCACGAGGTCGACGCCTTCCCCGACTATCCCGCCCCGGAGAACCTGGCCCAGCTGCGCGCCGATCCGGCGCTGAAGGTGGTCACCGCCTCCAGCGAGGGCGAGGTGATCCTGGCGATCAACGAGCGCACCGGCCCGCTGGCCGACGTGCGCGTGCGCCGCGCCATACAGCACGCCCTGGACCGGCGGGCGATCATCGACGGCGCGATGTACGGCTATGGGACGCCGATCGGCAGCCACTTCCCGCCGCAGAACGCGGCCTATGTCGACCTCAACGGCCTCTATCCGCACGATGTCGCCAAGGCCAAGGCGCTGCTGGCGCAGGCCGGCTATCCGAACGGCTTCGACCTGACCCTGAAGCTGCCGCCGCCCAACTATGCCCGCCGCAGCGGCGAGATCGTCGCCGTCCAGCTGGCCAAGGCCGGGATCCGGGTCAAGATCGAGACCATCGAGTGGGCCCAGTGGCTGGACCAGGTCTATGGCCGTCATGCCTTCGACCTGACCATCGTCAGCCACGCCGAGCCGATGGACTACGCCATCTACGACAAGGAGGGCTACTATTTCGGCTATCACAGCGACGCCTTCCACGGTCTGATGCAGGCTCTGAAGGGCGCCACCGACGAGGGTCAGCGCGCGGCGATCCTGGGCCAGATCCAGCGCCGCATCGCCGGGGACGCGGTCAACGGCTTCCTGTTCCAGTTCCCGCGCCTGGGCGTCTTCGACGCGCGGCTGAGGGACTTCTGGGTCAACTCCCCGACCCAGACCATCGACCTGCACGCGGCCGCGTTCGACGGCGCGGACGGCGCGGAAGCGACTGTCGACGCCAAGACCGGACCGCTCGGCGCGATCCTTAGCGGCGTCCTGGCGCTGGCGGTCGTCGGGGGCCTGACCCTGCTCGCCGCCCGCTTCGGCGCGGCCTGGCTGGGCGGCCGGGCGGCGGTGATGGCCCTGACCCTGCTGACCGCCAGCCTCGTGGTCTTCAGCATCATCCAGATCGTGCCCGGCGATCCCGCCGCCTATATGCTGGGCCTCAACGCCAGCCCCGAGGCCGTCGCCAACCTGCGCCACCAGATGGGCCTCGAGGGCCCGGCAGTCTCGCGCTACCTGGCCTGGTTGGCCGGAATGCTGCACGGCGACCTGGGCGTCAGCTACACCTACCAGACCCCGGTCGCGGCCCTGGTGGCCGAGCGGATCGGCGTCTCCCTGCCGCTGGCCCTGCTGGCCATGGCGCTGTCGATCGCCATCGGCGCGCCGATCGGGGCCCTGGCCGCCGCGCAGCGCGGCAAGGCGGCCGACACGATCGTCATGGGCCTGACCCAGGTCGGCGTCGCCATCCCCAACTTCTGGTTCGCGGTGCTGCTGGTCATGGTGTTCTCGATCGGCCTGCGCTGGGTCTCGGCCGGCGGCTTCCCGGGCTGGGAGGCGGGCCTCTTGCCCGCGCTCAAGGCCTTGGCCCTGCCCTCACTGGCCCTGGCCGCGCCCCAGGCCGCGATCATCGCCCGCGTCACCCGCTCGGCCCTGATCGACACCCTGGCCGAGGACTATATGCGCACCGCCCGCGCCAAGGGCTTGACCGCTAGCCAGGCCCTCTGGCGCCACGGCCTGACCAACGCCCTGATCCCGATCCTGACCATCCTCGGCTTGCAGTTCCCGTTCCTGCTGGCCGGCGGGGTGATCATCGAGAACGTCTTCTTTCTCCCTGGCCTGGGCCGTCTCGTCCTGCAAGCCATCACCCAGCGCGATCTGATCGTCGTGCAGGGCGTGGTCATGCTGCTGGTCTTCGCCGTGGTCGCCACCAACTTCCTGGTCGACGTGGCCTATGTGCTGGTCGACCCCCGCCTGCGGAGGCGCGGATCATGAGCCGCTCGCGCCTTTCCCCCACGCTCATCATCGGCGCCGCGATCAGCGTGACCTTCGTGGCCGCCGCCTTGGTCTCGCTGGTCTGGACGCCGTACGACGTCACCGCCTTCGACATCGGCCACCGCCTGCAAGGCCCTACCGCCGCCCACTGGCTGGGCCTGGACCATTTCGGGCGCGACGTCGCCTCGATGATCCTGCTGGGCGCCCGCAACGCGCTCTCGGTGTC
>Ga0209257_1004034_pt1 | contig 11805 bp, 11 predicted proteins | sample AraplaCvi_mCL_r2_FD_184277 | JGI IMG/M metagenome (GOLD analysis project Ga0209257, IMG submission 184277) | Arabidopsis root microbial communities from North Carolina, USA - plate scrape MF_Cvi_mCL_r2 (SPAdes) (version 2) | ecosystem: Host-associated > Plants > Roots > Endosphere | place: USA...
CGGCAACTCCCGGAAAACACTCGTGAACTTCTGCATCCAACTCCCCCTCGCAATTGGGAGTCTTCTTCAGAATCCATCTTCCAGGCAGATGCAACAACCCTCCCTCCGCCATATGCGATTCCCCTGCCCCAAGATGGGGGAGGGTTAGGGAGGGGGTTGACGGTAGAGAGACCCTCGGTGTCAACGCGCGAACGATCACTTCGGATAGGCGCCGGACTTCGACGCCCAGTCCGCGTAGACCGCCTTCTGCTTGTCGACCCCGATCTCGGCCGTGATCGCGTCCCAGTCGGCCGCGGCCTTGTCCAGGATCGCCTTCGGGTCTTCGCCGGCCCAGAGCTTGCTGATCGACTGCCGCAGCACCTCTTCATACTTGTCGGTCTGCAGCAGCGAGAGATCGAGCAGGCCGGTCTGCGAGGCGTCCTTCAGGGTCTTCAGATAGTCCTTGGCATCGGGCCAGAGCGCCAGATAGCCGGGATCGGTGTATTGCGAGGTCCGGAACGGATCGCGCAAGGCGGTCGGCAGCTTTACCCGCTGGCCGCTGATCTCTTCCGAGTTCAGCCACTGGATGAAAAGATAGGCCGCTTCCTTGTTCTTGGAAGTCGAGGCGACCGAGAGGCAGAAGCCCGCGGCCAGCTCCGGATGACCGCCCGGCGGCAGGGCATAACCCACCTTGCCTGCGATAGTCGATTTCGGCACCCAGTTCAGCGCCTCTTCATCCGTGCCATAGCCCGCGGCCCAGCGGCCATAGGGCGGCCAGGAAATGGTCATCGCGGTCTGCCCGGCCATGAAGGCAGCCAGGTTCTCCACGAAGCCGAACTGCTCGACTCCCGGCGGCATGAACTTGTTCTCGTTCCGCATGTCGGTCAGGACCTTGACGCCGACATCGGAGTTGATCGTCGCTTTCATGGTGTCCGCGTCGAAGAACTTGCCGCCCTCGTTGCGGAAGCGCTCCTCGAACATGAACATCGCATAGGGCGCTTGGCGGAAGAAGGCGGCGCCATAGGTGTTGGGCTGCAGCTTGTCGGTCAGGAACTGGCCGACCGAGTCGAAGTCCGCCCAGGTGGTCGGCACGACAAGATCCTTGCCGGTCTTGGCCTTGTATTCTTCCTTGTTCTTGGCGTCGTCGAAGATGTCCTTGCGGTAGTACATGACGAAGACATCGCCGTCATCGGGGAAGGCGTAGACCTTGCCGTTCACCTTCATCTGGTTGTCGCGGTAGATCGGCGCGATTTTATCAAGCTCCCCGGCATAGCCGTACTTCTCAACATAAGGATCGAGATTCTCCAAAGCGCCGGCATTGGCGAGGTCGGGCAGCCAGGCCGGGATCACGTTCAAGGCGTCATAGGCGCCGGTGCCGGCGCGGTATTCCTGCATGATCTTGGTGAACATCTCGGCGGTCTGCACCTCGACCACATTGACGTGGATGCCGGTCAGCTTCTCCCACAAGGGGCCGGAGAAGTTCTTCGGATCCAGCGATTGCAAACCCGCTTCCCAGACGATGTTGATGGTCGTGCCTTTGTATTGCTGCGCCGCCTTGACCGCGGTCTCGGCGGCACTTTGCGCGCTGGCGCCTTGCGACCAGGCTGCAAGAGCGAGGCCCGCAACGGCGCCCGCCCAGGTCATCTTCTTGACGAGACTCATAGCACCCTCCCAGTGTTAGGCGGAGCGCGCCTGCGCCCGCCGCGATCGCGCCGCAAACCGGTGCGGCGAGATTCTCCCCTCAACAGACCCGTCGGCGTCTTCACGCGCCGTAGCGAGCCTTATACGCTTCCAGCCGTGCCTTGAAGCGCGGCGAATCCAGGACCGCGCGGTTGACGACGCCGCGCGGCACCTGACCTTTCATGACGTCCAGCACCGCCTTCACGTCGGCGGCGCCGTTTCCGGCAAAGCACTGATCGGTCCAGCACAAAGCGTGCGGCGCGAGGATCACATTGTCCAGCGTCAGGATGGGATCGTCGGCTGGCACCGGCTCCACTTCGAAGACGTCGAGCCCCGCGCCGGCGATCTTGCGCTCCCGCAGCACCTTGGTCAGCGCCTTCTGGTCGACGATCGGTCCGCGCGCGGTGTTGATGAGATAGGCGCTGGGCTTCATCAGCGCGAGGTGCTCGGCATCCACCAGATGATGCGTCTCCGGCGTCAGCGGACAGTTGACCGAAAGGACGTCGGCACGGCGGAACAGGTCCTCGAGACTCACCAGCTCGATACCCAGCTCCTTCGCGACCGCTTTGTCCGCGAAGGGGTCATGGGCGATGAATTTCATGTCGAAGGGCTTCGCCATGCGGAAGAGCTCGGCGCCGATATTGCCGATGCCGAGCGCGCCCAGGGTCCGCCCCACCAGGCCGATGCCCATATGCTGGCCGCGCTGGTTGAACGTCTCCGGTCCGCCGCGGGTAAGCTTGTCCTTGATCAGCAGCTTGCCGGTCAGCGCCAGCATGAAGGCGATGATCGAGACGGCGACCGGACGCCGCACGCCGTCCGGCGTGATGACGAGCGCGATTCCGGCATCGGTGCAAGCTTTCACGTCCACGCTGTCGTAGCCGACGCCGAAGCGCGCCACCACCGAGAGCCGACCATTCGGATGGACGCTCTCCTTGCCGAAGCGCGGCACCAGCAGGATCAGCGCATCGAAATCCGCGAGCTCTTCGGCCTTCAACGGACTGTCGGCGCCGATATAAGCCATCTCGACATTCGGCGCGGCGATCAGGGGCGCGAGGTCGAAATCCGGGAAAGTCGGCGAACCGTCCGCCTTCTTGAAGTCACCGGAAAGCGCCACGCGGAACGGCGCGGTCATTTCTTCCCCGCTTTCGCCTTGCCCTTGCAGGCGGCACGCAGCTTGGTCACCGCTTCCTGCAGCGCATTGTGCAGCACCCAGACGTCGCCCGAATAGCAGATGAAGTCGAAGCCCCAGCGGTTGTTGATCTCGATGCCGGTCTCGACATTGGGCACCAGGCGGCCCAGGGATTTGCCGTGTTTCGCCGTGGCGTTGGCGACCGTGTCGATCGCTTTCAGGAATTTCGGATTGTCGAACTGTCCCGGGATGCCCAGCGAGACCGAGAGATCGAAATGCCCTACCCAGAGGCAGTCGACCCCGTCCATGCGCGCCATCTCCTCGGCATTCTTCACCCCTTCCGCGGTCTCGATCTGGCAGAACAGGGTGGTGCGCGCGTTAGCCGCCTTGAACTTCTCGCTCACGGCGCCCGGACGATAGCGGTCGTGCGCCACCTGCAGCGCCACCCCGCGCTTGCCGTCCGGCGTGTATTTCATGCAGTCGAGGATATGCCGCGCCTCCTTGGCGCCGCCCACCATCGGCAGCATCACGCCTTCGGCACCCATGTCGCAGGCGCGGGCGATGTGGTGATATTCCTTCGACGGCGCGCGCACGATGGCAGGAAGATCGGCGGCTTCGAAATAGCGGAGTGCGCTCTTCACCGTCTCGTAGCCGAAGCCGGAATGCTCGAGGTCGAACAGCACGAAATCGCAGCCGGCGGATTTCAGGATATGGCCGATCCCGGGCGTCGCGAACTCGACGACGAAATGCCCGAACTTCGCCTTCCTGCTGCCGGCCATGGCCTTGAGGCCTTGGTCGCTCATGGTCCTTACCTCCACTGTCCAGCGGCGCCGTTTCGGCGCCGAACCCTTCTTGGCCGCCTAGGCGGCGGAACCTTCGCAAACCAGATCGTATTCGACGACGGTCTTGTCGGAGACCAGCGCCGCGCTGTCGCGATCGAACACGGCGAAATGCGGCGCCTTGAGATGGGCGTCGAATGCCGCCCGGTCGTCGTAGATCTCGTAGAGCAGGATACGGTCGGCATCCTTGCGATGCGCCAGTACATCGAAACGCCGGCAGCCGGGCTCGTGCGCGACCGAAGCCCGCGCATTGGCATCGATCAATCGGCGGAAGCTCTGCATCTCGCCCGGCCGGATCTTGAAATCGACCACGATGACGAAGCCGCTCATCTGGCGCTCCCCGGCTTCTTGCCCGCCGCCGCATCCTCGATCGCGCGCCAATAGGCGGTCGAGACATGGCCGAGATGCGCGCGCACCATGCGCTCGGCCTTGTCCGGGTCGCGCGCGACGATTGCCTCGTAGATCGCCTTGTGGGCGCGGAACGCGATCTTGTTGTTGCCGGGATAGGTGAGGGTGACATGGCGCTGCTCGACCAGCCACTCCGCGATCGCCGAATGGAAGGCGGTGAAGATCGGATTGCACGGGATCAGCGCCAGGACGTAGTGAAAGGCGACGTCGGTGCGCTCGAACTTGGCGAGATCGCCGATCGACTGCCGGTTGGCTTCGAGCGCCGCCGCGAGTTCGCGCAGGTCCGCGGCGGTCGCGTGCTTGGCGGCGTGCCGGGCCAGCCCGACCTCGAAGAAGGCGCGGGCATCCTGGAACTGCCGCACGCCGTCCGGCTGGGCCAGCATGTGACGCGCGGCACCGGCGAGTCCGTCCACCACCACCTCCGGCGTGGGGCGCGTCACCTTGGCCCGCTCGCCGGATTTGAGCTCGATCACGCCCATTTTCTGCAGATGGAACAGCGCCTCGCGCACTGCGGTGCGCCCGACGCCGAATTGCTGGGTGAGTTCGCGTTCCGAGGGTAGGGCATCGCCCGGCGATAGCGCGCCGTCGCGGATCATCGCCTCGAGCCCCGAGGCGACATCCTCATAAAGCCGGCGGCGCCGAATCGGCGTGCCGCTGGTCGTCGTGCTTCGGGTCCTCGAAAGCATCTGGTCTACCTATCATACCAGCAGACGCCGAACGCTATCGACTCATGCCGCGACGAGTCAACGCCGAACCAATTGTGCGATGCGAGAGTCGCTAGAGAGTCATCGAGCGCGGATTGCCGGAGAGAAATTCCATGCGGCAGAACTCGATGAAGGCCTGCGCCGGTGCTGGCAAGGTTGCGGTACGCGACCATGCGAGGCCCACATCCATGGTCGGGATCGTCGCCGCGACCTCGCGCGATTCCAGCTTGTCGCCTTCCAACGACCACGGGCGATAGACCATGTCGGAGAGAATGGTGATGCCGGTGCCGGTCGCGACGAGGCTGCGCACCGCCTCGACGGAATCGGTCTGGAAGATGACATTGGGCTTCAGCTTGTACTTGGACCAATAGGTGAGGGTGGTGACCGCCGCCTCGTCGATCGACAGCTGGATATAAGGCTCTCGCGCCACATCCTTCAGCGTCACCCGCGGCTTGCTGAGCAGGGGATGCCCGGTCGCGGTCCAGAGCCTGCGACGCGATCTTGCCAAGGTCTCGGTCGCGAACTCATCGCTGTGCTCCAGATTGGAGACCAGCACGATGCCGATATCGAGCTGGCCCTGCCCGAGCTGCTTCTCGATGGTGCTGCGGCCGAGCTCCTTGATCGTGACCTCGACCTCCGGGAAGCTGCGCCGGAAGCGCGCCAGGGGCGCCGCCAGAAAATAGCCGGCGACCGTGATGGTTACGCCGATCGACAAGGGGCCGGCGACCCGTGGCCGATGCTGTCCCACGGCGGAAGTCGCGGCGGTCAAGGCCGAGAGAATGTTCCGGCAATGCTGCAGGAAGACGTAGCCGTCATAGGTAACCTTGATCCCATCGCGATGCCGCGTGACCAAGGGCGTGCCGACGGTTTCCTCGAGATCCTGGATCGCCTCGGTGATCGCAGAAGGCGAGATGCCGACCGCGGAAGCCGCGGCGACCACCTTGCCCGCCTCCGCGGCAGCGACGAAGTAACGGATCTGCCGGAGATTTAAACTCATTCCAGACTCACTCCGAGGGGCGCCCAAACGGCCGATTTTGAGGTTTCGGATTTTCCGAAATCCTAATTCAAAATATCGCCCTTTACAAATATCGGGCCGGCACCGCCAAATCGTGACAAATGCGGCAGTGCACAAGCCGCAACGGATTCCGGCAAAGGCAGCCGGGTCATGGGGACCTTCGGTCCTCACAGGGAAGGCAAGGAGTCGAAGATGAAACTGTCATTGCGCTTGGCAGCGGGTGCCGCTGTCCTGGTTTCGGCGAGCGCGGTCGCGCTCGCTGCCGATTGGTATCCGTACAAGATCGAGTCCTGGGAAAGCTTCGACATGGCGAGCCCGCGCAAGAGCTTGGACTACTCGCCGCTGGAGAAGGCGGCGTCGAAGCACAAGCTCTGCGTCTCATTCCCGCATATGAAGGACGATTACTGGCTGGCGGTCGACTATGGCGTGATCGCGGAGTCAAAGCGCATGGGCGTCTCCATGCAGGTGCTCGAGGCCGGCGGCTACACCGAGCTCAACAAGCAGATCAGCCAGATCGAGAATTGCGTCTCCGGTGGCGCGCAGGCGGTCATCATCGGCGCGATCTCGTTCGATGGCTTGAACAAGCAGGTGGAAGAGCTCGCTGCTAAGAAGATCCCGGTGATCGACGTCATCAATGGCATCTCCTCCGACAAGGTGACGGCGAAGTCGCTGGTCTCTTTCGGCGAAATGGGCGGCAAGACCGGCGAATACCTGGTGAAGCTGCACCCGAAGGGCGGCACCCCGGCGAAGGTCGCCTGGTTCCCCGGACCGGCCGGCGCCGGCTGGGTTGAAGCGGGCAATACCGGTTTCCAAGAAGCGGTGAAGGCGGGTGCGATTGAAGTGGTCGACACCAAATACGGCGACACCGGCAAGGAAGCGCAGCTGGCGCTGCTCGAAGACGCCCTGACCGCCCATCCCGATATCAACTACATCGTCGGCACCGCAGTCACCGCGGAAGCCGCGATGCAGCTGGTGCGCGACCGCGGCCTCGAGGACAAGGTGAAGATCCTTTCCTACTACTTCACCCCGGGCGTCTATGAAGGCATCAAGCGCGGGCGCATCCTGGCGGCGCCGACCGACTCCGCGGTCATCCAGGGCCGCGTCGCCGTCGATCAGGCGGTCCGCGTCCTCGAAGGCAAGCCGTTCGAAAAGCATGTTGGTCCCGCGCTCTACGTGATCGATGAGAGCAACGTGAAGACCTTTGACCGCGATTCCTCCTTGGCGCCGGATGGCTTCAAGCCGGAATTCTCGGTCGAGTAGGCATTCCTGTGATCGCACCCGACACCGATGCGATTGCCCAGCAACCCGGTGCCGTTCCCATGAGCGGCGCCGGGACGCTGCTGATCGAGACCAAAGGTCTCTCCAAGCATTATCCCGGCGTCGACGCGCTGGTCGATGTCGATTTCGAATTGCGCGCCGGCGAGGTGCACGCCCTGTTCGGCGAGAACGGGGCCGGCAAATCCACGCTGATATCTATCCTGGCTGGCGCAAACACACCCACCCGCGGCGAGATCCGGTTCCGCGGCGAACCGCTCGCTTTAGCCGATGTCGGCGCGGCGCGCGCCCGCGGCATCTCGGCGGTGTTCCAGGAATTCTCCCTGGTGCCGCAACTGACCGTCGCCGAGAACCTCTTCCTCGGCGACGAGCCGATCCGTCACGGCCTGCTCGACCGCCGCAGCGAGCTGAAGCACGCCCGTGCGCTGCTGGAGCGATTGGGCTTCCCGCTCGAGGCCGACCGCCGGGTGCAGGAGCTCTCCCGGGCCGAGCAGCAGATGGTCGAGATCGCGAAGGCGTTTCGCAGCGATCTCTCGGTGCTGATCCTCGACGAACCGACCGCATCGCTGACCGAGAAGGAAACCGAGAGCCTGTTCTCGCTGATCCACCAGGCCAAGGCCCGGGGCGTCGGCATCATCTACATCACCCACCGCATGGTGGAGCTCCGCCGCATCGCCGATCGCGTGACGGTGCTGCGCGACGGCCGCAAGGTCGGCCTGGTCGATGCTCACGCCGCCGACGAAGCGACCTTGATCCAGATGATGTCTGGCCGGCCGATCTCTCAGGTCTTCCCCAAGGTGAACTATGCGCCGGCGAAGACCCTGCTTTCGATCGAACGCCTCAGCACTGCCGACGGCAGCGTGCGCGACGTCAGCCTGGGGGTGAAGGCCGGCGAGATCGTCGGCATCGCGGGTCTCGTCGGCTGCGGCAAGTCCGAGGTGGCGCGCGCATGCTATGGGCTGCTGCCGGTCGCCAAGGGCCGGGTGATGTTCGACGGACGGGACGTGACCGGCTGGAAGACCCGCCGCATGCTCGATGCTGGTTTCAGCTACCTGCCGCCCGACCGCCACAAGGAGGGCCTCGTGCTGGCCCGGAGCGCCATCGAGAACACCTCGCTGCCGGCGCTGCACCTGCCGCAATTCTCCGGCAACGTCTTCCTGAAGCGGCGGCGCGAGAAGGACACGGTCTCGCGCCTGGCCGAGCAGCTGAAGCTGCATCCCTTCGATCTCCAGCGCGAGATGGCGGCCTTCTCCGGCGGCAATCAGCAGAAGGTGCTGATCGCCAAGATGCTGACCCGCGACGTGAAGCTCTTCGTCTTCGACGAGCCGACCGTCGGCGTCGACGTCTCGACCCGGGTCGCAATCTATCGCCTGATCGCCGATCTCTGCGAAGCGGGCGCCGGAGTGCTGCTGATCTCCTCCGACCTGCCGGAGGTGCTGCACCTCTGCAACCGCGCCTATGTGATGTTCCGCGGCGCGGTCCAGGTCGAGCTGCAGGGCAGCGACATCACCGAGGACCGCGTCCTCAGCCATTTCTTCGAGCGAGCCGCCTAGGAGTCCGATGTGACGATGCAACACGCCATGCCATCCGAGCAGCAGGCGAAGAGCCAGCTCCTGGTGCGTCTTTTCTTGAGCATCGGCGTGCTGCCGATCCTGCTGGTCGTCGCGCTCATCCTGTTCTCGCTGCTCTCGGACAACTTCTTCACCTTCAACAACATCGCCAATGTGCTGCGGCAGACCAGCTATCTCACCATCGTCGCGCTCGGCCAGATGATCGTGATGCTAACCGCCGGCTTCGACCTCTCGGTCGGCTCGACCCTAGCGGTCACCTCGGTCACCAGCGCGCTCGGCATGGCGGGCGTCGCCGCCGCCTATCCGGACCAGCCCTGGCTCGCGATTGCCGCCGGCGTGCCGATCGGCTTCCTGTGTGGTCTCGCGGTCGGCGTGGTCAATGGATTGGGCGTCGCCCTGCTCGGCGTCTCGCCCTTCATCGTCACCCTCGGCATGGCCTCGGTGGGTTTCTGCGCCGCGCTCTATCTCACCTCCGGCACGCCGGTGCGCGGCATCCCCTACGAGTTCGCCGACACCTTCGGCTCCGGCGGTTTTCTCGGTTTCAAGGCCCCGGTCTGGATCGCGCTCATCCTCGCCATTGCCGTCTATCTGCTGCTGAACTGGACCCGTCTCGGCCGCCACTTCTATGCGGTCGGCGGCAATCTGAAGGCCGCGGCGCTCTCCGGCGTCCACACGCGCTTGACGCTGTTCATGGCCTATGCGGTCTGTGCCGGTTTGACCAGCATCGCCGGCCTGCTCCTGACCGCGCGCATGGAGACCGGCGAGGCCAATATCGGCACCAGCATGCCGCTGCAATCGATCGCCGCCTGCGTCATCGCCGGCGTCAGCCTGCGCGGCGGCACCGGCAATGTGCCCTATGTCGTGCTGGGTGCCGTCTTCTTCGGCGTGGTCGAGAACGGCATGAATGTGTCAGGGGTGAGCTCGTATCTGCAGATCGGCGTCACCGGCGCGATCCTGGTCTTCGCGGCGGTGGCCGACGAATTCCGCCGCCGCCTGATCGGCCGCAAGACTCTCTAGGGAGGAAATCAGAAATGGCATTGATCAACTGCGACATGGGCGAAAGCTTCGGCCTCTACAAGATGGGCGACGACGACGCCATCATGCCGCTGATCACCGTCGCGAACGTCGCCTGCGGCTTCCATGCCTCGGACTTCAACCACATGCGCAAGACTGTGCAGAGCGCGAAGAAGCACGGCGTCAAGGTCGGCGCCCATCCGTCGCTGCCCGATCTCCAGGGCTTCGGTCGCCGCGAGATGAAGATCTCTCGCGAGGAGCTTGCCAACTGCATCATCTACCAGGTCGGCGCCTTGAAAGGCTTTCTCGAGGCCGAAGGCATGCAGCTCTATCATCTGAAGCCGCATGGCTCGCTCTACGGCATGGCGGCACGCATGGAGCACGCGGCCCATGCGGTGGCCGACGCAGCCGATGTTTTCAAGGTGCCGCTCATGGGCATGATCAACACGCTCCATGAGAAGATCTACACCGAGCGCGGCCACAAGATGATCGCCGAGTTCTACGTCGATCTCGACTACAACGACGACGGCGGGCTCATCATCACCCGCGAGCACGATGCCAAGGATGCCAAGGAGGCCGCCGACAAGGCGATCCGCGCCATCAAGGAAGGCAAGGTGAAGAGCGTCGGCGGCAGGGACATTGCGGTCCGCGCCGACACGATCTGCGTCCATTCCGACACGCCGAACGCCGTCGAGCTCTGCCAGGCGGTCCGCGCCGCGGTGAAGCCGTATCTCAGCGCGGCGTGAAGATTCAAAGAGGGAACAACGATGCCCAAACAGATCCTGTCGCCGCTGCCCGGCACCTTCTACCGTCGCCCGGCCCCCGACCAGCCGATGTACAAGAACGAGGGAGACAGCGTCGCGGTCGGCGACGTCATCGGCCTCATCGAGGTGATGAAATCCTTCAACGAGGTGAAGGCGACCGAGGCTGGCAAGATCGTGAAGTTCCTCGCCGAGAACGAAGACGCCGTGATGGCCGGCCAACCCCTGGCGGAACTGGCGTGACGATAAAAAAGCTCCTCATCGCCAATCGCGGCGAGATCGCGGTTCGCATCATCCGCGCCGCCCGCGAACTCGGGATCAAGACCGTGCAGGTTCATTCGACCGCCGATGCCGAATCGCTCGCGGTGAAGCTGGCGGACGAATCTGTCGCGATCGGCCCGCCGCAGGCCGCCAAGTCCTACCTCAGCATCCCCGCCATCATCGACGCGGCGAAGAAGACCGGCGCCGACGCCGTGCATCCGGGTTACGGCTTCCTGGCCGAGAATGCCGAGTTCGCCGATGCCTGCGCGGTGGCGGCCCTCGTCTTCGTCGGCCCCAGTGCCAATGCGATCCGCATGATGGGCGACAAGGTGGCCGCGCGCGAGGCGGCCATGCGCGCCGGCGTGCCGACGGTTCCCGGCAGCGACGGCCGGGTCGACGACCTGGAGACCGCGCGGCGCGTCATCGCCGAGACCGGCTTCCCGATCATGATCAAGGCGGCGGCCGGCGGTGGTGGCCGCGGCATCCGCATCGCCACGACTCAAGAGGAGTTCGACCGCCTGGTCCCGCAGGCGAAAGCGGAAGCGCTCGCCGCCTTCGGCGATGGTGGGCTCTATCTGGAGAAGGTGATCGAGCGCGCCCGCCATATCGAGGTGCAGATCCTCGGCGACGGCCATCGCGCGATCCATTGCTTCGAGCGCGAATGCTCGCTGCAGCGCCGGCGCCAGAAGGTCTGGGAGGAGGCGCCCTCGGTCAGCCTGCCGGAATCCGTGCGCCGCAAGCTCTGCGCCTCGGCGGTCTCGCTCGCGGAATCGGTCCATTACAGCGGCGCCGGCACCCTCGAATATCTCTATGACGATGCTTCCGGCGACTTCTACTTCATCGAGATGAACACCCGGATCCAGGTCGAGCATCCGGTGACCGAGTTCATCACCGGCGTGGACCTGGTGCGCGAGATGCTCCGCATCGCCGGCGGCGAGAAGCTGCGGCTGAAGCAGAGCGATATCGCGATCAAGGGTCATGCGATCGAGGTCCGCATCAATGCCGAGGATCCGGCTCAGAACTTCATGCCGGCCCCCGGGACGGTCGCGACGCTGCGGGTCCCTGGCGGCAACGGCGTCCGCTTCGACACGCTGCTCTATCAAGGCTATGCGATCCCGCCTTTCTACGATTCGCTCTTGGGCAAGCTGATCGTCTGGGACGAGGACCGT
>Ga0209257_1004035_pt1 | contig 11803 bp, 9 predicted proteins | sample AraplaCvi_mCL_r2_FD_184277 | JGI IMG/M metagenome (GOLD analysis project Ga0209257, IMG submission 184277) | Arabidopsis root microbial communities from North Carolina, USA - plate scrape MF_Cvi_mCL_r2 (SPAdes) (version 2) | ecosystem: Host-associated > Plants > Roots > Endosphere | place: USA...
ACACGGTCGTCTTGCCCTGGATGATCTCCAGCACCAGTTCCGACTTCCGGCGTGCCGTCCAACGCTTGATTTCCTCTTCCATCACTACGCTCATCAGTGCTTCCTCTCCAAGGTAGCACCTGAGCAGGAAATCACTGGGTCATTACATAGATGCCTAGCCGGCTCACGGCGTTCGCGTGCATCTAACCTCAGGGTTGGGCACGATGTGGCGTCAAATGTATCCAGCCGGGATGGCCGAGGCAGGGCCCCGGTGAAAGGCGGTCATCCTTGACCGCCCTGACGGGTCCGTTTACCAGCTGTATTTCACGCCAATCGCGCCGTTCACATTGCGGTGGTCACCTTCGCCGCGCTGTACGCCCAGCTCACCCCACCCAGTCCAATGTTGGCCCAACTCCAACTGCGCGCCGGTCTTTACCTCGTAGACGTTTGAGGATGACGTGTCGACACGCTCGTCGGCGAACGTGATTTCATCATTACCTTCACGATGCCACCAGTTCGCTTGCACGAACGGCTGGACGCGGTTCTGTCCGTCGGCCAGAGGACGCGCGTACGCGCGCGCACCAACCCGCGTGGTCAGCCCCCCGGCATCCGCCGCAGTCACTACGGTGCCATTAGCCTCCACGTGATCATCGGAGTCAAAGCGCGTGACGATCGCTTGTGCCTGCGGTTCAAGATACCAAGCGCTGCTCGGGCCGCGCCCCACCTCGATGGCGTACCCCGCTTCCAGGGACCCCGACCAGGTGTGGCTGTCGTAACGCTCTTGCGACAGATAGTCGCCCTTGACCTTGTTGTCGAAGCGGCCGTATTGCAGCCACCCGTCCAGGTACAGGCCCGTCGCCTCCGATGCGCTCTGGTACCAAGTGCCGTAGACACCCAAGCCGTAACCCTTGGCGTCACCGCGCGCCTGGAACTGAGTGATGGAGGAGGTCGACTCCGTGATCGCACGACCCATGCCTGCCATAGCGCCAAGGTGAAAACGACTGCCGCCGCCGGTCCAGCGGGTCAGCTCGCCACCGACCTGCAGCAAGTCAGTGTCGGTGGAAAGGTCGATCTGGCCGGCGCCCGCAGTGGCGTCGAGTTGGTTGCGCTTCACGCGCGCCCAAGCCGCACCGCCGGCACCATCGCCCTGCTGTCGTTGACTGTAATCCGCCTCGCCCAGCCGTTCGTGCAGCGTGGTGTTGAACATGTTGGCGGCTGCGACCTGATTGCCAAGGTAAGCGCCCACTTCGGGGCGATAGATCGGCGTGGGGCTGCAGGAGTTAGTGACTTCGCACGACGGCTCCGGGGTAGGCTCCGGGGTAGGCTCCGGAGTGGGCTCCGGGGTGGGCTCCGGGTCTGGCGGTGTGATCGTCGGGGCCTCCGAACGCAGGTACCAGTCACCGTCGCTTGGGTTGGACTTACCGCCCTGTGCCAGCAGGTACTCATGCGCACCGGCGACAGCACGTCCACTCAGTTCGAACGTGCCTTCCGACTGACCAGCCACCTGCACGACCTGGATCCCGTCCGCAGTCGTGTGCGCGCCTGCCCCGCCCAGGTTGTTCACCTTCAGCAAGGTATTGCCAGCGGTGTTGCCTTCCACGATCAACTTATCCGTAGGCGAAGCATCGTCGCCCAGGACCGTGTTTATCTCGACGGTGCCGCCCTGTCCCACATAGTCGCCCTTGACCAAAAGCGTATTACCGACGCTCGCACCCGCCAGCAGCACGACCCCCTGGTTGGTCAGGCTACCGGTGGTGAACGTACCCGCCGGTGCGGCCGCTTGGCCGACCAGGGCATTGAGTGCACTCACGGTACCCGCATTGGTCACTGCGCCACTCACCGTGCCAAGTCCCGCGAGCGTCGCACCCTGGCTGACGGTCACCATGCCCGCGCCGGCTCCACCGAGCGTAACGACTGGCTGGTTCGTGTCACCTACGATCAGCGCACCCGCTTCCACTGCAGTCTCGCCGGTATACGTGAGCGCCTCGCCAGCAGCCAACGTGCCGCTGCCGCGCTTGGCCAGCCCACCCTCGCCCGTGACAGCGTTCGCCAGGCCCCAGTCGGTCGCGGTATCCACCACCAACATCCCGTCGTTCGCGATGGCCGCCGCGCCGAGATTGTTGGACTCGGTTGCCGTCAACGTCGTGCCTTGCGCAACGTCAATTGCGCCAGAAAAACTCCGATTGTCGCCGGCCATCGTTACCTCGGCTCCGTCCTTGAGCTTGATGGCGCCGGTCCCGCTGATGGCGTTGACCAGGTCCCCGCGGGCACCATCCAACGTCAGCACACCATCGTGAGCAATGTCACCGCCGCCCAGACCTGCGGCATCGTCCATGCGCACTGCGGCCTCCGCCGCAATCCCGATGGCAGCCGTCAGTCCATTGTTGGCGCCAAGGACATCCAGCTGACCGCCCTCGACCGTCATCCGGCCTGCACCCATCAGCGACCCGGCCGAGGTCCCACCATCGGCAATGATCAACTCGCCGCCATTGAGGTCCAGCATCGAGCCGCTCTGTCCCTCCAGCGCGCCGACCATCTGGACTTTGCCATTGAGATCGGCATGGGCCGCATCCATGACGCGCAGCACGCTGGTCTGACCCAACGCCCCGTCCGCTTCCAGGCGCAATGCGCCGGAACGGACGGTGCTCTCGCCCGTGTAATCGTTAGCAAGATTGGACAGCGAGACAGCCCCAGCACCGGCGTCGATCGCCAAACCGCCGCTGCCGGTGATCCGCGCCGACATGTCTGCTGCCGCACCTACCGCGCCCGCATTGGGCGCGAGTGTCAGCGTCTGGCCTTCCTGAAGCTCCAAGTTGCTCAGACCATAGTTCACGTACAGGCCATCGCCCGGTGCTGTAGTGAGGCGGTAGTTGTAGGTGCCCTTCGCCACGACGTCGCCGCCCTGCGCGATGTCGACTTGCTGTGCCGAAGCTAGCGACACACCACTCTGGTCGATCAGTGATAGTGCTCCGGCGCTGCCCATCACCGCATTGGCATGGGCCAACCTTAATCCGACATTGGTGTCGTCCTGCTCGAGGAGGGTCAGCCCGGTACTCAGCGCCTGATCGACGTCCAAGTGTGTATCTGCGGAGATCTGTACATTTCCTAGCCCGGAGGCGTCCAAGGTGCCCGTCGAAAGCAGACTTTCCACACTTGCTTGCCCGGGCAGGAGCGCGTTGAAGACCACGGTGCCGCCGTCGAACTTGAAACCATTGACCGCCTGTACGCCATTTCCAATAGTCACCACGCTTCCGCTATTGGCCTCCATCGCGGCGTTCGCCAACGTGTCTGTGTTTTGGCCCGCTAGCAGGAACGTGCTATTACCAATTCTAAGCGCTCCAGCGAAGGACTGCCCCGCACGGACCCCGAAATCAAACGCGGAGCCGCCCAAATCCACGGTGATCAGACCGGAGCCGGTCAGCGGATTATCCAGCGTAAACGCGTCCGCCCGACGAATTGCCAGAACCCCCGGAAGCTGCACATCAATTGCACCGGTAACACTACCGGCGGCAGCGCCATCGCCAAGCTGAAGGGTGCCATTTGTGATCGAGGTTTGGCCGGTATACGTATTGTCTGCGGCAAGCACTGTCACACCGCTGCCTTGTTGGACGAGGCTTCCCGTGCCCGAAATGGCACCGACGGATACTGTGTCTGGCCTATCAAAAGCCAGCACTCCGTCGTTGCTTACCTGAGTCAGATTGGCGGTACCACTCGCGGTGCCGTCTCCAACCTGTAGGCGACCCTCGGCGATCCGGGTATGTCCCGTGTAGTTCACCCCCCCCGAAAGCGTCAACTGACCACTGCCGAGCTTGGTGAAATTGCCGCTTCCGACCACGGCTTTAGCTTTGAGCAGAGCATCGAATCCCTGGGTGTCGTAAGTGCCTCCAGCAGGCCCGAGGGTAACTTGGCCGGCAACCGACAATGCGCCCACCCTGCTCTGCCGCACGACGCCGTTGTCCAATGCAATAGCGCCGACGTAGGAATCGTTTGTGCCCAGCGCCCAGGTCGAGTCCTCCAGTGACAGAGTGCTTGCTTCCGCCGCAGCGGTACCGGACAGCACAGTACTCGCGCTTGCGGCAAGCAACGCGTGATTACCGTCATCTACGATGAGGGTCTCACCTTCCAGTGTGCTTCCTGCCACGCTCAGCTGGTTACCCGCCCCTTGACTAAGCACAGCGATGCCGCCCTCCCCGGTGGCATGGGCGCTCAGACTGGAGAACGCTTGTGTGGCTCCGTTGGAAAGCTTGAGGGCTCGGCTGGCGGACCCCGTCACACGGACCGAAAGTGGCGCGCTGCTGTAGATTGCCGAGCCAGCGTCCGTGATGCTCAGCCCCGTTACGTTCGCACCCGCCAGATTCAGATTGCCGCCGGCCAGATCCACTGCCCCGCCACTCGCTGCAACGATGCCTGAGCCTGCGAAGCTCGCGCTGCTGAGGCTATTCGCGTCGACGAAGACTACGCGGCCCGCATTGTCCGCCTTGATCGCAGTGCCGGAACCTAAGGTTGTTGTCAGTGAACCGCCGGAGATCGTGATTGAGCCCGCGTTGGCGGCATGAGCTACGGTGGAACCTGCCTGAACCAGGCCATTGCTGGTGATCGCGCTTTGTTGGCCAGTCGCTTCCAAAGCAGTGTTACTGCCGGCCATCACCACGCCGTCACCAAGTATGTACTGACCGCCTGCATTGACCTTGGCTCCGTAGGAAGAGCCGGCGACCCCGTTGATCACCGTACCGCTGTTGTTCACCACGGAGCCCGTGCCTGAGACCGTAACGGCGGTGTTGTTCCAGCCCGGCGAGGTAATTGTTCCGCTGATCAGATTAATCTGCGCGCCACCCGAAGCGTTTACCGCGAAGGAGCCCTGTGCCAGTCCCTGCGTCAAGGACGCATTTGAGAAGTTAATTGTTCCGGCGCTTCCCGCGACCAAACCATTGCCGGCGCCTTGTAACGTTCCGCCGATTACATCGACAGCACTGCCGTTGGTCGCACTGACGGCAGCAGCACCACCTGCACCGGAGGCAACGAGATCCGCTGATGTATTGATATAGCTACCACCGGAAGCGGCCACCGCGCTGGCGCCGAAACTGTTGCTTGTTACGGAGCCTCCGTTGAGCGCCACGTTGCCACCGCCCTGCGCGTTCACGCTGCCGCTGATCGCCGTGCCGGTTGCAGTCACGCTGCTGCCAGCGCCGCTTGCGGTAATTCCGTTAGAGAGCACTCTACCGCTGGTCAATTCGACCGTGCCGCCCAGCTCAGCACGCACACCGGTGCCTACGCCCGAGCCACTTATGTCGGCATGACCAACGATTCTACTTCCGTTGCCGCTTGCCACGACGCCATACAGACCCGCGACGCTCCCGCCGTTGAGGTTGAGGAGTCCGCCGTCGTATGCGCCCGCTCCGCCGGTGTTACCGGTAACGATAGCCGCGCTATTAACCACGCTGCCCGGCCCTGCGACCACGAGCCCATATGTGCAGCACACACTCGCGTCGCTGTCCGAGGTCATTGTGACGATACTGCTGGCATCAAGTTCGGCAAGAGCGCCGCCGCTCACATAGAGCGTCCCTGCGTTCCCAGCAGCGGTCGGCACGTGGGAGCTGAGCGTGACGCCGGAGCCCACATATTTGCCATTGCCGAAGACCGTGACCGCCGATCCATCTGAAGAGTCACGTGTCACATCGCTTTCGCTAACGATCCCGGGGACGATCAGGGGCGGCAATGTCTGCGCAAAGCCGGCCCCGCACGCTAAGGCAAGGCAAAGAGCCAAGCTATTAGTCGTGAGGAAGCGCCCCTTCCGTAGATGCGCGCGGTGCATCTTACCAACCGGCGCCGAGGCTAGTTCCGACGCGACTACCCAGCACCCGTTCGATTCACTCCACACAACCTTGTAAGCGATGTTCATATGTTTGCTAGTTCCTGATGATGTTTTTGGCGTCCCGCCGGCGACTGCCGCCAAGTTGGGAGCCCCTCAGGGGGATCAAATGGACCGGAAGAAGTCGACACCGCGATCGCGCAGAGCCGCCACCGCAGACCGAAGCGCGCGCAACTACGCACTGCCACCGCCGTTACGACCAGCAAACCGAGCCGCCCGTGATAAAGACCTCGCCGCCCATCGCAGCGATTCCCTCGGCTGCGATGCCTAGGCTCCGAGAACGGAGGAAGTCGAATGAGACAGCTTCGGAAGCAGCCCCCCCCTGCAAGGAGCGCCGGCGCAATGTGCGATTATCAGGAAAGGATGGCCAGACCAATATAGGACTGGGCTTAGTCGTGAGGGTGGAGTTACCAGCATCTTGTGGACAAGGTCTAGCATCCGTGTGATCAGCGGGAGGCAAGCGCCATGTCCTCGAAGAAGGTTCCAAGCAGGACTCGACGGGCTTATCAGTTCATCCAGTCGCATCGGAATGAGTTCAGCATTCAGATGATGTGCCGGCTACTTGGTGTTGCTCGTGCCGGCTACTACGCCTGGCTTGATCATCCGGTGTCCGATCGCGCCCAAGAGGATGCTCGCCTGCTAAGTCTCATACGCGCATCTTTCACCGCCAGTCACGGGATTTAGTGCGCCCCAAGAGTGCTGCAGGATCTGCGCGAACGCGGTGAGTCCTGCAGCAAGCACAGGGCTGCACGCCTCATGCGCGAGAACGGCCTCCAGGCGCTACACGGCTACCGCATACGTCATATCCCGGTTGCCAAGCCGAATGCATTGATGCGTAATCTGCTGCAGCGTCAGTTCACGGCGTCGAGGCCCAACGAGGCATGCGTGACGGACATCACCTAAATCCGGACTTGGCAGGGATGGCTCTACCTGGCCGTCGTCGTGGACCTCTTCTCGCGCAAGGTCGTTGGCTGGGCCGTCAAGCCGACGATTCATCGAGAGCTGGTCCTGGAAGTTGTCTCGAAGGCCGTTCGTTCTCGGCGCCCCCGAAAGACCTTGATCCACTCGGATCAGGAAACGCAGTATGGAAGTGATGCATGGCGTCGCTTTTGCAAGGCCAACCATCTCGAGCCAAGCATGAGCAGGCGGGCGAACTGCTGGGACAACACAGTCGCCGAATCCTTCTTCGGAAGCTTGAAGAAGGAGCGAATCAAGAAGCGCATCTATGCGGACCGCCAAGCGGCTGCCTTGGACGTGTCCGAGTACATTGAGGGCTTCTACAATCCGATTCGTCGGCATAGCCACCTAGGTGGTGTTAGCCCCCATCGAGTTCGAAGCGGCATATCGGCCCTGCCGCTCACGTGTCCACTAAATCCTGGCAACTCCACGGGGAGACCTGCTCAGAAGCCGAATCAGTCCTTCATGATCGGCTTTAGTTGCAAGAGGTCGAAAAGCGGATCGCTATCGAGCTTCGACGCCACGACTCCAGCCGCCTGAGCCGCACCTCGAATACCACCCACGTCGGCAGACGCCACCTGCCTCATCCAGTCAGGATCAAGCTGACCGTCGGATCTTGGCTTGCTCAAGATCAACTTCAGGATCCGCTCGGCGGGCGCGTACCCTTGCGCGGCGGAGCGGCGATAGTACCGCAAGGCTTCTGAGTACTGGACAGGGACACCGTCGCCAACGTGAAGCCTTCGGGCAAGCTGAAACTGCGCTATGGGGTCGCCGGCACGGGCCTGATCCGCAAGCAGCTGCAGTTGTTCGTGAGTTCGGCTCGCACCACCCTCGAGTTTGTCCAGGCGACTTAGATTGTCTGCGGCCGCGCGACTTCCGTGGGCAACAGCCTGCCGGAACCACATACGGGCCGTGGTGCGATCACCTTGACGCTCATATGCAACACCTAGCGCGTTCTGAGCGAACCCATCACCCATGTCAGCTGCGATGCCCAATAGTTCGCGCTCACTCCTGACGTGTTCAGCAGTGGCCCCCTTGGCTTCGAGAAGGCTGTGCAGGTAGTAGGCGCGCGCGTAGCCCTGAGCCTCAAGGCGAAGGTATATTTCGCGAGCCAGCTCGGGATTCCGAACACCACAGGCACCTTCTGCAAGACTATAGGCGTACCCCAGCAGCGCTAATGGTTCCCCGAGGTCGGCGCCACGTTGGAACCATCGCGCTGCCTCCAGCGGATCGCGGCGTAATCCGTCAACGCCATTGAGGTATCCATTGGCCAGTCGGAGCATTGCCTCGGCACTTCCTGCATCAGCGTCTTCCTTCCACGCTTTGGTACTGCCTGACAATCTACGACCGATACTCTCCTCTGGGAGAACAGGAGCGCACGCGATTGACGCGTCGACCTGGCGCTCAGTGCTCGCGATCTTGATCTCCGCCATCGCCACGGACGGAAAGATCAAGAAGAAGGCACTTAGCGAATGAGTGGCGATATCAATATGGATTCTGGGCGCCTCCATCATCGGTCGCCCTCAACTCGCCATTTCACGAGACGCGTTCCCACGCGACCTGGCAATGCGCGCTCTGACAAGTCGGCGATCTCTTCAAGCGACCGCACCCCCGGAATCTGTACCAATGCGTCACTGCGTAGCTTCTCTGGCCAGTGAAGTGCCAGATCTTCATTGGCAGCCAAGCAAAGGAGACTCTCGCTACCCGGCGTTGTCATCTCAATGGCGAAGCTTTCGCCGTCTGTAGCGTCGGGAATCCGCACCGGGGCACCGTATCTCACGGGATTGTCGAGCTGGAGCGGATTGGGGTAGATCTGTGCAATCGCTCCCTTCGCATCCTGGTAGTAGCAGTACAGGTAGGAAGTGCGCGATACGTTGGCCGCGATCTGAAGCGACTGCCCCAGCTTGAACACCAGGTCTTCACGCCCAAGAGAGACGTCGACCTTTGGCGGCTCCGCCAGCTTTCCCCACCCGGGCTTGCCATTGCGAGGATCACCGGCCAGGTTTGTGGCCCATCCCCCACGTTCGCTACGGCCCCAGCCGATACTCAGGAACTGGCCGTCTCCCCCTTTCCGCACGTAGTCCTTGGCCACACGCTCGTACGTTTCAAAGTTGATGTCGCCACTAGGAACAGCGTCGGAGTCAGCTTGAAACTGCGCAAGCGCAACCCTGAGCACTTCACTGTAGAGTCCATCTGCCTCGCCAGTGTAGTACCCAGCGCCGCGCAGCCCTGTCTGCAGGAACCGGATACGCTCCGGCCCATCCATATCGGCGTACCACTCATACAACTGGCGCTGGAACTCCGGGTGCCCTTGGTCCAGCGACACACACTGCCAATAGGGGACTCGGGCCCACTTCCCCACCAGTTCGATCATGCTCAGATCAACCAGAGCGCGAGTTGCAGGTCCGGTGCCCTGCGAGTACTCATTGGAAATTGTGAAATCAACCCCCACTTTGCCTATTTTAGCGCCCGCATCGATTCCGCCGCCCTTGTTGCCCAAAGCGATCTCGTTGGCAGCTTCAATTCCGGGCAGGAGAGTACGTGTTTTGAAGTCACCCAGGTGCAACTCAAGGCCGAGCTGCGTCGCCATGAGATCTCGCGAGAAGCCGATACCACCATCTGGGTGATCAATGCCACCATCCCGCTTTGCGATAATGATGTTCTTGTCCATGTAGCTGATCGCGCCGGATACATAAAGAGTCGGCGGCTGGATCTGCATCTGCCCGTTGGCCAGCAGCGCCTGGGTCAGGACTTGCACAGTGTCCTGATTCGAGTAGGCCACCTCAAAATCGACGTAGCGGAAGGCGCGGCTCGTACGGGACATCAAGGAAAGGGAGGTGATGATCATCTCCTTGATCGCTACCGGCGCCTGCCCGGATGCGTCCGGGATGATCTTGCTGGTGATCAGCGTTGGCCCGATGGCTCGGTCACGCAGCATCGCGTCCATGCACGCCAGCCCATCAGTGAATCCGGATACCGAGCGGACCGGCTCGGAGACGGGACGATCCTCCACGCGCGCACTCGCGAAGTAGGTTTTACCCGACCGCAAGCCAGGAGCGGCACAGCCGGACACAAGAACGGCCAAGGCGGCCGCGGCCGCGACCTTGATATTCGTAGAGATGGACATAGCCTTTATGTGCGCATCGCAAACGATGCGCTATCGGATCAGGAAATGCGGCAGCACAGCCCGGCATTACTCACGGGTGGGCGCCGTGGAGGTTAGCGACAGACGTTAATCACGTCACCATTGACTACAACTATGTTGTCGCTTTTTGGTTTGCTGTTGCGCGCCCCCGGCATCTGCTCAACGTACGTATTGCCGACATTGGTTGAGCATCGCTGCTCGCCCGGTCGCCCTTGAGCAGAAGAGTCCTGAGGTGATTGTCGAATGCCAAGGCCGCGCCGGAACTGCGCCTCTGCGCGCTTAATCTTTGCTCGATCCGAAGGGCTTTGACCGACGCGCGGCGTGGGATCTTTGCTCTGCGCGTTCGCGGGCATGAGCGAGTTAGACAGTGCTACCACAAGTAGCAACGCGAAACCTTTCATCAGTGGACATTCCAATAGGCGAAGCCGTGTGGCCCAAACAGGACGGGCCACACGGCAACACAATCTGCGTCAATCGCCGGAGTTTGACGCAACATTCTGCTCGGCATCAGCCAACGCACCAGCCGCAACGTTTGAAATTCCGCCGTTCTCAACGTTGGTGGTTTGCCTGCTGGTGCCGTCGATCGTTACCTTGCCCTTGTTGGACGAGACGTTTTGAACAGCCTTCGACATACCAGCAGAGACGTTGCTGATGCCACCATTCTTGATGTTCACCGTCTGAGTGCTGTTTCCCTTGATCTTAACCTCAGCCAAGGCACTACCCGATGCCAAGGTCAAAGTCAGTAGCGACGCGGCAATTAGCTTGTTCATGCTCTTCTTTCTCCTGCGTTTGTGTTGATGCTCTCTGTTGGATCAGCCCGTTTGAGCGAACGGTACGGGCAACCGTTGCCGCGTGAATCATTCCCGTCCGTCGACAACAGAGCCGATGTTCACGTCGGCTTTGCCGTTGCCTTTTGCCTCATTGACGATCGATCCGGAAACGTGAACGGATTGGCTATTGGCGCCGACTTGTGACCCCACCACTGAACCAATGTTGATGCGCGCCTGCCCGCCTGAGTCTGCCTTGTTCACGATGGAGCCGGTGACACTCACGGTTTGTTCGTTCGCACCATTCACCGTGGCCGTCTTGATGGCGGCTTCTACCGAAGTTGACGGAAGAGCGAGGATCAAGAGCAGAGCGCCGAATCGTGTCATTGGTCGAGTACACGTATGAAATGGGTGTCGTGCATACTGACTGCCAGCCGCGTCACCCGCAATTAGAAAGTTCTCATCAAGGTGTACGGTTGAGCGACTCCACCACGCCGTTCAACGCAGTCGTGCTGGCGTAAGCGGCGTGCCAGCAGTTGAACTCCACGAACGGTTGCACCCGGTTCTGCGCAACGTCCAGCGGAACGGTTGACCGCACTACGCGATACGCGAAGAACGCGCCCTACGTGATGGCTGAACTTCTGATACGGATACGCCTGGTTGGGCAGCAGGACCGTTTCGGGGCTCGATAAAGCCGATCGCCCGGCTCGGCACTAACAACTGCGCCTGCAGCGTGGAATTCTCGGGAAGCAGACTCTGTAATGACCCAGTGATTTCCTGCTCAGGTGTTACCTTGGAGAGGAAGCACTGACGAGCGTAGTGATGGAAGAGGAAATCAAGCGTTGGACGGCACGCCGGAAGTCGGCACTGGTGCTGGAGATCATCCAGGGCAAGACGAACGTGTCGGAGGCCAGCCGGCAGTTCGACCTGCCTCCGTCCGAGATCGAGAGCTGGGTCGAGATGGCAAGCGCGGCATGGAGAACGCACTGCGCGCGAAGCCGGAGGACGTACGCGAGCAGTACGAGCGACAGCTCAAGGAGCTGCAGGAAGCCTACGGCGAGGCGATGCTGGAGCTGCGCGCTCGAA
>Ga0209257_1004037_pt1 | contig 11800 bp, 9 predicted proteins | sample AraplaCvi_mCL_r2_FD_184277 | JGI IMG/M metagenome (GOLD analysis project Ga0209257, IMG submission 184277) | Arabidopsis root microbial communities from North Carolina, USA - plate scrape MF_Cvi_mCL_r2 (SPAdes) (version 2) | ecosystem: Host-associated > Plants > Roots > Endosphere | place: USA...
TGACCTGCGCACTCGATCGGCCGAGGGACTGCTGGAGATCGGCTTCGACGGCTACGCCATCGGCGGCCTGGCGGTGGGCGAGCCTGAGCACGAACGCAATGCCATGCTGGAGCACATGCATCCACTGCTGCCCGCGGACCGGCCGCGTTACCTGATGGGCGTGGGCCGGCCCGAGGATCTGGTGGAAGCGGTGGCGCGGGGCGTGGATATGTTCGATTGCGTCATGCCTACCCGCAACGCGCGCAACGGCCATTACTTCACCTCCACCGGCACAGTGCGCATCCGCAACGCCAAGTACGAGCAAGATCTGGACCCCATCGAACCGGGCTGCGGCTGCTATGCCTGCCGCAACGGCTTCACCCGGTCCTACCTGCGCCACCTGGACCGCTGCAACGAGATGCTGGCGCCCATGCTGGGCACCCTGCACAACCTCTGGTACTACCAGAAGCTGATGGCGGGCATGCGCCAGGCGATCGGGGAGGGGCGGTTCGAGGCGTTCAGGGCATCGTTCTACGCGGCGCGGGAGTAAGGGACTTTCCCTTCTCCCACCGGGAGAAGGTGGCGCGAAGCGCCGGATGAGGGAGGGAGAATGACTCCCCGCCGGAAGGTTCCGGGTGCCGAAAGTCCATTCCCTCATCCGCCCTTCGCGCACCTTCTCCTGGTGCGAGCAGGGGGGAAGCGGAACCTTTGCCCGATTGCAGGGTCTTTCCCCTGCCAATCGGGGATTTTGCAGCGATTTCGGCCCATTTCCGTACTTGCGGGGACGCCGGCCCGCCCCCATGGCATAATTCCCGGCTGTTTTCAGCCCTATCGGATGACCTGATGAACCTGCTCGATTTCCTGATTCCCACCGCCCATGCCCAGGCCGCTGGCGCTGCTCCCGCCGGTGGTGGATTCGGCATGCTGCTGTTCCCGATCATCCTGATCGCGGTGATGTACTTCCTGATGATCCGCCCGCAGATGAAGCGCGCCAAGGAACACCGCGGCATGCTGGACAAGCTGGCCAAGGGCGACGAAGTCATCACCTCCGGCGGCATCGCCGGTACCGTGACCGAGATCGGCGACAACTTCGTCACCGTCGAAGTGGCCGACAACGTGCGCGTGCGCGTGCAGAAGGCCGCCGTCGGCAACGTGCTGCCCAAGGGCACGCTGAAGTCCGCCTGATCCCGTCTGTGAATCGCCGGACTTCGCCGACGCGAGTCCGGATTCGCGGTACCTGTCATCCCGGATTGCGCCTGTTGATCCGGAACTGGTTTTACCTGGAACTCTCCGATGCTTGAATTCCCGCGCTGGAAATACGTCACCATTCTGCTGGTCGTGCTGTTGAGCGTGCTGTATGCGCTGCCCAACCTTTATCCGTCCGACAATTCGGTCCAGATCACTCCCAGTCGCGGTTTTGCCGTGGACCAGGCCCTGCGCCAGCGGGTCGAGACCGCATTGAAGAAGGTTGGCGTGGTGCCGAAAGCCATCGACGTGGAGTCTGACCACCTGTTGGTGCGGCTTCCCAATGCGGACGTCCAGACCAAGGCGGCCGATACATTGCGGCCCGAATTGGGCGACGACTATTCAGTCGCTTTGAACCTTGCCTCGACCGTACCTGCATGGTTGGAGGCGCTGCATGCCAGGCCCATGTCGCTGGGCCTGGATCTGCAGGGTGGTGTGCACTTCTTGATGCAGGTCGACCAGAAGGCCGCCCTGGCGAAAACGATGGAGTCCTATCTGGACAGCATCCGGGTGATTCTCCGCGACAACAAAGTCGGCTACACCGCGGTCAACAAGGTGGACGACTCACACATCGCGGTGATCCTGGTATCGGAAAGCGACGCCGCCAAGGCGCGCACCGTGATCGCCGAGAACCTGACAGGTACCAGCGACGGTGGAGTCGCAGTGCCTGGCCTGTCGGCCGGCTTTTCCTATACGACCGAAGGCAAGCAGGTAAAGGTGACTTTGCCCGCGGCTGAGCTGGGACGCATCGCTTCCAACGCGATCGAACAGAACCGCACGGTTATCGCCAACCGCGTCAATGCCATCGGCGTCGCCGAGCCGGTGTTGCAGCGGCAGGGCGACGATCGACTGGTCGTAGAACTGCCGGGCCTGCAGGACACCGCACGCGCCAAAGACATCATCGGCGCAACGGCGACCCTGGAATTCCGCGCAGTCACGGGCGATGAAATTGCCGCCGAAGCGGCGCTGCGCGACGGCAATATCCCCGCCGATTCGCGCATTTACTACGACCAGAACAAGCGGCCGCTTCTGCTGTCCAAGCGTTTGCTCGTATCCGGCGACCAGCTGGTCAATGCCGCGCCCCAGACCGATTCGCAGACCGGATCGCCGGCGGTGCTGATCACGCTCAATGGCGCCGGCGGCAAGCGCATGTTCGACCACACCATCGACAACGTGGGCAAGCGCATCGGCATCGTCTATGTCGAACGCGTTCCTACCCTCAGCGTGGTGGATGGCAAGGAAGTCAGGTCGTCGCGCGTTGACGAGTACGTAATCAGCTCCGCGACGACGCGTGAACCGTTGGGCAAGACATTCCAGACCACCGGTCTGGGCAAGGAGGAAGCCAACCGGCTCGCCGAGCAATTGAAGGCCGGTGCGCTGGCCGCGCCAATGGATTTCATCGAGGAGCGCGTGGTCGGCCCCAGCCTGGGTGCGGAAAACGTCGAGCGCGGCACCAAAGCGGTGATGTTCTCGTTCTTGTTCGCGCTGGCGTTCTTCCTGGTCTACTACCGCATGTTCGGCCTGATCACCTGCGTGGCTTTGCTGCTCAACCTGGTGATGGTGGTGGCGGTGATGTCGTTGTTCGGCGCGACCATGACCTTGCCTGGCTTCGCCGGTTTGGCCCTGACCATCGGCATGTCGGTGGATGCCAACGTGCTGATAAACGAACGAATACGCGAAGAGTTGCGAGCCGGAGTTCCTGCGCTGACCTCGATCGCTACGGGTTACGACAAGGCTTCCGGCACTATTTTCGACTCGAACATGACCGCATTGCTGGCAGGCGTGGCCCTGTACGCCTTCGGCACCGGCCCGCTCAAAGGTTTTGCGGTGACGATGATCATCGGCATCCTGACCTCCGTCTTCACCGCCGTGACCGTATCGCGCGGTCTCGCCACCTTGATCTACGGCCGCCGCCGCAAGCTCAAGTCCCTGGCCATCTAACGGGACCACCAGACCATGAAACTTTTCCCGTTGCATTTGATTCCCAACGACACCAACTTCAACTTCATGCGGCTACGCTGGGTGTCGTTGACGGTGGCGCTGCTGTTGGCGCTGGTTGCGATCGGCGCCATCGCATTCAAGAACTTCAACTACGCGTTGGATTTCACCGGCGGCACCGTAGTGGAACTTCGTTTCGACAAGGCGCCCGACGTGGACGGCGTACGCGAGCGCCTCGCCGCCGCCGGCTACACCAGCGCCCAGGTGCAGACTTTCGGCACCGGCAGCGATCTGCTGGTTCGCCTGCAGCCGCGTGAGGGGCAGAGCAGTTCCGGTAGCGACAACACCACGGTGAAGGAAGTCGTGGCCGCTGCTTCCACGCCGGACAACGTCGCGAAGATGCTGCGCAATGAGTTCGTCGGCCCGCAAGTAGGCAACGAGCTCGCGGAGAGGGCGCTGTATGCGCTGATCTTCGTGGTCGTCGGCTTCCTGATCTACATCTCCTTCCGCTTCGAATGGAAGTTCGCGGTCGCCGCCATCTTCACCACCCTGCACGACGTGCTGATCGTGGCCGGCTTCTTCGCCCTGACCGGGCGCGAGTTCGACCTGACCGTGCTGGCCGGCCTGCTTTCGGTGATGGGTTTCTCGATCAACGACACCATCGTGGTGTTCGACCGGGTGCGCGAGAACTTCCGCAGCCTGCGCGCCGATCCGGTGGAGATCCTCAACCGTTCGGTCAACCAGACCCTGTCGCGCACCATCATCACCTCGTTCGTGGCCTTCCTTACCGTGTTGGCGCTGTACCTGTATGGCGGCGGTTCGCTGGAAGGCATGGCGATCTCGCAGATGCTGGGTATCGTGATCGGCACCATTTCCTCGATCTTCGTGGCCTGTCCTTTGCTGACCATCTGGTTCCTGAAGGTCACCAAGCAAGATCTGCTGCCGAAAGCGCGGGAAGAAGCCGCGCTGGCGCGCCGGCCTTAAGCGACGTCGCAACGCAACGCAAAAGGCCGCGAAATTCGCGGCCTTTTTTATGGATGTTGTTGTAGGAGCGACGCGAGTCGCGAAGCCCTCAGCCTTTGGCCGTTCCAACGTTAAGAGCTTCGCGACTCGCGTCGCTCCTACAGATGGCGCTTAGTTGAAGCTGGCGGCGTAGCCCGAAGTCACGATGACTTTCTGCAGCGCCTCGCAGACTTTGATATTGCCGGCCACGACCTGATGGCCCTTGGCGCCCTGGAAATCCATGCGCGGCAGGCTGGCGCCGCGGTAGTCGCAGACCTTGCCGCCGGCTTCGCGCACCAGCAGCACGCCGGCAGCGATATCCCAGACTTTCACGCCCGCTTCGAAGTAGCCGTCGCTACGGCCGCAAGCAACGTAGGCCAGGTCCAACGCAGCCGAACCAGTGCGGCGTACGTCCTCGGCCTGAACCAGCAGTTCGCGCACGCACTCGAGCTGCGCGCCGGCGCGGGCACGCTCGCGCGGGGCGAAGCCGGTGCCGAGGGTGGCGCCGGCCAGGTCCTTGCGGTCGGAGACTCGGATGCGGCGTTCGTTGAGTTGGGCGCCGCTGCCGCGGCTGGCGGTGAACAGCTCGTTGCGCAGCGGGTCGAAGATCACCGCGTCGGTGGGTTCGCCGTTGTCGACCAGGGCGATGGAGACGCAGTAGTGCGGGAAGCCGCGCAGATAGTTGCTGGTGCCGTCCAGCGGATCGATGACCCATGTGTAACGGCCGTTCTTTCCGGCCTGCCCACCGCTTTCCTCACCCAGCACCGAGTACTCCGGGTAGGCGCGCTTGAGTTCCTTGATCACGGCTTTTTCCGCGTCCGCATCCACTTCGCTGGCGTAGTCCAGGCGGTCCTTCTCGACCACGTTCAGCGCATCGAGCTTGTTGATGTTGCGCAACAGGACGTTGCCCCCCTGGCGCGCGGCCTTGACCATGATGGTGATGACAGGATTCAACATGGGCAACGGACCTCGGGCGGACAGGCGAGCAGATGGGGGCGAACGAGTGGTTAAAGAACGGCACGGCGCGAAGACCGGCGGGCGCAGTTTAACATCTGTACCTGCGAACACTCCTGCGTGCCCATGAACATTCCCGCCGAATCCCCAGAATTCCCCTCGGAAACGGCCGCCAGCCGCATCCGCATCGTGCTGGTCGGCACCCAGCATCCCGGCAATATCGGCGCAGCGGCGCGCGCGCTGAAGACCATGGGGCTTTCGAAACTGGTGCTGGTGGCGCCGGAACAGTATCCGGCGGACGAGGCTTTCCGCCGGGCCGCCGGGGCCGACGACGTGCTGGCTTCGGCCAGTGTGGTGGCGACCCTGGCCGAGGCCGTGGCCGACTGCACCTTCGTGCTGGGCTGTACCGCGCGCAGCCGGCGGGTTGCGCTGGAGGAGCTGCATCCCCGCACGGCGGCCGAGCGCGTGGCGGCCCTGGCCCGCCGCGAGCAGACGGCGCTGGTATTCGGCCGCGAGCGCACTGGGCTGACCAATGAAGAGCTGCAGCTCTGCCACGCCTCGGTGCATATTCCCGCCAACCCCGAATACAGCTCGCTCAACCTTGCGGCGGCCGTGCAGGTGCTGGCCTACGAACTGCGGGTGGCCTTGCTTGCCGCAGGCGAGGCAGCACCGGTTGCGGTCGAAGAAAGCCACGACGTCCCGGCCAATCACGCGCAATTGGAAGGTTTTTTCACCCAGTTGGGTCAAACCCTCGACGAAATCGATTTCCACAAGGGCCGGGCCCCGGAGTCGGCCATGCGCAAACTGCGGCGGCTGTTCCTGCGCGCGAATCTGAATGAGCAGGAGGTGCGGCTTTTGCGCGGCATCCTGGCCGATGCGCAGCGCATGGCCCGCCTGGCCGGCGAGAATTAGGCGCTGAATTGCTACCCGTGAAGGGAGCTTTCAGCTAGTCTCACATTTATCTTGAAGCGAGCCCTGACGTTGCGAACAGCCTGGTTTGCTCTTGCCCTTCTGCTGCTCCTGGCGCCGGTCATGGCAGCGCCGCCGCCGCCTCCTTCCGACGGTGGCAATGTCCTGGTCATCGGCCGCATCAGCGACGACCCCAAAGCCCATTACGAACAGCTCAAGCCGCTGCTGGACTACGTGGTGCCGCGCATGCGCGATGTCGGCATCACCGAAGGCCGCATCCTGATGGCGCGCGACGCCCAGCAGATGACCAGCTACCTGCGCCGCGGACGCGTGGACTGGGTCACCGAGACCGCCGGCACCGCCATGCAGCTGCAGAAGCGCGCCGGGGCCAAACCCCTGTTGTTGACCGAGCGAGGCGGGGTGAGCCGCTACCACTCGGTGTTTTTCGCGCGCAAGGACAGCGGGATCGATTCGCTGGCCGATCTGAAGGGTCGCAGCATCGCTTTCCAGAGCACAGCTTCCACCAGCTCCTATATCGTCCCGGCGTCAGCGCTGCTGGATCATGGGCTGCACATGGAGATCCTGCTCTCGCCCATGGACAGGCCCACGCCGGATTCGGTGGGCTACGTGTTCGCGCGCTCCGAGCTCAACATCGCGGCCTGGGTGCACAAACGCCTGGTCGATGCCGGCGTGTTCAGCAGTCTGGACTGGGAAGACGAACGGCGGATGCCGGAGGCGTTCCGTCCCGACATGAAAGTGATCTACCAGACCGCAGACTATCCGCGAGCGCTGGAGATGGTGCGCGGCGACCTGGACCCCAAGGTGGAAGCGCGCCTGCGTCAGGTTCTGTTGCAGGCGGCCAACGATCCAGACGCGCGCGAAGCCATGACCCTTTTCTTTCGCACTACCCGCTTCATGCCTGTTGATGCCGTCTCGCAACAGGGACTCGATCGCGTGCGCGATGGCGCGGTGCGCGTGCGCGAGCAAGTGGAATGAGACTGCGTTTCGGCCTGCAGGCGCGGTTCCTGGTGGCCATGGGCATCACCCTGGCGGTGGTGTTCGCGCTGATCGCCGTGCTGCTGCAGCGACAGGCGATGATGCAGCGGGAAGTGGATGTGCTGGGCCGCGAGGCCATGCACAGCATGGCCGCCGATGCGCTCAACCGCCGCGGCGAAGCGATGGTGGAACAGCTGGCCGATTCGCTGACCAACCCGCTGTACTTTTCCGACCTGGACGCGATCGGCACCACCGTGCGCGCGGCTGCGCGCCAGCCGGATGTGGCCTATGTGCTGGTTTACGACGCGCGCGGCAACATCGTCCATGATGGCTCCTACGATATCTCCGCCTACGGCCAGCCGATGACCGATCCGCTGGCCCACGCGGCGGTTTCTTCCGACCACCTGTTGACCCAGTGGTCGCGGCAAGTGGTGGACGTGTCCGAAGGCATCAGCATCGGCAACGAACGCCTGGGAGGCGTGCGGGTGGGCTATTCGCTGGCCGAGATACGCGCCAGCGAAGAACGCGCGGCCAACAATCTCAACAGCCGCCTGGTCGAGTTGGGCCGCCGCCACATGGGCTGGATCGTCTTGTTGCTGGCGGCATTGGCCGCGGTCTGCGTGGGCATCGCCTGGTATGCGCAGCGCACCCTGGTGCAGCCGATCAGGCAGTTGGCCCAGGCCGCCAACGCCATCGGCGTGGGCAACTACGATGCGGAACGAATGTCCAGCAATCGCCAGGACGAGGTCGGCGAACTGGTGCGCGCTTTCAGCAGCATGAACGACAGCATCGCCCGTCACGACCGCGACGTTCGCCGCATGGCCTATACCGACGCGTTGACCGGCTTGACCAACCGCCTGGCGTTCCGCGAAAGCCTGGACCATCGGCTGATGATGCTGCGCGGCGCCGGCCGCCAGCTGGCCCTGCTGTTCGCCGACATCGACGACTTCAAGCGCGTCAACGACACCCTGGGCCACGAGGCCGGCGACGAGGTGCTGGTGCAGTTCGCCAACCGCATCCGCGATGCGGTCGAACGCATGGGCGGGGACGATGCCCTGTTGGCGCGTTTCGGCGGCGACGAATTCGTGATCCTGATCCAGAATGGCGACGTGCGCGCAGGGGCCACCCAGCTGGCCGAGGTGCTGGTGAAGGAGCTCGGACAGCCGCTGGTGGTGGAAGGCCGGCAGGTGTTCCTGGGCACTTCCATCGGCATCACGCTGTTCCCGGAAGATGCCTCGGGCGCCACTTCGCTGATGAAGAACGGCGACATCGCCATGTACCAGGCCAAGGTCGCAGGCAAGAATTGCTACCGCTTCTACAGCCGGGCCATGGACCAGGCGGTGGAGCGCCGCGTGCACATGGAACAGGAGCTGCGCGGCGCATGGGAGCGGGGCGAACTGAGCCTGGTGTACCAGCCGATCTATCGCCTGATCGATCAACGCGTCATCGGCGCCGAAGCGCTGCTGCGCTGGCAGCATCCGGAGATGGGCGCGGTGGCGCCGTCGGTCTTCATCGATGTGGCCGAGCAAAGCGGGCTGATCGAAACCATCGGCCCGCGCGTGCTGCGAGCCGCTTGCGCCGCCGCGGCCCATTGGAGCGCCCACACCGATACAGAGGAGGCCCCGTTCGTGGCGGTCAACGTCTCCCCGCGCCAGCTTCGCAGCGGAGACCTGCCGGAAGAGGTCGCTTCCTGCCTGCGCGACACCGGCCTGCCGGCTTCGCGCCTGCACCTGGAATTGACCGAGACGGCGGTGATCGGCGACGAAGCCCATGCCAGCGCCCTGCTGGCCAAGCTGCACCGCACCGGCGTGAAGGTATGGCTGGACGATTTCGGCACCGGCTTCTCCGGACTCAGCCACCTGCGCCGTGTACCGGTGGATGGGGTGAAGATCGACCGAAGCTTCATCGCAGATATGCAACGCGATCCCGACGACCTGGCCTTGACCACCGCCATCATCGCCATGGCCCATTCGCTGGGCATCACGGTGGTGGCCGAAGGGGTGGAGAAGGAAGCGCAGTTCGATATCCTGCGCGACCGCGGCTGCGACCTGGCGCAGGGCTACTGGCTGGGCCATCCGATGAGCGCGGCCGAGTTCGCGCATCTGCTGGTCTGAGTAGGTCGGGGCTACGCCCCCGACATGTGGGGATTGAGGTTATCCGGGTGTCGGGGACGTAGCCCCGACCTACGTCAGAACCAGCCGTCGACCAGGGTGACCAGCATCTGCACCAGGTTGCCGGACACGAATCCGAACACCACTACCGCGATGCTGCCGCCCAGCCAGGCCACCAGCATCAATGCGCCGTCGCGTTCCAGCAGCGCGAACACGAACAGCAACAGCAGCACGCCGAACACGTAGTTGGTGAAGGGAATCGGCAAGGCCAACAGCAGGCCCAGCAGCACCAGCAACAGGCCGGTGAAAGCGCTGGCGATGGGATGGTCCAGCACGCCTTCCATGCGCGGGCGCACGACTTTTTCCAACCAGCCCAACATGCGCGCCATGCGGTCGCGGAAGCGCACCATCGAGCGCCGGTGCGGACCGCGCCTGGCCAGGAAACCCGGCAGCCACGGCTTGCGCAGGCAGAACAGCAGCTGCGCGCCGATCAGCATCACCAATGGGCCGCTGATGGCGCCGGCCACGCCGGGAATGGGGATGAAGGCCGGCAGCACGGCCACGAACAGCAACATGCCGAAAGCGGTTTGCCGCAATCCGGAAAGCAAGTCGCCCAGCTTAAGGTGGTCTTCGGGATCGCCGGAGGCGAACTCATCCAGCACGGCGCGCGTGCTGAGATGGGGATTGCCGCCTGCGTCCGGCGAAGGGCCGGAGTCAGACGCTGGTTTCGTCATCGTCGTCTTCCGGCAGCTTCTGCACCAGCAGCTTGTCGATGCGCGCGCCGTCCAGGTCCACCACTTCGATGCGCCAGCCGGCCCAGTCCAGGTATTCGCCGACGTGGGGAATGCGCCCGAACTGTTCGATCACCAGGCCGGCGATGGTGTTGTAGTCGGCTTCGTCGCCATCGGGCAGCGCCACGCCGCCCAGCAGTTCGCGCAGGTCGTCGTTGGGCAGCGAGCCGTCGACCAGCAGCGAGCCGTCGCTGCGGGTGACCACCAGCGCATCTTCGTCGCTGTTCTCCGAGGCTTGCAGGCGGCCGACCACCGCGCCCATCAGGTCGCTGAGCGTCACCAGGCCCTGGATCTCGCCGTATTCGTCCACCACCAGGGCCAGCGACTGCTGTTCCTCGCGCAGGATTTCCAGCAGCTTCATCGCATGGGTGGATTCGGAAACGAACAGCGGCTCGCGCAGGTTCTGGAAGATTTCCGGCGAGCGTTCGGCGAAACGGTCGAGCAGCGATTTCACTTCCAGTATCCCGATCACGTCCTGGTCGTCGCCGCGGTAGACCGGGAAGCGCGAGAACTGCGACTGGCGCATGGTGTCGATGTTGCTGTCGTAGGGCGCGGACTGGTCCAGCCACACGATCTTCTTGCGCGGCGTCATCAGGCTGTCGGCGGTGCGGTCGCCCAGGCGCAGCACGCGGTTGACCATGTTGCGCTCGTCCACGTCGATCACGCCCTGGGCGTGGCCTTCGCTGACCAGCATGCGGATTTCTTCTTCGCTGACCGCGTTGCGGTCGCCGTCGCGGATGCCGAGCATGCGCAGGACCAGGCGGTTGATGGCGCCGAGCACGAACACCACGGGCCGGGCGATGCGCGAGAGCCAGTCCAGCGGAATGGCCACTACCGCGGCGATGTTCTCTGGATTGGTCAGCGCCAGGCGCTTGGGAATCAGTTCGCCGAAGATCACCGAACTGGAGGTGATCAGGGTCACGGCGGTGACGGTGCCGATCAGGCTTGCGTACTCGCTGGCGTTGGGCCATACGCCGACCAACCAACTGGCGACCAACGTGCCGATGGCTTCGCCACCGAACAGGCCGGCCAGCACGCCGATTCCGGTAATGCCAATCTGCACCGTGGACAACAAGTTGTCGGGATGTTCGGCCAGGGCCAACGCGACTCGCGCGCCCCGGCTTTCCTGCCCCATCTGTTTCAGGCGCAATTTGCGCGAAGTCATCAAGGCCATCTCCGACAAGGCGAAGAAGCCGTTGAGCACTATCAGGGCGGCCACGATCAGCAGTTCAAGCACGCGGGCGGTCCTCGCCGGGGCTGGCATCTGCGGGGCCGCGTGGGGCCCGGGGCTGGCCTGCGCGAATGGGGGAGGTAGGGTCGTCTTCCATAAAGTGCGCCTTGGCGCGGGGCGGATTCTAGCAAACCCGTCCCAGCCGTTGCGGCAGAGGACCTTCACTTGGGGGGCTTGCACCCGGGAGGTGCGGCCAAGCTGCGACAGGCGGTCATGAAACGGTCATAATTCGCGCCGGTTGCCGTCCCTCCCGTGACGGCGGGGTGCGCTACCAATGTTTTCGTTGCAGACCATCTTCGGCTCAGGCCAGCAGTTCTATTCCCTGCTAGACGAGGCCGCCCTGGCCGCCTACGACAGCACCAAGGCGCTGCACAGCATGATGAAGGCCTCCGACCGGCAGCCGGCGCTGGACGCCTTCAAGCTGGCCCGCCAGCGCGAGCGCGCGGCCTCGGACAAGATCAGCCACGCCCTGGTGGACAGCTTCATCACTCCGATCGAGCGCGAAGACATCGAGTCGCTGGGTTCGGCGCTCTACAAGATCCCCAAACAGGTCGAGAAATTCGCCGACCGTTATTCGCTGGCCGTGCAGCACCTGGAAGGCATCGATTTCGCGCCGCGCGCCGCGATGCTGGAACAGGCGGCAG
>Ga0209257_1004043_pt1 | contig 11788 bp, 11 predicted proteins | sample AraplaCvi_mCL_r2_FD_184277 | JGI IMG/M metagenome (GOLD analysis project Ga0209257, IMG submission 184277) | Arabidopsis root microbial communities from North Carolina, USA - plate scrape MF_Cvi_mCL_r2 (SPAdes) (version 2) | ecosystem: Host-associated > Plants > Roots > Endosphere | place: USA...
AGCAGGGCTGGCTGCTTGCCAACCAGCAGCGGCTGGCATTCGAGGCGGGCTTCACGCTCGATACGCTGGACAAGCCCGACCCGGATCTCTTCTACCGCTACCATTATGAGGCGAACCGCCCCGCAAAGTTGACCGGCATCATCGACCATTGGCCCGCGCTCACGCGCTGGTCGCTCGATCATTTCGCGACGCTTTCGGGAAACAACGCGGTCGAAGCGCAGGTCGGGCGCGAGCGCGATCCGGACTATGAGCTCGACAAGGACAACCATCGCCGCCTCGTCCGCTTCGACGAACTGATCGACTGGCTCCGCAAGGACGAGACGAGCAACGACATCTATCTGACCGCTTATAACAGCGGGACCAATGCGGCGGCGCTGGCGCCGCTGTGGGACGATATGGCGCCGATCGCGCTGCTCGACCCGACGCGCCAACGCGACGGCTTTTTCTGGCTGGGGCCGAAGGGTACGCTGACGCCCTGGCATCACGATCTCACCAACAATCTGCTTGTGCAGGTGATCGGCCGCAAGCGCGTGCGCATGGCGCCGCCGTGGGCTTTTGCGCGGATGAGGAACAGCCGCCATTGCTTCTCCGACTGGGGCAACGAGGCCCTGCCGGCAGGCGAGGGCGGAGGCGCGACGCCGCCGGTGCTCGAAACGGTCATCGGGCCCGGCGAGGGGATTTTTCTGCCGGTCGGCTGGTGGCATCAGGTCGAGGCACTCGACCTGTCGGCCAGCATGAGCTTTACCAGCTTTCGTCGGCCCAACGCACATGTCGAGGATTATGCCTCGTGGGGAGAAATTGCCTGATGGCGCTCGTTCTGGTTGCACACGACGACGGTATCGCCACGGTCACGCTCAATCGCCCCGAAGCGATGAACGCATTGTCGCGGGCGCTGCGCAGCGAACTGGCGCAGGCAATGCGCAAACTTGCGGTCGACGAGAGCGTCCGCGCAATCATTCTGACCGGGGCGGGCGATCGTGCGTTCACGGCCGGGCTCGACCTCAAGGAACTCGGTGCCGATACCGGCAATCTCGGTGCGGCCAATGCCGAAGGGGCGGACGAGAATCCGGTTCGGGCGATCGAGCTTTGCCCGCAACCGGTGATCGGCGCGATCAACGGCGTCGCGATCACTGGCGGGTTCGAGGTCGCGCTCGCTTGCGACATCCTGATCGCGTCGACCAACGCCCGCTTCGCCGACACCCACGCGCGGGTCGGGATTTTGCCCGGCTGGGGCCTGTCGCAGAAGCTGTCGCGAATCATCGGTATCAGCCGCGCGAAGGAATTGTCGCTGACCGGAAATTTCCTCGGCGCCGAAACGGCGTGCGACTGGGGGCTGGTCAATCGCGTCGTTTCGCCGGGCGATCTGCTTCCAGCCGCGCAGGGATTGGCGCGCGACATCGCAAGCATCGATCCCGCGATGGTGCGCGCATACAAGAAGCTGATCGACGAGGGCTTTGCGATGCCCTTCGGCGATGCACTCGCATTCGAGCATCGCACGACCTCCGCCGCGAACCGGCAGGTCGAGGCCGGGGACGTCGAAGCGCGGCGGCTTTCGGTCATGCAGCGCGGGCGCGAGCATGCCGATTGATGTCCCGACGCGGGCTCGCCGGATGCAACATCGCCCATTGCCGCGAAAGTTGCACTTTCTTGCGCTTCCCCGACCCTGGCGAGATTACGGGGTTGCGGCGACCAAAAATACTTAGCATGGCTAAGTAATGGCCGACCTCTCGCAACCGCTTTCCGCTTTCATGACGCGCATGGCGGGCCCCGGCTCGCTTGCGGGACTCGCCAGGCTGTCGGGCGGCGCGAATATGGAAAGCTGGGCCTTCGACTGGGCGGGGGACGGCTATGTGCTGCGCCGCGCGCCGTCGGCCGAATATATGGAAGGGCGCCCTTACGGGCATCCGGTAGAGGCCGCGCTGGTCAGGGCGGCGCACGGGGGCGGCGTGCGGGCGCCCGAGGTCGTGGGCGTACTGTCAGATGGCGACGGCATGGGTACCGGCTATGTCATGCGCCGCGTCGTGGCGGAGGTCAGCCCTGTCAGGATATTGCCCGATCCGCCATCATCGCTCGTTGCCGATCTCGGCCGCGAACTGGCCCTGATCCACGCGCTGCCGCGCGCCGCGATCCCGGTGGGAATCCCCGTGATGGACACCGCCACGGCGCTTGCCGAGCTGAAGGCCCGTTTCCTCGTCTATGGCGGCGACCGGCCCGCGATCGCTCTGGCGGTCCGGTGGTGCGAGGATCATTTACCCGAACCGGCCGATCCCGTACTTGTCCACGGCGATTATCGCATGGGCAATATCATGGTCGACGCCGGCGGTCTTGCGGTGGTGCTGGACTGGGAACTCGCGCACCTCGGCGACGCGCATGAGGATCTGGCCTTCGGGTGCATGACCGTGTGGCGCTTTGGCCAACTCGACAAACCCGCCTTCGGGGTCGGCAGCCTCGAGGATTATTTCGCCGCCTATGAAGCCGCCGGCGGACAAAAGGTCGATCGCACCCGTTTCCGCTTCTGGCTCGTCTATCGCACTCTCTGGTGGGCGCTCGGCTGTCTGCAGATGGGGCAGGCGTGGAGGAACGGGGCCGATACGACCGTCGAGCGTGTCGTCGTCGGGAGACGCACCGCCGAACAGGAACTCGATCTGATCCGCCTGCTCGAAGAAGAAGCTCCCGAGATGGAGCGTGCGCGAGCATTGCCCGCGACCGGCGAGGCGGTCGCCGCGCCGGTCGGCGAGCCGACCAACCGCGAGATCGTGCAGGCGGTGCGTGACTGGATCGAGGGCACGATCAAACCCGCATCGCAAGGCCACGCGAAGTTCGAGGCGGTGGTTGCGATGAATGCGCTGGGGATCGTGCTGCGCGACCTCGATGCGGGGACGCGCGCCGAGGATGCCGCGCTGTCACAGGCGCTGCTGGCGGGCAGGACGACACTCGCCCAGCCGGGCCTGCTCGCGAAACTGCGCCGCGATGTGCTCGACAAATGTGCTGTGGACAGCCCCAAATATGCGGCGCTCGCCAAAGCGCGCGCCGAATGGGGCGGATGAGCGCGGGCGAGCATCCGCTGTGGCAAGCTCTCTCGATCTATCGCGTCGGACCCGAGGGCGCGGCGCTCGATTTCGAGGCGCGGCTGGCGCGCGAGAATGGCTGGAGCGCTGCCTACGCCGCGCGCGTGATGGACGAATATCGCCGCTTCCTGTTCCTGACGATGATGGCGGGGCATATGGCGGTGCCGTCGGAAGCGGTCGATCAGGCGTGGCACCTCCATCTTGCCTACAGCCGCGACTATTGGGACCGGCTGTGCGGCCAGGTGCTGGGAACACCGCTGCATCACGGTCCGACGGAGGGCGGGCCCGACGAGGGACGACGCCACTTCGACCTCTATGCCGAAACACTGGCGAGCTACGAACGCCTTTTCGGCGAGAATCCGCCCGCCGACATCTGGCCCTCGGGCTGGCAGCGTTTCCATGTCGATCCGCGAGCGCGCCGCGTCGTCCTCGCCGAAGCGTGGATCGTCCCCAAACGTCCCGTACGTCTTGGCGCAGCCGCCTTCATCATGATAGCGCTGGCGGGGGTCGCGCTTTGGTGGACGCTTTGAGCGGGAGGCGGGAACGATGAATGTCCTGGAATGGAGCGGGCCGGCCTTTCTGATGGCCTATGTGCTTGCGATGGTCGCGTCGGTACCGATCTCGGCGATCCTGTCGCGGCTCGCTCGCCCGAGCGGACGGAGCCAGCCGCTCGCCGACCCCGACAGCCTCGCCTATCTGGCGGGCAAGAATGATCGCCTCGCCGACGGCGTCACGACGCGGATGCTCGCATCGGGAGCGATCAGTTTCGACGGGACGGCCTTCACGCGCGGAACGGGCGAGGCTTCGGCCGCGAGCGAACGCGCCGTGCTTGCATTGCCGTCGCCCTTCCGGTGGAAGGACATCCAGGCGGCGCTCAAGCCCGAAGGGGCGGCGATCGAGAGGCGGCTCGAAGCGGGCGGACTGCTGCTCGACGCCGGGGAGCGCCGCCGCGTCGCGATGATTTCGGTCGCGCCGCTGGTCCTGTTGCTGATCGTCGGCGGTACCAAGCTGCTTGTGGGCTTGTCGCGCGGCAAGCCGATCCTCTTTCTTGCCATCCTGCTCGTCATCACGCTCGTCTGGGCGCTCGGGCGCTGGGCGAGCGTCGACAACCAGACGCGCGCCGGCCGCGCAGCGCTGAAGGAAGCACGTCAGAAGCATGACCGGCTAAAACGCGCGCCGACGACCGGCGAGACGGGACTTGCGGTCGCGCTGTTCGGGACGACGGTGCTTGCCGGGTCGGCTCTGTCCGATTTTCACCGCTCGCGCTCGTCTGACGGCGGCGGATGGAGCGACGGCAGTTCGAGCAGCAGCAGCGATAGCGGTTGTGGCGGCAGCAGCAGCGGGTGCGGAGGCTGCGGCGGGGGCGGCGACTGAGAAATCAAAGGGAGAGAAGGTAATGGATTTTGGGATGCCGGCCGATTTGCAGGCCTATCTGGACGAGCTCGATGCGTTCATCGAGGCGGAGATCAGGCCGCTGGAACTGGCGGACGACAATATCCGCTTTTTCGACCACCGGCGCGAACACAGCCGCACCGACTGGGACAATCAGGGCCTCCCGCGCCATGAGTGGGAGCAGCTTCTGAAACAGGCGACGCGCAAGGCCGATGCCGCGGGGCACTGGCGTTTCTCGGCACCAAAGAAATATGGTGGCAAGGACGGGTCGAACCTGTGGATGGCGGTAATCCGCGAGCATTTCGCCGCCAAGGGACTCGGCCTCCACAACGACCTGCAGAACGAGCATAGCATCGTCGGCAATTTCCCCTTCGTCGAGATGTTCGAGCAGTTCGCGACGAGCGAGGAGCAGAAGCAGGAGTTCATTCTCGGCGGGTTCGAGGGCAAGCGCCGTACCGCCTTCGGTCTCACCGAGCCCGACCATGGCAGCGACGCAACGCATATGGAAACGCGCGCGGTCCGTGAGACCCGCGACGGTATCGACGGCTGGCTGATCAACGGGCGCAAGATGTGGATCACCGGCATGCATGTCGCGACGCACTGCGCGGCCTTCTGTCGCACCGCGGGCGAGGATGGCGACGCGCAGGGCATCACCTGCCTGCTTGTGCCGACGGGCACCGAAGGAATGACGGTCGACGAATATATGTGGACCTTCAACATGCCGACCGACCATCCGCGCATGACCTTCACCGACGTCTGGGTACCCGACAGCGCGCGGCTCGGGCCCGAAGGCGGCGGCCTGTCGATCGCGCAGAGCTTCGTTCACCAGAACCGCATCCGGCAGGCGGCGTCATCGCTCGGCGCAGCGGTCTTCTGTATCGAGGAAAGCGTGCGCTATGCGCGCGAGCGCAAGCCGTTCGGCGAGGCGCTGGCGAAGAACCAGGCGATCCAGTTCCCGCTGGTCGAGCTGGCGACGCAGGCCGAGATGCTGCGCCTGCTGATCCGCAAGACCGCATGGGACATGGACAATACCCCGCACAAGGAAATCGAGCGCACCCTCTCCGACAAGGTCAGCATGTGCAATTACTGGGCGAACCGCCTGTGCTGCGAAGCCGCAGACCGCGCGATGCAGGTGCATGGCGGCATCGGCTATTCGCGCCACAAGCCGTTCGAGCATATCTACCGTCACCACCGCCGCTACCGGATCACCGAGGGCGCGGAGGAAATCCAGATGCGCAAGGTTGCCGCCTATCTGTTCGGCTATATGGGGCCGCGACGCGAGACTGGGGAAAATCTGACCCGAAGGAGAGGAACATGAGCGAAGCCGGTCAACCGTCGTTCCGCGTCTTCCGCGGTGCGGACGCGCCCGACCTCAACGAAACCGACAAGATGACGCTCGCGGGCCTGACCCCGATCGTCGAAGCGGGGATCGGGCGATGGGTCGAGGCGGGCGTGGGCGAGGGGAACATCACCAAGGTGCTGTTTTCCCTGCCGCACATGAGCCTGACCTATGCCTGGTTCAAAAGCGGCTTCGCGCTGCCACTGCACAGCCACGACGCCGATTGCCTTTATTACATCATTGCCGGCTCGCTGAAGCTCGGAACCGAGGAACTCGGCGCGGGCGACGGCTTTTTCGTCGGGAGCGACGTGCCCTATACCTACAAGCCCGGCCCGGAGGGCGTCGAAGTTCTCGAATTCCGCACGGTTGAAAGCTTCGACATGAAGTTTCAGGGCCGGACCGAAGCCTATTGGGACAAGGTCGTCGCGGGAATGGAGGCGGCGCGGCCGAACTGGAGTCTGGAAACGCCGCCGTCGGGGCGCAGCTAGCGCTTGCGCACGAATTCCGCGCGCAGCACCAGCCCCCTGATCCCCTCGAACCGGCAGTCGATTTCCTGATCGTCGCCGGTCAGGCGGATCGACTTGATAACGGTGCCGACTTTCAGTATCTGGCCCGCTCCCTTCACGGTCAGATCCTTGACCAAGACGACCGAGTCGCCGTCGGCGAGCAGATTGCCGACCGCGTCGCGCACGTCGGGTCCCGCAGCAGCGGCGGTAGCGCGATCCCGCGCGTCCGCCGCTGACAGCCACTCGCCGCTCGCCTCGTCATAGACATAATCTTCGTCGTCGCTGGTCATGGTTTATCCCGGTTTACGAAAGCGCAGGGTGAACTGGTCGGTCTTGCCGCGGATCCCGGCATCGAAGACGTTGGCGGTGCGCGGGTCGGCCGGGCGGCTGTAGAGCTTGCTCTCGGCCTCCAGCTTGAACCCCGCCTTCGTCAGCGCCGCGATGACCGCATCCTTGTCAATGCGGTGCAGGCTGTCGGAGAGGGTCGTGCCGCTGCCCTTTGCGGCGCTATGGTCGACGACGATCAGGGCACCGCCGGGTTTCAGCGCCGCGAACAGCGCCGCGCTCGCCTTGTCGCCGGTGCCTTCGGGGAAGGGCTTCAGATACAGATCGTGGAAATTCTGCACCGTGATGATGACGTCGAGCGGCTCGGGAAAGGCGGGTGCCGCGAAGGGCCCGGCCACGGCATCGACATTGGCGTAGGCGGCGTCGACCGCCGCCTGATCGGTGCCATATTGCACCTTGAACTTGATGAACTCGGCGGGCTGGAAGGCAAAGACCTTGCCCGTCGGTCCGACCGCGGCGGCGAGCAGCCGGGTCACATAGCCGCCGCCCATAACATAGTCGCCGACCTTCTGGCCGGGCTTGATCTGGGCGAAGGCCAGCAGCTCGGCAGGCTTGCGGGCGGCATCGCGCTCGCGGTCGGCGGCGGGGCGCGCAGGGTCGGCGAGCGCGGCCTTGTAGGAGGGCGCGGGCGCCTGCTTCGCCGCGACGGGCGCGGCAGCGACAGCGAGCAGCAGGGCGAGGGTAAGCGGTCGGATCATGGCAGCGACTCCCGGTGGTTTTGTCGCGGCATCATAGCGGCTCGCCGCGCATCGGGCGCGTTTATTTGCATATCCCGATTTTGATGATAGGTTTTTCGGTGAAACTAAAAAATCGAGCCAAAAGAATCGGGAGAGTCGGGATGCATGATCTGGTGATACGCGGCGGCACGGTCGTCGACGGTTCGGGCGGCACGCCCTTCGTGGCGGACGTTGCGGTCGAGGGCGATCGCATCGTCGCAGTCGGGCAGAAGCTTGGTGCCGGCCGCGAGGAGATCGACGCCAGCGGCAAGATCGTTACCCCCGGCTTCGTCGACGTCCACACCCATTATGACGGGCAGGCCACCTGGGACGCCGAAATGGCGCCGTCGAGCTGGCACGGTGTCACCACCGTCGTGATGGGTAATTGCGGCGTCGGCTTCGCGCCCGCGAAGCCCGACCGTCACGAATGGCTGATCAGCCTGATGGAAGGCGTCGAGGATATCCCCGGCACTGCACTTGCCGAAGGCATGTCATGGGACTGGGAGACCTTCCCCGAATATATGGACGCGCTCGAAAAGCTGCCGCGGACCGTCGACGTTGCCTGCCATGTCCCGCACGGCGCGGTGCGCGCCTATGTGCTCGGCGATCGTGAAAAGCCCGGTGCGATCCCGACCGAGGCGGATATCGCGGAGATGTCGCGCATCGTCGAGGAAGGCGTGCGCGCGGGTGCGCTCGGTTTCTCGACCAGCCGTACCGTGCTCCACAAGTCGATCGACGGCGAACTGGTCCCCGGCACCACCGCAACCGCCGAGGAACTGATCGCGATCGGCCGCGCGATGGGCCGCGTAGGCTATGGCGTGTTCGAGATGGCGAGCGACCTCAAGCGCGAGTGGAACGAGTTCCAGTGGATGGGCGACCTCAGTCGCGAAACCGGGCTCCCCGTCACCTTCGCCGCGCTTCAGTCGATCGCCAAGGAACTGCCGCTTGAGGAGCAGATCGAGGAAATGCGCCGCCAGAATGCGACCGGCGCGAACATCGTCGCGCAGATTGCGCTGCGCGGCAACGGCATCATCATGGCGTGGCAGGGGACGGTGCATCCCTTCCGCTTCAAGCCGGCGTGGAACGAGATCATCGACCTGCCGTGGGATCAGCAGCTCGCGAAGCTCAAAGACCCGGCGTTCAAGGCGCGGATGATCGAAGAAGCCAATGTCTGGCCGGAAAGCGATATCCTCGATTTCCTGAAGGTCGTCGCCGAAGGCTGGCCGGTCCATTTCGAAATGGATCCCGATTTCAATTACGAACCGAAGATGGACGAAAGCATCATGGCGCGCGCCGCCGCGGCGGGCGTGTCGCCGTCCGAATATGCCTACGACCTTCTGATGAAGGACGACGGCAAGGGCTTCATCTATTTCCCGATTCTCAACTACCGCGATGGCAACCTCAACTTCCTCGAGGATCTGCAGGCGTCGGACGACACGGTGAACAGCCTGTCGGACGGCGGCGCGCATTGCGGGACGATCTGCGACGCCGCGTCGCCGACCTTCATGCTCCAGCATTGGGTCCGCGACCGTGCGGGCAAGCGGATCGCGCTCGAACATGCGGTGAAACGCCAGTGCCGCGACACCGCCCTGCTCTATGGTCTCGAGGATCGCGGCGTGCTCGCACCGGGCTATCTTGCCGACCTCAACGTCATCGACATGGATGCGATCAAGCTCGGCAAGCCGTGGCTCGCCTTCGACCTGCCTGCGGGCGGCAAGCGCCTGCTGCAAAAGGCCGACGGCTATGTCGCGACGGTGAAGTCGGGCGTCGTCACCTTCAGGGATGGCGCAATGCAGGGGCCGACTCCCGGCGGCGTGATCCGCGGCCCGCAGCGCGTCGAAATGGCGATGGCCGCGGAGTAATGCGCGCCATCCAGCTGCGGGCACCGGCGTCTCTCGACAATCTGGTGCCCGCCGATCTGCCCGATCCCGGCGATCCGGGGCCGGGCGAGATCCGCGTCCGGCTCACGGCGTCGTCGCTCAACTTTCACGACTTCGCCGTGGTTGCGGGAATGATCCCGACCATCGAGAACCGTATTCCGATGTCCGACGGCGCGGGAACGGTCGAGGCAGTGGGCGAGGGCGTCACCGAGTATAGGGTCGGTGATCCGGTGCTCTCGCTCTTCTTTCCCGACTGGGATGATGGCACGGCGCCGTCCGTCGCTGCGCTGGTCAACGTGCCGGGCGATAGCACGGACGGCTATGCGCGCGAGGTGGTGGTGCGGCCGCAGCACTGGTTCACGCGCGCGCCAGCGGGCTGGTCGGCGGCCGAGGCGGCCACACTGACCTGTGCCGGGTTGACCGCATGGCGTGCGCTGTTCGTCGATGCAGCGACGCAGCCGGGATCGACAGTGCTGATTCAGGGCAGCGGCGGGGTATCGGTCTTTGCGCTGCAGTTCGCCAAGGCAGCGGGTGCGCGCGTGATCGCGACGAGTTCGTCCGACGCCAAGCTGGAGCGGCTGAAGGCGCTCGGGGCCGACGAACTGATCAATTACAAGCAAGTGCCCGAATGGGGCACGAAGGCGCTCGAACTGACCGGCGGGCACGGCGTCGATACCGTCGTCGAGATCGGCGGCGCGGGAACGCTCGACCAGTCGATGCGCGCCGCGCGGGTCGGCGGCCACGTCGCGCTGATCGGCGTCCTTGCGGGCATCGCCGGGCCGGTGCAGACCGCATTGCTGATGAGCAAGAATCTGCGTGTGCAGGGACTGACGGTCGGCAGCCGCGCGCAGCAGCTGGCGATGATCGCGGGGGTCGAGGCGACCGGCATTCGCCCGGTCATCAGCGATCATTTCCCGCTCGAACGCCTTGCCGAAGCGTTTCGCCACCAGATTGCGAACGCGCACTTCGGCAAGATCGTCGTCGACATCTGAATAGGGCTCGCAGGGCGCGGCCGGATCATCGCAAGGGAGGAAGCGGATGGGTTTCGCCGAATATGATCGTTACGATGCGCTCGGTCTGGCCGAACTCGTTGCGAAGGGCGAGGTATCGGCGCTCGAACTCGTCGATACGGCGATCGGGCGGACCGAGGCGCTGAACCCGCGGCTCAACGCGGTAATCTTCACCGATTATGACGGCGCCCGCGAGCGCGCAAAAGCGTCGCTGCCCGATGGCCCGTTCAAGGGCGTCCCCTTTCTGCTGAAGGATATTCTCGGCGACCTCGCGGGCTGGCCGACGCGCAACGGCTCGCGCATCTCGCCACCGGTGCCGATGCCCTTCACCGCGATGCTGGTGCAGCGCTTCCTTGCGGGCGGTCTGGTGCCGCTCGGCAAGACCAATGTTCCGGAGTTCGGCGTCGTCGCGACGACCGAGAGCGTGCTCTACGGACCGGCGTGCAATCCGTGGAACCTCGCCCATTCGACCGGCGGGTCGTCGGGCGGGTCGGGCGCCGCGGTCGCGGCGGGTATCGTGCCCGTCGCGCACGCGAACGACGGCGGCGGCTCGATTCGCATTCCGGCGAGCTGCAACGGGCTGGTCGGACTGAAGCCGACGCGCGCGCGCAATCCGCTGGGGCCGATGCTGGGTGATGTGATGGGTGGGCTCGCCGCCGAGCATGTCGTCAGTCGCAGCGTTCGCGATACCGCGGCGATGCTCGATGTGACCGCAGGCGCCGAGCCCGGCGATCCGTACGCCGCACCACCCGCCCCGCCGAGCTGGCGCCGCGCGGCCGAGGAGCCCTGCCCGAAACTGCGTATCGGCTTTGCCAAGACGCGGCCGGGCGGTGGCGCGCTCGACAGCCAGGCGGTCGCCGCGGTCGAGCATGCGGCGAAGCTTTGCGAAAGCCTTGGCCACCATGTCGAGGAAGCCTCGCCGCCGGTCGACAATTCGGCGATGGTGCCCGCCTTCATGGCGATCTGGTCGAGCGGCGCGGCGATGCAGATCGATGGGATCGCGATGATGACCGGACAGGTGCCCGGCCCCGACAATCTGGAAGGGCTGACGCGCGGTCTGTATGAAATGGGCAAGGGGATCAGCGCGCCGCAATTGTGGGGTGCGATCTTCCAGCTCCAGCAGATGGCGCGCGCGGTCGCCCTGTGGCACGCCGATTACGACATCTGGCTGACCCCGACGCTCGGCGCGCCGCCACCGCGCAACGGCAGCTTTGCGCTCGACAGCGAGGATGTCGTGGCGGGCTTCGGATCGATGACCGACTATGTGCCCTTCACCGCGATCCAGAATGCGACGGGCCAGCCGGCAATCAACGTGCCGTTGTGGTGGACGCCCGACGGGCTGCCGATGGGCACCCAGTTCGTCGGACGCGTCGGCGAGGAAGCGCTGCTGCTCCAGCTCGCGACGCAGCTCGAGACGGCGCAGCCCTGGTTCGACCGGCGGCCGGCGCTCTAGCCGAGCGCCCGCGCCGTCGCCTCGACATCGGCGGCGCTGCTATAGGCATGGAACGACAGGCGCAGGATCGTGCCACGGA
>Ga0209257_1004046_pt1 | contig 11783 bp, 10 predicted proteins | sample AraplaCvi_mCL_r2_FD_184277 | JGI IMG/M metagenome (GOLD analysis project Ga0209257, IMG submission 184277) | Arabidopsis root microbial communities from North Carolina, USA - plate scrape MF_Cvi_mCL_r2 (SPAdes) (version 2) | ecosystem: Host-associated > Plants > Roots > Endosphere | place: USA...
CCTGAAAGGCGCCAGCCGCGTGCAGGACGCCTGGTATCGCTCGCCGGCCGTTCGGCGGCTGGCGACTTGGCCGCGGATGAGCCAGCTGCTGGCCGACGCCTACGGCCGTGAGCCGTTCTCCTTCCAGACGCTCAACTTCCGGCAGGGCACCCAGCAGCCGACCCACTCCGACGCGATCCATTTCCATTCGGAGCCGCAGCGCTTCATGTGCGGCGTCTGGATCGCGCTGGAGGACGTGAGCGCGGACGCCGGGCCGCTGGTCTACTATCCCGGAAGCCACCGGCTGCCGGTGATGACGATGCGGGGCGCCGGGGTGAACACCGACACGCCCGGCTACGACGAATACGAGTCCACCTATGTGCCGCGCTACGCCGAGTCGCTGGGGCGCGCCGGCCTGCCGCGGCGCGAGGCGCTGGTGAAGAAGGGCTGGGCCTTCGTCTGGGCGGCCAACCTGGCCCACGGCGGCGCGCCGATCCAGACCGCCGGGACGACGCGGCGCAGCATCGTGGCGCACCACTACTTCGCCGACTGCCTCTACTACACGCCGATGTACTCCGACGTGGAGGCGGGGCGCCTGCGCCTGCGCCTGCCGCCGGATGTCCGCACCGGGCGTTGGCGCTGGCCAACGAAGAACGGCCGACGCGCCCGGCTGCCGGCGAAGCTGGTCGTGGCGGCATGGCTCCGGGACGTGCTGCGCCGACCGACGCCCATGTGAAGGCCCGATACGAAAAGAGCCCCGGACGGGGTCCGGGGCTCCTGTCGTTCGGTCGTGGTCGGCTCAGTCGACCACTTCGGCTTCTTCCGCCGGGCTTTCGACCACCGGGGCGCCGCGTTCGCGTTCCTCGCCCTCGATCTCGAAGGCCAGCTTGCCGTCCCTGAGGATCACCTTCACGTGGCCGCCCTTGATGAGGCGCCCGAAGAGGATCTCGTCGGCCAGCGGCTTCTTGATGTGCTCCTGGATCACCCGGGCCAGCGGCCGGGCGCCGTAGAGCTCGTCGAAGCCGTTCTTGGCCAGCCAGTCGGCGGCGTCGTCGGCCGTCTCGATGGTGACGTGGCGGTCCGCCAACTGGGCTTCCAGCTGCATGACGAACTTCTGCACCACCTGGCGGATGATCTCGGGCGTCAGCGACTTGAACTGGACGATGGCGTCCAGACGGTTGCGGAATTCCGGGGTGAACAGGCGCTTCAGGGCCTCTTCCACCTCGTCGTCCGCCTTGCCGCGGCCGAAGCCGATCGAGTTCTTCTGCGCGTCGGAAGCGCCCGCGTTGGTGGTCATGATCAGGACCACGTTGCGGAAGTCGATCTTCTTGCCGTTCGAGTCGGTCAGCTGCCCGTGGTCCATGACCTGGAGCAGGATGTTGAAGACGTCGGGGTGCGCCTTCTCGATCTCGTCCAGCAGGACCACCGCGTGCGGATGCTGGTCGACGGCGTCGGTCAGCAGGCCGCCCTGGTCGAAGCCCACATAGCCGGGAGGCGCGCCGATGAGGCGGCTCACCGTGTGGCGCTCCATGTACTCGCTCATGTCGAAGCGCAGGAGCTCGATGCCCAGGGTCATGGCCAGCTGCCGGGCGGTCTCCGTCTTGCCGGTGCCGGTGGGCCCGGAGAAGAGGTAGCAGCCGATCGGCTTGTTCGCATCGCGCAGGCCCGCCCGCGCCATCTTCATGGCCGAGGAGAGCTGGTCGATGGCGTTGTCCTGGCCGTAGACCGCGCGCTTCAGGTCGCCCTCGAGCTGCTTCAGCGCCTCGGTGTCGGACTTGGAGACCGACTTCGGCGGGATGCGGGCGATCTTGGCGACAACGGCCTCGACCTCCTTCAGGCCGATGATCTTCTTCCGCTTGCCCTCGGCCAGCAGCATCTGCGAGGCGCCGGCCTCGTCGATGATGTCGATCGCCTTGTCGGGCAGCTTCCGGTCGGTGATGTACTTGGCCGACAGCTCCACAGCCGCCTTGATGGCGTCGTTGGTGTAGCGGAGCTTGTGGAACTCCTCGTAGTAGACCTTCAGGCCCTTCAGGATCTTGATCGTGTCGTCGATCGTGGGCTCGTTCACGTCGATCTTCTGGAAGCGCCGGACGAGGGCCCGGTCCTTCTCGAAGTGCTGGCGGAACTCCTTGTAGGTCGTGGAGCCCATGCACCGGAGGGTGCCAGAGGCCAGGGCCGGCTTCAGCAGGTTGGAGGCGTCCATCGCCCCGCCCGACGTCGCGCCGGCGCCGATCACGGTGTGGATCTCGTCGATGAAGAGCACCGCGTCCGGGTGGTTCTCCAGTTCCTTGACCACCTGCTTCACGCGTTCTTCGAAGTCGCCGCGGTAGCGGGTGCCGGCCAGCAGCGCGCCCATGTCGAGCGAGAAGATGGTGGCGCCCGCCAGGACCTCGGGGACCTGCTTGTTGACGATCTTGCGCGCCAGGCCTTCCGCGATCGCGGTCTTGCCCACGCCGGGATCGCCGACGAGCAGGGGGTTGTTCTTGGTGCGCCGGCACAGGATCTGGATGCAGCGCTCCACTTCCTGCAGCCGCCCGATCAGCGGGTCGACCTTGCCCTGCTTGGCCTTCTCGTTGAGGTTGATGCAGTAGGCCTCGAGGGCTTCGCCGCCGGTCTTCACCTGCGGCTTGTCCTCGTCCTCGGCGCCCTTGACGGGCTTGGCCTCGGACGCGCCGGCCTTCTTGGCGATGCCGTGGGCGATGTAGTTCACCGCGTCGTACCGCGTCATGTCCTGCTCCTGCAGGAAGTAGGCGGCGTGGCTCTCGCGCTCGGAGAAGATGGCGACCAGCACGTTCGCGCCGGTGACCTCCTCTCTGCCCGAGGACTGGACGTGGATGACCGCGCGCTGGATCACGCGCTGGAAGCCGGCCGTGGGCTTGGCGTCCTCGCCGTCGTCGACGACCAGCGAGCGCAACTCGTTGTCCACGTAGTTCGTGAGCGTGGTGCGCAACGCGCCGAGTTCCACGTCGCAGGCGCGCATCACGCCGGCGGCGTCCTCGTCGTCGATCAGGCTGAGGAGCAGGTGCTCCAGGGTGGCGTATTCATGCTTGCGCTGGTTGGCGTACGCCACGGCGCGATGCAGGGATTCTTCGAGTTGGCGAGAAAATGAAGGCAAGCGCCTTAGTCCTTCTCCATGGTGCACTGCAGCGGATGTTGGTGCCGCCGCGCCGTATCAACGACCTGGGCCACTTTTGTTTCCGCCACTTCGTATGTGTAGACCCCGCAAACGCCCACGCCGTGCTGATGGACATGGAGCATTATGCGAGTCGCGTCTTCGCGCGACTTATTGAAGAATTGCTCGAGAACATAGACGACGAATTCCATCGGAGTGTAGTCGTCGTTAAGCAACAGAACGCGGTACATGGACGGCTTCTGCGTCTTCGGCTTCGTCTGTGTGATCACCGCCGAGCGAACGCCGGTGTCAGCGCCACCTTCCTTCCGTTCGCTCATCTGTCCGTTCTCCAAGCTTGGGCCGCCAAACACCGGCTGCCTACCTGATTAGATATGGAAGATATCGCCTTTTGGAAGAGTTGAAACCACGATGCCCACGTTGCGCCCACAGTGATTACGAAATCCGCAGTGGCGCTGCGCCCGAACGCCGCAGCTTGGCCGCTGCACTTCGGAATCACCCCGAAGTGAACGGGGCGTCAGTCCTCTTCGGCCCCTGAGCGGGCGCGCAGGATGCGCCCGGACGTGACGGCGTCGGCCCCGAACCGCGCCCGGATGGCGTCCACCGAGCGCTCGGTGGACAGCGCCCTGCGCTCGTCGCCTGCGAAGAAGTCGTCGCCGGCGCTGGCCGCGTCGATCAGGTCGGCGATGCCGATGCCGATGAGGCGCCACGGCCGGCCGGTCGCCTCCTTGGCCAGCAGCTCGCGACCCACCTTGAACAGCGTGTGCGCGGTCTGGGTCGCGACGGGCAGGGTGCGTCGCCGTGTCACGATCCGGAAGTCCGTGGTCCGCAGCTTCAGGGTCACCACGCGGCCTGCCACCGCGCCCTGCCGCGCCTGACGTGCGACCCGTTCGCACAGGGGCGCCAGCCTGTCCTCCAGGTCGGGGATCCGGGTCAGGTCCTCGTTGAACGTGGTCTCGCAGGAGATGCCCTTGCGCGCCTCGTTCGGGTTCACCGCCCGGGCGTCGCGGCCGTGGGACAGGTCGTGCAGGCGCAGGCCATAGGCGCCCCAGCGGTCGGCCAGCACCTTCACGTCCACCCGCGCCAGGTCGCCCACCGTGCGGTAGCCGGCCTTCTCCAGGCTGGCGACCATGGCCGGCCCCACGCCGGGCAGGATCTTCACCGGCTTGCCCGCCAGGAAGCTCTGCGCCTCGTGGCCGATCACCGAGAAGCCCCGCGGCTTGTCCAGGTCGGACGCCACCTTGGCCAGGAATTTGTTCACAGCCAGGCCGATGGAGACCGTCAGGCCGGTTTCGGCCTCGATCCGCGCCTGCAGCTTCGCGAGCGTGATTGCGGGCGCGGCGCCGTGCAGGCGCTCGGTGCCCGACAGGTCCATCCACGCCTCGTCCAGGCTCAGGTTCTGGATCAGCGGCGTCAGCTCGGCGGCCATGCCCAGGATGCGCTTCGATTCGGTGCGGTACTTGGTGAAGTCGGGCTTGATGACCACCGCCTCGGGGCAGGCCTTCAGCGCCTTGAACATCGGCATGGCCGAGCGGACGCCGTTGATGCGGGCGATGTAGCAGCAGGTGGTGACGACGCCGCGCTTGCCGCCGCCGACGATCACCGGCACGTCGCGCAGTTCGGGCCGATCCCGCTTCTCGACGCTGGCGTAGAAGGCGTCGCAGTCCATGTGGGCGATGGTGAGCGCGCCCAGCTCGGCGTGCGCCACGATCCGCGGCGAGGCGCACGCCGGGCAGCGGCGCACGGCCTCGTCGCCCTCCCAGAAGCAGTCGCGGCAGAAGGCCTTCATTCAGCGCCCAGGGCCGATGCGGATCATCGCCCCTGGATACACGATTTGTTCCGCGAGCTCACGGGCCGGCGACAGGACGGGCTGTCCGGGCCAAGATCAACGCCCGGTGGAGCGCGCCGGAACGCCCCGCCGCAATCTTGTTGAAATTTACACTGTACACTAACGTCTTCACGCCGCGCCGGCATCTGGACCGGCGCATGGGAGTCGACGATGACCGCGACGGATCAGCCCGCGCCAGCCGCCATCCCTGTCGAGGGGGAGGGGACGAAACCGGCGAAACTCGGCCTCTCGACCAAGCTGTTCTACGGGTTCGGGACCGTGGCCTTCGGCGTGAAGGACCAGGGGTTCTCGTCGCTGCTGCTGATCTTCTACAACCAGGTGGTCGGCCTGCCGGCCGCCACCGTCGGCCTGGCCATCATGGTCGCCCTGGCCGTGGATTCGGTCCTCGACCCGATCATGGGCCAAGTGTCCGACAACTGGCGCTCGCGCTGGGGCCGGCGGCATCCGTTCATGTACGCCGCCGCCATTCCGGTGGCCCTGTCCTACATCGTGCTCTGGAACCCGCCGGACCTCTCTCCGGGCCTGATGTTCGCCTATCTGGTCGTCGTGGCCGTCGTGATCCGCAGCTTCATCACGATGTACGAGATCCCGTCCTCGGCCCTCGCGCCGGAACTGACCCAGGACTATCACGAGCGCACCCAGGTGTTCGCCTTCCGCCAGTTCTTCGGCTGGCTGGGCGGGGTGGGGATGACCGTGCTGGCGCTGCAGGTCTTCCTGCGGCCCGACGCCGAGCATCCGGTGGGCCAGCTCAACCGCGACGGCTACCAGGCCTACGCCCTTTGCGCGGCGGCGGTGATGCTGGTGGCGATCCTGGTCTCGACGGTGGGGACCCATCGCCACATCCCGCGCCTGCGGGTCCCGCCGGCCCGCAAGGTCGGGCTCCTGCAGGTGTTCCGCGAGATGGCGGCCACCCTGGCGCACGGCTCGTTCCTGATGCTGCTGCTGGCGGGCCTGTTCAATTCGATGGCCCAGGGCCTGGTGCTGTCGCTGGTGCTCTACCTCGGCACCTACCTGTGGGAGCTGTCGTCGGGCCAGATCGCGCTGCTGGCGGCCAGCAACTTCATCTCGGCGATCATCGCCCTGTTCCTGGCTCCGGCGGCGTCCAAGGGCTTCGGCAAGCGCGACGCGGCGCGGCTGATGAAGGCGCTGTCGATCCTCTTCGCCGTGTCGCCGATCGGCCTGCGCCTGCTGGGCGCGTTCCCGGAGAACGGCGACCCCCTGCTGATCCCGATCCTGCTGGTCACCGGCACGCTGTCGACGGCGACCACCATCGTCACCTCGATCCTGATCTCCTCGATGATGGCCGACGTGGTCGAGGACTCCGAGCTGCGGACCGGCCGTCGGTCGGAGGGCCTGTTCTTCTCGATGAGCGCCTTCATCTCCAAGGTGGTGTCGGGCGTCGGGATCTTCATCTCCAGCGCCATCCTGGCCATGATCGCCTTCCCGCAGAAGGCGCAGCCCGGCGCCGTGGCCTCCGAGGTGATCGAGCGGCTGGGGTTGGCCTATGTGCTCGTGGTCGCTTTGCTGTACGGCGGCGCCATCCTGGCCATCTCGCTCTACCGCATCACCCGCGCCGACCACGACGCCAACGTCCGCAAGCTGGCGGGAGAGGCGCTCTAGGATCGGATCGCCACCTCGATGGCTTCGGCCAGTTCGGCCCAGTCGTCGATCCGCGGGTGCCGCTCCGAGCGCGGCGCGTAGGGCCGCAGGCGCAGGTCCGCCACGTGCTGGAAGGTCGCCGTGTCCGGCGAATGGTCCTTCACCGAGTCGAGGTTCGAGATCAGGTCGTCCACGAAGGCGGTCTTCTGCGACGTCTGCGCCACGAGGCCGGCGGCGATCGGCCCCTTCGGCCCGGAGTTCAGGATCAGCGGGTGGGGCAGGCCGTGCGTGCGCAGCCATTCGGTGCGCAGGCGCTCGGCCTCGGGCGGCGCGTTCGACAGGATCAGGATCTCGGCCGACCGGGCCAAGCGCGTCAGGGCCTCGATCGCGCCCGGCGCCGCCTCGATCTCATGGCAGTGGCCGGCGAAGAAGGCGTCGAACAGCCGGCGTCCCTCCGCGATCTCCAGGTGTTGGGTCTCCCCGGGCCGATAGATGTTCTGGAACAGGGCGAACCGATCGATTCGCATTTCCAGGCCATGGCCGACCAGGAAGTCGCCGAAACCCTGCATGAACAGGGCGAGCACCTCGTCCACGTCGACGAGAACCAGCGGCCGTTCCGTCGAAAGCCCCAGGGACTGAAGGCTCGGTGCGACGATATGCGAAGTCTCGGCCAAGGTAGTTCCAGCGCGGATAACGAAGTTTAAGGATATCCGGACCGATAAGCTCCGGAAGGGTGGGGAGGGCCGAACATTGGCCGCGCCTCCAACAGTCGGGTCCTAAATGGCCAAGAAGGTCCTCATCGTCGAGGATAACGAGCTGAACATGAAGCTCTTTCATGATCTGCTCGAAGCCCAGGGGTATGAAACCCTCGAGACCCGCGAGGGTCTGGCTGCGCTGTCGCTTGCCCGCGAGCATCGCCCCGACCTGATCCTGATGGACATCCAGCTGCCGGAGATCTCGGGCCTCGAGGTCACCAAGTGGCTGAAGGAAGACGACGACCTGGCCCACATCCCGGTGGTGGCGGTCACGGCCTTCGCCATGAAGGGCGACGAGGAGCGGATCCGGGAGGGCGGCTGCGAGGCCTATATCTCCAAGCCGATCTCAGTCAGCCACTTCCTCGAAACCATCAAGCGACTGCTCAACTAGCATGTCCGCGCGCATCCTCGTCGTCGACGACATCGAATCGAACGTTCGGCTGCTCGAGGCCAAGCTGTCCGCCGAGTATTACGACGTCCTGACCGCCTGCGACGGGCCGACCGCGCTGGCCATCGCCGCGTCCGAGCGCCCCGACATCGTCCTGCTGGACGTGATGATGCCCGGCATGGACGGCTTCCAGGTCTGCCGGCGGCTGAAGGACGATCCCGACACCCGCCACGTGCCCGTGGTCCTGGTCACCGCCCTCGACGGCCGCGCCGACCGCGTGGCCGGGCTGGAGGCGGGGGCCGACGACTTTCTGACCAAGCCCATCGACGACGTCATGCTGTTCGCCCGGGTGCGCAGCCTGACACGCCTGAAGGCGGTGATCGACGAGCTGCGGGCCCGCGAGGCCTCCGGCCGCCGCATGGGCGTGATCGCCGGCGCCGCCTCGCGCCTGGGCGGCTCGGGCGGCCGCATCCTCATCGTCGACGACAATGTTCGCCAGGCCGAGCGCGTGGCCGCCGAACTGGCTGTCGAGCATCGCCCGGTGGTCGAGACCGAGGCCTACAAGGCGGTGCTGACCGCCCGCGGGCCCGTCGACCTGGTCATCGTCAACGCCAACGCCAAGGGCTTCGACGGCCTGCGCTTCGCCGCCCAGCTCCATTCGGACGAGGCCACGCGGAGCCTGCCCGTGCTGGCCATCGTCGACTTCGACGAGCGGCAGAAGGCGGTCAAGGCGCTGGAGATTGGCGTCAACGACATCCTGGCCCGCCCGATCGATCCGGGCGAGCTGGCCGCCCGCGTCCGCACCCAGATCCGCCGCAAGCGCTACACCGACTACCTGCGCTCCAACCTGGACCACTCGCTGGAGCTGGCGGTCACGGACCAGCTCACCGGCCTGCACAACCGCCGCTACATGACCGGCCAGCTCGAAGCGCTGATGCGCCGGGCGAACCAGGGCGGCGAGCCGGTCTCGCTGCTGGTCATCGACATCGACCACTTCAAGAAGGTCAACGACAGCTTCGGCCATGACGTGGGCGACGAGGTGCTGAGCGAGTTCGCCGTGCGCCTGGCCTCCAATGTCCGCGCCATCGACCTGCCGGTCCGTCACGGCGGCGAGGAGTTCGTGGTGGTCATGCCCGACACCGACCTCGAGGACGCACGCCGGATCGCCGAGCGCATCCGCCTGCACGCCGCCGGCGCGCCGTTCCGCATCATGGGCGGGGAAGAGCTGCTGTCGGTGACCATCTCCATCGGCGTGGCCTCCAGCTCCGGCTCCGAGGACAGCCCGACCGCGCTCCTGAAGCGCGCCGACGAGGCGGTTTACGAAGCCAAGTCCCGCGGCCGCAACCGCGTCATCGCCCGGGCGGCGGCTTAGCCAGCTTTCCCTCCCCTTTATGGGGAGGGTCGACGCGCCGTAAGGCGCGCGGGGTGGGGATGTGTGGATCAGGCTCGGCGACCAGTCGTGGTCTCCCCACCCGTCTCGCTCGGCTCGCCACCCTCCCCATGAAGGGGAGGGAGGGAAAAGAAAAAGCCCGCTCTTTCGAGCGGGCGTCTTCACAGCGAAATCAGAGGCTGCGTCAGCCTACTTGATCTTGCCTTCCTTGAACTCGACGTGCTTGCGCACGACGGGGTCGTACTTCTTCAGCACCATCTTGTCGGTCTTGGTGCGGGCATTCTTCTTGGCCACGTAGAAGTAGCCGGTGTCCGCCGTCGAATTGAGGCGGATCTTGATGGAGGCGGGCTTCGCCATGGCTCGAATCCTTGCGGGGCCAAACGGGGTCGCACCGCCGGCGGGTGTTAGGAGGCGCGGAAAATACGAATCCGCGGCCGTAAGTCAATGGCGAAGACGCATGCTGACACCGCGATGGCGGGAAGGGCGTTTCAGGGTGACCTTCCCATCACGAAGCGGAGAGCCCCATGCCCGTCAAAGGCCGCTGCCATTGCGGCGCGATCCAGTTCGAGGTCAGCGAGATGCCCGCCGAGCTCACCGCGTGCAACTGCTCGTTCTGCATCCGCCGCGGCGGGCTGGTCGCCTACTACAAGCCCGAACAGTTCAAGCTCGCCACCGCGTCCAGCCGCGTCTGGACCTACCAGTGGGGCGACTACCTGGTGAAGCACAACTACTGCCCAATCTGCGGGATGGGGACGCACTCGGAGATGCCCGGCTTCGAGACCGGCGAGCCCGACTTCGACCACATGCGGATCGCGGTGAACGCCCGGCTGTTCGAGGACATGTCGTGGGAGGCGCTGCCGGTGAAGCATGTCAACGGCCGCGAGGACTGGTGAGCTAGAGGCTGGTCGGCCGCATGCCGCGGTCCTTGTAGCGGAAGAAGGGCTTCGGGCGGCTAGGGTCCTCCACGCGGGCCACCGCTTCCTTGATCATGATCCGCGTCACCGCCGGCAGCGGCAGGCCCATGGCGTCGTCGAAGTCGATCCAGTCGATCTCCTCCAGCTCGCCGCAGTCTGGCTGGCGCTCCAGGCTGGTCAGGCGCTCGGCGTCGGCCAGCAGGAACCAGGTGTCGAAGCGCTTGCCCACCGCGGGCGGGGTGATGGCGCGGGCGATCACGTCCAGCGCCTCCAGGTCGGGCAGCACGCCCTGGGCGGCGAAGGTGGTCCAGGGGCCCGTGGCGCGGGCCTGGCCGGGCTTGGCCAGCAGCAGGCCCGCCTCCTCCCAGGTCTCGCGCACGGCGGCCAGCGCCAGCGCCCGGCCGCGCCCGGGGGGCAGGTAGCGGTCGAACAGGCCGCCCACATCGGGCCGCAGATCGGTGGCGTAGGGCGCGCGGTAATCGGCCCGGTCGATCCGCCCGCCCGGGAACACCCAGCGGTCGGGCATGAAGCTGTGGCCGCCGTGGCGCTTGCCCATCAGGACGCGCGGCTTCGCAGCGTCGCGCCGGATGATCATCACCGTGGCGGCGTTCTTGGGCCGCACGGCGCGCTGTCCGGGGATGCGCGGCGGGCCCTCGGGCTTGTGGACCACGGGTTCGGGGCTGGTCATGCGAACAACTGTATGGCTGCGGCGCAGGGTGAGGGAAGGGCGCCGTCGCGGAAGGGGCGTTGCGGCCCGACGCCGCGCGTTAGCGCCGCTTGCCGCCCATCTTCTGCTTGCGGCCGGTGCGGATGCCGGGCGGGCGGCCGCTGGGGGTCTTGCCGCCGGGCCGGCGGTCGCCGCGGGCGCGCATGCCCAGGCGGGGGCGGGGCGCGGTCCGGTCCGGCGGCGCGGGCTGGCTCAGCATGTGGAACAGCAGGCCACCCGTGATCGGCGTGGCCTCCTCCAGCCGCACCTCCACCGTCATGCCCAGCGGCCAGCGTGCGCCCGTCCGCTCGCCCACCAGGGCGTGGCTGCGGTCGTCGTGGACGAAGAACTCGCCGCCCAGCTTGGAGACCGGCACCAGCCCGTCCGCGCCCGTCTCGGCCAAGCGCACGAACAGGCCGAAGCGGGTCACGCCGGTGATCCGGCCCACGAACTCCGCGCCCACCCGGTCGGCCAAGAAGGCGGCCACATAGCGGTCGGTGGCGTCGCGCTCGGCCGCCATGGCGCGGCGCTCGGCGAAGGTGATCAGCTCGGCGGTATCCTTCATGGTGCCGATGTCGCGGTCAGACAGGCCGTCGCCGCCCAGCCCCAGCGCGGTCACCAGGGCCCGGTGCACGATCAGGTCTGCGTAGCGGCGGATCGGCGAGGTGAAGTGGGCGTACTTGGCCAGGTTCAGCCCGTAGTGGCCGATGTTCTCGGTCGAGTAGATGGCCTGCATCTGGGTGCGCAGCACCACCTCGTTGACGATGTCGGCGTGCGGCCCGTCGCGGGTCTCGTCCAGCAGCTTGTTGAACCGGTCGGTGCGCGGCGCCTCGCCCTTGGTCCAGGGCAGGCCCAGGGTCGAGAGGAAGTCCACCAGCGCCTGGACCTTCTCCTGGCTGGGCTGGTCGTGGATCCGATAGATCAGCGGCGTCTTCTTCTGCTCCAGGGTCTCGGCGGCGCAGACGTTCGCCTGGATCATGAACTCCTCGATCAGCTTGTTGGCCTCGAGGGTGGCGCGCGGGGTGATCTGGGCGATCTCGCCCTCGCGGTTGATGCTGATCTTCCGCTCCAGG
>Ga0209257_1004047_pt1 | contig 11782 bp, 9 predicted proteins | sample AraplaCvi_mCL_r2_FD_184277 | JGI IMG/M metagenome (GOLD analysis project Ga0209257, IMG submission 184277) | Arabidopsis root microbial communities from North Carolina, USA - plate scrape MF_Cvi_mCL_r2 (SPAdes) (version 2) | ecosystem: Host-associated > Plants > Roots > Endosphere | place: USA...
GCGACGGCGGCTATGCAACGCACGCCGTCGCCGACGCGCGCTACGCCTTTCCGCTCGGCGAAGCCGGCGACGATGGGACCATCGCCCCCCTGCTGTGCGCGGGCCTGATCGGCTGGCGTTCGCTGGTCCTTGCCGGCCAGGCAGAGAGGCTCGGCATCTACGGCTTCGGCGCCGCCGGCCACATCATCGCGCAGGTCGCGGTCTGGCAGGGTCGATCGGTCCACGCGTTTACCCGGCGCGGCGACGTGGCCGCACAGGACCTCGCCCGCCGGCTCGGCGCCGTCTGGGCCGGCGCCTCGGACGAAATGCCCGACACACCGCTCGACGCCGCCATCATCTACGCTCCCGCCGGCGAGCTCGTGCCGGCCGCGTTGCGCGCCGTTCGCAAGGGTGGCCGCGTGGTCTGCGCCGGCATCCATATGAGCGACATTCCGAGCTTTCCGTACGACCTGCTCTGGCAGGAACGACAGCTGATCTCCGTTGCCAATCTCACCCGACAGGACGGTCTCGATTTTCTCAGGATCGCTCCGCAGGCGGGCGTGCGCACCGAGACGACCGCATTCCCGCTCGATCAGGCCAACGAAGTCCTGGACATGCTGCGGAATGGACAGATTCTTGGCGCCGCCGTGCTCAGGCCCTGACCGCATCCCGGAAATACCAGCTTCGATGACAGACGAAACGGCTGCCCAGGAACGGATCTTCACAGCGCTTTGCGCGCATCCCGGCGTGACACGGATCGATACGCACGCCGCGTCGGTCTTTCTCGACGGCAGCCGCGCGCTGAAGATCAAGCGAGCCGTCCGTTTTCCGTTCCTCGACTATTCGACGCTCGAGAAGCGCAAGGTGGCCTGCGAGGAGGAGATCAGGATCAACCGGCCGCTGGCGCCGCAGATCTATCACCGCGTCGTGGCGATCACCGAAGAGCCGGACGGATCGCTGAAGGTCGACGGCCGCGGCCGGCCGGTCGAGTATGCGGTCGACATGTCCCGCTTCGACGAAAGCCGGACGCTGGATCATCTGGCGAAGGCTGGCCCGCTGGATGCAAACCTGGCCTCGGCTGCCGCCGATGCCGTCGTGGCCTCGCATGCGATAGCACCTCGCGCCGACGGCAAGGCATGGGTTGCCTCCATCCCCGGCCTCGTTGATGGAAACAGCAACGGCCTGCGGAAGTGCAACCATCTCGAAGCCGAAGAGATCGAGCAGCTCGACCAGGCCTCGCACGCGATGTTGTTGCGCCTGCGGCCGCTGCTCGAAGAACGCGGCCGTCAGGGGTTCGTGCGCCGCTGCCACGGCGACCTGCATCTTGCGAATATCGTGTCGATCGACGACCGGCCAGTGCTGTTCGACGCCATCGAGTTCGATGCGCAAATCGCAACTGTCGACGTGCTCTACGACCTCGCGTTCACGCTGATGGACCTGCTGCACCACGATCAACAGTTTGCTGCCAACATCGTCCTGAACCGGTATCTCGACGCGACGCCACCCGAAAATCTCGATGCGCTTTCAGCCCTGCCGCTGTTCATGTCCATTCGCGCGGCAATCCGCGCCCAGGTGGCGCTGGCACGGCTGACGCGGCCCGATGCCGACCGGACAGGAATTCTTCACGAAGCACGCCATTACTTCGATCTCGCCCGGGCTCTGATCCACCCGCCCGCCCCGCGCCTGATTGCGGTTGGGGGACTATCGGGCACCGGCAAGTCCGCCCTCGCCCGCGCGCTGGCGCCCGACGTCGCACCGCAACCGGGCGCCGTCGTGCTGCGCAGCGACGTCATTCGCAAGCAGCTGTTTCGGGTGGAACACACCCACCGGCTGCCGCCGTCCACGTACCGGCCCGAGGTCACCGCACGCGTCTATGAGGTGCTGGTGCAGCGCGCCCGACAGGTGCTGGCGCAAGGCCATTCCGCAATCGTCGACGCGGTCTTTGCAAGCGAGTCCGAACGGGACCAACTGGCCGCCATGGCCAGCCAATGCAACGTGCCGCTGAGCGGACTATTCCTCACCGCCGACCTCGCGACCCGTCAGGCGCGCATCGGCGACCGCCATGGCGATGCCTCCGATGCCACGCAAGAGGTTGCTGCGCAGCAAGAGCACTATAATATCGGCCATGTCGGTTGGGCGACCATCGATGCATCCGGGACACAAGAGCAGACGCTCCAGCGTTGCCGGGACGCGATCACAAGGCAAATAAGGCAATCTGATTGACGCGGGCAAGGATGTCGCGACCCACCACGAGTTCGACCGCGGCCGCGCGCGCCAAGCCGGCGGCGCGGCGCAATGCGCTGCCCGGCCGCCTTAGCCCCGGCATGGCCTGCGATACGGCGTTCCGGATCATCGCCCGCCGCCACCTCGATGCCGTCCTCGCCCAGCACGACGGCACTTGCCGCGGCGATCCCGACGCGCTGCACCAGATCCGTATCGCGCTGACGCATCTGCGCACCGCCATCCGCTTCTTCTCGCCGATGGTGGACGACACGCATCGGCCGCACGTCTGGGCCGAGCTGAAATGGCTGAACGGCCAGCTCGGCATGGTGCGGGACCTCGACGTGGCGATCGAGCGGGTCGTCGCCGAGAGTGGCGACGAGCTCGCCGTGATCGCCGAGCTCCAGCACTGGGACGAGAAACGCGCCGAGAGCCACCGCCTGCTCGCGCGGGCGCTGCAATCCGCCCGCTACAGGCGCCTGGTCGAGGAGACCTCGGCCTGGATCGAGAGCGGGCCCTGGTCGACCCGGCGCAGCAAGGAAGCCTTCAGGCTGCGCCGCTGCTCGCTCGCCGACCACGCGACGGCGCGGCTGACCGAGTGGGAAGAGACGCTGCTCAGGAAGGCCCGCAAGCTGCGCAAGCTCGATGTCGAGAAACGACACAGGCTGCGGCTTCTCAACAAGCGGCTGACCTATTCGATCGAGTCGCTCACGGACCTGTTCGATGACGACACCCTGACGAAGCAGAAGTCCATCCTCAAGCAATTGCGCAAGGCGCAAAGGTCCCTCGGACAATTGAACGACGATGCGCGCGGGCAAGCGCTGGCAGCGTCGCTGAACGGCGCCGGCCCCGAGGCCGGCATTCGCTTCCTCGACCGCAAGCGGGAAAAGAAGCTGCTGCGGACCGCCTCTACGGCCTACCGGAAACTGGACAAGGCCAAGCCCTTCCGCTCGTCGGACCTTGCGCCGAACGCGGAGCCTAAGGATTAGGTGTGGACGTAGTCTCCCGGCGCGTCGGGCAGGCCGCCAACGCCCCCGACACCGATCGACGGTGGATCGCAGGGCGCGCCTGAGCGCGCCGCCAGCCATTTTGCCCATTCCGGCCACCACGATCCCTCAACATGCGGCGCCAGCTTCAGCCACTCGTCCGGGCCGACATAAGGCGCATCCGCAGCCTTGGTCATGACCTGATAGTTGTGCCAGGGCTCGTCGGGAGGCGCGACGACGCCGGCATTATGACCGCCGCTGGTCAACAGGAACGTCACGTCCGCATCGGCCTGATAGTGGATCTTGTAGACGGATCGCCACGGCGCCACGTGGTCGGCGAGTGTGCCCACCACGAACATCGGCGCGTGAATGTCGGAGAGCGAGACGCTCCTGCCTTCGACGCGATAACGGCCTTCGGCCAGATCGTTGTCGAGGAATAGCTTGCGCAAATACTCCGAGTGCATGCGATACGGCAGCCGCGTGGCATCGGCGTTCCAGGCCATCAGATCACTCGGCTGCGAGCTCTCGCCCATCAGGTAGTCGCGCGACAGCCGCGACCAGATCAGCTCGTTGGAGCGCAGCAGCTGGAACGCACCGGCCATCTGTGTCGTGTCGAGATAGCCGCGCTGCCACATCATGTCTTCGAGGAAGGCGACCTGGCTCTCGTTGATGAAGAGCGTCAATTCGCCGGCCTCGGTGAAGTCGGTCTGGGCGGCAAGGAGCGTGATGGTGCCGAGACGGCGATCGCCCTCGCGCGCCATGGCGGCGGCGGCGATCGACAGCAATGTGCCGCCCAGACAGTAGCCGAGCGCATGGGTCTTCCGATCGGGTATGATCCGGCCGATCGTATCCAGCGCGGCCATCACACCCAGCTTGCGATAGTCGTCGAAGGCAACATCCCTGTCCTTCGCATCCGGATTGCGCCAGGAGATCGCGAACACGGTGAAGCCCTGACCGGTCAGAAACCTGACCAGGGAATTCTGCGGCGACAGGTCGAGAATGTAATACTTCATGATCCAGGCCGGCACGATCAGGATCGGCTCGGGTCGCACCTGCGCGGTCGTCGGATGGTACTGGATCAGCTCGATCAGATCGTTGCGGTAAACGACCTTCCCGGGCGAAGCCGCCACCGTCCTGCCGACGACGAACTGCTCGTCACCCGCCGGCTTCGAGATGGAGAGCAGGCGCATCAGATCGCTGCACCAGTTCTGCCAGCCGAACACAAAATTCTCGCCGCCGCTCTGGAACGCTTTCTCCAGAACCTGCGGATTGGTGGCCGCGAAGTTCGACGGCGCCAGCATGTCGAGCATCTGGCGTACCGAGAACTCGACGACGGCTTCATTTGCATGCGACACGCCACGCACGCCGGTCGTGGCATCGTGCCACCAGCGCTCCGTGAGCAGGAACGCCTGCGCAAGCAGATTGAACGGCGCGGCTTCCCATTGCGGGTCCTTGAAGCGACGATCGCGGCCCTGCGGCTCGATCACGGACCACGGCTTTTGCGACGTCGCGTGCGCGACGGCTTGCAGGAACCGGCCGGTATCGCGAAGACCGCTGCGGAACATCTGCATCTGGCGCTCCGGCGCGGCGGCAAGATGCGCACTCCAATCGAGCCAGGCGAGCGACAAGGCCACCGGCGAAATCCCGCCCGTGAACCGCGCCAGCATCGCATGAAACGCGCGGTCGAGGGGGTATGACTCCGATGCAGGCAGGGAATTGGCGACGACCGGCTTCTCAGGGGTCGTTTCGAGGATCGTCGTAGAGGCTTCGGCGGCCGGATTGGCGGAGAGAGCCTGCGCCGGCGGCTCTTCGGCCCGTGGAAATCTCTTGACGACGCTCATGGCTGAATGATCCTGCGGGCTTCTGTTCTAGGTCGGCGGCAGGATATGGCGACGCTTTCGATGCGCGTTGAGCTGCATCAAATCCCGGCACGGATCACAATTGCTCACTCAGGGGAGAAATGGCCCGGATCGCTTGACCTGGGTCAAACCACGCGCCGACGGCCGAATTAGGTTTTGCGCATCGAAATTCGACGAGCCAGCGGAGTCTTCCATGCGCGCCCATCAGATCATGACCCGGTCGGTCATCTCGGTCAGCCCCGACACCAGCATTGTCGAGGCCGCAAACATCATGCTGAAGCGGCACGTCAGCGGCCTTACCGTGGTCGATGAGACCGGCAAGCTGGTCGGGGTCGTCTCGGAAGGAGATTTCATCCGTCGCAGCGAGATCGGCACCGGGCGCAAGCGGGGGCGCTGGTTACGGTTCATCCTCGGTCCGGGCAAATCGGCCAGCGACTTCGTCCAGGAGCACGGCCGCAAGGTCTCGGAGGTGATGACCGCCTCGCCCGTAACCATCACCGAGGACACGGCGCTCGCGGAGATCGTCGATCTCATGGAACGGAACAACGTGAAGCGCCTGCCGGTGGTGCGCGGCGATATGGTGGTCGGGATCGTGTCCCGCGCCAACCTGTTGCAGGCCGTCGCAGGGCTCGCCCGCGAGGTGCCCGATCCGACGGCCGATGACGATCACATTCGCACCCGCATCATCGATACCATGGAAAAGAACGATTGGTGCCCGTTCGGACTCAACGTCATCGTCCGCGACGGCATCGTTCACCTCAGTGGCGTCATTATCGAAGAACGCGCACGGCAAGCCGCGGTCGTCGCGGCGGAGAACGTCGAGGGCGTGAAGAGGGTGCATGACCATTTGTGCTGGGTCGACACCATGTCCGGCGTCTATCTGAACTCAGCCGAGGACGACGATCTCGCCAAAGCGAGCTAACAAGGCAAGCTGAAGGAGCAAACGCGACTCAGCGGGGAATGACGGCGGTGGCCTCGATCTCGACGCGCGCCGCCTTCTCGACCAGCCGCACCACCTGAAGCAGCGCCATCGCCGGATAGTGCGCACCGAAGATGGCACGGTAGGCCTTGCCGAGTTCCTTCAGGTTCGCGAGGTATTCGTCCATGTCAACGACGTACCAGGTCAGGCGCACGAGGTGCTCAGGGCGTGCACCGGCTTCGGCCAGAATCGCGGCAATGTTGCTCAGGGCCTGGTGGACCTGCGCGACAAAGCCGTCCGCGAGACGCTCCTCAGCATCCCAGCCGATCACGCCGCCGGTGACGACGATCCGCCCCTCAGCGGCTATGCCGTTGGCGTAGCCTTTCGGCACCGGCCAGCCGGACGGCTGGAGGACTTGCGTCGCCGAACGCGTGTCATTCTCATCGGCGGTCGACAGCACCGCGAGCTGCGGGCCTTTCGGCGTTGTCACGGACAATGCTCCGTCCTTCCCTCATTCTGCCGCAACGCCCGACGACGTCGCCGCAGCCTGAGCCAGTTGCCGCAGGGCAAAACGCTTCAACTTGCCGGTCTCGGTCTTCGGCAACTGCGTCACAAACTCGATCGCGCGCGGATACTTGTAGGGCGCGATCTCGCGTTTGACATATTCCTGCAACTCGGCCGCAAGTTGAGTATCCGGCGTTACGCCGGGCGCGGCGATGATATAAGCCTTCACGATCATTCCGCGCGCCTCGTCCGGTGCGCCAACCACACCGCACTCGGCGACGGAGGGATGCGTCAGCAGCACCGCCTCGACATCGGTGCCTGCGATGTTGTAGCCGGCCGACACGATCATGTCGTCGGAGCGCGACTGGTACCAGAAATAGCCGTCGTCATCCATCAGATAGGTGTCGCCGGTGATGTTCCAGCCATTCTGGACATATTTGCGCTGCCGCTCGTCCGCGAGATAGCGGCACCCGGTCGGACCGCTAACCACGAGGCGGCCCATCGTCCCAGGCGGCACGTCATTGCCGGCGTCGTCGACGATCTTCGCCTCGTAGCCAGGCACCGGCTTGCCGGTCGCGCCCGGACGGATCTCGTCCTCGGTCGCGCTGATGAAGATGTGCAGCATCTCGGTCGAACCGATGCCATCCATCAGCTTGATGCCCGTGGCCTTGAGCCAGGCATCGAATGTCGGCTTGGGCAACGTCTCGCCGGCGGAGACGCACTTGCGAAGCGAGGAAATGTCTCGGCCCGGAAGCTTGCCGATCATCGCGCGATACGCGGTCGGCGCGGTGAAACAGACCGTGGTCCTGTACTGCTCGATCGCGGTCAGGATGTCGTCCGGCGTCGTCTTCTCCAGCACGACGAAGGAGGCGCCGATATGCATGGGGAACAGCACGCCGCCGAAGCCGAACGTGAAGGCGAGCGGTGCGGAGCCGACGAAACGATCCTTCTGCTCGGCGCGCAGGATGTTGCGCGCGTAGCCGTCGCAGACGGCCAGCATGTCGCGGTGGAAATGCATGGTGCCCTTGGGATCGCCGGTCGTGCCCGACGTGAAAGCGATCAGGCAGATGTCGTCGGAGGCGGTATCGACAGCCTTGAACTCCGGGCTTGCGTCGGCGATCAGCGCCTCGAGTGAATCGGCCGCGCCGTTGCCCCAATAGACGGCCTGCTTGAGACCGGGCGCTGCGGCTTTCGCCTTCTCCATCTCGTCGGCGAGCTTTCCATCGCAGAGCGCCAGCGTGATCTCCGCCTTCTGGATCGGATAGGACAGCTCCTTGGCGCGCAGCAGCGGCATCGTCGCGACGCAAATGCCGCCGGCCTTGATCACCGCAAGATAGGTTGCGACCATCATCGGATTGTTGGCAGAGCGCAGCAGCACGCGCCCGCCGGTCACGAGGCCAAGCTTGCCGACCAGCACATTGGCGATACGATTCACCAGCGCTTGCAGCTCGCGATAGGTATAGCTGACAGCGGGGCTGATGACGCAAGGCGCGTCGCCGTGGCCCTCTTCGACCCAACGATCGAGGAAATAGCTGACGCAGTTCAATCGTGGCGGATACTGCAGCTCGGCCCGTGTGAAGATGAAGTCAGGCCAGAACTCGCGCGGCGGCAGGTGTTGCCGTGCGAACGTATCGACATGGGCCGTCGCAGCATTGCCGTCAGACGAGCCCGACATTTGAACCTTGGCGGCGTTGGCCATCGCACGCTCCTTTGCGCATGGAAGCACCCGGCAGCACTAACTGGAAACATTTTAGGCTTAAAACAATTTGGCGCAATAGCGGATTTTGGGCACCCCATGCATTTTCCTGCGGCAAAGTGGGATTGGCGGGCGCATCGGCCCGCGGGACCTACGCCCGGCGGCGACCAGCCGACCTCTGCGCCGACGCCTTGGTCTTGGCGAGGAGCCGCATCAGTTCGCGCACATCCTTCGGCGTCAGGTCGGCGAAGAGATCGGCGATCCAGGTCTCGTGTTCCGCCGCCATCCGGCGAAACTCGGCGCGCCCGAGCTTTGTCAGGCGGATCACCTGGACGCGGCGGTCGGTCTCCGACGTGCGCCGGTCGAGATGGCCGGATTCCACCAGACGCTCGACGAGGCCGGTGACGTTGCCGTTGGAGACCATCATGCGCTTGGAGACATCGGACAGCGTCATGCCGTCAGGCGCCTTGTCGAGCTGTGCCATTAGATCGAAACGGGGCAGCGTGACGTCGAACCGCTGCCGCAGGCGGCCGCGGACCTCGCCCTCGATCAGGGTCGTGCAGGTAAGCATACGCAGCCACAGCCGAAGCTCTTCGGCGTGGTCCTCCGGAGTCTCGACGGCCTTGGTCTCGGAATCAAGCATCTGATGCAGTCATTGACGGCAGGCATTGGCGCCGGCACGGATTCCCCAACGTTTTGAGCTTCAAATAAATTGAGGCCGGCCGCAAGTCCAAAGCTGCAGCAATCGACCGCACGTCGATTTCTTTAGGCTTCAAATAATTGGCGCGCCGCTTGCATGCTCGCTGCCGCGCGGGATGGCGGCGTCTTGAGCTTTGCTTGCCGCGGCAGCCATCATCGGCATAAGCTTGGATTGGAGTACGCGGCTTGCAGCGCAGGCCCGATGTCACGAGGGAAGATCATGAAGACGCAATTGACCTTGGCCGCAGCCGCCTTGCTGCTCGGCACCGCGATGAGCCCCGCCCTCGCCCAGGAGAAGATCAAGCTCGGCGTGATCGTGACCCTGTCGGGACCCGCCGCCGCGCTCGGCCAGCAGGTTCGCGACGGCTTTGCGCTCGGGGTGAAGGATCTCGGCAGCAAGATGGGCGGCCGCGATGTCGAGGTCGTGGTGGTCGACGACGAGCTCAAGCCGGACGCAGCGGTGACCAAGGTCAAGGGCCTTCTGGAACGCGACAAGGTCGACTTCGTGGTCGGGCCGATCTTCTCCAACATTCTCCAGGCGATCCACCGGCCCGTGACGGAATCGAAGGTGTTCCTGATCAGCCCCAATGCCGGCCCGTCGACTTTTGCCGGCAAGGACTGCAACCCGTTCTTCTATGTGACCTCGTATCAGAATGACCAGGTTCACGAGATCCTCGGCAAGGTCGCGCAGGATCGCGGCTACAAGCGCATGTACCTGATGGTGCCGAACTATCAGGCCGGCAAGGACTCGGTCGCCGGCTTCAAGCTCGACTACAAGGGCGAGATCGTCGACGAATCCTACATGCCGCTGAACACGCTGGACTTCCAGCCGGAGCTTTCCAAGATTTCCTCGCAGAAGCCCGATGCGCTGTTCACGTTCATGCCGGGCGGTCTCGGGGTCAATCTCGTGAAGCAGTACCGGCAGGCCGGCCTTGCCGACAGCATTCCGGTGCTCTCGGCTTTCACGGTGGATGAATCGACCTTGCCGGCGCAGCAGGACGCGGCCGTCGGCATGTTCGGCGGTGCGAACTGGGCGCCCAATCTCGACAACCCCCAGAACAAGAAGTTCGTCGCTTCGTATGAGGCCGCCTACAACGGCGTGCCCGGCACCTACGCCTTCCAGGCCTATGACGCCGCGATGCTGATCGACAGCGCCATCAAGGCGGTGAAGGGCGACCTCTCGAACAAGCATGCCGTCGCGGCCGCACTGAAGAAGGCCGACTTCACCTCGCTGCGCGGCGCCTTCAAGTTCAACACCAACGGCTATCCGATCCAGGATTTCTATCTCACCAAGGTCGCCAAGCGTCCGGACGGCAAGTTCCAGACCGAGATCGTCCAGAAGGTCTTTGAGAATTACGGCGACCGCTATGCCAAGGACTGCAAGGCGGCAAACTAAGCCGCATCGCGTTACGGGAGGACTGCAATGAAGAGCGAAATAACCGGCATCACGCGGGCCAATGAGGGCATCCAGGGCATTTCCTGGAACATCCTCGGTCAGACCTATGTGCCGAAGAGCTACGCCGAGAACAGCTTCTCCTGGCACGCAACGCTGCCGCCGGGGACGTTCGTGCCGCCGCACATTCATCCCGACCAGGATGAGTATCTCTACATGCTGGAGGGCAAGCTCGATTTCATGCTCGGCAATTCGGAAGCACAGGCGACCGCGGGCGACCTGATCCGCCTCGGCATGGGCGTGCCGCACGGCATCTTCAACAAGTCGGAGCAGACCGCAAAAGTGCTGTTCTGGGTCTCGCCGAGCCGCAAGCTGTTCGACCTTTTCTGGGGCCTTCACAACATGAAGGAACAGAAGCCGGAGGACGTGGTGGCGATGGCCGCCGAGTTCAACATCCACTTCCTGCCGCCGCCTCCCGGCGGCTAGCTACATGCCCCCGGAAAAGCGCGAGGCGTTTTTCCGGAAGGGTCATGCCCAATCAAGAAACCAAAGGGCGATGAGGGTTCATCGCCCTTTTGCGCGTCAGGCGCGCACCGCTGCGAGCCCGGGCACCGCAGCGAAGCCGGCCTTGGTGGCATAGCCGCGCACGATCGCCTCGCGCTGGGAATAGCTGAGGACGTTGTCGACATTGTCGAAGCCGTCGGGGGCAAGCTGCTCGACCGCGTCGATAACCCCTTCGGGGCCGCCGCGCCGGTTGGAGCGGACGATATCGGCCGTCATCGGCAGGCGCTTCTTCTCATATTCGACCAGCGCCTGACGCGGATGCTCGGCGCGCACCAGCACGTCGGCAAGGCAGCGCGCATCGAGGATCGCCTGCGAGGCGCCGTTCGAGCCGACCGGATACATGGGATGCGCGGCATCGCCGAGGAGTGTGACGCGTCCCGATGACCAATAGGGCAAGGGATCGCGGTCGCAGGTCGGATATTCGTAGAACTCCGGCGTTGCCGAGATCAGGCTCTTCACATCGATATAGGGCACCGAGAAGCGCGCCACATGCGGCATCAGCTCCTCGCGCCGGCCCGGACGCGACCAGTCTTCTTTCCGCGGCGGCGGTGCGTTGCCCTCGCCGACCTTCACCAGCACCGCCCAGTTTGTGAGACGGCTCGCGGGGCTTGAGCCCTCCGCGATCGGGTAGATCACGACCTTGGCGTTGAGCCCACCGGCCACGATCATGGATTTGCCGGTGAGGAACAGCGGCCAGTCGCGCGCGCCGCGCCACAGCATCAAACCGTTCCAGCACGGCGGTCCTTCGTTCGGGAACAGCGTGTCGCGCACGCGCGAATGGATACCATCGGCACCGATCAGGATATCGCCGCGCGCTGTGTGGATGTGTGCCCCGGCACGATCGAAGAAGTAAGCCGTAACGCCGCCTTCGTCCTGCGTGAACGCACCAAGACGGCAGCCGGTGTGGATTGCGTCCGCCCCGAGCCGCTCCTCGACGGCGCGATGGATGACGCCCTGAAGCCG
>Ga0209257_1004051_pt1 | contig 11776 bp, 17 predicted proteins | sample AraplaCvi_mCL_r2_FD_184277 | JGI IMG/M metagenome (GOLD analysis project Ga0209257, IMG submission 184277) | Arabidopsis root microbial communities from North Carolina, USA - plate scrape MF_Cvi_mCL_r2 (SPAdes) (version 2) | ecosystem: Host-associated > Plants > Roots > Endosphere | place: USA...
AGCAGCAGCGCAACTATCCGACGACCGCGGTGCTGCAGGGCGGGGCAACGATCGAGGCGCCGGTGGAGTCGGCGGTGATGGGGGCCGATGGCGAATTGTCCTTCCTGCTGCGCCAGCCCAGCTTCTCGACCGCCAGCCGCATCGCCGAGCAGATCAATGCCAGGCTCGGCGGCGGCACCGCGCGCGCCAAGAACGCCGACGAAGTGCGCATCCGTTATGGCGGCAACCCCGCCGATGTCAGCGCGTTCGTGGCGCGGCTCGAGAATATCGCGGTGGTGCCCGACACGGCCCCGCGCATCGTCATCAACGAACGCACCGGCACGGTGGTCGCAGGCGGCGACGTGATGATCTCGAGCGTGGTCATCGCCCAGGGCGACATCAAGGTCACGGTGACCGCGGAGCGCACCGCCTCCCAGCCCAATTTCTATTCCGGTTTTGCCAGCGATGTCGGCAGCCTGGTCGTCACCAACACCAAGCTCGATGTCGAGCAGGGCGTGGGCGACCGGACCTTCCGCTTCCCGAATACGTCGGTCGCCGATCTCGTCCAGGCATTGTCGCGCGCGCATGTCGACACGCGGCGCACGATCTCGATCCTGCAAGCCATCAAGACCGCGGGCGCGCTGCACGCGGAAATCATCGTGCAATAGGGGTGGGTATGGACAGCATCTCGAACGTGCTGATCGCCAAGGCGCTGGATGGCCTCCAGGCGCGCTACGAGGCGACGGCGCAGAATATCGCGAACGGCAACACGCCCGGCTATCGCCCGGTGCGCGTCGCCTTCGAGGAGAGCTTGCGTGCCGCGGCCGCACAGGGGCCCGATGCGGTCGCCAAGGTGGCGTCCAAGATGGAATTCGCGCCCATGCCACGGATCGCCAGCGAGATGCGCCTCGACCTCGAGATCGCCACCGCGTCGCAGACCGCGATGCGCTACGGCGCGCTGCTTTCGGTGCTCGATCGCCAGATGGCGATCACCCGCGCCGCGATCGCGGGAGGACGCTGAGATGGACGCCATCCAGATCAGCCGCACCGGCCTCGACGTCGAATGGCAGCGGCTCCAGGTCATTGCCCAGAACCTCGCCAATATGAACACGACCCGGACCGCATCGGGGGATCCCTATCGGCCGATGCGGCTGCTCTCCGGGCCACAGGTCGCCTTCGCCGACCGTCTTCGCCATGGCGGCGTTCCCGACAAGCCCCAGGGTGTGGAAGTGCTGGGGCTCGAGCCTGTCGCCGGTGGAGTCCGCCGCGTCTATGAGCCGAGCCACCCCCATGCCGATGCCCAGGGCTTCGTCACCTATCCCGACACCGATCACGCGGCCGAGATGACGCTGCTGATCAAGACCTCGCGCGTCTATGAAGCGAATCTGACGGCGATGGGCATCGCCCAGCAAATGTATTCGCGCGCCGCCGAACTCGGGAAGCAGGCATGACCGGAATCGAGGCAATCGGCGCCGTGACCGGCGCGGAAGCGGCGCCGCTCGCCTTGCGGCTGGGCGTTGCCCCATCGGCCGCGCTCCAGCCGCAGGGCGCGGGGTTCGGCGAGGTGCTGATGGCGGGGCTGCGCGGCGTCGACCAGAAGATCGCGACCGCGGACAAGCTCGTCCAGCAATTCGCGATCGACGATTCGGTGCCCGTGCATCAAGTCACGATGGCGCTCGAACAGGCCCGGCTGTCCGTCGAGTTGGCGATGCAGGTCCGCTCGCGGCTGGTCGAGGGCTTTCGCGAAATCATGAACATGCCGCTGTGACTCGGTGAGGATGGACAGCAACGCTCCAGACCCGGGCGCCGGCGTGCGGCGCCAATATGTGCTGCTCGCCGGCTTGTTCGCCGCGGTGCTGGCGGTGCTCGCGCTCGGCTATTTCCTGTTCCTGCGCCCCGAATATGTCGTTCTCGCCCAGGACCTGCGCCCCGCGGACGCCTCGGCGATCGTCGCCGAGCTCGACAAGGGCGGCAAGCCATACCGGCTGCGCGACGGCGGAACCACGATCCTGGTGCCCGCCGACCAGGCCGACGCCACGCGCGTCGCGATGGCGGGGTCCAGCGCTGCCGCGCGCGGACAGATCGGCTTCGAGCTGTTCAACAAGTCGGACATGGGTCTCACCAACTTCGCCCAGAAGATCAATTATCAGCGCGCCTTGCAGGGCGAACTGGTGCGCACGATTTCCGAAATGGACGGCGTCGAGAGCGCCCGCGTGCACCTCGCGCTCCCGGAAAAGACACTGTTCCGTGGCGATCGCGTCGAGCCCAAGGCCGCGGTCACGCTGACGATGAAGCCCGGCCAGACCGCCGATCCGGCACGCGTCGCCGGGATCCAGCGCCTCGTCGCGGCGGCGGTCCCGGACCTGCCCGAAGCCAAGGTCGTCATCCTCGATGCCGCAGGCCGCGCGATCAGCGCAGCGCCGGCGATGGCGACGCCGGACACCGGCGGCCCTGCGGATGTCGAGGAGCGCGGCGCGATCGAGGATTACTATCATGCGCGCGCGCGCGGCGCAGTGGAGCAGCAACTGTCCGGGTTCCGCTTCACCTTGCGTGTGCTGTTGCTGGCGGCGGCCCAGCGCGCCGGGGCGAGCGCCCCGGGCGACGGCGGATGGGCGCCCGCCGAGGCCGGCAGCGGACGCAATTTCGGTCTGCGGATGGTCTTCATCAGCGAGACCGCGCTTAATCCCGAGGATCAGCAGCGCGTGCGCGACGCGGTGTTCCGCGCGGCCGGCATGGACGCGGCGCTCGGAGACAGTCTTACGTTCGAGACCGGGCCACTCGACCTCGCGCGTCCCGCGGCCCAACCCGTGCCGGTGCCCATCCAGGCTCCGGTGGCAGCGGCGCCGCAGCCGCCCGCATCCTCCCTCGCCTGGCCGCCGCTTTGGCTCTGGCTGGTCGCAGCCGTCGCCATCGGCGCGCTGTTCTTCTGGCGCCTGCGCAGCGGGCCCGCGCAATTCAGCGACGCGGAGCGCCAGGCCTTTGCCGAGCGCCTGCGTCGCCAGCTCGCCATGTCCGATGAGCAGAGCGATGCTGCTGCCTGAACCGCGGCTCGACACGCTGATCGATCAGCTGCGCGCGATGCGCCCGCGCGACCGGCGCGCGGTACTCGCATGGTTGGGGGCCGAAGAGCGCAATCGCGTGCGTGCGCTGCTCCGCCGGGATCCGACGGCGGCAGCGCCGGTAGCGGCGCCATTTTCGCCCGACATCGCGGCGCGCATCGCTGCCCTGGACACGGGTGGGCCGCATGGCCTCGCATCCGCGGCGGGCGAGGCTCTTGCCAAGACCCTCGATCAGGATCGCACCCGGAAAGCGCCGCCGAAGCGCGCGGCGTCGCTGGTCGATACGCTGGCAACCCTGGTCGGATCGAGGCGAAGCCTGCCATGAGCGCGCTGCTGAAAGCGGGAAGCGGCGCGGCGCAGATACTGTCGCTCGAGGCTGGGGTAGCCACGCCGCCGGCGGCCATTGCCGATCCATGGCAGGCGGAGCGCGCGGCGCTGAAGGCCGAGATCGACCGGATCGGGCGGAGCCTCGAGGCCGAGCGGCGGGCCGCGGCCGCCGCGATCGAGCAGGCGCGTGCCGAGGGGATGCGGGCAGGCGCTGCCGAAGCCGAGGACCGCGAGGATGCGCGCCTGGCGGCGCTCCTGCGCGGGATCGACCAGGCGCTTGGCGCACTTTCGGATCGGCTCGAGGCACTCGACCGGCTCGCGCCCCGGCTCGCGCGCATGGCGATCGCGAAGCTGTTCGACGACCGCGAAAGCTGGTCGGATGCGGTGGCGGGCGCGGTCGCGCAGCAGGTCCGGGCCTTGCGTGCCGGCACGGTCGTGGCGGTCCATGTCAGCCCGCTCGATTTCGGCACGGCGGAGGCATTCCAGACGACGCGGCCGGGCAATGCGCGCATCGCGCTGGATTCCGGGCTCCGCGCCGGGAGCTGCCGGATCGAATGCAAGCTGGGCCAGATCGATCTCGACCTGCCCGCGCAGCTGGACGCGCTCACGGACCTGCTCGATCGCATGGCGACTGCCGCATGAAGCCGCATCGCTTTCTCGCAGAACTCGATGCAGCCGAGCTGGTGCGTCCGCACGGCTTGGTCCGGCGCATGGGGCAGGGGCATATCGAGGCGACCGGCCCGGCTTGCGCAGTAGGCGACCTGTGCCGCATCGGCGACGCGTTGCCGGTGCTGGCGCAAACCGTATCGGTCGACGAGACCGGCCTGGTCCTGGTTCCCCTCGAGCATCGTCGCGCGATCCGCCTGGGGGAGCGCGTGTTCGCGCTCCCCGACGGCGGCATGGTAGGCGTTGGCGCGGCATATGCGGCGCGCGCGATCGACGCGCTCGGCAACCCGATCGACCAGGGCGGGCCGATCTTAGCCGATGCCATGGTGCCGATCGCCGGGCATGTCCCGCGCCCGCTCGACCGAGCCGCGCCGGAGCGCCCCATTGCGACGGGGCTCCGCGCGATCGACGGATTGCTGACGCTCGGCCAGGGCCAGCGCATCGGCATTTTTGCAGCGAGTGGGGTCGGCAAGACCAGCCTGCTCGAGCAGCTGGCGGCGCAGATCGAGTGCGACCGGTGCGTAATCTGCCTGGTGGGGGAGCGCGGCCGCGAGGTCGAGGCGATCTGGCGGCAGGTTTCCGCGCGCGAGGATCGTGCGCGCTTCACGCTGGTGGCCGCCACCTCCGACGAATCCGCGCCGCTGCGTGCCCGGGCGATCGACACGGCGCTCTGCCTCGCCGAATCCTGGCGCGACCTGGGCGAGCATGTCCTGCTGGTCGTCGACTCCGTGACGCGCTTTGCGATGGCGCTGCGCGAGATCGGTCTCGCGGCGGGCGAACCGCCTACGGTGCGTGCCTATACCCCCAATGTCTTTGCGGCCTTGCCGCGGCTGGTCGAGCGTTGCGGCGCGGTGCGCAAGGGTGGCGCGATCACGGCGATCCTGACCGTGCTCAGCGAGACCGACGATGTTGACGACCCGATCGTCGAGGTCATGAAATCGCTGCTCGACGGGCACGTCATCCTCTCGCGTCCGCTCGCGGAACGGGGCCATTTCCCGGCTATCGACGTCTCGCGCAGCGTCAGCCGCCAGGCCAGCAGCCTGATGGCGCCGTCCCATGCCGCCGCTGCGCGCGAAGCGATCGCCGATCTGGGCGTGTTCGAGGAAGCGCGGGTCATGATCGAAAGCGGTGTCTACAAGCGCGGCGCCAGCGCGGAGATCGACCGCGCGATCGTGATGCGTGACCATCTGCTGGCCTTTCTCCAGCAACGCCAGGACGAACAGGTGCCATTCGCGGAAACGGTCGAGGCGCTGGCTGCCGTGGTGCGCGGAGGCGCATATGCGTGAGGCACGCCGCCACCGCGCCTTGCGCGCCATCCTCGAGATCCGCGAGGTCGAGCAGGTGCAAGCGCGAGGCGCGCTTGCCGACGCCGAGCGCGCCGAACGCGATGCGCGCGACGCCGCGGCCCGCGCCGACGACGCCGTGGCAAAGGCATCCCGGGCGTGGGAGGACCATCTGGGACAAGGGAATTTTTCGCCCGAACTGGCGCAGGCGCTTGCCGGCCAATTGCGCGTGCAGGCGGGCGAAAGCCAGACGGCGGCCCGCCGCGCCGCCGCGGCCGCTAGCCTGCGCGATGAATGCGAGACCGGCTGGCGCAAGAGCGACATGCGGCAACGCCAAGCCGAGCAATCGCTTGCGGTCAGCCGGCGCGCGCTGTTGCACGAACGCGAAGAGCGCGTGCTGGAAGCGGTTGCGGACCGGACCAGCTTCGCATGGAGCAGGCGGTGATCCAGGGACTCTCCTCACACCCGGGCGCGGTCGATCCGCCACGTGACCGACACGAAGCGCCGGAACAGCGCGGCGACCGGTTCGAGCGTCTGCTTCACGGACCGGACCAGGACGTGCAACCTTGCCCCGATGGCACGGCGAGCGGCCTGCTCGCCGCCGATCCGCAGCTCCCCGGCGCTGCAGCCGCCCATATCTTCAACGAGCTCGGCTTTTTCGGATCGGCGGTGCCGATGCCCGGCGAGGCGCATTTTGCCGTCATGCCGATCGCGGTGGAGCCTGCCCCGGCCGGCGAGGTCGACATCTCTCGGCCCGCAGATATTCCCTCCTTCGTCGCGACCCGGGCCGCTCTCGTCGGAGCCCTAGTCGCGGCGGGGAACGGCGCGGCACCCGTGTCCGGCACGGCTGCGGCGCGGGACTCGCGCCCGCAGGTGCTGGCAGCGCCGGTCGCCGGTGCGGCACGCGCGCCCGCCGAGCCCGAAGACCGCGAGACCCCGCCGGCCGCGACGCGACCGGTGGCGGGCGCGCGCCTGCGCGCGACCGCGGCACGGTCCGCCGTCGCGCTGGCGGTACACGAGATCGAGAACGGCCTTCATGTCGCGGCGCGCCTGGAAGCGCTCGACGCGGCCGACCGCGCGCGGCTGCGCGACGCGATCGCTGCCTTGCTCGCCCGCTACGGCCTCGCCGCGAAATCCATCCAGATCAATGCCCCTGCGCGGCGGGAGTCGAGCGAGCAAAGGGAATATCGATGATGCAGATCGCTCCGATCGCCGCGGACGCACAGCAAAATGCCAGCACCAGCGACACCGCGACCAGCGCGTTCGGTCTCAGCTTCGAATCGCTGCTCAAGATCATCCTGACTCAGCTCACCTATCAGGACCCGTTGAAGCCGATGGACAATTTCGAGTTCGTCTCGCAGCTCGCCCAATTCTCGCAGATCCAGCAGGGCCAGACGATGAACGACCGGCTCGATCTGCTCGTGTCGGCCCAGGCAACCGGTCAGGCGACCAGCCTGCTCGGCACCCAGGTCGATGTGCCCGCCGGATCCGCCACGCTCACCGGCAAGGTCGTCGCGATTACCTTCGACAATGGCGCGCCGCGCGTGACGCTGCAAACCAGCGACAACCGCACGATCAGCGGGATTTCGATCGGCAGCATCACCCAGGTCAGACAGGGGAACTAAGCGATGTTCGGTGCCATCTATATCGGGCTGAGCGGCCTCAACGCCTATTCGCGCGGCCTGGAGAAGGTCAGCAACAATGTGACCAATCTCAACACTTCGGGCTTTCGCAGCACGACGGTTACCTTCCAGAGCTATTACGGCGCCGGCAGCCGCGGTGGACTGTCGCACGCCGACAGCCAGGGCCAGGGCAATGGCGTCGGGTTGGGCGATGCCCGGCTCGATTTCGGCCAGGGCGAATTGCGCCAGACCGATCGCGACCTCGATCTCGCCGTCGATGGGAGCGGCTTCCTCGTGCTGCTCGACGGCGACAAGGTTTCCTATGCGCGCACCGGCAGCTTCGAAGTGAACGACCAGGGCTTCATCGTCCTGGCCGGTACCGACTATCGCCTCGCCACGCTCGACGCCGGCGGGCGGCCGGTGAGCCTGTCGATCGACGGCATGCAGACCAGCGCACCCGACAAGACCATGGCGATCAAGTTCTCGGACAATCTCTCGGCAAGCAGCACGACCTATTCGATCCCCGACCTGACCGTCTATGACCCGACCGGCGGCGCCCATAAATGGACGGTCAAGTTCGACCGCGATGCCGCCGCCGGCGGTAATACCTGGAAGGTCAGCGTGACCGACGACAAGGGTACCGCGATCAGTGATGGCGGCGATCCGCCCTCGACCAGCCAGGCGCTCAAGTTCCTCCTCGATGGACATATCGACACGACCGCCTCCAAGCTCGTCTTCAAAGGCGCGGACGACTGGTCCGTCACGCTCGACTTTTCCGAGAATGTGACCTCCTTCTCGTCGGGTACGGTCCAGACCCTGCGCTCGGCCTCGATCGACGGGCACGGCGTCGGCGCGCTGACCACCGTGTCGGTCAATGCCAAGGGCGAAGTCGAGCTCGGCTATTCGAACGAGAAGAAATCCGCGCTGGGGGCAGTGGCGCTCGCCGACTTTCGCGATCCCAACCGGCTCGAGCAGCATAGCGGGGGGCTCTTCACCTATGACGAGGTCGGCGGCCGCGAGCTTCTCACCAGTGACGATCCGCGCGTCGGTCAGGTGATGTCGAAGCGGCTCGAGGCCTCGAACGTCGATCTCTCGCAGCAATTCGGCGAGCTGATCCTGATCCAGCGCGGCTTCCAGGCTTCCTCCCAGATCGTCAGCGTCTCGAACGACATGATTCAGCAGCTCTTCGGCATCCGGGGGCAGGGGTGACGCTGTCGGTTCGCGAGTGGTTGCCGGATCAGGAAGGACTGCCGAGAGCCGGCGAGCACGCGCTCGCGGAGGCCGTCGATGCGTGGGCGGCGGAATGGTTCGCCGGCGAGGCTATTCGCGCGCTCGGTGTCCTGGCGCCGGTTTCGGCATCGCGCGGCGAGCTGCGCCGGACGGAGTGGCACCGGTGCCGGGAAGGGCTCGCGCTGGGCCTTCCGCCCCGGGCCGAGGCGGGTCTGGGATCGCTGGCGCTCGACGTGACGGTCGGAGGCGAGCGCACGGTCGCCGATCTCGCAGTGCTGGAAGGCGTCGCCTGTCTGGAGGCGCTCAAGGCGCGCCTCGCCGCACTCCTGGGCCTGCCTCGATCCGAACGCTGGTCCGAGGGGGCAATCCCGCCGGGCGGCTGGCGCATCGACCTCGGGACTCCGACGCGGACCCTGACACTCGCGCTCGAGGTCTCGCAGGACCTGCTCGTCCGCCTGATAAAGGCGAAGCTGCCTGAAAGCGCGCCGTCGCCGCTCGGCGATCCGGTTGGGGCATTGGCAGGCTTGCCGCTGCGTATTGCCGCGACGGCCGGTGAATGCATGATCACCGTCGCCGAGCTGTCGGGCCTTTCGCCGGGCGATGTGATCGTCCTGAATCGCGACCTCGACGCCGGATTGCCGCTGCTGATCGAGGGGCGGGCTTTGCGGCGTGGGTCCTGCGTGCTCGCCGAGCAGGGTGGCACCGCCGCCCTCAGGATCGTTCAGGCACCAATTGGATGAAGAAGATTGTAATGGACAAGATTGAGGACGAGACGGCCGCGACCGGTGCTGCGGCACCGATCAGCACGCGGTTGATCGAGAATGTCGAGCTTCGCCTCGAAACCTTTCTGGGCTCGGCCGGCATGACCGTCGCGGACCTCACCGCGCTGGGAGCAGGGTCGGTGGTGACCCTCGACGCCCCGCTCAACAAGGCGGTCGAGCTGCGTCTCAACGGCGTCGCCGTGGCCAAGGGCGAGCTCGTCGCGGTGGGCGAGAAGTTCGGCGTCCGCCTGACCGAGATCATCCAATGGCCCGCCTAGCCTGCCGATCGATCGCCGGTCCGCTGTCCGTCGCGCTGTTGGCGATGTCGGCGCCGGCCTGGGCGGAGGGACGGCTCGGCGGCGGCGGCGCGCTTGACCTTTCGCTGACGCGGATCGTCACGGCGTTGATACTTTGCCTCATGCTCGCCGTACTGGCCGCGCTGCTGATCAAGCGGGCAGGCGGCCGGATCGACCTGGCGGTGCTGCGCCGCGGATTCGCCTCGGCACTGCCTGCCGCGCGGCGCATCGACATCATCGAGAGCCGCCGCATGAGCGTGCATGCGGACATCTGCCTCGTGCGCTGCGATTCGCGCGAATATCTCATTCTGTGCTCGGCACAGCAGCAAACGGTCATTCGCGAGACCGACCTGGCCGCGGAGGAGGATGCGTGACGCGCCGTCAGCGTTGCTGCGCCGCGGGTCTGCTGCTGGTCGGCTTGTGCATGCCGGTTTCCGCACTGGCGGCGGTAAAGGGCGCAGGGATGGGGACCGACACCGTCCGCACCGTCGTCCTGCTCACCACGCTCGCGGTCGTGCCGGCGGTGCTTATCAGCATGACGAGCTTCGTGCGCATCGTCGTCGTGCTGGCCATGGTCCGGCACGCCTTTGGCATGCCCGAGACTCCGCCCAACCCCGTGCTGGTCAGCCTTGCGCTTTTCCTCACCGCCTTCGTCATGTCGCCGACGCTGAATGCGTTGAACGCAACGGCCTTGAAGCCGCTGATGGCGGGCACGGTGAGCGTCGAGCAGGCGATGGCGCGCGGCAGCGCTCCCTTGCGCGATTTCATGCTCGCTCAGACCCGCGACAGCGATATCGAGGCGATCTATGCGATCGCCAAGGCGCCCGTGCCCGACCGGCCCGACCAGGTCGAGATCCTCAAGCTGGCACCGGCGTTTATTCTCAACGAGTTGCGCGTGTCCTTCACCATCGGCTTCGTCATCCTCCTGCCTTTCCTGCTCATCGACCTGGTGGTTGCCTCGATCCTGCTCGCATTGGGCATGATGATGGTACCGCCGGCGACGATCTCGTTGCCGATCAAGATATTGATGTTCGTGCTGATCGACGGCTGGGGGCTCATCCTGCACGGAGTGCTCGGAAGCTTTCGATGAAGCGCAGCGGCCTGGATATCCTGCTCGTGCCGCCGCGCGTGGAGGCGGCCTTGTGGCGCCGTCTGCGCTTCGAGCGCGAGACGCGGTGTCGCGAGCAGATCTTCTCGCGCTATCGCAGTCTGGCGCGCACGCTCGCGGCGCGCCAACTGCGCACCCGGCCGCGCAACGGTGTCGAGCTCGGCGACATGGAGCATTTCGCTTATGAAGGACTGCTCCAGGCGATTGACCGTTACGATCCCTTGCGCGGCATCCCCTTTGGCGCGTTCGCACGACGCCGGATCGTCGGCAGCATCGCGGACGGCACGTCGCGGATGAACGAAGTGGACGCGCAATACAGCCATCGCCGCAAGGTGGAAACCGAGCGTGCGCGCTCGCTGGTCGACCCCACGGCCGATCCGCTGCGGGCGCTGTCCGACCTGGTCTCCGGGCTCGCGCTCGGCCTGATCCTGGAAGGAACCAGCCTGATCGAAGCGCCGGACGGGGCCGACCATCGCCCCAGCGCCTATGAGACGCTGGCCTGGCGCGAGCTCCAGGTGCTGCTGGTCCGCGAGATCGGCCGGCTTCCCGAGCGCGAGCGCATGGTCATTCGCCAGCATTACGAGAACGGCATAAGCTTCACGCAGATCGCGCAATTGCTGGCGCTGTCGAAGGGTCGCATATCGCAGCTCCATGCGAGCGCATTGGGCCGGCTTCGGACACGGTTGGGACAGGGGAGATGAGGCGATGACGCTTTGCGGTGACGAGGAGATGCGCCAGCTCCTGGCGGCGATGCAGGCGGATGCGTCCGACGAGCTGGCGCTCGCCGAACGCCTGCTCGACGCCTATCCCGAAGACCCGCGGCTTCATTTCCTGCGCGGCTCGATCCTGGCGGGGGCGGGGCGGCCGATCGAAGCGCATGCCGCGCTCAGCCATGCGGTCGCGCTCGCGCCCGATTTTGCGCTCGCACGTTTCCAGCTCGGATTTTTCGAGCTCACTTCCGGCGAGGCGGCGCGCGCACTGGCGACCTGGGAACCCTTCGATTCCCAGCCGCTGGAGGGCTATCTCGCGCATTTCGTCCAGGGACTGCGCTATCTCATCCAGGACCGGTTCGACGAATCGGTCGCCGCGCTTCGCGCCGGCATCGCCGAGAATGAAGAGAATCTGCCGCTCAACCGCGACATGCAGCTGATCGTCGACCAGTGCGCGGGCCTGGTCTCCCAATCGGCTCCCGCCGGTAGCGGCGAGGCCTCCGCGACTTCGCTCCTTCTGGACCAGTTCAGCCGAGGTACGACGCATTGACTCGCATCGGCGGCGTCGACCAGATTCTGTTGCTGTTGCGCGAACAGCTGCAGCGCTCGGATACCAAGCGCGGCCGGCGCAGTGGCGCCGCCGCGGCGCTGGACCGCGTATCGGTGCGCCCGCTCGAACGGGTTCGCGCGCTGGCGGCGCTGGACGCGCTCGAGCCCGACGAGCTGCGCCGCACC
>Ga0209257_1004053_pt1 | contig 11761 bp, 10 predicted proteins | sample AraplaCvi_mCL_r2_FD_184277 | JGI IMG/M metagenome (GOLD analysis project Ga0209257, IMG submission 184277) | Arabidopsis root microbial communities from North Carolina, USA - plate scrape MF_Cvi_mCL_r2 (SPAdes) (version 2) | ecosystem: Host-associated > Plants > Roots > Endosphere | place: USA...
GACCTTCTCGGCCTCGAGCTGCTCCAGCATGGGCGTGGCGATGGCCTCGATCTCGGGCACGACGAGGTCCGGGCGCTCCTTCTCGATCAGCGCGCGCAGCTGGGCCGGGTCGCTCATCGTGATGGTGCGGGCGTGGTGGGCGACCTGCTGGCCCGGGGCGTTCTCGTAGCGGTCGACGGCGATGGTCTCCACGCCGAGGCGTTGCAGGGCGATCAGCACCTCCTTGCCGAGTTCACCGCTGCCCAGCAGCATGACCTTGACGGCGGTGGGCGACAGCGGTGTTCCGAGAGTAACGCTCATGGTGGGTCCCCGTATGAAAAGCGAATGGATTGCGGAAGGGCGCAATTGTCCACCAGCCGCGCGCCCGGCCCGCTTGCGGCACACTCCGGCCCATGCCCGATGCCCTGATCTCGCTGTCTTCCGTCGACAAACGTTTCCCCTCCGGCACCGTGGCATTGCAGGCGGCCTCGCTCGAGGTCCGGGCCGGGGAGTTCGTCTCGCTGCTGGGCCCGTCGGGCTGCGGCAAGAGCACCGTGCTGCGCCTCGTCGCCGGGCTCGACCAGCCCACCGCCGGCCGCGTCGACGCCCCCGCCTGGCGCGACCCGAAACAGGCCCGCACCGGCTTCGTCTTCCAGGACGCCACGCTGCTGCCGTGGGCCGACGTGTTCGACAACGTGTGGCTGCCGCTGCGGCTGGCCGGTGTGTCGCGCGCCGACGCGGCGCCACGCATCGACGCGCTGCTCGCGTCGATGGGGCTCTCGGGCTTCGCGCAGGCGATGCCGGCGGAGCTGTCGGGTGGCATGAGGATGCGCGTGGCGATCGCGCGGGCGCGTGTCACCGGGCCCGAGGTGCTGCTGATGGACGAGCCCTTCGGAGCGCTTGACGAGATCACCCGCCAGCGCCTGAACGACGAGCTGCTCGAGGCCTGGCGCGCCGACCCGATGGCGGTGATGTTCGTGACCCACAGCGTGGTCGAGGCCGTGTTCCTGAGCCAGCGGGTGCTGGTCATGGGCGCGCGGCCGGGCCGCGTGGTCGACGTCGTCGAGATCGACGAACCGCATCCGCGCCCGCCGGGGTTCCGCACGTCGGCGCGGTTCGCCGAGCTGTGCCGGCGCCTGTCGGACGCGCTCGAAGCGGCGACGGCGGCGGCATGAAGCGCCTCGTCGACACGCTGCTCCCCGCCGGGGTGATGCTGGCCCTGCTCGTGGGCTGGGAGGTGCTGGTGCGCGTCGCGGAGATCCCGCACTACACGCTGCCCGCCCCGTCGCTCGTGCTGCAGACCCTGTGGGCGAACGCTGCCTCGCTCGCCGGCAGCTGGTGGTTCACGCTGAAGATCACGTTCGGCGCGCTCGCGCTGGCCGTGGCCGGCGGGGTGCTGGTGGCCAGCGTGTTCGCGCTGTCGCGGCCGCTCGAGCGCGCCTTCCTGCCGGTGGCCGTGATGCTGCAGGTGACGCCCGTGGTGGCCGTGGCGCCGCTGATCCTGATCTACGTCGAGAGCACCACCGCCGCGCTGCTGCTGTGCACATGGATCACCGCCTTCTTCCCGATCCTGTCGAACACCGTGCTGGGCCTGCGCGCGGCCGAGCCGGGTCACCGCGAGCTCTTCCGGCTGTACCGCGCCACGCCCTGGCAGCGGCTGCGCCTGCTGCTGGTGCCCACGGCCTTGCCGTACTTCGCCGCCGGGCTGAAAATCTCCGGCGGCCTGAGCCTGATCGGGGCCGTGACGGCCGAGATGGTGGCCGGCGCGGCGGGCCGCGAAACCGGCCTGGCCTCGCGCATCCTCGAGGCGAGTTTCCGCACCGAGACGCCGAAGATGTTCGCCGCGCTCGTGCTGCTCGTGCTGACCGGGGTCGCGATCTTCTGGCTGTTCGACCGGTTGTCCCGCGCGATGCTCGGCCGCTGGCATGCGTCCGCATCGTCCCGCTGAACCTGTTCCGCTTTTCGCTGGAGTTTTCCCCGCCATGACCGCCCTGCCCCGCTGGTCCCTGCTCGTCCTCCTCGCCGCGTGCGGCGCCGCCGCCGCCGACGACAAGGTCACCTTCGCCACCAACTGGAAGGCCCAGGCCGCCCACGGCGGCTTCTACCAGGCCATCGCCGACGGCACCTACAAGCAGCACGGCCTCGACGTGACGCTCGTGCCGGGCGGCCCGCAGGTGAACAACCGGCCGCTGCTGCCGGCCGGCCGCATCGACTTCCTGATGACCGGCAACCTGCTGCACAGCTTCGACAACGTGAAGAACGGCGTGCCCACCGTGGTGGTGGCCGCGATGTTCCAGAAGGACCCGCAGGCGCTGATCGCCCACCCGGGCCAGGGCTACGAATCCTTCGAGTCGCTGAAGAACGCGCCGGTGGCGCTGATCGCGAAGGACGGGCAGTTCAGCTGGTGGCAGTGGCTCAAGGTCACGCACGGCTTCCGCGACGAGGCGCTCAAGCCGTACAACTACAACCTCGGGCCGTTCCTCTCGAACCCGAAGGCCATCCAGCAGGGCTATTCGGTGGCCGAGCCCATCTACGTCCAGAACCAGGGCAAGTTCAAGCCGGTGGTGCACCTGCTGGCCGACCACGGCTTCAGCACCTATTCCACCGTCATCGAGGCCCGCACGGCCACCGTGCGCGACAAGCCCGACCTCGTGAAGCGCTTCGTCGACGCGTCCATCATCGGCTGGGTGAAGTACCTCTACGGCGACCGCCGTGCCGCCAACGCGCTGATGCTGAAGGACAACCCCGAGATGACCGTCGAGGAACTCGAGGCGTCGGTCGCGCTGATGAAGCAGCAGGGCATCGTCGACTCGGGCCAGTCGCTGACCCAGGGCATTGGCGCGATGAACACCGCGCGCATCCAGGACTTCTACACGCAGATGGTGAAGGCCGGCCTCTACAAGCCCGGCGAGGTCGACATCTCGAAGGTGGCCACGCTGCAGTTCGTCAACCGCAAGGTGGGCCTCGACGTGAAGGCATCCCTGGGTAAACCCTGATTCAAGGCCGGCACGGCGCACCGATAACCGAAGTGACGACCTCGCCCCAGTCCGCACCATGAACCCGCTCGACCCCGCCCCGCTGGAGACCGCCCTGCCGAGCCTCGACGCCTGGGTGGCGTGGTTCCGCAAGGCCGAGATGCCGGTGCTCGCCGACTCGGCCGACGCGCTGGAAGCCATGCGCGCGAACGAGGACGACGTCGACGCGAACCTCATCGGCGAGATGGTCGCGCACGACCCGCTGATGACGCTGAAGATCCTGGCGCACGCGGCCACCCACCGGCACGAGCGCCACGTCACCGACGTCGAGACCGTGACGGCGGCCATCGTGATGATGGGCATCTCCCCGTTCTTCGCCACCTTCGGCCCGCAGCCCACGGTGGAGGACCGGCTGGCCCCCATCGAGGGCGCGCTCGACGGTGTGAATCACGTGCTGCGCCGCGCCCACCGCGCGTCGCGTTTCGCGTTCGCCTTCGCGGTGCACCGCATGGACCTCGACGCCGCGGTGATCCACGAGGCCGCGCTGCTGCACGACTTCGCCGAGATGCTGCTGTGGTGCCATGCGCCGGCGCTCGCGCTGCGCATCCGCGGCATGCAGCAGGCCGATCCGACGCTGCGGTCCGCCGCCGCGCAGCAGGCGGTGCTGAACATCACGCTGCCCGACCTGCAGCAGGAACTGATGAAGGCCTGGGCGTTGCCCGACCTGCTGATCCGCATCACCGACGACCGGGAGACGCGGCACCCGAGCGTGCTGAGCGTGGTGCTCGCGATCCGCCTCGCGCGCCACACGGCCGAGGGCTGGGACAACCCGGCCGTGCCCGACGACATCACGGAGATCGCACAGCTGCTCAACCTGTCCCCCGACGCCGCGCTGCAGTTCGTGAACAAAGTCGACGAATGAGCGTTGCCGTGTGTGGTGACGCCCCTCTTCGGTGTGATTGCCGGGCGCCGGGGTGCGCTCGACACTCGTCGGCGTGAACCCGCAGTCTCCGCTAAACCCGCACACCGTCGCGCGTCCAGCGCACGGTTTCCTCGAACACGTCCGGATGGCCGGCGAGGTGCACGTGTGCCATGCCGGGCACGTGGCGGTTGTCGGCGCCGTCGAGCGTCGCGGTGGACGGCGGGAAGACGATGTTGTCGCAGTGGCTGTAGAAGCACGTGAAGCGCGCGCGTTGCTCGGGCGTCTCCACCGCGGCGAGCCGGCCCAGCAGGCCGCTGTCCTGCCGCATGTCGCCCGCGTTCTCGGTGGCGCTGAAGCGCGCGGCCCAGGTGCCGTGGTGCGGACTCGCGATGGTGATCACGCGGTGCACGCCGGCTCCGCCGGCGGCCAGCCACGCGCGCACCGCGAGGCCGCCCATGCTGTGCGCGACGACCACGGGATCCCGCCCGGTGGCCTCGCGCACGCGGAGCACCGCGGCGCCCACCACGTCGGCGTAGGTGGTGATGGGGCAGAACGCCGGTTCGAGGTCCACGGCCACGTGCGGGATGCCGCGTGCGGCGAGCCTGGGCATCCAGTCGTTCCAGAAACCACGGTTGCAGACGAAGCCGTGCACGAGCACGACGCCGCGGGCCTTCGCATCGGCCGGCAGCCAGTCGGGCCGCACCGTCGATCGGAACGGCTGCGCCCAGCAGAACACACGCGGCGAGGTGGTCACCTCGCCGAACCAGGCGCGCAGGCGCTGGCCGAACGTGGGCCGCGGCGCCGGATCGTCGCCATGCACCCATGCGGCGAGCACCATCTCGAGCGCCATGATCAGCAGGTAGCCGCCCACCACGAGCGCGACGCCCACCCAGGCCCGGCTTCCGTGACCCAGGGCCACCGCGAGGGCGGCCCAGCCGCACGCGAAGGCCAGGAGGCCGAAGGTGATGAGGCGCTGCAGGCGGGCGATCATTCGCGCGATGCTAGCAGCGGCCCGGCAGTTCCCCGCCTTGAACAACCGCTTACAAATACCCCCGCTTTCGGGTGCCATCGGGCGCCGGGGGGCGGTGTGAAAATTCTGCGCCGCCCGGCGAGCCGGTCCGGGCGTCGCGTGCCCTTTCTCCCACTCATCTCGAAGGAAGTCCCTTGAGGCAGCTCCTGTTCACCCTGCTTGCGTTCGTCGGCGCGCCCGCGTTCGCCGCCACGGTCTCGCTCGCCGGGTTCTCGTATTCCGGCGACGCGCAGTCGATCGCCGCGCGCTTCCCCTACACCCAGCGCTTCAACCAGGCCATGGTGGCGCAGGGCGCCTCGACCGACAAGGTGCTGGGCCAGATGCTCGCGTCCACCAAGATCGACCACTTCACGCTGCAGCAGGGTGAACTGGCGCAGCTGAAGGGCCGCGACCAGGCCATCGCCGTGTCGATGGTCATGACGAGCGAGACTGTGTCGTACGAACGCTTCGGCGGCATCTACAAGCTCTTCATCAACCTGCGTGGCCAGGCGCTGTTCTTCGACTTCAAGTCGATGACCATCCTGCGCTCGTACCCCATCACCGTGGCGTACCTCGACGTGCTGGGCGCGCCCCCGAGCGACGCGGTGCTGGACGACCGCGTGCGCAAGCTGTTCCTCGGCGACGGCGACAAGGCCGGCCTGCTGCAGCGCTTCTCGTCGCAGCTGGCCGTGGCCACGCTGCCCGAACACGTGCCGCGTTTCCTGCAGGTGGGCAAGGTGTCGATCTCGCCCGAGGCCCGCAACGAACTGCCCGAGGCCTTCAAGGCCACGCCCGCCACGGCCGAGACCTGGCTGGCCGACCAGCTGAGCGAGATGATCGCCACCCGCACCGGCGTGCCGGTGCTGCCCTACGCGAAGGGCTACGCCATCGGCAACACGATGGCCATGCGTTTCGCCGACGGCACGGTGTTCAACCTGAAGATTCCCGAGGCCGACTACGTGTTCTCGGTGGACCTGACCCAGTTCAAGCGCGTGAAGACCGGCGAATCCGCCGCCGGCGCCAGCTACGTGTACGGCAGCTTCGTCGACCTCAAGCTCGTCGAGCCGGTCTCGGGCCGCGCCTACCTCGACGCCAAGATCAAGAACGGCGAGGTCAAGCTGGTGCCCGCCACGCAGAGCGAGATCGACGACTTCCCGTCGTACTCGGTGTCGCTGCGCAGCCTGTTCTCGAAGTTCACCTCGGTGCTGGGTGGCAAGGACGACCCGTGGGTCAAGTCCGCCGTCACCGCCTCCGACATCAACGCCCAGATTTCTGCCACCAAGACGGTTCTCCAATCATGCAAGTAATCCGCACACTCCTGATCGCCCTGCTCGCCTTCGGCATGCAGTTCGCGTTCGCGCAGGTCGAAAACGCCAAGGGTTCGGCCACCATCCGCTACGAGCGCAAGCTGACGCCGGACGACAAGGACCGCGCGTTCAAGGAAGCCCAGGTCAAGGCCGTCGAGCGCTACTACGCCGAAAGCGGCGAGGCCGACAGCGCCAACTTCGACAACGTGCGCGACAAGGTTCTCGAGAACCTCGACAAGTTCGTGCTCAGCGCCACGCTGATCAGCGACCAGGACATGCCGGACAAGAAGCAGTACAACGCCGTCGTCCGCATCGAGCTGAACGTCGCGCGCCTGCGCAACACGCTGAAGGCCAACTCGGCCATCGGCAGCACGCCGGCCGGCAACAAGTCGCCGCTGACCTTCGTCTTCATGGCGCGCCAGGTCGCCTCGGTGAAGGCGTACGACGCCCGCGTCGTCAAGCGCGCCGAAGTGCGTGCCGATGCCTCCGGCGCCATGCAGGCCCGCGAGAAGACCGCCGAATCGGAACGTGTCGGTGGCAGCAGCGTGAAGACCTCGACCGCCGTCGACCGTTCGTACAACGCCTCGGCCCAGCGCTCGATCACCGCCGAGACCGGCGGCAGCTCGACGCAGAAGTCGGATGACACCACGTGGCGCCTGATCCCCGCGCAGAACCTGAACTCGCAGTTCACCGGCGTGTTCGCGAAGGCCGGCTTCGACGTCGTGGAAGCCGCGTACGTGGAACCGCAATCGAAGGGCCTGCTGAGCGTGAAGTCGATCGAACGCGACTACGAGACCGGCAACGACCTGAGCCCCGAGACGCTGCGCAACACCGCGCAGGGCCTGAAGAACGCCGAGATCCCCTACCTGGCCCTGGGCACGCTCGACGTGGGCACGAAGGACCAGGACCCGTCCACCGGCCTCGTGCGCGTGTACGTGACCGTGTCGGGCAAGATCCTCGACCTGAACACGCGCTTCCCGAAGGTGGTGTCGTCGGTGGGTCCGGTCCAGTTCGCCGGCACCGGCCCGACCGAAGCCGTCGCGCAGACGAACGCGCTGAAGCTGGCCGCCGACAGCGCGGCCCGCGAACTCGTGAGCCAGATCAACAACGTGGGCGTGCGCTGAGCGCATCCTGCATCCCTTTTTTCACCCGCACCCTCTTTTTCCAGCAGGAGCTCCAACGATGATCAAACGCAAGCTGCTCGCCCTCGCCGTCACCGCCGTGTTCGCGGTCCCCGCCATCTCCATGGCCCAGTTCAAGCTGCCGTCCCTGCCCGGCACGGGTGGCGGCTCGGCCTCCGGCTCCGACGCTGCGGCCCAGCAGGACCAGCTCGTCAGCGCCTACGTCGGCGCCGACAAGGAAGTGCTGGCCGCCCAGGCCAAGATGGCCGACGCCGTGGGCCTGAAGGACCGCGCGTCCCAGCTGCAGGCCACGAGCGACGCGCTCGGCACCGGCGCCACGAAGGAAAGCCTCGAGCAGTCGGAGACGATGCAGAGCGAAGCCTCGCAGGAAATCCAGGCGAAGCTGAAGGACGGCAACACGAAGCTCGACGCCGCCGGCAAGAAGAAGTTCAGCGAAGGCCTGGGCCTGCTGGGCCGCGGCATCGTGAAGTACGCCAACCTGAAGGGCCCGATCGCCAACTTCCAGAGCGCCGTCTCCGGCAGCGGCATCACCGGCGCCCTCGGCGCGGCTGCGAAGCTGAACGCCGGCCGCTACATCGTGACCAGCACCCCGGGCCACGTGAAGAACCTGTCGAGCACGCTGAGCAACGCCGTCAGCTACGCGAAGAGCAACGACATCCCGGTGCCGGCCGACGCCACCGCGGCGCTCTGATCCCGTCCCCAGGAACACCGGAGCGAATCGCCTGATGAAACCGTACCCGTTGATGTTCGCGGCGGCCTGCCTCGTCCTTGCCGCCTGCGAGAAGGAAGACGCGCCGCCCCCGGTGGCAGCGCCAGCGGCGGCGGCGAGTGCAGCGATCGCGCCGGTCGCGGTGGTGCCGGCGCCCGCGCCGGCCCCCGCGCCCATGGTGGCCGGGCTGGACGTCGGCAAGACCGGCACCCAGTCCACCCGGGCGCCGGGCGCCGGCAAATCGTTGGCGGCCGCCGTCAACGACGCCATCCGCACGGCGATCCTCCAGGTCAACGGCACCGCCGTCGACCTGAGCACGCAGCAGTTCAAGTTCGCGATGGACGTCGCCACGCCCTACAGCGAGACGAACATCCGCGCGACGGGCTTCGCCGACGTGGTGCAGCAGCAGTCCCGCGGCGCCATCACCGGCTTCAAGCTGGAAAGCGCCGAGGGCCCCGACAGCGCCGGCGTCTACAAGGTGTGGATCGACGCCCAGGTGGCGAAGTACACGCCGCCCGAGGCCGACGCGAAGAAGATCAAGCTCGTCGTGGCGCCGCTGCGCTTCGACGCCAAGTCGTTCACCGTGGGCGGCCGGTCGGTGCCCGCGGCGCAGGTGGCGCAGGAGATCCGCGCCCGCGTGCTCGAGAACCTCGCGCAGTCGGGCCGCTTCGCCGTGCTCGACCGCGAGTTCGACGCCGAGGTGCAGCAGGAGCTCGACATGGTCGAGAGCGGCCAGACGCCCAACAGCCAGTTCGGCAAGCTGGGCCAGGCCTTCAGCGCCGACCTGATCTGGATCGGCCGCATCCGCAACCTCGGCTACGTGCGCCACAGCCGCGAGCTGCGCGCCACCGACCGCGAACTCGTCAGCTACTCGGGTGGCTGGGCGGTGTCGCAGAAGCTCGTCAACGTGGCCACGCGCCAGGTGCTGCTGGCCAACTCGCTGCAGGACCAGCTGCCCGCCACGGCGCCCACCACGCTCGGCACGTCGGTCGACAGCGACAAGACCCTCGCCACGATCCAGAACGGCATCGTGCAGCAGGTGGTGTCGTCGATCATGGCCACGAGCTTCCCGGTCAGCGTGGTCTCGCGCGACGGCAACGCGGTGATCCTGAGCCAGGGCGCCAACGCGCTGAAGGTCGGTGGCCGCTACCAGGTCATCGCGCTCGGCGCGGAGCTGAAGGACCCGCAGACGGGCCAGTCGCTCGGTCGCACCGAGGCGCCATGCTGCGAGGTCGTCATCGACCGCGTGACGCCCACGCTGTCGTACGGCCACCTCGAGGCGGTCGGCATCGCCATCGACCAGGTGCCCGCGGGCGGCCTGCTGGTGCGCGAGGCGGTGAACCGCAAGACGGCGCAGGTGGCGGCCGCGGCCGACGCGCCGCCGAAGGCGGCCCGCGCGCGGCGTGCGGCCGACGACGACATGGGTGGGCCGGTGGCGCCCGCGAAGTCGAAGCGGAACGACGCCGACTGGTGAACTGATACCACCTCACCGTCGTGAGATCCAGGGCCCGCACCGAAAGGTGGCGGGCCTTTTTTCTGGTGCTTGGGTACCCGCACTTTGGCGGGGGTTGTCTCGCGATGCCGACAACTTCCGGTTCTCTAGTGCAACTACCGTAGCTGGCCGGGAATGAACCACCGAACATCGGCGGTTTCAACGTGCCCCGCCTGATTGGAGTCCCGCCCATGCAAAAGCCCTGGCTGAAGAGCTATCCGCCTGGCGTTCCCGCCGAAGTCGACCTGACAGCCTATGGCTCTCTCGTGGACCTGCTCGAGGAGTCGTTCCAGAAGTATGCGGATCGGCCGGCCGCCGACAGCATGGACAAGAAGATCACGTACCGCGAGATCGACGAGGGCTCGAAGGCCCTCGCGGCCTGGCTGCAGTCGAAGGGCCTCGTGCCCGGCGCGCGCGTGGCCATCATGATGCCCAACGTGCTGCAGTACATGATCGCCATCGCCGCCATCCTGCGGGCCGGCATGGTGGTGGTCAACGTGAACCCGCTCTACACGGCACGCGAGCTCGAGCACCAGCTGAAGGACTCGGGGGCCGAGGCCATCATCGTGCTGGAGAACTTCGCGTCCACGCTGGAGCAGGTGGTCACGCGCACCAACGTGCGCCACGTGGTGCTCGCCTCCATGGGCGAAATGCTGGGCGCCAAGGGCCTGCTGGTGAACTTCGTGGTGCGCAACGTGCGCAAGATGGTGCCGCCGTACCGGCTGCCGGTGGGTGACGGCCGCACGGTCACCAAGTTCAGCGCCGCCGTGTCGGCCGGCCGCGGTCTGACGCTGAAGCGCCCGTCGCTGTCGCCCGACAGCGTGGCCTTCCTGCAGTACACGGGTGGCACCACGGGCGTCTCCAAAGGCGCCACGCTCCTCCACCGCAACGTCATCGCCAACATCCTGCAGTCCGAAGCCTGGTTCACGCCCATGCTGGACAAGATCGGCGAGAAGCAGATCGTGATCGTGTGCGCGTTGCCGCTGTATCACATCTTCGCGCTGACGGCCTGCTACATGCTGGGTGCGCGCCAGGGGATGATGAACATCCTCATCGCCAACCCGCGCGACATCCCCGGTTTCATCAAGGTGCTGAAGAAGCACCGCGTGAACATGTTCCCGGCGGTCAACACGCTCTTCAACGCGCTGGCGCATTCGCCCGACATCGGCCAGGTCGACTTCTCCGAGCTGGTGATCTCCAACGGCGGCGGCATGGCCGTCCAGCAGGCCACGGCGGACAAGTGGATCAAGATCACCGGCTGCCCGGTGATCGAGGGCTACGGGCTGTCGGAGACGTCGCCCGTGGCCACGGTCAACCGCCTCGACGCGCACGACTTCACGGGCACCATCGGCCTGCCCGTGCCGTCCACCGACATCGCCATCCGCGACGACAACGGCAACGACGTGCCGTTCGGCGAAGCCGGCGAGATCTGCATCCGCGGCCCGCAGGTGATGGCCGGCTACTGGAACCGCCCGGACGAGACCGCCAAGGCCATGACCGCCGACGGCTTCTTCAAGTCAGGCGACATCGGCATCATGGACGACGCCGGTTTCACGAAGATCGTCGATCGCAAGAAGGACATGATCCTCGTGTCCGGCTTCAACGTGTACCCGAACGAGATCGAGCAGGTCGTCGCGCTGCACCCCGGCGTGCTGGAATGCGCCGCGGTCGGTGTGCCCGACGCCAAATCGGGTGAAGCCGTGAAGCTGTTCGTGGTCCGCCGCGACCCCACGCTGACCGAGGAAGCGCTGGCGGCCTATTGCCGCGAGAACTTCACGGCCTACAAACGGCCGAAGGTCATCGAATTCCGCAACGATCTGCCCAAGACGAACGTGGGCAAGATTCTTCGTCGGGAATTGCGGGACAAGTGATCGGGGGAGGTCCGGCGCCGCTGCCCTGCGGCGGCGTCGGAGGTCGCCGGGTATCCATCGAGGATATTGCCGTGTGCCGGCATGGCATTCAAGGCGGCGACCGCAGTTTGAATATCAAAAGGCAGAGTATGGACTCGTGGCCTGCAGATATTCATTCACTTGAGGATTGCGGCAAGCCCGAGATACTTTCGGGTGCCAATATGAGCGCAACGATTCCGGCGCCCAAATAGCAAAAGCCCTCGTCACGCCGTGACGAGGGCTTTGCAATTAATAGCCTGACGATGTCCTACTTTCACACGGGAATCCGCACTATCATCGGCGCTGAGGCGTTTCACTGTCCTGTTCGGGATGGGAA
>Ga0209257_1004056_pt1 | contig 11758 bp, 12 predicted proteins | sample AraplaCvi_mCL_r2_FD_184277 | JGI IMG/M metagenome (GOLD analysis project Ga0209257, IMG submission 184277) | Arabidopsis root microbial communities from North Carolina, USA - plate scrape MF_Cvi_mCL_r2 (SPAdes) (version 2) | ecosystem: Host-associated > Plants > Roots > Endosphere | place: USA...
GGCGGCGGACGGCTCGACAAGCACGGCGCTGACTGGCGATGCCGCCAATATCCGGCGGTTCGCACTCGGCCCCGAACCTGGCACTCTCGTCTATGCGACCGGCGCGACGCGCGCGGCAATCGAGGCGGCCGAGCAACGCGAATATGACGAGGGTGTGCTGATCGACGCGCGGGTCGATCCCGCGCGGTCGCTCCATCACGGCGCACGGATCGAAGGGCGGCGCGCCACCGACCGCCTGTCCGGACGCTGGTTTACCGCGGGGCATCTGCTGTCGAATGCGCCGCTCGAATATCGGGTCCTCGACCTCGCCAGCAGGCAGGTCCGGGATGCGACGCCGATGGAGAGCGTCTCGCTTGCGGACCCGCCTGTCCCGGCCGCGACGGCGGCAGGGAAAGCGATCACCGCCGAAGCGAGATCTGGAGACTGGCGCGGCGACGCACGCGTTGTCATCGATGGCGGCGTGTCTCAACTGCTGGTTCACCGGGCCGACGGTGACACGATCGCGTGCGCGCAGCCGGCCTGTCGGCAGCGGATCAGCAAGATCGGCTGGCAGGGTCAGCGTGACGGAATCCTCTTGGTGACGACCAGCCCTGCGACCGATCAGACACTCTATTTGTGGACGCCTGCCAGCGGAGCGGTGCGCCGGATCGGCGGCGGCGAAGGCCGCTGGAACGGCGGGCGCGATGAGCGTGCCTGCACCGTCACCGACGCCGCCGCCTATTGCATCGCCGCGGCGGCTAACGAACCGCCCCGGCTCGTCCGCATCGATCTTGCGAGCAGTCGCCCGACGACGCTCGCCGACCCCAATCATGCGCTCGCGCAGCCGGGCGCCTTGCGCTTCGAACCCATAAAGTGGGCTGCGCCATCGGGTCAGCACTTCACCGGCCAGCTGTTGCTGCCTGCCGGCGATCGGCGCGGTCTTCCGCTCTTCGTCACCTATTATCTTTGCGATGGCTATCTGCGCGGCGGCGTCGGCGACGAGTTTCCGATGCGGCAGCTCGCGGCCTCGGGGATTGCAGTTCTCTGCATCAATCGCGTTCCCACGGGCGCGGGCATCGCCGACCAGGCCGAACAATATCGGATCGGCCAGGAAGGCGTCAGCGCGGCCGTCGAGATGCTGGCGGCGCGCGGGACCGTCGATCGTTCGCGCGTCGGCATGGGCGGCGTGAGCTTCGGCGGTGAAACCGCGATGTGGACGGCGCTGAACAGTGATCTGCTATCTGTCGTCTCGATCGCCAATACCTTGCTGTCGCCGACCTATTACTGGTTCAATGCCCTTCCCGGCAGTCCGATCCCGCCGCTCCTCAGGCAAGCCTGGGGCATCGGCAGGCCCGAGGACGATCCTGCGCGCTGGAAGATGCTTTCGCCGTCGATGGAAACGGAAAAGCTCGACGCTCCCCTGCTGATGCAGCTTCCCGAACGCGAATTTCGCTTCAACGTCGAACTTGCGGCCCGGCTCGCGCAGGCGGGAAAGCCGGTCGAGCTCTGGGCCTTTCCCGACGAGACCCACCTCAAATATCAGCCGCGGCACAAGGCGGCGGTATATGCCCGCAACCTCGACTGGTTCCGCTTCTGGCTGCAGGATCATGTCGATCCGGACCCCGCCAAGGCCGGGCAATATCGGCGCTGGATCGCGATGAAAGCCGGGCGGTCACGGGCTGGCGGCAACAAGCGCGCCGGCCCATAGCTCGGCGTCGATAATTGGCAGGAGATGATAGAAGGTCTGATCGCGCGAGAGGACCATGGAGCTCTGACCTTACTCTGTGAAATCAATTTGAGCCGCCCATGCAATCGCTGGGCCTGGCCGCTTGCGGACCGTCCGCTCTTATCCGGCTTTACGTAGAAAGCGGACAGTGGCGTGCACGGCACGAAGAACTATCAGGCGACGCGTGTCGGAACGCACCGCCTGACGGATCAGAGCGTAAATCCGCCGTCAATTGTTACGCTGGCGCCGGTCATATATCCGGCTTCGTCATTGACCATATATGCTACCAGCCCTGCGATTTCGTCAGGCTGAGCCACCCGCTTCAGCGGGCTCATCGTCGACAGCGCTTCGACCCCGCCCGCATTGATGTCGGTATCGGTGGGCCCCGGCTGGACGTTGTTCACGGTAATGCCGCGCGGCGCGAGGTCGAGCGCGATCCCTTTCACCATTGCCGCCACCGCGGCCTTCGTCATCTGATAGACGCTCGCGCCCGGAAAGCCGGTGCGGACGACAACATTGCTTCCGATGGTGACGACCCGCCCGCCGTCCTTCATCTGGCCGGCTGCTGCCTGGATCGACAGGAATACACCGCGCACATTGATCCGGAGCATCTCGTCGAGATCGGCCTCGCTTACGGCATCGACCGTTGCGACTTTGAAGATCCCCGCATTGACCACGACCGCGTCGAGCTTCCCAAAACTGTCGACCGCAGTCGATACCGCCGCGCGGATATCTTCGGCCTTGCCGCTGTCGGCGCGGATCGCCGTCGCCCGCCCGCCTCGCGCAGCGACGGCTTCCTCGATTGTGCGCGCCGCGGCTTCGCTCGACACATAGGTGAACACCACCGCATAGCCATCACGTGCGAGCCGCTCGACAATCGCTGCGCCGATGCCGCGCGAACCGCCGAAGACCAACGCCGTCTTTCCAATGTTATCCGTCATTTCATATTCCTTTCTTGAACAACCATTCCATAATCATGCAAATTTTTTGATCATTCGGCGTAGCGCGTGAACACCCAGTCGCGGTCGCGCACCTTGGCATCGTGACAGGCGAAGCAGGTGCGATGCTGCGCCTCGTCAACCGGCTTTCCGCCGATGAACCGCCCGAACCCCCACCCGCCGGTGGCCGCGAAACGTTTGCTGTCCTTGACAATAATCTGCACCGTTGTCGCGGCACCGGGGACCGTCGCGGATGCGAACTCGGCCGAGGGCGTACGTTTCCATGCAAGCTTCACCAGAATCGACCCATCCGGAAACGGCCGCACCTCGCGCTCGAATGCATCGACCGCAATGCGATTGCCCAGCACAACGCGCAGCTCGTCGAACGGCGCATCCTCGAGCGCCGGTGCAATCAGCTCCCAGCCGCGATAGCCCTCAGGTATCGCGATGCCATATATCGGCGACACCGCCGCTCGAGCCGGCGCAGGCGTGGATAGCGCCGCCGACGATATCGAGACCGCCGCGACGGCAGCCGCGACACTCAGCAGCTCGGGACCGAAGCGCATCAGCGCCCCGCCATCCGACCGGCATCGACGATCGCGCGCGCGAAATCCTGCGGTGCTTCCTGTGGCAGATTATGCCCGATGCCTCCCACGCTCGTCCGGTGCTCGTAGGGACCCGTGAATTTCGCGCGATAATCCTGCGGCAACGGGTGCGGCGCCCCATTGTCGTCTCCCTCGAGCGTGATCGTCGGCACCGCGATGGTTGGGAAGGTCGCAAGCTTCGCTTCGATCGCATCGTAGCGTGCTTCGCCCTCGACAAGGCTGAGCCGCCAGCGATAATTATGGATACTGATCGCGACATGATCGGGATTGTCGAGCGCCGTCGCCGAGCGCGCAAATATTGCCTCATCGAATGCCCAGCTTGGCGATGCCGTCTTCCAGATGAGCCGCGCGAAGTCATGCGTGTTGGCGGCGTAGCCCTGCCGTCCGCGTTCGGTCGCGAAGTAGAATTGATACCACCAGCGCCGCTCGGCTTCAGGCGACAGCGGCTTGACGTTGCCGGCTTGGCTTCCGATCAGATAGCCGCTGACCGACACCAACGCGCGGACGCGTTCGGGGTGGAGCGCGGCGAGGATGCATGCGGTGCGTGCGCCCCAATCGCAGCCGCCGACGATCGCCCGGTCGATCCCCAGCGCGTCGAGAAAGTCGAGCGCATCCATCGCGAGCGCGGCCTGCTGCCCGTTGCGCGGGGACGCATCGGACAGGAAGCGCGTCGCGCCATAGCCGCGCAGATAGGGGACGAGGACACGGTATCCCTGCGCCCCCAGGATCTGTGCCGCATCGGCATAGGTGTGGATGTCGTAAGGCCAGCCATGGACGAGGAGCACCGGCGTGCCGTTCGCCGGGCCGACCTCGACATAGGCGACGTCGAGCAGGCTCGTCGGCACATGCTTGAGCGGTCCGAACTCGGCAGGTGCTGCCGCGCCCGCGCGCGCCGGCGCGGCAAGCAGCATGGTCGCGGCCGACCCGGCCAGCGCCTGTGCCATGAAGCCGCGGCGATCGGTGTTCTGAAACAGGGTCATCTTATCGTCTCCTCGATGGCGTCAGGGGATCAGCAACAGCTTGCCGGTGCTCCGGCGGCTTTCCATGTCGGCATGCGCACGCGCCGCATCGACAAGCGGATAGACGCCGCCTATCTCGACCCGCAGCTTCCCCTCCATAATCCATTGGAATAATTGCGCCGTTCGCTCGCGCAGCAAGGCGGGTGTCGGGATATGATCGGAAAAGACCGCGTAACCGAGCTTGATGCTCTTCGGCAGGCTCATGATGTCGATCGGTCCAGGACCGCCGAGCACCGGCCCGAACCAGCAGAACGTGCCAGACCGCCGGAGCGAAGCGAGCGAGTCCGCGAAGGTGGCCGGGCCCGAACCGTCGAAAACGACGTTCACCCCTTCCCCGCCGGTCAGCGCGAGGACTTGGTCGACGAAACTCCCCTCGGCATCGACGATGACATCGTCGGCACCGGTGCTACGCGCCGCTTCGACTTTCGCCGCGTTCGACACGCGCCCGATCACCGTGCCGCCGCGCAGCTTGACGATCTTCGTGAGCAGCATGCCGAGGCCACCGGCGGCGGCATGGACGAGCGCGACGTCGCCGGGCTGCACGGGGTAGAAGTCGGTCGCGAAATGGCTGGCGGTCAGCCCCTGCATCATAATCGCCGCCGCGGTGCGGTCGTCGATCGCGTCGGGAATGCGAACCAGCGCCCCCTCAGGCACCTCGACCTGTTCGGCATAGCTTCCGGGCGCATAGACCCAGGCGACACGGTCGCCGATCGCAAAGCCGGCAACCCCCTCGCCCAGCGCCACCACGCGTCCCGCGCCTTCGACCCCGATCACCTTGGGGTTCGGGACATCGGTCCACGCCATGCCCCGGCGTATCCCGATATCCATGAAATTGACGCCCGCGGCGGCGATCTCGACTACCACCTTGCCCGGGCCCGGCACGGGTGCGGGAACGTCTATCAGGTCGAGCCCGCCGTCGGGCGATGTCATCGCAATTGCCTTCATCTCATCTTCCTTATTGAATGATCGTTCCATAATTGGTCAAAAAAAGGGGTCAGCGGAGCGCGCGAAGCGTCAATTCTCCGAGGCTGGCCAGATGCTCGGGACTGGCTCCCCCCCGAGCTGCAATCCGTATCCCCGCAAAACTCGCGACGAACCAGGTCGCAATGGTGTCGGGATCGAGATCGACTGCGATATCGCCGTCAGCCTGCGCCGCCTCGACCTGCGCTACGATGGCCGTTCGAAGCGAACGGTCAGCGGCGGCACGGATCTCGTTGAGGACAGGCCAGGATGTTCCGAGTTCGGCGATCGAATTGACGCCGAGACAAGGCTGCCCCGCTTCGCGCACCACGCGGTCGACCATCGCGCGAATACCGTCGATTGCCCGCTCGCCGGTCCGGAGAACGGCTCGATGCGCCTGCGTCTCGCCGAGCGCGTAGCGCCGCACCGCGGCGCTGTAGAGTCCCGCCTTGTCACCGAAACTGTTGTACAGGCTCTGTCGCCCAATCCCCATGGCGTCGACCAGCATCTGCGCTGAGGTACCTTCATAGCCGTGCTCACGGAATACGCCGATTGCTGCGTCAAGCGCCACATCATCGTCAAAGGTCTTCGGTCTCGCCATGCTGCGTATATAGACATTATGGAACGAGTGTTCAATAACAATTTTGGCGTGCGCGAATTTCGGCATTCCAATCGTGCCCGGACCGCTGATTGGTCCAAAGTGATGGCTCAATCTCGGGCCTTTCTTCCGGTCCCTTTCCACGACATCCGATCGCGCCGGCATTTTTTTGCGCGGGATGTCACAACGGCGGGATCCCGCTCGTCAGGCATGGTGATGCCGATCTCGGCTCAGGAAGAAAGGAATATCATATGAAGCGGTTGAATTGGTCCGAAGTCGCCCCCGCCGGAGCGAAGGCGCTTTATGGTGTGCACCATTATGTCACCAACAACACGGCCCTCCCCGAAGAGCTGATTCACCTCGTCTTCCTCCGGGTCTCCCAGATCAATGGATGCGCTCACTGCATCGATCTGCATACCCGGGACCTTCTCAAGACCATGCCGATCGACAAGGTCGCGCTGCTTCCGGTGTGGGACGAAGTCCCGCATCTATTCCCCGACCAGTGTCGCGCGGCTCTGGCCTGGGCGGAGGAAGTCACGCGCGTCAGCGAGACCCATGCTTCCGACGAGGCCTATGCGGCAGCAGCCGAGGCATTCGAGCCGAAAGATCTCGTGGACTTGACGATCGCGGTTGCGGCGATGAACGCCTTCAACAGGCTGGGCGCACCATTCCGTCTTCCCGTTGCGGCCAAGCCCTGAGGCGTGAGCAATGCTCTTTTTTGGTGTCGCGGTACAATATCAAGTCGATCAGCGAGGCTAGACTTCGCACCGACAAGACACGGCAGCTTTCCATCGATTTGGCGTGATTGCCGACCGTCCAGTTTCAGGCGCCAAGCGGTCGCTGCCTGCGACCAGAAGTTCCGTCAGGTCAAGTTTACTGGGTTGCAACTCTCGGTGTGGCTCGACGAGGCAGATCAAGGAATCAGCGTGCACCGGCCATCCTGCGCCCGCGCCACCAGCTCGCTAGCCATCACGCGAGCGTCAGCAAAGGCGCGTGCAAGTTTCAGGCTACGCACGCGTTGCCTAGAGACACCGGCGCCTTTCAGGGTGACTTCGATCCTGACCGGCGTTGCGGTCAACAGGCTGCGTTCCAACCGGCTGCCGGGCTCGGCAATGATGAGCGGGTTCGGGTCCTGCCTGTCTGCCGGCAATTGGTCGCGTCGCCAGTCCAGAAGGGGCGTGTTCGCTTCGTCGACGATGTGCAGCGCATCGATGGGAATCGGCTCGGGCGGATCGACCTCGTCATACAGGTCGTGAAGCGAGGCTTCATCCGCGTCTTCGGCTACGAAACGGATGCTGGTCTTTGGATTGTCGGCTGCTTCGCTAGCGGCGGTCAGGGTGATGCTCAACCGGACTAGGTCGCTGTGCGGCGTTAAGATGGACTCGGTCGCATTGTAGGAGGCTACGCCGCCGAAGCGCGCCGAGGCTTGCGACTGCACCAGATTGCCTCTTTTCTCGTACAGGCATGGCTGGATTTGCTGATTTTGCGCGTGCGCCGGGCTTGAGGCGGCGCCCCCGGCCACCAGCAAGCTTGCCAGAGCAGTGGTTTGAACAGCCCAACGGCCCAACTCTGTCAGTCGCATGATGCCCCCTTTGCCGATCCGGGATCGCCTCCCGAAGATCGTTGGATCCTTCCAATAGCCTATTAGTCTGCTTGCGCGTCTATTGGACCGTGGAATTCTTCTCTTCAAAAGCAATCGAGCCGGCTTGCGAATACAGCGAACGGACCGATGTTTTCGGGAACTGCAAGTTTCCGCCTGAGCCTCTTAGGTGAGGCGCCCCCAAAAGATGTGCGCAGTTAATACGCGTCCGCTGCCAGCTGAACGCCTGTGCAGATGCCAGCCTCGCCACGCTCATGGCGGCGATGGACGAGAAGGATCCATGGTGGCGGCGTTTCTGGCGGTGGTGATCGACCGCTCGCCGGATCATACTTGCCATCCGTCTCTTGCACTTACAGGGTAAGCAGGATGCGAACAGATCTCGATCATCTTCCGGAAGCCAAGCGCGCCGAGCTCGCGCACATCGTTCAAATCCTTTTCGCCGAGTTCGAGGATGCGACGGCGCTCGCCACCCAGAAATGGAAGAAGCAGGGGCGCATCCTCAAGGTCATCCTCTACGGCAGCTACGCTCGCGGAGACTGGGTCGCCGATCCGGTCGGTGGCTATTACTCGGATTACGACATCCTCGTCGTCGTCAACGACGAGCGCCTCACCGATCCGGTCGACTACTGGTACAAGGCCGAGGACCGCTTCCTCCGCGACTATGGCGTCACCAAGAAGCTGTCGGCGCCGGTCGGGCTGATCGTCCATAGCCTCACCGACGTGAACCAGCAGCTGTCGCGCGGACGGCCCTTCTTCATCGACATCGTGCGCGACGGGGTCGTGCTCTACGAGCTTGGCAAGCAGGCGTTCGATACGCCGAAGCCGCTATCGCCCGAGGAGGTGCGCAAGGAGGCGCAGGGCTATTTCGATAAGTGGTTCACGAGTGCAAGCAGCGCACTGAAGGGCGCGAAGTTTTACATCGCAGAAGGCGATAGTAGCTGGGCCGCTTTCTTACTCCACCAAGCCACCGAGCATTTCTATCACACCGTTTTACACGTCCTGACGCTGTATTCGCCGAAGTCGCACAAGATCAAATTCCTGCGTGACAAGTCGGAGGACATTGCGCGCGACCTGATCCCGATATGGCCGCGCGACAGCAAGTTTTCGCGTCGGTGTTTCGAGCTGCTCCAGCAGGCCTATGTCAACGCGCGCTACTCGCCGCATTACAAGATTACTGGGCCCGAGCTCGAATGGCTCGTCGAACGCATTGAGCTGCTGCAGGCTCAGGTAAAGGCTGTGGCAGAAAAGAGACTGTCTTCATCCTAGAGCATCTATAGATCGCTGGGTTCCGTGACGCGTGTCCGTACTGGCGCCCGCTTTGATCGCAAAATGTTCCATGCTTGCTAGCAACGATGTGCGCAGGCGTGGCCGCTCATCGTCGAACGCGATCACGAACGAACGTCAAAAGAGTTGCGAAAACATTCGACGCGTTGGCTCGAGTTGCAGCGGCGCTATTCCCAGAAATGGGCATATCAATGCCCGAAGATGTCGGAGAAGCTGATAATTCCATCGAACAGCGCACGGATCAGCAACGATGTCTGCTTCTCGACCCCATAGCGTTCGCGGGCTTGCTTGAGGTGGCGTACCACCGTCTCTTCACTGATGCCGAGGATGCGCGAGCTTTCCCATGCTGTCTTGCCCCGGGCCGCCCAGATCAGGCAGTCGCGCTGGCGGTCGGTCAGTTGAGGCCGCGGCGGCGGCGGTCCGCTCCGTGTGCGCCAGATCCGGCGTGCCGCCTCGAACGCGCCGACACCAGCGAGCTGCGCCCAGTGAATGGCGTCGTCGGGAAAGTCGCAGCCGGGACCCGTCGCGAAGCTGCAGGAGCCTGTCGCCTCGCCGATAATGTTCGCGGGAACCGTGAAGCCGTCGGCGAGACCATGATCATGGGCGAGGTCGAAAAGCCTGTGATCTCCGGGTGTCATCTCGATGAGGTCGGGCACGACGTTCCAGCGAAACCCTGCGAGCATATGATGGCTCGCGCGGTGAACCGGGTCGGAAAGCCCGAGACGGTGGCGGTCGAAATAGTCGACCCACGCCTCGGGGTAATTATGGACGCGGATCATCGCGCGCGGCCGGTCGAGAGGGTTGGCATGATGGGTGAGCGCATAATGGCCGAAACCCATTCTCGCCGTCATCTCGCCGAGCAGCATCGCGAGCGCGTCGATATTGCCGGCCAGAGCGATGGCGCCGAGGAACCATTCGATCTCGCCACGCATGTCTCTCATGCGCGAACCCGACGCGAGGCAGCGTCTCAAGCCGCCGCTCTCCTCGCTATCGTCCTTTCCTGCCAGTGCGGGCCGCGGCGCGGCTTTCCATATCCGCAGCGCCCGCACGCTGGAGCCTGTCACGATCATATCCTGTCCCTGCCGGGAAACAAGCGCGCGTTATCAGCGACTTTGCCAGCCGCCGCGCGGACCGGCCGGCGCTGCTGAATGGGGCCGAGCGCCCTCCGGCCCGACTGGCGCGATCCCGCGCCGTACCGGCGGCTTTCGGGGATCGACCGTGCGGGAATGCGGTGGGAATGGTTGCGCCGCGATCCAGGCTATGTCGCCTGGTACACGTCGGCGAGCGAAGCGACCCGTCACGGCGGTGGCGACGCCGGACCGCTCGCATGGGGGCTGCACTTTCGCTGAAGATCCGGCCCGCGCCTCGCCCGATGCGCGGCTGATCTGGCATGCCCGCGTCGACGGCATGGCGCTCCGGGTCGCAGCCGTGCGCACGGATGCCGAGGACGGCGATCGCTTTGACGTGGAACGCGTCGTGCGCTGGCTGACGATCGTCGGCGGGGCGGACGGACGCGAGCACGCAGTCTTGTCGGATGGATACCGGCATCTCCGCCTCGATATCGAGGAGGGCAGCCTCGCGGCCGGACGGCCAATCCTTCTCCGCTACAGGCTCGACGGCGTGGTTGGGCGCGACGTCGAGGCCCGCCTTGCGCCACTGCGGAGACTTGCAGCGGTCCGGCGCACAGGGCGCTTCATTCCAGCGCTTTTCCCGCGCGAACGGCGAATCGAGCGTCTCATCGACGTGCTGCGGGTCTCCGACGCGCTGTGTGACGGGGCATCCCAACGCGAGATTGCGACCACCCTCTTCGGGGAGGATATAATAGCATCCGACTGGCGGATCGCGTCTGACTCGCTGCGTTCGCGGGTTCGGCGGCTCGTTCGCGAGGCGCGGCGCATGACCGCGAGCGGGTGGCGGAATCTGCTGCGCGATGGCTCGAGTTAGGGGAGGTGATCGGGGGTCTTGAATTTTTTTCTTCGGCAATGTCGGATCGGGGCATGCTTGCACGTCCTTGTGCCGCAACCCCTCGATCAGGAGATAAACAATGCGTGTCATGGTATTGGTCAAGGCCGACAAGAACAGCGAAGCAGGGCTGATGCCCCAGCCCGAACTGCTCGCCGCGATGATGAACTATAACGAGGAGCTGGTGAAGGCGGGCGTGATGGTTGCAGGGGAGGGCCTCAAGCCTTCGTCGCAAGGCGTCCGTGTCCGCTTCTCGGGCGAGAACCGCACCGTCACCGACGGCCCTTTTGCCGAAACGAGCGAACTGGTCGCGGGCTTCTGGATCTGGGAGGTGGCCTCGATGGAAGAGGCGATCGAATGGGCAAAACGCTGCCCCAATCCGCAGATTTCGGACTCCGATCTCGAAATCCGGCCGCTGTTCGGCATGGAAGACTTTGCCGAGGTCTCGACCCCCGAGATCGACGCCCAGTCGGAACAGCTGACCCGCGATATCGAGCAGCAGCACGGCCGCTACATGTGAGCCTACCGCCTGCGCGGATCGATCGTCAGTGAGACCAATATGAACCCGGACCCGAACTGGATCGATACCACGCTGCGGACCGCGCGGCCGCGCGCAATGGCGGCGCTTCTTCGCCGTCTCGGCAGCGTCGAGGCGGCGGAGGAGGCTTTCCAGGAGGCGTGCCTCCGCGCGCTTCGCCACTGGGCCGAGCAGGGAGCGCCGCGCGATCCCACCGCCTGGCTCGTTCGCGTCGGCGCCAATGCCGGCATCGACACCGTGCGCCGTGCGCTTCGCGAGACCTCGCTGCCCGCAGATATCGCCGCGCCGCAGGGCGATGCCGAAGACGACATCGCGGGCGTTCTCGACGAGGCTGCCTATGGCGATGACATACTGCGCCTGCTCTTCATTTGCTGCCACAAGGAACTCGCGGCAACGCAGCAGATTGCGCTGGCCCTTCGCATCGTCTGCGGCCTCTCCGTCTCCGATATCGCCGGTGCCTTCCTCGTCAGCGAGGCGGCGATGGAGCAGCGCATCACGCGGGCCAAGCGCGCCGTTGCAAAGGCCGACATCCGCTTCGAACCGCCTTCG
>Ga0209257_1004057_pt1 | contig 11755 bp, 9 predicted proteins | sample AraplaCvi_mCL_r2_FD_184277 | JGI IMG/M metagenome (GOLD analysis project Ga0209257, IMG submission 184277) | Arabidopsis root microbial communities from North Carolina, USA - plate scrape MF_Cvi_mCL_r2 (SPAdes) (version 2) | ecosystem: Host-associated > Plants > Roots > Endosphere | place: USA...
TGCGCGGCGGCAGCGAGATCCCGCTCCAGTTCGGCATCGATTTCGTCAACACGCCCGCGCCCGCATCGCCCGATTTCAAGGCCGAGGCCGGGATCGTCTTCGCCGGCTATGGCCTGGTCTATCCCGAAGGCAAGCGCGACGACTACAAGGGGCTCGACGTGCGCGGCAAGATCGTCGCGGTCCTGCCCGGCGTGCCCAAGGGCCTGCCCGACGCGGTCGAGGCGCATTTCAGCGACGACGAGCAGAAGGCGGCGATCGCGCAGAAGAAGGGCGCAGTCGCGGTGATCGTGCTGGAATCGCTCGCCCAGCGCGAGCAGTTCCCGTTCGAGGCGATCGTCCCCTATTACGACTATGAGCGTACCACCTGGGCCCGCCCCGACGGCACCGCCTTCGCCACCGCGGCCGGTGCCCCGCCGGTCGGCTATGTCGGCCCGGTCGGCGCCGAGAAGCTGTTCCAGGGCGCGAAGATCAAGTGGCAGGACGTGCTCGCCGCCCAGCGCAAGGCCACCAAGATCCCCACCGGCGTGCTGCCCGGCATCCTCAAGGTGGCGAGCAAGACGCGGCTGGTCACCCAGTCGACGCGCAACGTGGTCGGGCTGATCCCGGGCAGCGATTCCACGCTCAAGGCCGAATATGTCGTGCTCTCCGCGCATCTCGACCATGTGGGCGTGGGCGATCCGGTGAATGGCGACCGCATCTACAACGGTGCGATGGACAATGCGGTCGGCGTCTCGACGATGCTTGAGGTGGCCCGCAAGTTCATCGCCTCGGGCGAGAAGCCGAAGCGCTCGATGCTGTTCATCGCGCTGGCGGCGGAGGAGAAGGGGCTGCTCGGCTCGGATTACTTCGCCCATTATCCGCCGGTGCCCAAGGACAAGCTGGTCGCCGACGTCAACATGGACATGCCGATCCTCACCTATCCGCTGGTCGACGTGGTCGCGCTGGGCGGCGAGCGCTCCAGCCTCGGCCCGGTGATCGAGGCGGCAGCGGCGACCGAGGGGCTGAAGGTCGTCCCCGATCCGAGCCCCGAGGAGATGTTCTTCGTCCGCTCGGATCACTACAGCTTCGTCAAGTCGGGCGTGCCGGCGGTGTCGCTCGACACCGGCCCCGGCGGCCAGGGTGCCGAGGCGCAGAAGAAGTTCCTCGCCGAGAATTACCACAAGCCCTCGGACCAGATCGACCTGCCGTTCGACTGGAACTCGGCGGCGAAGTACATGCGGCTGAACTATGCCATCGCCCGCACCCTCACCGATGCCCCGGAGCGCCCGCGCTGGAACAAGGGCGACTTCTTCGGGGTGCAGTTCGGGGGCTATGGGGCGGAGTGAGAGACTAATTCCTCCCCCAGCTTGCTGGGGGAGGGGGACCGCCGGCGAAGCCGGTGGTGGAGGGGCCGCCGCAACGCGGCGGTACCCGCCGCGCGCCTCCACCATCGTTGCGCGATGGTCCCCCTTTCCGAGACAAGCTCGGGGAGGATTTTAGCGGATGCGCCTCCTGATCTTCGGCCCAGGCTACACCGCCACCCGCCTGATCGCCCGCCTCACCGGCCAGGCGGAGATCTCCACCGTCACCCGAGAAACCTTCGCCGACCGCGCGCATGACATCGTCCGCGCCACCCACATCCTCTCCACCGTCCCGCCCGGTGACGACGACCCCGTCCTCGCCGCCTATGGCCGGGACATCGCCGCCTCGGGCGCCTGGATCGGCTATCTCTCCTCGACCGGAATCTATGGCGATGTTGCCGGCGCCTGGGTCGATGAGCGTGCGCTCACCGGCACCGGCCGCCGCACTGCCCGGGCGCAGGCCGACGCCGCCTGGCTCGCCTTGCCCAATGCGCGCGTCTTCCGCCTGCCCGGCATCTACGGCCCTGGTCGCTCCCCGCTCGACCGCATCCGCGCCGGCGCGGCCGCGCGCATCGACGTGCCGGGGCAGGTGTTCAGCCGCGTGCATGTCGACGATATCGCCAGCGGCGTGATCGCGGGGTTCGACGGCCCGCCCGGCGCCTATAACCTTGCCGACGACCTGCCCGCCCCGCAGAGCGAGGTCATTGCCTATGGCTGCGCGCTGCTCGGCCTCCCGGTGCCCTCGCTGGTGCCGCTGGAGCAGGCGAAGCTCAGCCCCCAGGCCCGCGCCTTCTATGCGGAGAACCGCCGCGTCGCGAACGGCAAGGCGAAGCGCGTGCTGGGCTGGGCGCCGCGCTACCCGGATTACCGGTTCGGCCTGCGCGCCCTCAGCGCCACCACGAGTCCCGCCACCACCAGCACCGCGCCGCCCGCCGCCAGCCACGACCAGCGATAGCCCTCGAACACCGTGGAGAAGACCATCGCGATCACCGGGATCAGCACGCTGGTATAGGCCGCCTTGGCCGGGCCGATAGTGCGGATCAGCTTGAAATAGATGCTGAAGGTCAGCGCCGATCCGAGCACGCCCAGATAGAGGATGCCGAGGCCATAGCTCGGCCGCGGATCGAACACCGGCGCGCCGACCGTCGCATAGGCGAAGGCCGCATCGATCGCGGCGCCGCTCAGCATCGCCCAGCCGAGCGCAGTCGCCATCGGATAGGCCTTGGCGGTGCTGGTCGCCTGCATGACATTGGCGGTGGAGGCCGACATCACGCCCAGCATCGCAATGCCGATGCCGAGCATCGCGGCATGCGGCCCGACCGGGCTAAGCCGCGCCTCGTGGACGAACAGCAGCGCCACGCCGGCCATCGCGATCGCCGAGCCGATCACCAGCTGCCGCCCCATCTTCTGGCCGAGGAAGATTCGCGCCAGCACCGCATTGGGCACCAGCAGCAGCGCATAGACCACCGCCACCACGCCCGAGGTAATGTGCTGTTCGGCGCGGTAGACGAAGTTGAAGTTGAACACGAACTGGGCGAGCCCGAGCAGCACCGCGAACCGCCAGCCGCGCGCATCGAGCCGCAGGCCGTCGCCGCGCAACAGCGCCCAGGCGAGCATCGTCACCCCCGCCACGGTGAAGCGATAGGTCACCGACCAGCTCGGCGGCACCACCGACAGCTGGTCGCGGATCACGATCCAGGTCGAACCCCAGATCAGCGTGACGATCGCGAAGGGGATCAGGACCGAAAGGCGGGTGGACTGGGGCGCGGGCTCGGTCATCATCAGATCCTCCCCCGGAGGGGGAGGGGGACCATGCGCAGCATGGTGGAGGGGGCCTGCCTCACAGGATGCCGCCTGCGGCTCTCCCTCTCCACCACGACGCTGCGCGTCGCGGTCCCCCTCTCCCTCCGGGAGAGGATTTGGAAGACCATCCTCACAGCGCCGCGATCGCGTCGGCCAGCGGGCGGATCGCGTCCTCGCTCTGGTCCCAGCTGATCACTAGCCGCGCCTCGCCGACGCCCCAGTCGTAGAAGTCGAAGCCCAATGCCCGCAGGCTTGCGGCTTCCTCGGCGCTGACCTTGAGGAACACCTCGTTCGCCTGCACCGGATGCACCAGCCGGTCCCCCGCCGCCCGGGCGAGCAGTGCCGCCCCGGCATTGGCCGCGCGACCGTTGCGCAGCCACAAGTCATCCTCGAGCAGCGCCAGCACTTGCGCCGCCAGATAGCGCCCCTTGGAGAACAGCAGCCCGGCGCGCTTGCGGCGATAGAGCGTCGCGTCCGCCAGCTCGGTCTTGAAGAACACCAGCATCTCGGCGCTCATCCCACCATTCTTGACGAAGCCGAAGCTCAGCGCGTCCACGCCCGCGCGCCAGGTCACGTCGCCCGGATGGCAGCCAAGATGCGCGACGGCATTGGCGAAGCGCGCCCCGTCCATGTGCAGCCCGAGCTTGCGCTCCTTCGCCAGCGCCCCGATCGACGCGACTTCGTCGGGCGTATAGGCCAGGCCATATTCGGTGGCGTTGGTGATCGAGATCGCGTGCGGCTGGACCTGGTGGACGTCCGGCCGGATCGGGTCGATCACCGCGCGGATCGCGTCGGGCGTCAGCTTCGAGCCTTCGCCGTCGCCGACCAGCAGCTTGGCGCCGTGCGTGTAGAATTCGGGTGCGCCGCATTCGTCGACATTGATGTGCGCGTCGCGGTGGCAGACCACCCCGCCATAAGGCGGGCAGAGTGCCGCCAGCGCGAGGCTGTTCGCCGCCGTGCCGGTCGGCACCCACAGCGCCCGCACCTCGGTTCCGAACAGGTCCGAGAAGGCGCCGTCGAGCGACTTCGACCATTGGTCCCCGTCATAGGCCGTGTCGACCTGGTTCACCTTGCCGAGCGCGGCGAAGACCTCGGGGCAGACGGCGGCGGCGTTGTCGGAGAAGAAGCGCATGGCCGGTCCATGCGGGGGGTGTTCCGCGGCGTCAACCAAATCCTCCCCCGGAGGGGGAGGGGGACCAGCGAAGCTGGTGGAGGGGGGGTGCCGCAGGCGATGCCGCTTGTGGCGTTCCCTCTCCACCACGCCCTTTGGGCGCGGTCCCCCTCTCCCTCCGGGAGAGGATTTGGGAAAGCAACTACCGTTCCTCGCCCCGCCGATCGTCCGGTCGGATGCGATCCCCTGGCGGCGGTCCGTCCGGCCCCTGGTCGCGGCGTGGGCGGCGGTCGATCGGGCGCGCATCGATCGGCGCTTCGCCCTGCTCGTCGGGATCAACGCCCGGCGGCACCACTTCCGTCTGGATGCCGCTGCCCTGGATGAATTCACCCACCCCGTTCAGCACGTCGTCCAGCGTCACGTCATTGCCGTCGGGCTCCACCGTCGGCTCGGGCGGCGGGATGCGTAGGTCGAGCGCCCGGGTCATGAAGTCGCGCCACACCCGTGCCGGCAGACCGCTGCCCGACAGGCCGGGGTTCGGCGAATTGTCGTCATTGCCCAGCCACACGCCGCAGACGATGCCGCCTGCGTATCCGATGAACAGCGCGTCGCGCGCGTCCTGGGTGGTGCCGGTCTTGCCATAGGTCGGGATCGGCAGGTTCGCGCCGCGGCCGGTGCCTTGCTCCACCACCGTGCCGAGCAGGCTGCGCAGATCGTCGAGCTGGCGCCCGTTGAACCGGGTCGGCCCGCCCAGCCGCTTGGCCAGCCAGTCGCTGTCCGCCTCGTCCTCGCTCAGCCCCTGCGGCCGCACCGGATAGGTGCCGTTGGCGACCGAGGCATAGGCGGCGGTCAGCTCGAGCAGCGAGACGGTGGAGGTGCCGAGCGCGATCGAGGCATCGTCGCCGATCGGGGTGGAGATGCCCAGGTCGCGCGCCGCCTGGGTCACCGCGCGCACCCCGAACTTCTGGGTCAGCCGCGCCGCGACCACGTTGGACGAGCGGGCGAAGGCGCGGCGCAGCGTGATCTGGCCGGCATAGTCGCCATGCGAATTCTCGGGCTTCCACTCGCCGATCTGGACGGGGGAGTCGTCGACGATGCTGTCCGGCTCCATCCCGCCGCGCAGCGCGGCGAGATAGACGAACAGCTTGAAGGTCGATCCCGGCTGGCGGCGCGCCTGAGTGGCGCGGTTGAACGGGCTCTCGCCGTAGTTCCTGCCGCCGACCATCGCGATCACCCTGCCGTCGGGCCGCATCGCCACGATCGCGATCTGCGATTTCTTCAGTCCCGCGCCGCGCACCGCGCGCTCGGCCGCCTGCTGCGCGCTGAGCTCGAGCGTCGTCTGCACCGTCTGCTCGGTGCCGACCCCGCCCGCCCGGTCGCGCGCCTGGGGCAGTACCCAGTCGGCGAAATAGGTGCCGTTGGGCAGGTCGTCCTCGGACTTGGTGACGTTGAGCACCGCCGGGCGCACGCTCTGCCCGCGCGCCTTGGTGATCAGCCCCGCATCGACCATCGACGCGATCACCAGCTTCTGCCGCTCGCGTGCCCCTTTAAGGTTGCCGGTCGGCGCCAGCCGCGACGGCGCCTGCACCAGCCCCGCCAACAGCGTTGCCTGGCTCAGGGTCAGCGCCTCGGGTTCGACGCTGAAATAGTGCCGCGCGGCGGCGCGCAGCCCGTACACATTGTCGCCAAAATAGACGTTGGAGAGATAGCGCGAGAGGATCTCGTCCTTGCTCAGCCAGGCCTCCAGCCAGAAGGCGATCAGCACTTCCTGCGCCTTGCGCCCGAAGGTGCGCTGCGAGTTGAGGAAGGCGTTCTTGGCGAGCTGCTGGGTGATCGTGCTGCCGCCCTGCGATCCGCCCTCGCTCGTCACATTATGGACGAAGGCGCGCAAGATGCCGCGCGGATCGACGCCCCAATGGCTGTAGAAACGCCGGTCCTCGATGCCGACGAACGCGTCGCGGACATGCTCGGGCAATTTGCTCGCATCGACCGGGGCGGCGATCACCGCCCCGCGCCGCGCGATCGGCTTGCCCTCGGCCGAGAGGAGCGTGATCGACGGCGGCGCCGGCGGCTGGAGCGACTTGGACAGCGGCGCGGTCAGCGCGAGCCAGGCGACCGCGATGAAGAACAGGATCAGGAAGCCCGCGACGATCCAGCTCGCCCAGCGCAGCCAGTTCCGCTTCTTGACCACCACCGGCAAATTGGTGGTGTAGCCGCCCGCCGGCAGCGGCTCGGCATGGCCGGGCTGGATCGGCGGCGGGGGCGGCGGGGGCGGCGGGGGCGGCGGGGGCGGCGGTGCGGCCCGGCGCCAGCGTGCGCCCTGGTCCTCGGGTGCCGGCATGCCGCCCGAAAGCTCGAGCGGCGGCTCGGGTTTCTGCGGCGTCACGCGCTTGATCGCCTCGCCCAGCCCCGCGCCGATCCTGTCGATCGAAGGCGGCCGCCAGGTGCGCGGCTCGGGCTTCGGCACGGGCGCCGGGCCTGGCGACGGCTCGAACCCGTCGCCCGACCGGCGCAGCGGAAAGCGGACGTTCCTCGGATCGCTGCCGTCAGCCATCAATCTTCGATTCTGCCGCTCGCATGGCGCCCTTTTAACCCAGCATCTGTATTACTACAATAATACAGTTGATTACGGCACCGGCACAAAGGCAAGATGCTGATAATCATAGCTGAAGTCGGCCAGCGGCGAGAGCGCCTCCATGGTCACGCCGGTGACCTTGCCGTCCTTGACCCGGAAGCGGACGATCGCGTCCTCGCCGGCATCCTTGGCGAAGCGGGTGCGGAAAGTGTCGGGGCCCCAGGGTTCGAGCACGCTCTTGAACACCGGGGTCGGGGTGAAGTCGATCCACAGCTTGCCGCCCTTGGTCGTCACCACGACATCGCCGTACCAGGGATCGCGGTAGCGTCCGGCATAGCCCGCCAGCGGCAGTGAGGGGCCGCCGGCCGGCGCCTTGTCGACGCCGCCCTCGACGCTCGCCAGCGCCTCGTCCTGCGCCGCCTTCTGCCGGGTGCGGTAGCTCGCCACCCAGTCGAACGCCGGCGCGTCGATCAGCCGGTCGAGGATCGCGTTGCGGATCGCGGCCGAGACGCCTTCCTCGACATTGCTCAGCACCGACACGCCGATCCCGCGCGACGGCAGCAGCCCGGTATAGGTCACCTGGCCGGAGAGGCCGCCGCTGTGCTGGATCATCCGCATGCCGCGATAATCCTGGACGAACCAGCCCAGCGCATAGGCGGCGAGCACCGGCCGCGCCGGGTTCTCGGGCGTCGGGCCGTCGCTCGACGACGTGATCGTCTGCGGCTTCCACATCTCCTTGGCCTGGGCGGTCGACCAGAGCTGCTTGCCGTCGGGCAGCTTGCCCTGGGCCAGCTGCACCTGGATCCACTTGGCCATGTCGCTGATGCTCGCGTTGATGCCGCCGGCGGCGTCGACCATCTTGCCTTCGTCGGGCTGGATCACTTCCTGCTTGCCGATCCCGCGCACCGGCGGCCCCAGGCGGGCATGCCGCCCGGCGACGTTGTCGGTCTTCAGCGACATGCGCGATCCAACCGCGTCCACCATGCCGAGCGGCGCGAAGATTCGCGTCTCGACGAACCTGTCCCAGGGCGTGCCGCTGACCCGCTCGATCAGCAATCCGGCGACGATGTAGAGGATGTTGTCATAGTCATAGCCTGCCCGGAAGCCGCGCGCGGGCTTCAGATAGGGCAGCGCCTTGAGCGCATCGGCGGCGACGTGCAGGCCGGCAGGGAAGAACATCAGGTCGCCGGCGCCCAGGGGAAGTCCGGAACGGTGCACCAGCAGGTCGCGCACCGTCATCATCTGGGTGACGGCGGGATCGGACATGCGGAACTCGGGCAAATGCTTGATGACCGGGTCTTCCCAGCCGAGCTTGCCTTCATCGACGAGCAGCGCCAGCGCGGCGGCGGTGAACGCCTTGGAGTGCGAGGCGATGCCGAAGCGGGTATGCGCGTCCACCGGTGCGGGCTTGCCGAGCGTGCGGACGCCGTACCCCTTGGTGAAGGCGGGCAGGCCCGGCCGCACGATCGCCACCGCGACGCCCGGCGTCTCGAACGCGGTGAGGAAGGGCTGGACGATCGCATCGATCGCCGCTTCGTCCAGCGCCGCCGCGAAGGCGAGCCGCGGGAACGCCAGCGCGCTCGCGCCGCCCAGCGACAGGGCCAGCGCCGTGCGCCGGTCGATGGTGAAACCGCTCATGCCTATATCCCCCGGAACAGGTCGTTACCGGGCAATGCTAGCAGATCAGGCGAGCAGCTCCACATCCCAGTAGAGCCAGTCGCGCCAGGTATCGTGGAGGTAGTTGGGGGGATAGCGCCGGCCATGCTCCTGGAGCTGCCAGCTGGTCGGCCGTATCGGCTGGAGATAGAGGGGCATCGCGGCCTGTTGGGGAGTGCGCCCGCCCTTTTTCAGGTTGCAGGGCGCGCAGGCAGTGGCGACATTTTCCCAGGTGGTGCGCCCGCCCTGGGCGCGGGGAATGACATGGTCGAAGGTGAGGTCGCGGTGGCTGCCGCAATATTGGCAGGCGAACTTGTCGCGAAGGAAGAGATTGAAGCGAGTGAAGGCGGGAAACTGCGAAGGTCTGACATATTGTTTGAGCGCGATGACCGAAGGAAGCTTCAGCCTCGCGCTGGGACTTCGCACCTCGCGTTCGTAATAGGAGACGACGTCCACCCTATCGAGGAACAGCGCCTTGACCGCCGTCTGCCAGGGCCAGATGCTCAGCGGATAATAGCTCAGGGGCGTATAATCGGCATTGAGCACAAGGGCAGGGCAGCTGTCCGGATGGCGGATCAGATCGGGATGATACATGCGCTCCCTCGCCCAGTTCGTGGTGGCACGCATCTCGCCGAGAAGCGTGACGCGGTGATGACAGCATATGCCGCGACTCGCGGTCAAGGGCCGTTCTGATGGTTGTCCACACCAGATTCGCGCCGAGCCCCACCGGGCGGCTGCACCTCGGCCATGCCTGGTCGGTGATCCAGGCGCACGACTTCGCGCGGGCGGCCGGCGGGCAGTTCACCCTGCGCATCGAGGATATCGACGGCACCCGCTCGCGCCCCGAGCATGTCGAGGCGATCCTGCGCGATCTGGAGTGGCTCGGCCTCGCTTGGGACGGGGAAGTGACCTTCCAGTCCCGGCGCCTCGTTCTGTACGAGGATGCGCTCGACCGTCTCCGGGCCATGGGCCTGCTCTACCCCTGTTTCTGCACCCGCGCCGACATCGCCGCGAGCCTCACCGCCCCGCACGGCCCCGACGGCGCTTTGTATCCTGGCACCTGCCGCGCGCTGGCCGCGCCGGACCTGAGCAAGCCGCATTGCTGGCGGCTGGATATGGCGAAGGCCCTGAAAATCCTCCCCGAGCTTTGCTCGGGGAGGGGGACCATTCGCGCAGCGAATGGTGGAGGGGCCGCCGGCGAAGACGGCGGTGTGCCACCGCCGCCCCTCCACCACCGGCCTGCGGCCGGCGGTCCCCCTCCCCGAGACGAGCTCGGGGAGGATTTTCTGTACTGGCACGACGCCTTCGCCGGCCGCATCCTTGCCGACCCAGCCTCCGCCGGCGACGTCGTCCTTGCCCGCAAGGACGCCCCCGCCAGCTACCACCTCGCGGTCACGGTGGACGACGCCGCGCAGGGCATCACCCATGTCGTGCGCGGGGTGGACCTGTTCGCCGCCACCCATGTCCACCGCCTGCTCCAGGCTTTGCTCGCCCTGCCCACGCCCGAATATCGCCACCACCCCCTGCTCCTCGGCCCCGACGGTACCCGCCTCGCCAAGCGCCACGGCGCGCCCAGCCTCGAGGCGATGCGGCTCGCCGGGGAGGATGGCCGCGCGCTTGCCGAGCGATTGCGCGAAGGACAACTGCCAGTTGGCATCGCCGCGGCACAGGCGTAGGGTCGGTCCATGATCTTCCTGGCCTTCCTGCTGCTCGCGGCGATGTTCGCCACCCTGTTCATCCTCATCAAGGGGCTGGTGAACATGGCGCAGACGACCAGCCAGGACCTGGAGAACACCGGCGACGGCCCGAGCCCGCGCGCGCTCAAGTCGCAGAAGCTGATGCAGCAACGCATCCTGTTCCAGGCGATCGCGATCGGCGTGATCGCGCTGATCCTCATCATGATGTCGGCCAAGGGCTGACGCGCCGGGCCGCCCGGCCCCTCTTCAAGTTTCCAAGGTTGCCGCAATGACTCTCCAGACCTGGTGGCTGTTCGTCATGGCCGTGTTCCTGCTGTCGGGCACGCCGGGGCCGAACATGCTTCACATCCTCCAGCGCAGCGTCGATTTCGGCCTGCGCCGCACCGTCGCCGCGATGGCCGGCTGCCTGGCCGGGCTGGTGACGATCCTCGCCGCCTCCGCCGCGGGCCTGACCGCGCTGCTGCTCGCCATTCCCGGCGCGTTCGAAGTGCTGCGCTGGCTCGGCACCGCCTATCTGGTCTGGCTCGGCATCAAGGCGTGGCGCGCCGATCCGACGCCGCTCGATGTCGGCGACGATGCCGCGCTCGCCGATAAGCGCCTCACCGCCGCCCAGCTGTTCCGCGGCGGCTTCGCGATCAGCATCTCCAATCCCAAGGCGCTGCTGTTCGCCGCCGCCTTCTTCCCCCAGTTCGTCAGCGCCGCCGCGCCCAAGCCGCCGCAGTTCGCGATCCTGGTGCTCACCTTCGCGGTGGTCGAATGCTTCTGGTACCTGGTCTATGCGCTGGGCGGCCGCGGCCTTGCCCGCCATCTCGCACGGCCCGCGCTCAAGAAATGGTTCAACCGGATGACGGGGACGATCTTCATCGGTTTCGGGCTGTTGTTGCTCCGCTCGAAGCACGCCTGAGCGCCACGCGCTCTATAATTCAGGGGTAACCAGCAGGATGCCCCATGACCTTCGGAACCTTCATCGCGCCCGACGAGACGCTCGACGACGTGGCGGATCCCGCTGCGGCGCTCGGCATCCCGATGATCTCGGGCTACCAGACCAAGCGCCTGATGGACGAGTTCCGCGGGCAGAACCGCATCTTCGACCGCATCGCCGAACGGGTCTGCGCGCTCAGCCTTTCCTATGAGGATCAGTGCTCGCCGCAATATTATCACGACATCGTCCGCACCCTGCGCGACTATAACGGCCAGTTCGATCGCGTCGTCGAAGTCGGCGTCTTCATGGGCGGCGCCACTGCCTATCTCGGCGGCTGCATCGAGCCGTTCGATTTCGATCTCGACCTGGTGGACGTCTCCGCTGAATATCTGCGCTTCGCCTATGAGCGCACCCGCCGCACCTTCCCCGAGGCGGCCCGGCGCATGCGCATCTTCCATGGCGACGTGCCCAGCTATGTCCGCCACGTGATGCTCGAGGAGCGCGGCCGCCGCACCATCGTCCATCACGACGGCGACCATAATTTCACCCAGGTGGTGAAGGACCTCGCGGCGCTGTCCTTCGTGCGCGACGACCTGGTCGCGCTGATCGCGCAGGACACGCATCTGCGCGGCACGCCCGAGTTCATGAACT
>Ga0209257_1004062_pt1 | contig 11744 bp, 12 predicted proteins | sample AraplaCvi_mCL_r2_FD_184277 | JGI IMG/M metagenome (GOLD analysis project Ga0209257, IMG submission 184277) | Arabidopsis root microbial communities from North Carolina, USA - plate scrape MF_Cvi_mCL_r2 (SPAdes) (version 2) | ecosystem: Host-associated > Plants > Roots > Endosphere | place: USA...
CGGCGGGCAGCGGCGCCCAGTTCGATACGCTCGACTACAACCTGGTGACCAAGACGGGGAAGGGGATCCTCTCGAAGCTGCAGATCGCCGTCGACGACGGCGTCATCTCCAGCGGCTCCACTAAGCTTCAGCTCACCGCGCTGTCGAACATGAGCATCGAGTCCATGGCCGTGAGCACGGACCCGGACGGCTTCTCCCTGGAGCGCGGCACGATCTCGGGTCGGCTGGGCGAGGGCACTAATATCGTCCTGGCCGCGCACCAGGGGCGGGTGTCGTCCCTCTACCTGCTCGGTGCGGACGTCCTACTGGCCGGGGTCAGCCTGAGCGTCACCAAGGGCGATCCGAAACTGTCGGTCACGCGTGGGAAGTTCGCTGCAAAGCTCAAGAATGCCGACATCTGGTTGACCGAGATGTCGGAAGTGCGCCTGGACTACACGAACCTCGATTTCCTCATCGGCTGCGACGATGGCGCGCCGGCCGGCTGCGCGGGCGTCGAATGGACCGGCACGACCGTCAAGGTGAAGGGCAAGATCGGTGAGTTCGCCACGAACCTGAGCGGCGGCCAATTCCCCTTGTCGGACGCGGGGATGACCCAGATCAAGTCGGGCCGCATCCAGACCGGAGCGCTGACAATCGACTCCGAGAACGCCATTTCGCCGGTCGTCGGGCCCATCAAGGAGTTCGACATCGCGTTCGAAGGGCAGGATCTCCACATCGATGGCCAGACCAAAATCGGCGCCGCGCGGGTCGAGCTCTCCAGTCGCGACCTGGCCTTCATTCCCGGCGAGGTGCTGCCGACCGGCAACCTCGCGCTGAAGGGCGACGTCACCCGCTTCGAAGCCTCTTCCATCGGCCGGGTCACCACGATCGATGGCCAGATGAAGATGTCGATCCGGCGCAAGGCCAAGGAGACTCCCGAGGTCGTCGACGGCGAGGTCACGGCCAAGTCGCGCGTCCGCCTCGAGGGCAACAACTACGCCGACGGGACCCTGAAGGTGACGGACTTCCGCTACTACCAGGGCTTCGGCAGCGCGAAGGCGATGCTTACGATCGACAAGGCGCGCTACGACGTTACAACGCCGGGAAGCTCCAAGTCGGAAGACAACACGCTGGCTCGGGTCACCATCAACGTGCGGCCGGCCACCATTCCGGTCACCCTGGCCAAGGCGGTCGTGCTCGGGCCGTTCGAGGTGAAGGCCTCGCACCAGGCCTGGACCATCGATCCGGTGCTGAATGTGCCGTTCACCCTTTCGGCGGCGATCCCGCACCACGAGCTGGTCTATGCGCCCATCGAGGAGAAGCTCACAGGGCACACGCTTTGCGCGCCGAAGGTGCATCTGTCTGGCCAGACCTCGACCATCACGGGCAAGGTCGACGTCCGCGCGTCCAGTTCCTCCGGCAAGATCTCGGTCCACGACTTGGGTTCCGATGGGCCGGTGCAGGCCGACGTCGACGACAACGGATGCACCGAGGTCGCGGCCTTGATCTGCGGCGCCATCGGCGGACTGGGCGGCCCGCTGGGGTCGGTGGCCCTGGCGGCGATCTGCGGCATGAAGGTCGAGGACGCGGAGGCTGAGCTCGAAGGGAAGATCCGCACGCTCTCGACCGATGAGGTCAAGAAGTTCAAGTACGACTACAGCTGGTGAGCGTGGCGTTCGGCGTTCGCGCATGCAGTGGTCGATCCATTGCTCGCGCTGACCGTCGAGCTTCCGAGGGATGTGATTGTTGCACTTGGTGACCGCTCTGTGGATTGGCCAGCTGATCTGAGACGGCGGTGGACCTACGCGGCTGCCGCCGGCGCGCTCGGCACATTCGTGTGAGCGGCTGGCACGGTTCGCGCCAAACAGGCATCGCTTGTTGAAGCTCTGACCGGACAACGGCGGCGCCTTCGTTGGCGCCGCCGAACCGGTCGCAGAATTTGGAGTCAAAATCGGTCGAGGACGCGAACGGTGAGAGAACGTGCGCTGGAAGAGGGCTGAGTCGCAGAGTTTGGAGTCAGCGACATCTTTCCGGGTCGCCCTGGACTTTGCGCCTAAGGAATATTATCGGAAATATTGGATGGGCTAACTGGCCAGGCCGACGCCGCCGACAGGATTGGTCTCGAACCGCTCCCCGAAGCCCGCGATCAGCGGGCGCGCCTTCGAGATCGCCGCCTGCACCGCCGGGAGCTTCAGTGAGCCCTGGTGGCTGGCTTGGTTGTCCCAGACCTCCGTGATCCAGATGGCGTCGGCGTTGGTCGGATCGGTGGCCACCACATAGCTCAAGCAGCCCGGCATGGCGTCGGCGCCGGCCATCAGCAGTTGGATGAGCTCGTCGCGCTTGCCCGGCTGGGCCAGCATCTTACCGATCAGTCCGTACATCCTGGCTCCTTCAGCGTTTGCGGCCGATCCGACCGCCGCCAAGGCCGCTGCGCCTGCGATCACGGCCCGACGTTCAAACGGCATGCGGCAGCTCCAGCTCGCCCGTGGCGATCCTTTGCAGCGTCTCGACGAAGAACGCCGGTTCCAGCGCCTTCACGCGGTCCTCCAGGCTCTGCGGCGTGTCGCCGGCCATCACCGGCACGGCGCGGCGCGCCAGCTCCGGCCCGTGGTCATATTCCTCGTCCACGGCGTGGATCACGATGGCGCTCTCGGACAAGCCCGCCGACAGCACGGCGTGGTGCACGCGCGCGCCGTACATGCCTTCGCCGCCGAACTGCGGCAGTGGCCCCGGATGGATATTGAGGATCCGCCCGGCGTAGCGGCCGAGCGTCCGCGGCCCTAGGCGCCGCAGGTAGCCGGACATGACGATCAGCTCGACGCCATGCGCCGCCATCGCCTCAGCCAGCGCTGCATCGGCCGCTTGGGGATCGACGATCGTTGGGATCGCCAGCGTCGCCACACCGCGCGGTTCGGCCCAGGTGAAGGCCGGCGCCGTCTTCTTGTTGCTGACCAGCAGGCGCGGCTCGGCCGCGAGGGTTCCCGCCGCGATAGCCGTCACGATAGCCTCGGCGCTGGAGCCGTTTCCGGACGCCAGGAAACCAAGCTTAAGCGGCCGGGAAATCACGTGTTTTCGGCCCTGAGTTCATGTTGCAGCGTCAGCCCGTCGTACGCCGGTTCCACGCCCGCGGGAAGCTCGGCGCGGAGCTGCTGGAAGTCGAGGTCGATGTGCATGTTGGTGAGGATCGCCCGCCGAGGCTTCACCCGCGCGATCCATTGCAGGGCCAGGTCAAGGTGCGCGTGCGTGGGGTGCGGCCGGCGACGCAGGGCGTCGACGATCCAGACGTCCAGGTCGGCCAGCGCCTCGAACGCGGCGTCGTCCAGGCCGACGACATCGCTGGAATAGGCAACGCCGCCAAAGCGATAGCCGACAGACCTCACACCGCCATGGTCCTGGTCGAAGGTGGTCACCGGGATCGCGCCGGTCGGCCCGTCGACCTGCCAGGCGGCGCCATGGGTGGGGATCAGCTGGCGGTCGCAGATGGCGGGGTAGCCGCCCTCGCCCTCGAAGATGTAGCCGAAGCGCCGCATCATGGTGGCGTCGGTGGCCGCATCCATCCAGCACGGGATCCGCGCCTGCTGGCGCAGGTAGAAGGCGCGGACATCGTCCAAGCCATGCACCTGGTCCGCGTGGTCGTGGGTCAGCAACACCGCGTCGCAGCGCTTGACGCCGGCCCGGGCGGTCTGGATGCGCAGTTCCGGCGAGGCGTCCACCAGAACGGTCGTCTGTGGCCCCTCCCCCAGTCGCCGGACGAGCAGGGAACAGCGGGTGCGGAAGTTCTTCGGCTCCGCCGGATCGCAGACGCCCCACTCGCCGTCCGCCCGCGGCACGCCGCCGGAAGACCCGCAGCCCAGGACCGTGACCTCCAGGGTTCCGCTCATGGCCGGGGGATCCGCTCGAAGAGGTCGAAGAAGGCGTCCGTCGTCCGCGCCTCGGCCTCGTCCAGCGACCAGCCACGCACCTCGGCCAGCTTGGCCAGGACGTGTGGGATGTAGGCCGGCTCGTTGCGCCGGCCGCGGTGCGGCACGGGCGCCAGATAAGGACAGTCCGTCTCGACGATGATCCGGTCCGCCGGCATGTCGCGGATCACGGCCCGGACGTCCTCGGCGGCCTTGAACGTGGCGATGCCCGAGACCGAGAACCACGCCCCCAGCGCCGCGGCCCGCCGCGCCAGGTCCGGACCCGACGTGTAGCAGTGCATCAGCAGGCGGAACGGGCCGGCGGCGTATTCCTCCTCGAGGATGGCGGCCATCGTGTCGTCGGCTTCTCGCGTATGGACCACCAGCGGCAGGCCCGTTTCCCGCGCCGCGGCCGCGTGGGCGCGGAACACCTTCGCCTGGATGTCCCGCGGGCTGAGATCGTAGTGGAAGTCGAGGCCGCACTCGCCGATGCCGACCACGCGCGGGTCGTCCGCCGCCAGGTCGACGAGGATCGACGCCGACAGGTCGGGATTCTCCTTGGCCTCGTGCGGATGGGTGCCGACGGTGCACCAGATGTCGGGCTGGTCGGCCAGGGCGCGGACGGCAGGGAAGTTCGACACCCGGTCGGAGATGTTGAGCATCAGCTGCACGCCCGCGGCGCGGGCGCGGGCGATGACGGCGTCCCGGTCCTCGTCGAATTGGGGGGCGTGCAGGTTGACGTGGCTGTCGATCAGCATGGGCGGCTTCAGGCCTGGGCGGCCTGGCGGAGCTCCGTCAGCGCGGTGAACAGGGCGTCGGCGCGGTCGAGGTTCAGGGCCTCGACCTCGCGCGGCAGGCGCTGGAGCGTCTCCCACGCCTGCGCCCACCGATCAAGCCGCCCGAACCCCTGCTGGGCGCGGTCCGTGGAGAGCTTGTGCACCCGATCGGCCAGGCGGTCGAACAGCAGGGCGAACTGGGCCGGCCCTTCGCCGCCGCGGAACTTCTCGGCGATGGAAAGTGCGCGGGTCTCGTCGATCCGGGGCAGTTCCGCCAGCAGGTCGCGCGCGGCGTCGTCCATGGCGAGCGCGCCGCTGGCCGCCAGCAACAGGGCCTGGCCGGGAGCGCCGTCGGCCATGTGGGCCAGCCGGAGCGCCTCCTCCGGGTTCACGTCGGCGCGGGCGTTGAGGAAGGCGGTCGTGGCTTCGATACCCAGGGGCTGGAAGGCCAGGCGGCGGCACCGCGACCGGATGGTCGGCAGCAGCCGGCCGGGCGAATGCGAGACCATCAGCAGCACGCCGCGTGGCGGGGGTTCTTCCAGGGTCTTCAGGATGGCGTTGGCGGCGTTGACGTTCAGGTCGTCGGCCGCGTCGATGATCGCCACCCGGTGCGGTGCGCTGGCCGGCGATTTGGAGAAGAACTCGGCCAGCTTCCGCGCATCGTCGACGGGGATCACCTTCCGCGGCTTGCCGTCGGGCCCCTCCCGCTCCAGCACCATCAGGTCCGGATGGCTGCGCGCGGCGACCTGGCGGCTCACCGGATGCCCGGGGTCGGCGCCCAGCACGCCGCAGGCCGGATAGGCCGGCGCGCCCAGCAGGCGGCGCGCGGCGCGGTAGGCGAAGGTCGCCTTGCCCACGCCCTCGGGGCCGGTCAGCAACCACGCATGATGCAGGCGGCCTCGGGCGCGCGCGGCCTCGAAGGCCTCCTCCGCCACGTCCTGGCCCTGCAGTTCGTGGACGTCGCGCGGATGGGGGACCTCGAGTTCAGCCATGGTCCGCCAGCCTGCCCTCGATCGCGGCCCAGACGGCGGCCTCGACCGCGTCGATGGACGCGGTGGCGTCGATGACGGCGCAGCGGTCGGGCTCGGCCGAGGCGATGGCGCGGAAGCCCTCGCGCAGGCGCTCGTGGAAGGTCATACCCTTGGACTCGAACCGCATCTCGGCGCCGGCCCGCGCATGCGCCCGCTCCAGGCCCACCTCGGCCGGCAGGTCGAAGACCAGGGTCAGGTCGGGGCGGGTCGCCTCCAGGATGAAGGTCTCCAGCGCGGTGATGAAGCGCGGATCCACGCCGCCGGCGGCGCCTTGGTAGGCGCGCGTGGAGTCGGCGAAGCGGTCGCAAATCACCCAGGCCCCGCGCTCGAGCGAGGGCCGGATGACGCGCTCGATGTGGTCGCGGCGGGCGGCGTACATCAGCAGCGTCTCGGTCGTCGGGCTCCAGCGGTCGGCGTCCCCGCGCAGGACGATGTCGCGGATGCTCTCGGCGCCCGGCGAGCCGCCGGGTTCACGGGTGGTCACGACCTCGCGGCCACGGCCCTTCAGCCGCGCGGCGAGGCGCTGGACCTGGGTGGATTTCCCGGCGCCCTCGCCGCCCTCGAACGTGATGAACCGACCGCGTGTCACACGGGCCAAATTGGCGCGTTCGGAGCCTTTGTCTAGCGCCGCTAGAAGCTGCGCACGACCCGAGCCTCGGCGAACCCGATCTCGGCGACCCGGTCGCGCAGGGCGTAGGCCGCCGCCTCGTCGGCGGGCGCCGGCATGACCACCCGATAGAGGGTCAGACCGTCGCGTTGCAGCGGCTCGATCGACGCCGCGCCGGCCGAGGAGAGCTGGGCGACGGCGCGCTGGGCGTTGGCCTGGCTGGAGAAGGCGCCTGCCTGGATGCGGAGCCCCGCGCCCAGCGTCGCAGTCGGCGCGCTCGCCACCACGCCCTGCCCGGCGATCGGAGCGCTGGAGATCGCTGATCCGGTGATCGGCGGCAGCGACGAGACGCTGACATCCGCGGCCGGCGGCGCCGGCGTCGCGGCCGCGATCTCGCGCGGCGCGGCGGATCCGGAGGCCATCGTCATCACCTCGTCCGAGGAGGAGCCCGCAGAGGCCGCTGCCAGCGGCGCGAGGGCGGCCGGCATCCGGGTCGGCAGCGGCTTGGCCTGGGCGTAGCGGAGGCCGTCGCCCGGGCCCAGCAGCGGCGCGGGGCCGAGATAGCGGACGCGGACGTTGGCGAGGCCCGCGCGGTCGTAGCCCAGCTGGCGCGCCGCCTCGCGGGAGAGGTCTATGATGCGGTTGTCGACGAACGGGCCGCGGTCGTTCACGCGGACGACCAGCTTCCTGCCGTTGTCGAGGTTGGTGACCTCGACCATCGACGGGAGCGGTAGCGTCGTGTGGGCCGCGGAGACGGTGTTCATGTCGAAGGTCTCACCGTTGGCGGTGGCCTTCATGTGGAACTGGTCGCCGTACCAGGAGGCGACGCCGCGTGCGTCGTAGTTCGGCTGCTCACGGGGCACGTACCAGACGCCGCCGACCTGATAGGGCTTGCCGACCTTGTATTCGCCCTGGCCCACCGGCGGGGCATTACCCAGGCCGTCGGCGCGGCTGGGATAGCGCGGCGTGACGCAGGCGGTCAGCGACGCCCCCGCCATCAGGACGAGCGCAACCCGGGCGCCCCGCACGAAGTTCGTGGAATTCGTCATATCCGCCTCCGACTCACCCGGAATCCTCGGGCCGGAAGCTTGCGACAGGGTTAACCGGAGATTGCCGAAACGCCCCTTGCAGGGGTTGTGGGTCCGATCCGGCGCCGCGCCGAGTGAAATATCCGCGGACAGGGTGGGATTCGAACCCACGGTAGGCTCTCACCTACGGCGGTTTTCAAGACCGCTGCCTTAAACCACTCGGCCACCTGTCCGGGGGCCGGCTTCTAGCAGGCGATGGCCGCCGGCTCCACTGGCTCGATCGGTCAGCTCGCCATCTCGACCTTGGACGACAGGCGCGGCCGCACATAGGCGTGGCGGGTGAAGCGGATGGTCTCGGGCATGAACAGCTTGAAGGTCGGCTCGTAGTCGTAAATCACGTCGGTGACGATCGCGCTCTCGTTGGCGGCAAGGTAGCCCGACGGGACGCTCGGCGCGGCGGCGTCCTTGAAGTCCTTGCTCGACGACCAGTCCTTGGCGACCGCGCCGCTGCTGCTGGCGCTCATGCTGGAAATGCGCTGCTGGAGGCGCACGTTCGGAAGCGGGTGCATCATCGACACGCTGGCGGAGAGGATGTCGTTGAGCTCGGCCGTGCTGACCGTGCGGCTGCGCGCCGTGATGTCGGCCATGGTCGAAGCGATGTGCGCCACATTGCGCTGCGCGACATAGGCCTGCAGCGCCTCGGCCGCGCCGATGTGGAGCAGGAAGAGGAACGGAAGGACGAGGGCGAACTCGACCGCCGAAGCGCCCGATTGGTTCGCCGCCAGGCGGCGCATGAAGCTGGTCATTGGAACGGCTCGTTTTTGAAGGCGGCGCGGGAGGCGATGGTCACCTCCATCGGTCCGTCGCGGTTGTAGGCCGTGGCCACGAAAGGGGTCATCAAAGGCCATTTGTAGTCGGCCTTGACGATGATGATGTCGTTCGCGCCGCCCTTGTCGAACTGCCCGGCGGGCGCGGCGGCCGCGGCGGCGCCGGCGCTGGAGAACGCCGAGTACCTCTGGACGCTGACCGTGAGCCGATCGCGGCAGGCGCTCACGGCGCCGCCCATCCGCTCGCAGATCTGGTCCTCCAGGCTGGACGCCGAACTGGCCGCGTCGTCGCTGCCCGTACGGATACGCCGCGAGACTTCGACGACGGCGTTGTCCAGGCCGCTGGTAATCATGCCCAGCACGCCGAGCTCGACCAACGAAAGGAGGGAGAAGAACAGGACGGGGGCGATGATCGCGAACTCGATCGCCGCTGCCCCGCTCTCATCCCGGCGGAAGGCCCTGGTGCGGGCGGTGTGCGCCTCGATCTTGAACATGCCCCCAGGATGACGAGGTTGCACCAACATCCCGTTGCGAAGGAAGGTGAAGAGAACTTAACGGTCCTGGATAAGGGGGGATTAGCCGTCCTGCGATATTCACCAATACCAATAACAATTGATCGCAGGATAGATCATGCGCAGGTCAAGCTTTGCCCGGATCGGACGACTGATCCCTCGTCTCGACGAGCGCGGGAACGTCGCGATCGTGGTGGCCCTGTCCATGGCGCCGCTCTGCGTCGCAGGCCTGGGCGCCGTCGATCTCGCACGCGCCACGAATGCAAAGTCGCAGCTGCAGGACGCGCTGGACGCGGCCACGCTGAGCGCGGCGCGCTCCACGGCGCAGACCGACGGCGAGCTGAAGACGGCGGGCGACCGGGTGCTCAACCAGAACCTGGCGCTGGGCGACGACTTCGATCTCGTCTCGTCGACGTACCACGCCACGACGGACGGCAAGGTCATCGCGACGGCCCGGCTGAACGTCCGGCCCTTCATCGCGGGCATTCTGAGTGACGGCGTGATGCCGATCGACGCCACGACCGAGGTCGTACGCGCCAGCGTCAAGGTCGAGATCGCCCTGGTGCTCGACACCACAGGATCGATGACCGAAGGCACCAAGCTTGCCGACATGAAGAAGGCGGCGAAGGACTTCGTCACCAAGATGGAGGACGCCGCCAAGAAGAGCGTCGAGCCGAATACGGTCAGGATCTCGTTGGTGCCGTTCTCCAACACCGTTCGCGTGGACGAGACCGCCTACCGCAACGCGACCTGGATCGATCAGAGCGGCACGTCGCCGGTCAACGACGAGATCTTCACGACCGCGACGGGCGTGCAGCACGCCAATCGTTTCACGCTGTTCTCGAACCTGGGCGCGACCTGGCGCGGCTGCGTCGAGATGCGCAAGGCGCCGTACGACGTGCAGGACACCGCGCCGGCGGTGGGCACGCCGGCCACCCTCTACACCCCCTTCTTCGCGGTGGACGAACCCGACAGCAAGACGTCCGGCTACGCCAGCGACTACCAGAACGACTACGTCGCCGACGGCACCAACAGCAGCAACTGGCGCGTCCGGCAGGGCATGATCACCAAGTACGGCGGCTCGAAGAAGGCGTCGCTCACCACCAGCTTCGGGCCCAACCGCGGGTGCGGCGTGTCGAAGATGCGGCGGCTGACGACGGACTTCCAGGCCCTGCGCACCGACATCGACGCCCTGAACGCTGACGGCAACACCAACATCCCGATGGGCATGTCCTGGGGCTGGAACACGCTGTCCCCCCTGGGTCCGTTCGCCGACGGCGTGGCCTATGGCACGCCCAAGTACAAGAAGATCATCGTGCTGATGACCGACGGCGAGAACACCATCTCGCAGCGCGACACCCCGAACGACGGCACCTATGCCGGCACGGGCTACATCTGGCAGGGCCGGGTCATCAAGTCGAACGGCCAGCCGCTTACCCAAGGGGCTTCGGACGACACGAGGACCGCCGCGCTGGACTACCGCCTCGGCCTGCTGTGCTCGAACATGAAGGCCAAGGACATCGAGATCTACACGATCCGGGTCGTGGACGGTTCGAGCACGCTGCTTGAAAACTGCGCCAGCGACCGGGACCACTACTACAACGTGACCGACTCGACGACTCTGACGACGGTGTTCCAGAACATCGCCGGCCAGATCGCGGCGCTGCGCCTGTCGAAGTAATCGAGTTTGGTGGAGAGCATCGGCCGGCGGGCGTTCGCGCCCGTCGGCCGAGGTGCGCCTCAAGAGGGGCGACAGCGACGGCGCTTGGGTGAAGGCCTGCGGCTGGTGTATGCGCCCGCCATGACTTCCGACGAGATCCTGGTGGATGCGCGGGGACACCGCTGTCCGGTGCCGACCCTGCGGCTGCGGCGCGCGCTGGAAACCGCGCCGGCGGGGATCCGTGTACGCCTGTTGGCGGACGATCCCCTCGCCCGCATCGACGTGCCCCACTTCGCCGCCCAGGCCGGCGCGCAGGTGCTGGAGCAGACCGACCTGGACGGCGCCCTGAGCTTCTTGGTCGCGAAGGTCTAGCCGACCAAGCCGCCCAGCTCCGACGCCAGCGGCACGCGCCGCCGATGCAGCGCCAGCTCGACCTCGGTCGCCAGGGCGCCCCCGAAGAACACCGCGTTCACGTTCCAGGACAGCCAGATCAGGAAGATCACCACGGTGGCCACCGAGCCGTAGGTGACGCCCAGCTCGGCGATGTCCTCGACGTAGAAGCCCAGGGCCCACGACGCGAAGATGCAGAGCGCCGCGGCGGCGGCCCCACCCAACAGCGACGCCCGCCATTCCACCGGCTCACGCGACATCGCCCAGCGGTAGATCAGCGCCATGCCCAGGGTCATGCCGACGCTGGCCCAGGTCCACTCGCTGTAAAGCCAGAGCGCGCCGCGCAGCGGACGCAGGCCGAACGTCTCGCCGAGGATACGGAAGCCGAAGAACACGGTGGACAACACGCCCAGCGCGCCCAGGGCGGCGATCAGCACCGCCAGGGCCAGGAGGTTGAAGCCCACGAAGCCGCGGGGCTTGTCCTCGTCATGGATGAACGACAGCCCGGCCAGCAACGCCTTGAAGCCCCGATGCGAGGCATAGCCGCCGACCACCAGGGCGACGCCGCTCTGCACCGACACCGTCTCGGTCGGGGCGCGGGACAGCCGGACGAGCTCGCCCTGGAAGATCAGCCGCGCGGCGTCGGGCATCACGCGGGACAGCGCCTCGCCCTGGGCCGCCACCTGGCTCGGGTCGGACAGCAGGCTGTAGAGGCCCATGACGATCGCCAGGGCCGGGAAGATCGCCAGCATGATGAAGAAGGAGACGCCGCCGTTGTAGAGCATCACGTCGCGGCCCCAGAGCCGCGTCAGCGCCTTGCCCACGACGGTGAGGCCGAGCCGCAGCGTGTGGACGGGATCGAAGTCCCGCTCGCGGAAACGGCGGATCAGCTCGGGGACGTTCATGCGCGCGGAGGTAGGGCTCGACTCAAGGTCCGGTAAGCCTTGGCCCAAATGATAACGGCGCGCCACCCGGGTTAGTAGGTGGCGCGCCGCCGATGGGCGTGTCTTTCCATCCGGGCCGGCCGCCGCTTTC
>Ga0209257_1004067_pt1 | contig 11742 bp, 13 predicted proteins | sample AraplaCvi_mCL_r2_FD_184277 | JGI IMG/M metagenome (GOLD analysis project Ga0209257, IMG submission 184277) | Arabidopsis root microbial communities from North Carolina, USA - plate scrape MF_Cvi_mCL_r2 (SPAdes) (version 2) | ecosystem: Host-associated > Plants > Roots > Endosphere | place: USA...
GCGACAACCTGATGGACGCGGCCTACGAGGATCAGGTCTACGTCGATGACCGCACCATCGACAGCCACATCAAGCGCATGCGGAAGAAGTTCCGCGAGGTGGATCCTGAGTTCGACGCGATCGAAACGCTCTATGGCGTCGGTTACCGATACCGGGAGTCCTAAGCCGGCGGCGACGGGCGAAGCGGTCGCGGCGGCAGGCGGGCTGAGGGTTCGCCGCGGACGATTCCGCGGCCTGCCGGGCTCGCGCCTCGGGCGGCTGATCCTGGCGCTGAACCTGCTGGGCCTCGCGATCCTCGTCGTCGGGTCCCTTGTGCTGAACGAGCTGCGCCAGGGCCTGGTGAACGCGCGGATCGACAGCCTGTCGACCCAGGGCGAGCTGATCGCCAGCATCCTGAATCAGGCCGCCACTGTGGGCGAGCCTGAGCCGGCCATGGACGCGGCCCTGGCCACCGAGCTGCTGCAGACCCTGTCCAACCCCAAGGCCCAGCGGGCGCGGCTGTTCGACAGCCATGGCCGGCTGGTGGCTGACAGCGACTGGATGGCCGATGCGGTGGAGCGGCGCGAACTGCCGCCCGCCCGGGGCCGCGACGACGAGGACGGCGGCTTCGAGCTGATGCCGCATGCCGCCCGGCCCACCAGCCGCCAGGTGGAGGCCACCCTGGCGCGCGAGGTGGGCGTGGCGCTGCAGGGCCGCCGCTGGGCCGGCATGCGCCGCAGCGACACGGGCCAGCGGGTGGTTTCGGTCTCGATCCCCATCCAGCACGTCCGCGCGGTGCTGGGCGTCGTGACCCTGGAGGCCAGCGACGTCGACCAGATCATCGCCGACGAGCGCCGCGCCTTGATCCCCTTCATCCTGATCGCCATCTCGGTGACGGTGGCCTCGTCCCTGCTGCTGAACAGCCTGGTGGCCCAGCCGGTGCTGCGGATGGCGCGCGCCGCGGACCGGGTGCGCCAGGCCCGGGCCCGGGCGATCTCGCTGCCGGACTTGGCCAGGCGCGACGACGAGGTGGGCGACCTGACGCGCAGCCTCGAGGCCATGACCCACTCGCTGTCCGAACGGATGGACGCCATCGAGAGCTTCGCCGCCGACGTGGCGCACGAGATCCGCAACCCGCTGACGTCCCTGCGCTCGGCGGTGGAGACCCTGGACCTGGTCAGCGACCCGGCGGCGCGCGAGCGGCTGCTGAACGTGCTCAAGAACGACGTCCAGCGCCTGGACCGCCTGGTCACCGACATCTCGAACGCCTCGCGGCTGGACGCCGAGCTCTCCCGCGACCAGCCCCGGCTCGTCGACCTCGGCCGGCTGATCGCCGATATCGTGGCGCTCTACCAGGCGACCGCGAAACCGGGGGACGTGCAGGTGCGCTTTACGCCGCACCAGGGGATGGAGGCGATCAAGGTGCTGGGCCGCGAAGGCCCGCTGGGCCAGATCGTGCGCAACCTGATCGACAACGCCCGTTCGTTCAGCCCGCCGGGGGGCGAGGTCCAGGTGGGCCTGGTGCGGGTGAAGGGCGAGGCGATCGTCACAGTCTCGGACAGCGGCCCGGGCATCCCGCCGGAGAACCTCGAGACGGTGTTCGAGCGCTTCTACACCTCGCGGCCGAAGGGCGCCGCGTTCGGCGGCAATTCCGGCCTCGGCCTCTCCATCGCCCGCCAGATCGCCGCGGCCCACGGCGGCGCCCTGCGCGCCGCGAACCGCACCGGCGCTGAGGGCAGGGTGCTGGGCGCCATGTTCACCCTGACGCTGCCGGAATCGGGGTCTTGATCCGCCACGCGGGGCTGATCGCGCGCCGCGTGAGGGGCCTGTGGCGCGGCGTCCTGATCGAGGGTCCGTCCGGGGCCGGCAAGAGCGACCTGGCGCTGCGCGCGCTCGACCAGGGTTTCCGCCTGGTCGCGGACGACCGCGTGCTGGTCTGGGCCTCGGAAGGGCGTCTCTACGGCCGGGCGCCCGATACCCTGCGCGGGCTGATTGAGGTGCGGGGCGTCGACGTGATCGCGGTCGAGCCGCTTCCCCTGTGCGAAATCGGCCTCCTGGCGCGCCTGGGGACGCCGGAACGCATACCCGACGCTGCAACCGAGGCGATCCTTGGTGTGGAGATTCCACGCCTGGAGGTAGAGCCGTTCGAAAGCTCCGCCCCTGCGAAACTAAGCCGCGCGATGGAGACCTTTGACGCGGCGCACAAGAGGCGTATCTAGCTCGGCTCGCGCCTCTCCTCGGGCGTCGTCACGGGTGGGGATACCCTTGGATTGTCGGGCATGATCGGCCTCGTGATCGTCACTCACGGCCGTCTCGCGCAAGAGTTCGTCTATGCGATGGAGCACGTCGTCGGCCCGCAAGCGGCCGTCGAGGCCATCTGCATCGGTCCCGAGGACGACATGGAGCGCCGCCGCCAGGACATCCTGGCCGCCTGCGGGCGCGTCGAAACCGGCGCGGGCGTCATCCTGCTCACCGACATGTTCGGCGGCACGCCCTCCAACCTCGCCATTTCGGTGATGGAGCAGACCAAGGCCGAGGTCATCGCCGGCCTCAACCTCCCCATGCTGATCAAGCTCGCCAGCCTCCGTAGCCGAGTGAGCCTCGAAGATGCTGTTGCCGCGGCGCAGGAAGCCGGGCGAAAGTACATCTCCGTGGCGTCCTATGTGCTGGCCGGAGAGAAGTGAGCTGAGCGAAGCCAACCGAACGGTCGAGATCGTCAACAAGCGGGGGCTGCACGCCCGCGCCTCGGCGAAATTCGTAAAGCTGGCCGCGACGTTCGAAGCCGAGGTCAAGGTCTCCAAGGACGGCCAGACCGTCGACGCCCGCTCGATCATGGGCCTGATGATGCTGGCCGCCTCCCCGGGCTGCTCCATCGACATCGAAGCCGAGGGCGACGAGGCCGAGGAAGCCGTCCACGCCCTGGCGGAGCTGGTGGCGGCGCGCTTCGAGGAAGAAGAGTAGGGGCGAGCCTAACCCAGTTCCTCCCCGGAGGGGGAGCAACTTGGCCGCATCCTAGGTCTTCAGCCGCCAGCCGGTGCGGAAGATCACCGTCACCGCGGCCAGGCACACGGCCAGGAAGCCCAGGGTCGCGGCGAGGCTGACGCCGACGCCCACGTCCGAGACGCCGTAGAAGCTCCAGCGGAAGCCGCTGACCAGGTAGACCACCGGGTTGAAGAGGGCGATCGTCTTCCAGGCGCCCGGCAGCATGTCGATGGAATAGAAGCTGCCCCCCAGGAAGGTCAGGGGGGTGATCACCAGGGTCGGGATGATCGACAGCTTCTCCCAGCCGTCGGCCCAGATGCCGGTCAGGAAGCCGAACAGGCTGAAGGTCACCGAGGTCAGCACCAGGAAGGCGAGCATCACCAGCGGGTGGTTGATCTCGTAGGGCACGAACACCCGCGCCGTGGCCAGGATCACCAGCCCCAGCACCACCGACTTCGAGGCCGCCGCGCCCACATAGCCCAGCACCACCTCGGCGGCGGAGACGGGCGCGGACAGCACCTCGTAGATGGTCCCGGCGAACTTCGGCATGTAGATGCCGAACGAGCCGTTGGAGATGCTCTCGGTCAGGATCGACAGCATCAACAGGCCCGGCACGATGAAGGCGCCGTAGCTGACCCCGTCGATGGACGGCATCCGGCTGCCGATCGCGGCCCCGAAGACGATGAAGTAGAGCGAGGTGGTGATCACCGGGGCGGCCACGCTCTGGACGATGGTCCGGACCCAGCGGTGCATCTCGAACAGATAGATGGCGCGGACGGCGTGCGGGTTCATGCGCGGCTCCTCACCAGGCTGACGAAGATGTCCTCCAGCGAGCTTTCCTGGGTGCGGAGGTCCTTGAAGTCGATGCCGCGCTCGGTGAGCCGCTTCATCAGGTCGGCGATGCCGGTGCTCTCGGCCTGGGCGTCGAACGAATAGACCAGGTCCGCGCCCTCGGCGGCCAGCTCCAGCTGGTAGTCGTCGAGGCCCGGCGGGACGGCCGCCAGCGGCTCCTGCAGGTGCAGGGTGAGCTGCTTCTTGCCCAGCTTGCGCATGAGCACCTTCTTGTCCTCCACCAGGATCAGTTCGCCGCGGGAGATCACGCCGATCCGGTCGGCCATCTCCTCGGCTTCCTCGATGTAGTGGGTGGTCAGGATGATGGTGACGCCCTGCTCGCGCAGGCCGCGGACCATCTCCCACATGTCGCGCCGCAGCTCGACGTCGACGCCGGCAGTGGGCTCGTCCAGGAATAGGATCGTCGGCTCGTGGCTCAGGGCCTTGGCGATCATCACGCGGCGCTTCATGCCGCCCGAGAGCGCCATGATCTTCTCGTTCCGCTTGTCCCAGAGGCTGAGGTCCTTCAGCACCTTCTCCAGGTGGGCGTCGTTCGGCGGCTTGCCGAACAGGCCGCGGCTGAACTTCACCGTGTCCCAGACCTTCTCGAAGGCGTCGGTGGAGATCTCCTGCGGGACCAGGCCGATCTTGGTGCGCGCGGCGCGGAAGTCCTTCTGGATGTCGTGGCCGTCGGCCGTGACCTTGCCGCCGGTCATCCGGACCAGGCCGCAGACGATGCCGATCAGGGTGGTCTTGCCGGCGCCGTTCGGGCCCAGCAGGGCGAAGATCTCGCCCTTGCGGATCTCGAGGTCGACGCCCTTCAGGGCCTGGAAGCCGCCGGCATAGGTCTTCGCCAGGCCCTGGATGGAAATGATCGGCTGCACGCGCTCTCCTCGAAGCCTCCCAGATAGGGTCCTGAGGACGGCGCAGCTAGGCCTATCCCGACAACACCGGTCTAGCGGCTTCCCGCGCCGAAAGCTGTCAGCAGCCTATCGGCCCAGGCGACGTCGGATGTGCGCGGCGCGGCCAGAACCGGCAGGCCGTGGGCGTGTTCGGCGACGCTCGCCACCGTGGCGGCGAAATCCGGCGCGTCCGGGTCGGCGGCCTCGGAGACAGCCAGCGCCGTGACCGGCAGGCCCTGCGCACGGAGCACCTCCAGCGCCGTCAGGGTGTGGCTGATCGCGCCCAGGTACGATCCGCCCACGAGGACGGCGGGCAGGCCCAGCGCCCGCATCAGGTCCAGCCCCGTGGCGCCGTCCGCCATCGGCGACATCAGCCCGCCGACACCCTCGACCAGGCGGAGGTCGGCGGGCGAGGCGGCGAGCCAGGTGCGGGCCGCCTCGACGATGGGACCGAGGGGCAGGGCCCGGGCTTCGAGCTTTGCGGCCATGGGCGGGGCGAGCGGCGCGGCGAAGCGCCAGGGCGAGATGGCGGCCAGCGCCTCGGGGGAGAGCGGCCGGCCCAGCGCGGCCAGCAGCCGGCCGGGATCGCTGTCCGTCCAGTCCGCCGCGTCGAAGCCGCTGACCACGGGCTTGAAGGCGTCCACGGCCAGGTCGCGCGCCCGGGCGGCGCGGATCAGGGCGCAGGCCACATGGGTCTTGCCCACATCGGTGTGGGCGCCGGCGATGAAGAGGGCCGTCAACGGGCCAGCCAGGGGCGGACGGCGGCCGCCAGCGTGTCGACCTGCTCGGGCGTGTGCGCGGCGCTGAAGGCGATCCGCAGCCGCGCTGTGCCCGCCGGCACCGTGGGCGGGCGGATGGCCACGGCCAGCAGGCCCTGCGTCTCCAGATCGGCGGCGGCGGCCAGGGCGGTGTCGGCCGCGCCCAGCACGATCGGCACGATGGCGCTCTCAGCCTCCGGCAAATTCAGCGCGGCGGTGAAGCGGCGGGCGTGCGCCAGGGGCCGGGCCACGCGGTCGGGCTCGGCGGCGATGACGTCCAGGGCGGCCAGGGCGGCGGCCGCGTTCGCGGGCGGCAGGCCGGTGGTGTAGACGACGGTTCGCGTGCGGGTCTTGATCAGGTCGATCACCGGGCGGGCCGCACAGACATAGGCGCCGTAGCCGCCCAGGGCCTTCGAGAACGTGCCCATGGCCAGGTCCACGTGGGCGCCGGGGAATATCCGCGCCGCGCCGGCGCCGCCGCCCACGACCCCCAGGCCGTGGGCGTCGTCCACCAGCAGCCAGGCGCCGTGCGCGCGGCAGGCGTCCGAGATCCGGTCCAGCGGGGCCAGGTCGCCGTCCATGGAGAAGACGCCGTCCGTGGCCACCAGCGTCCGCCCCGACGCCGTCCGCAGGCGCGCCAGCTTCTCGGCCAGATCGTCCACGTCGTTGTGGCGGAAGGCGTGGGTGGCGGCGCCCGAGAGCTTCGCCCCGGCCCAGATGCAGGCGTGCGCCAGCTCGTCGGCCAGGAGCAGATCGCCCGGCCCGACGAAGGTCGGGATGATCCCGGCGTTGGCGAGGTAGCCGGACCCGAAGACGCAGGCCGCCTCGGCGCCCTTCAGCGCGGCCAGGCGCGCCTCCAGCGTCTGGAACAGCGGGGTGTCGCCGGTGATCAGCCGCGAGGCGCCCGAGCCGGCCCCGTAGGTCTCCACCGCGGCCATGGCGGCGGCCTTCACCGCCGGATGGTGCGAGAGGCCCAGGTAGTCGTTGCACGAGAAGGAAACCAGCCGGCGGCCGTTCCGCTCCACGAACACCCCGTCCATGCGGTGGGTCGGCTTCAGGGTCCGCAGCAGGCTCTGCGCCGCGAGCGCATCGAGCTTGGCTTCGGCATATCGCGTCAGGGTGTCCACGGCCGGGGTCTATGCCCCAGCCGGGCCGGGGCGGCTAGGCGCCCCTAAGGGAGTCTCGATAGGAAGCGCCATGACCGCTCCCCCTGCCTGGTTCACCGCCGGCGCGCCGCACGTCTGGCGGCCGTACTGCCAGATGAAGACCGCCCCGCCGCCGCTTCCCGTCGCTCGGACCGAGGGGTCGCGCCTGATCCTGGAGGACGGCCGCGAGCTGGTGGACGGCATCTCGTCGTGGTGGACCGCCTGTCACGGCTACAACCACCCGCACATCCGCGAGGCGGTGCGCGCCCAGCTCGACCGGGCGCCGCACGTCATGTTCGGCGGCCTGGCGCACGAGCCGGCCTACCGGCTGGCGACGCGGCTGGCGGGCCTGCTGCCGGGGTCGCTGGACCACGTCTTCTTCGCCGAGTCCGGGTCGGTCTCGGTGGAGATCGCCATGAAGATGGCGCTGCAGTACTGGATCAACCGCGGCGTCGCGGGGCGCACCCGGTTCCTGTCCTTCCTGGGCGGCTATCACGGCGACACCCTGGCCACGATGACCATCTGCGACCCCGAGGAGGGGATGCACAGCCTGTTCGCCGGCGTGCTGCCCGCCCAGATCGTGGTCCCGCTGCCGGTGGACGACGCCTCGGAGGCGGCGCTGGACACGCTGCTGGCGGCCCAAGGCGGAGAGATCGCCGCCATGCTGGTGGAGCCCAGGGTGCAGGGCGCGGGCGGCATGCTGTTCCACGACGACGAGGTGCTGCGGCGCCTGCGCCGACTGGCCGACGCCCACGACGTGCTGCTGGTCTTCGACGAGATCTTCGTGGGCTTCGGGCGCACCGGCGACCTGTTCGTCTGCGAGGGCGCGGGCGTGGTCCCCGACATCGTCACCCTGTCCAAGGCGCTGACCGGCGGGACCCTGCCGCTGTCGGCGGCGGTGGCGACGGCCCGCGTGTTCGAGGCCTTCTGGTCGGACGATCCGGGCGCGGCCCTGATGCACGGCCCCACCTACATGGCCAACCCGCTGGCCTGCGCCGCCGCCAACGCCTCGCTGGACCTGTTCGAGGCCGGCGGCTGGCGCGGCGACGTGCGCCGCATCGCCGCCGCGCTGGCGGACGGGCTCGCGCCCTGCCGCGCTGCGCCCGGCGTGGTCGACGTCCGTGTGCTGGGGGCCATCGGCGTGGTCGAGTTCGATCGCGCCGTCGAGGCGGGCGGCCTCTGCCGCCGGTTCGCCGAAGCCGGCGCCTGGATCCGGCCGATGGGGAAGGTGGTCTATCTCACCCCGCCCTATGTCACGACGGACGCCGAGCTGGACCTGCTGACGGCGGCCGTGCGCACCGGGATCGGCGGTTAGGCTTCGACCCGCGCCGAGCCCATCGGGCGCATCTTCAGGTCGGCCAGCAGGGCGTCGTCGTTGTCGCGGCCGGGGTTGTTGGTGGTCAGCAGGCGGGCGCCGACGAAGATCGAGTTGGCGCCCGCCAGGAAGCAGAGCGACTGCAGCTCCTTCGACATGTGCTCGCGCCCGGCGGCGATGCGGACCATCGACTTCGGGCAGACCAGCCGGGCCACCGCGATCATGCGGACGAACTCCAGCGGCTCGACGGGTGTGGAACCCCCCAGCGGAGTGCCAGGAATCGGCATCAGGTCGTTGATCGGCAGGCTCTCGGGGTGCGCCGGCAGGGTCGCGAGCTGGTGCAGCAGGCCCGCGCGGTCGCGGCGCGTCTCGCCCATGCCGACGATGCCGCCGCAGCAGGTGTTCATCCCGGCGTCGCGCACCGCGGCCAGGGTGTCGAGGCGGTCCTGGTAGGTCCGGGTGGTGACGACCTTGTCGTAGTAGTCCGGGCCGGTGTCGAGGTTGTGGTTGTAGTAGTCGAGGCCGGCGTCTTTCAGCGCCTTCGCCTGGTCAGGCGTCAGCATGCCCAGGGTGGCGCAGGTCTCCAACCCCAGGGCCTTCACGCTCGAGATCATGGCGGCGACCTTGGGCAGGTCGCGGTCCTTCACGTCGCGCCAGGCCGCGCCCATGCAGAAGCGCTGCGCTCCGCCGGCCTTGGCGTCCTTGGCCGCCGCGATCACGGCGTCGGCCTCCATCAGCTTCGAGGCGGTGGTGGCGGTCTTGAAGTGCTGCGACTGGCTGCAGTAGCCGCAGTTCTCCGGGCAGCCGCCGGTCTTCACCGACAGCAGCTGGCTGAGCTGCAGCTCGGTCGGATCGAACCAGCGCCGGTGGACCTCGGCGGCCCGGAACACCAGCTCGGTGAACGGCAGCTCGAACAACGCCTCCACCTCGTCCAGCGTCCAGTCATGGCGCGGCTGGGCGGGATCGGTCAGGCGGCCCGTGGGGCTGATGGGGGCGTTCATGGCGTTACCTCGGGGAAGGATGCGTCCCGATAGACCGGTCACGCTGCGGCGGGCAACGCCGGCCGCATAAAGATTTCTTTATATGAATGTTGATAGACCCTGGCCGCGCCGCTATAGGCACCCCAACGCTGACACTCCGATCAGGAACGAAGATGACCGACTATGTCGTGAAGGACCTGTCGCTTGCCGACTGGGGCCGCAAGGAAATCGAAATCGCCGAAACCGAGATGCCGGGCCTGATGGCCACGCGCGCCGAGTTCGGCAAGTCGCAGCCGCTGAAGGGCGCCCGCATCGCCGGCTCGCTGCACATGACGATCCAGACCGCGGTGCTGATCGAGACCCTGCAGGCCCTGGGCGCCGACGTGCGATGGGCCTCGTGCAACATCTTCTCCACCCAGGACCACGCCGCGGCCGCCATCGCGGCCAAGGGCACGCCGGTGTTCGCCATCAAGGGCGAGACGCTGGTGGAGTACTGGGAGTACGCCCACAAGATCTTCGAGTGGTCGGACGGCGGCTATCCGAACCTGATCCTGGACGACGGCGGCGACGCGACCCTGCTCTGCGTGCTGGGCCCCAAGGCCGAGAAGGATCCCACCCTCCTCAACAACCCGACCAACGAGGAAGAGGAAGCCCTCTTCGCCGTGATGAAGCGGTACCTGAAGGAGAAGCCGGGCTTCTACACCGCCATCCGCGACGCCTGTCGGGGCGTGTCGGAAGAGACCACCACGGGCGTGCACCGCCTCTACGAGATGCACAAGCGCGGCGAGCTGCCGTTCACGGCCATCAACGTCAACGACAGCGTGACCAAGTCGAAGTTCGACAACCTCTACGGCTGTCGCGAGAGCCTGGTGGACGCCATCCGCCGCGGCACCGACGTGATGCTGGCCGGCAAGGTGGCGGTGGTCCTGGGCTACGGCGACGTGGGCAAGGGCTCGGCCGCCTCGCTGCGCAACGGCGGGGCGCGCGTCATGGTCACCGAAGTCGACCCGATCTGCGCCCTGCAGGCGGCGATGGAAGGCTATGAGGTCGTGACGATGGAAGACGCCGCCTCCAAGGGCGACATCTTCTGCACGGCCACCGGCAACAAGGACGTGCTCACCGTCGACCACATGCGGGCGATGAAGAACAACGCCATCGTCTGCAACATCGGCCACTTCGACTCGGAAATTCAGATCGCCGGCCTGCGCAACTTCAAGTGGGACGAGATCAAGCCGCAGGTCCACCACGTGGAATTCCCGGACGGCAAGAAGATCATCGTCCTGTCCGAAGGCCGCCTGGTGAACCTGGGCAACGCCACCGGCCACCCCAGCTTCGTGATGAGCGCCAGCTTCACCAACCAGACGCTCGCCCAGATCGAGTTGTGGGTGAACGGCGCCAAGTACGAGAAGAAGGTCTACACCCTGCCCAAGCACCTGGATGAGAAGGTGGCCATGCTCCACCTCGACAAGCTGGGCGCCAAGCTGACCAAGCTCAGCCAGGAGCAGGCCGAGTACATCGGCGTGACCCCGCAGGGCCCGTTCAAGCCCGAGCACTACCGGTACTAGGATCGGCGGCCGCGGGCGTACATCGCCCGCGGCCCGCGCGCCGGATAAGGTCACTATCTGTGGTGGCGATCGAGCGCGAGATTCACCATTACAAGTAGAAGAACGCTGGTTCAGTTTGCAGGATTGAGCTACGGCGTGGCCGTGCCTCTCGCGCTGATCCTTTCCTCCTTCGTCGCGGCCTCGCGGATTGGCGGGGCGGCGCAGCAGTATGTGCTGGCGGCGCACAAGATCGACCCCGTGCTGGCGCCGACGGTGATGTTCGGCCGCACGCCCGCCCGGGGCGGGCAGGGCGAGGTGACCTCCCCCGACGTGTTCCGCCGGATGCTGGGCGACATCGAGGCTGACGCCCTGTTCGGCATGGTCGACCTGATCATCACCGGCCACTTCTCCGATCCCGAGCAGGTGGAGATCGCCGCCGGCGTGATCGAGCGGGTCCGCACCGCCGAGCGCAACGACGCCTGGGGCGCGCGGCCGCTGGTGCTGGTGGACCCGGTCCTGGGCGACGCGCCCAAGGGCCTCTACGTGAAATACGAAGTGGCCGAGGTGGTGGAGGCGCGGCTGGTGCCGCTGGCCGACTGGATCACGCCCAACCTGTGGGAGCTGGGCTTCCTCGCCGACCGGCAGATCGACACGGCGGCGGAGGCCCGCGACGCCGTGCGCGCCCTGGGCCGGCCGGCCCTGGTCACGTCGGCTCCTGCCGGGCCGGGCGAGATCGGCCTGCTCTATGTGGACAAGGAAGAGGCGGTGCTGTTCGCCCATCCCAGATGCGCCGGCGCGCCCAACGGCACGGGCGACCTGGTGACCGCCAGCTTCGGCGCCGGTCTGGTGGAGGGCCGCGATCCCCGCGACGCCGCCGAGCGCGCCGCCCGCGCGGCCGCCGAGGCCGTGGCCCTGGCCGCGCTGTGGAAGGCCACCGAACTGCCGATCGTCGCCATGGCCGACCGAATCGTGAATCCCACCGCCCACGTCCGCATCGAGCGGCTCTGACCATGGCGCGAGAGGCGATGCGGATCAGGGTGGAGGGCCACGTCCAGGGCGTGGGCTTCCGCTGGTGGGTGGTCGAGCAGGCGCGCCGCCTCGGCCTTGACGGTTGGGTCCGCAACCGGCGCGACGGCAGCGTCGAGGCGCTGGCGATCGGCGAAGCCGGCGATCTCGCCCTGCTGCGCGCCGCCTGCGAGACTGGACCGGCCGGCGCTTCCGTGCGTTCGGTCACGGTCGAAACGGCCGAGGATGACGGCAGCACGGGTTTCGAGCAGAAGGTGACGCTCTAGCGATGGTCGAAACC
>Ga0209257_1004068_pt1 | contig 11739 bp, 8 predicted proteins | sample AraplaCvi_mCL_r2_FD_184277 | JGI IMG/M metagenome (GOLD analysis project Ga0209257, IMG submission 184277) | Arabidopsis root microbial communities from North Carolina, USA - plate scrape MF_Cvi_mCL_r2 (SPAdes) (version 2) | ecosystem: Host-associated > Plants > Roots > Endosphere | place: USA...
TGACCTGGGACACGGGCGACAGCCTGACCCTGCAAGGCGTGCATGCCGCGGACGTCAGCTCGTCGTCGCTGTCGTTCTACACGGCCGACCTGGGTACGCAGTTCTAGGATCCTGACGGGAACAGCCCACGCGCCGATGGGGTGTCAGCGCGCGGGCGTCCCGCCAAGGAAGGTTGCAGCGAGGACCTAGGTCCCAACTGCAGGGCGTCGGAGGGACCTGTCCCGCCCCTCCGACGCTTTGCCCGCCTGGACGAAGCCGTCGTCACACCAGGAAGTCGACGAACAGGTGCTGCGTCGTGGTGAGGTCGTTGTCGGCGTCCCGGATCTGCAACGAGAAGTCGAGGTTGGCGCCCTGCGACCCCGAGGCCATCTGGACGAAGCCGATGTCCACGATCTTCAGCACGTCGTTGGCGTTGCCGCCGAAGTCCTGGAGGCCGGACGTCGTCGAGCTGCCGCCGGCGCCTCCGACCACCGGGTTCAGGTTGATCCCCTGACCCGTCAGGCCGTTGGGGCCCTGCATGATCTGCACGCCCTGGATCTGGTAGTGCTCGCCGGCCGCGTTGTAGTCGTTGCTCTCGATGATCACGAGGCCGTCGTTGTTATCCAGCGAGAACTCGGTGTTGTACGGCGCCGGAACGCCGCCGTTGGAGAGCTTGAAGATATCGGCGTTGTCGACGACGACCGCCCGCGTGATCTCCCGGGTCGGGTCGTTGGCCGCCTTGCTCGGATCGATGAGGTCCAGGATCATGATCAGGTCTTCGCTGGCGCCGATCCCGTCGAACTTGAGCGTTATGCCGCTGGCCGTCGCGGTGGGGTCGGTCTTCTCGGTCCCGGAGGCGACGTCGCCCAGGATGTCGCTGTTGAAGAACCTGAGCGAGAGCAGCTCCTGCTTGCCGATCGTGTCGCCGGCCACGCCGTTCGTGTCCCGCGTGGCGGAGACCCAGGTCTCGACCCCGCCGGCCAGGTCGTGGTTCGCGCCGGTGAACGCCTTGTCGGCGCTGCCCGACACGTCCCCGGTGGTCGAGAACCCGAGAGGCGTCGTGTCCGCCGTGAACTGCACATAGAAGTCTTCGTCGAAGCCCGCTGTGTTCGGATCATCCACGGCGAGCCGTTCCACCACGATCGGCGGGTGGCCGGTGTTGCCGACCGGCTCCTTGGCCAGGAGCTCGGTGGTGTGGAGGACGTTGAAGCTGAAGCCCTGGACCGGGTTGACGATGGCGACCGTGTAGGTGTCGTCGTCCTTGTCGAAGGTCAGGGTGCCGGTCGCGGTGCCCGTCTGCACGCCATTGGTGATCGGGTCCTTGTCGTAGTCGAAGCTGAAGTTGAACACCGCGCTGTCGGCGGTTTCCGACGTCAGCGTCACGACAGCGCCGGTGATGGCGCTGGAGGGCGGGCCGGTGACCGAGCCGGTCAGGCCGAGCTGCACGCCCGCCACCCCCGCATTGGCGTCGACGAAGTCGGAGACGCCGGACCCGTATGCCCCGGGCTTGTCGGGGCCGATGTCGAAGCCGAAGGCCCCGGTGGCGCTCGCCCCGGCCGCGTTGCTCACCTGCAGCGCCGTGGCCGCGCTGCCGCCGGGTGAAGGTGGAACCGAGATGCTGGGCTGGCCGTCGTTGAACTGGATGGCGCCGGTGAGGTCGGCGGTGTCGCTGGCGGTGTCGCCGTCCTTGTCCTTGATGGTGGCGGTGAGCTTGATGAGCTCGGATCCGACCAGGCTGGTGGGATCCTGGCTCGCGTCGGTCGGCGTGCCGGTGTCGGTGTGCCGGATCGCCCGCTGCTGGGTCAGGGTGACCTCAGCCGTGGCCGGGTTCACGCTCACCGTGAAGACGTCGGTGTCCACGGTCGCGATGGTGACGTAGCCGTGCACGACGCCGCTCACGATCTTCAGCTGGACCTGCAGGCCGGTGGCGGTGTCGAAGACGCCGCTGGTCCCGCCTGCGGTCGTGAGGCTGTAGACGGCGGGATCGCTGGCCGCCTGGCCGTCGGGCCCGAAGTTCTTGGTGAACTGCGTATCGTAGGTGTGCTTGATCGCAGTGTTCAGGCTGTCGTCGTCGGCGACAAGCGTGTTCACGCCCGCGGCCTGGGCCGAAATGCTCGGCTGACCATCGGTGAACTGGATGGCGGGGGTCAGGTCGACGGTGGCGGCCTTGGTGTCGCCGTCCTTGTCGGTGACGGTCGCCTCCACGCCGATCTTGTTCGAGCCCGTGAGACCGGTGGGATCGGGGCTGTTGTCGCTGGCGGGCGGCGTGTCGGTGTGCTTGATCGCCCGCAGCTGGGTGAGCGTCACCAGGCCGTTGGCGTCCACGCTGACGGAGAAGACGTCGATGTCCGGGCCGCCCTGGTTGATATAACCCTTGATCACGCCGGAGGCGTTCTTGAGCTGGACCTCCAGGCCGCTGGCCACGTCGAAGACGCCGCTGGCGCCGCCTGAGGTGGTCATGGCGTAGCTCGTGGCGTTCGAGGCGGCGGCGCCGTCGGGACCGAAGCCCTTGGTGAAGCTGGCGGCGACCGAGGCGCTGGCGGCGCCTCCCGCGCCCAGCGAGTCGTCGTCGGTGCTGAGCAGCCCCGCCGAAACGCTCCCGGCCGAGATGCTGGGCTGGCCGTCGTTGAACTGGATGGCGCCGGTGAGGTCGGCGGTGTCGCTGGCGGTGTCGCCGTCCTTGTCCTTGATGGTGGCGGTGAGCTTGATGAGCTCGGAGCCGACGAGGTTGGTGGGATCCTGGCTGTTGTCGGTGGGCGTGCCGGTGTCGGTGTGCCGGATGGCCCGCTGCTGGGTGAGGGTGACGACGCCGGCGGCGCTGACGCTGACGGTGAAGACATCGACTTCGCCGCCGTCGTTGACGACCCCGTGCACGACGCCGCCCACGGTCTTGAGCTGGACCTGCAGCCCGGTCTTGACGTCGAACACGCCGCTGGGTCCGTCGGTGGTGGAGAGCGCGTAGCTGAGGGGGGTGGCGGCGTCAGGGCCGTCGGCCCCGTAGACCTTGGTGAAGAGGCCCGAGGTGTCGATGGTGTCGGCGCCGCCCACGCCCAGGGTGTCGTCGTCGACGTTGAGGGTGTTGATCGGCGCGTCCTGCGCCACCACCGTGGGCTCGTCGTCGTGGAAGTTCAGCTTGTCGCCGATCGGCAGGTCGACGCTGACCTGGTCGCCGGTCACCGCGCCTTCCCGGTCGGTGATCGTGCCCGTCACCTTGATCTTGGCGGCGAGCATGGTCTCGACGCTGTCGCCGACGTCATGCTTGATGGCGCGCAGCAGGTTCAGCGTCACCACGCCGTTGCTGGCCACGGCGACGTTGAAGACCACCTGGTTGCTGACCGCGGTGTAGCCTTCGACCACGCCGGAGGCGTTGAGGCGCAGCAGGATGTCCTGCCCGGTCCCCGCATCGTTGAGGCCGCTGTCGTCGCCGGCCACCACCTTCATCGCATAGGTGAAGGTCCCCGGGCCGTCCGAGCCGTAGGCGGAGGTGAAGTTGGATGCGACGCTGATGGTGTCGGTGAGCAGGGCGGCCGAGGGCGTGGTGCCCGCGGGCAGGCCGCTGTCGTCCACGTCGAGCGGGGCCACGACCCCGGTGGTGCCGATGGTCGGGCCGCTGTCGTCGAACTGCATGTGCGAGCCGACTTCCTGGGCGTCGTTCAGGGTCTGGCTGGTGGTGAAGGTCAGCCGGCCGATGTCGATGGTGGCGTTCTGTTGCGCATCGACGTTGGTGGCCGTGAAGCGGTCGAAGCCGCCGGCGCGGAAGATCTCGATCTGCCAGTTGAGCAGGGCGTTCTTCACCGTGACGCTGCCGTCGGCGTTGAAGGTCGCGAAGGCGTTGGTCGCGGTGGTGTCGGTGATGGTCTGGACGACGGCGCCGGTGCTGTCGAGCACCGTGACCCGCACCCGGTCGACGGCGAGCGCCGTCTGGTTGCCCAGCGAGGTCGTGAAGTTGTGGCCCTGGGCGGTGTCCGACAGGGAGTCATAGGCCTGGACCTTGACGTCCGTGGGCCGGTCGCCCTGGTTCTGGACGATCGTGAAGCCGGCCTGCACCACGGTCTGGTGGCCGTCGGTGTAGGCGATCCCGGCGTCGGTCTTCGGGTCGTTGGTGTTGTTGCCGCCCTTCACCAGGTCGAACCGCAGGCCGGTCCCGGGCGTGATGTTCTGCGAGCCGGACGCCAGGCTGCCCGGGAAGCTGCCCTGGTTGCTGACGTTCAGGGTGGCCAGCGTCAGGCTTTCGTTGGACGGAGTGGACGGGTCGTCCGCGCCGAAGGCGGTGACCAGGTAGTCCACCGGGCTCAGGTTGGTGTCGTCGGCGATCATCGCGAACACCGGCGCGCCGGCCGGGACGTCGCCGAAGTCGCTGAACACGCTGGTGCTCACCGCCGTGGAGGCCACAAAGACCTTGTTGGTCAGGTCGACGAGGTCGCCCTCGGTGACGTTGTGGTCGTCGTGCTGGACCGCGGCGTACTGCAGGATCCACATCTTGGCGTTGGTGACGTTGGCGCCGGTGAGCTGCTCGTCCAGCACCAGGACGAAGGCCGCCGGGTTGGCGGCGTTGTTGCCGATCGCGCCATAGACGATGTTGTTGGTGTCGGCCGACTGGAACAGGTAGATCGAGGTGCCGGCCGCGGTCTTCAGGCCGCTGTCCACCCCGGCGGTCCCGCCGACCGGGAAGCCCGTCGGCGGATTGCCCGCATCGGCCACGAACCGCAGGTCGGTGGTGTTCGCCCCGATGGTGAAGAAGCCGTTCTGGGCGGCGATCTGGGTCGCCGTAAAGTCCGCCGTCGTCGCCGCCTTGGTGATGTTGCCGAGCGCCGTGGTCAACGACGCGCTGAAGGGGCTGAAGCTGCCGACCTCATCAGGATCGTTCAGGGTGACCATATCTTCGTCCACGGTCACGAAGACGTTGTTCACGGTGATGGTCATGTTCTGCCCTCCGGCGCCCTCAAGGTCGCGACCGAGGCGAACCCGCGTCCGCCGGCGCGACGTGCGTTGATCCAGATCTCAGGCAGCCCGCCGCGACCGGCGCCACGCGAATGGCTCCGCCGAAATGAAGTCATGCGGCCTAGCAAGGTAGGAATTGTTAAATATTGGCTCGCGAAAGCTTAAGCATGCGCCGGACGAAATGAGAGTCGCGCGGCGCTAATACTAGCTTGGCTATGCCACCTTGCATGGACGCCCGAACAACGAGATGACTGCGATACTAATATTGACGTTATCCACAATTCCAGAACGGCATCAACGTGCATCTGGGATTATTAGAGAATATGTGATACCTATCTATATGATGTGTTTCGGAAATCATCCGGATACATCATCCGGCGGCAATTATCGTGCTGATTGCAACATCTCGCTTTCTACGTGCGGTATCCATTCCCGATGCAGTTTTGCCGGCTTTGGAATACCAACCGGGGGTAGTTAATCGCGGGCCATGGAAAAGCTCTAGGATGCCGAATGCTTCGCGTGGGCGGCTCTGAGCGCTCGGGCCTCGCAAGCGGCGCGCTTGCGACTCGGCCGCCCCTTGCCCTGACCCCTGTGATCCGCCATATGCCGCCGCGGAGATCGGCGGCGGACGGGCGCCTCGCCAACCTGGTCAGGTCCGGAAGGAAGCAGCCACAACGGGTCACGCTCCGGGTTGCCGTTCGGTCTCCACCTTTCCTTCGATCCGCGGGCTTTCCGCTTCCCCGGGACATGGCCGTCCCGTTAGATGGCGCCATGGGCGACGACGACCTCCCGCACGACGATTCCGAACTGCTTCCTGAGAAGGATCCCAACACCGGGGACATGTTCGGCGGTGACGCGCCCTTAGCCGCGCCCCCGTACCCGACCGACGACGAGGGCGCCGCCTATACGGTCATCGCCCGGAAGTACCGGCCGCGGTCGTTCGAAGACCTCTATGGCCAGGAGGCCATGGTGCGGACGCTGCGCAATGCGTTCGCCACCGGCCGCATCGCGCATGCTTTCATGCTGACCGGGGTGCGCGGGGTGGGGAAGACCACCACCGCCCGCCTGCTGGCCCGGGCGCTGAACTACGAGACCGACACCGTCCACGAGCCCTCGCTAGACCTGCGCGAGGAGGGCCGGCACTGCCGCGCCATCATCGAGGGCCGGCACATGGACGTCCTGGAGCTGGACGCCGCCTCGCGCACCGGGGTGAACGACATCCGCGAGCTGCTGGAGGGCGTGCGGTATGCGCCCGTCGAGGCGCGCTACAAGGTCTACATCATCGACGAGGTGCACATGCTGTCGACGGGGGCGTTCAACGCGCTCCTGAAAACGCTGGAGGAGCCCCCGCCGCACGCCAAGTTCATCTTCGCCACCACCGAGATCCGCAAGGTGCCGGTGACCATCCTGTCGCGCACCCAGCGGTTCGACCTGCGCCGGGTGGAGCCGGAGGTGCTGGTCAAGAACCTGGAGATGATCTGCGAGAACGAGGGCGCCCGCGTCGAGGCCGAAGGGCTGATGCTCATCGCCCGCGCAGCAGAGGGCTCGGTCCGGGACGGCCAGTCGATGCTGGACCAGGCGATCGTCCAGGCCGAGCCGGGGCAGACCGTCTCGGCGGCCTCGATCCGCGACATGCTGGGCCTGGCCGACCGCGCGCAGACCATCACCCTCCTAGAGCAGGTGATGCGCGGCGAGGCCGGCGGCGCGATCGAGACCTTCCGCCAGCTCTATGGCTATGGCGCAAACCCGGACCAGGTGGTGATGGACCTCCTGGACCATATCCATGGCGCCTCGGTGGCCAAGGCCATCGGGCCGCAGGCGCTGGTGATGCCGAAGGAGCAGGGGCTGCGGCTGGCTGCCGTCGGGGCGGCGGTGTCGGCGGGGACCCTGTCGCGGATGTGGCAGCTGACCCTCAAGGCCTACGACGAGGTGCGGCGCGCGCCGGATGCGGCGGCCGCCGTCGACATGGCGCTGATCCGGCTGGCCTATGCGGCGGACCTGCCGGGGCCGGAGGAGGCGCTGAAGCGGCTGCAGTCGGGCGAGAACCCGGCGGGCGGCGGCGGCCCCACGGGCGGGGGCGGCTCGCCCTCGGGCAGCGGCGGGGGCGGCGGTCGCGTCTCGGCCGTGGCGCGGCAGATGGTTCCGCAGACGTCGGCGGCCACCGAACCCGTGGCCTCGCTGCAGACGTTCGAGGACATGCTGGCGCTGATCGACCGGCGGCGCGACATCTCGCTGAAATTGGACGTGGAACGGTTCATCCGCCCGATCAGCTTCCGGCCCGGCGCCATCGAGTACGAGCCCGCGCCCGGCGCGCCGGCCAACCTGGCCCAGCGGCTGATCGGCCGGCTGAAGGAATGGACCGGCGAGCGCTGGTTCCTCACCACCCAGGGCGGCGGCGGGGCCGAGAGCCTGTGGGAAAAGCAGAAGCGCGAGCAGCGCGAGGTGCGCGCCGAGGTCGAGCAACATCCGTTCGTCCAGGGGGTGATGCAGGCCTTCCCCGGAACTGAGATCGTGGGCATACGCCACCTGCAGCAACCGGAGCCGGCCGAAGCGCCGCCTCCCGAAGAAGACGGTGACGAGGATTAGGCGATGAAGGATCTCGGCTCGATCATGAAGCAGGCCCAGGCCATGCAGCAGCGCATGGCCGAAGCTCAGGAGCGGATCGCCGCCCTGGAAGTCCAGGGCACCTCGGGCGGCGGTATGGTGAAGCTCACGCTCAAGGGCACGGGCGAGCTGTCGCGCGTGGACCTGGACGAGAGCCTGATGGCGCCGGGCGAGGGCGAGGTCGTGTCCGACCTGATCGTCGCCGCCCATGCCGACGCCAAGCGCAAGCTGGACGAGAAGCAGGCCGAGGTGATGCGCGAGGCGGCCGGGCCGCTCGCCGGCCTCAACATCCCGGGGATGCCGAAGTTCTGATGATGATCGCAGCTCTCCTGGCGGCCGTTTCGGTCGCCCTGCCGGCCGACCTGGCCAAGGCGGCGCACGACTACGACCAGGCCCAGGTGACCAGCAACAAGGCCGAGCTGCAGCGGCTGCTGGCCGACGACTATGTGCTGCACAACTCCGGCGGCCAGGTGCAGGACAAGGCCAGCTTCATCGCCGACCAGGTGGCGCCCGGCTACAAGCTGGAGCCCTTCACGGTCGAGGAGAAGGTCGAGAAGCTGATGGGTACAAGCGCCATCCTGGGCGGCGTGGCGCGCGCCAAGGGCACGGCCGGCGGCGAGGCCTTCGACGTGAAGCTGCGCTTCATCGACGTCTGGCAGAAGCGGAACGGCGCGTGGAAGGTGGTGTTCAGCCAGGCCACGCGGGTTCCGAAGAGCTGAGCTTGGCCGCCTCCGCCGGACCCGAGATCGAGCGCCTGATCGGCCTGTTGTCGAAGCTGCCGGGGCTTGGGCCCAGGTCGGCGCGGCGCGCGGCCCTGGCGCTCTTGAAGCGGCGCGACCAGCTGCTGCTGCCGCTGTCGGACGCGCTCAGCGAGGCGGCGGCGCGGGTGAAGACCTGCCAGGTCTGCGGCTCGCTCGACACCCAGGACCCCTGCGCCATCTGCGCCGACAACAGCCGCGACGCCTCGCTGGTGTGCGTGGTGGAGGAGGTAGGCGCGTTGTGGGCCATGGAGCGGGCCAGCGCCTTCCGCGGCCGCTACCACGTGCTGGGCGGGCTGCTTTCGGCCCTGGACGGCGTGGGGCCGGACGCCCTGCGGATCGGGCCGCTGGTGAGCCGCGCCTCGGCGGAGGGCGTGCGCGAGGTGATCCTGGCGCTGCCGGCGACGGTGGACGGCCAGACGACCGCGCACTACCTCGCCGACCGGCTGGCCGGCGCGAACGTGAGCGTGACCATGCTGGCCCGCGGTGTGCCGGTGGGCGGCGAGCTGGACTGGCTGGACGACGGCACCATCGCCCAGGCCATGCGGGCCCGACGGCCGGCCTAGGCTTCCAAACGACATCTCCGCGCCGTCGGCGGCCGTGAGGAGGGCCGTCGACGACGCGGAGCGCCAGCACCCCAGCGGGGCCCGTGCGGGGCGGGGACCGCTCCCTGCCGCCGCAGCGCCGAGGGTCCGCGAGAGACGGACCTCGACGCGGAGCCGGACACGAATGCGACCACCTGGGAGGGGCGGTCGCCCGGCTCATTGCCTCGTTCAGCGCGCGATCACCTGACCGCCGCGCAAAGTGTCGTGTGCAACCCCGGGGTTGCACGGTCGGTCCAGCCGGTCGGCCCGGCAGGCGGCCGTGGCGGCGCCCCCGCTCTCCATCAGCAGCGCGACCGACGGGTCCTTGAGCGCCACGAGCGAGACGCCGATCAGCGCCGCGAGCGCATAGAAGAGGTGGTTGGCCAGCCGCATCGCTTCCTCCGGGACCGCGGCTTCGGCCGCTTGTCGTTGAGAAGACCGTACGGAGGTGCGGCGATCGCGCGCAGGTGCAGCGAACGGCGGCGGCGCGCGCAACGGGTGGCGCATCGGATGAAGCTGCGCTGTGCAACCCCATGCGCAACGGTTGCAGCGAGGGGTTGCAGGGAGGGGTTGCATAGTGGAACTATGTTCGTCGATGACGTTATCCGGCCCCTTCCACGAGAAGCTGACGCTGGTGCTCAAGGCGCTGTCGATGAGCCGCGGGCGCCTGGCGGCGGAGCTCGGGGTGGACAAGTCGCTGGTCGGGCGCTGGGCGTCGGGCGGGGTGACCCCCTCAGCGCACAACCTCGAGAACCTGACCCGGGTGATCGCGCGCCACTGCGTGGGCTTCACCATGCTGGATTGGGACCGCGACCTGGCGGGGGTGGCCGATCTGCTGGGGGTGGCGGCGCCGGCGAACGGCCACGGGCCGGGGCTGCACGACGACCCGAACGCCCTGCCGCTGCCGGTGCTGGAGATGTCGCGGCTGACCACCGAGCGGCGCGGCCACGCCTATGAGGGCTTCTGGCGCACCACCCGGCCGTCGGTGATGATGCCGGGGCGGTTCTTTCACGACCACGGGATGATCCGGCGCGCCGACAACGGCCTCTTGAGCTTCAAGGTAGGCGGCGCGGGCCTGCTGTTCGACGGCTGGCTGCTGCCGGCCGAGGGCCAGCTGTTCGCCATCCTGTTCGATACCGTCGGCCAGACGCCGATCTTCGTGATCTGGAATGGCGTGCCGCTGTCGAAGGCCTCGTTCCTGGACGGCATCGTCATGGCGGCGGCGCTGAACGCGGCGCGCACGCCCTCGGCCTATCCCATCGTCATGGAGCGGATCGGCGACCTGACCGGCGACCGGGCGGCCGACGACGCCACCTGCGCCGAGCTGCTGGCCCGCGACCCGCTGGCGCCCGAGGGCAGCATCCCCGAGGACCTGAAACACCACCTGATCCGCGACATCGGTCCGGCGGCGGCGACCGCCGGCCTGGGCGAGATGTTCCTGCTGGCCCCGATCACCTCGACCCTGTCGCGCGGCGAGACCATCGGCGGGCGGCTGGTGGGTTAGTCCGCGGCCCAGTCCACCGGTTCGATCTTGCGGATCATCAGCCCCCAGCCCACCACGCCCAGCAGCACCACGGCAGAGGTCAGGACGAAGGCGCCCGCGAAGCCGCCGGTCCGGTCGACGATCACGCCGGTGGCGATGGGGCCGAGGATGCCCGCGAAATTGCCCAGGCCGTTCTGCACGCCCACCCACTTGCCGGCCGCCTGGGGTCCCGCGAGCGTCTGGGCGGTGGCGAAGATGTGCGGGCCGACTGCGCCGAACGCCGCGCCGGTCAGCAACAGGCAGGCGATGGCCACCGCGGGCGGCGCGACGGCGCACGCCAGCAGGCTGGCCGCGCCGATCGCGTGGGTGGCGATGAAGAAGGTCTTGCGCACCCGGTTCGGTGCGCCTCCGGCCTGGATCCAGCGGTCCGAGACCCAGCCGCCCAGGAAGGACGAGGCGGCGTAGAGCAGGTAGAGCACGCCGCCGATCGTGGCCATCTGGCGCAGCGAGTAGCCCTGGGCCTGGACCAGGTAGAGCGGCATCCAGGAGACGATGAAGTAGAAGCCGAAGTTCATTGAGAAGTGCCCGAGGCTGGCGCCCCACGCCTCGGGCCGCCGCAGGATGGCGCCGAAGGACGGGCCGGCGACGGCGCCGACGGGCGCGCGCTCGGCGGCGAGCTTCCGCGTCGCGGCGAGCCAGGGGACCAGCCAGAGCAGGGAGGCGGCGCCGAACAGCAGGAACACGCCGCGCCAGCCCAGCTCGGCCATCATGAGCCCGCCGAAGAAGATCCCCACTGCCGGCCCCAGCGACAGGCCGACGATGATCAGTCCGTTGGCGGCGCCCAGCCGGTGGGCCGGCACATGCTTGGCGATCAGGCTGGAGCTGCAGGGAAAGGCCGCGCTCTCGCCGACGCCGAGCAGCAGGCGCAGCAGCAGAAGCGCCGCGAAGCCGCCCGCGAAGCCGCTGAGCAGGGTGGCCAGCGACCACAGCGCCAGGCCGGCGGCCAGGGTGTGGTAGGCGTTGAACCGGTCGGCCAGCCAGCCCGACAGCACGAGGCCCGGCGTATAGGTCCAGAAGAAGGCCGAGATCAGCACGCCGACCTCGGTGGAGCTGAGCGCCAGCTCGTCCTTGATCAGCGGCGCGGCGGTGGCGAGGTTGCCCCGGTCCACGTAGTTGATGAACACCGCCAGGGCGAGCAGGGGCACCACCATGGGCCCGAACGCCGCGCGCGCGGGCGCGGCCGCCGCCTGTGTCGTCATGCTGTTTCCCCAGGACGCCCTCTGACGGGACTCGCGTGACGGTGGCACGGATCATGCCGGCTGGCCATGCGGCCGCCTCAGGCCAGCCGGCTCCGCGATCCGGCGGACCTAGGCGAGGACGCTGCGCCGCC
>Ga0209257_1004077_pt1 | contig 11715 bp, 8 predicted proteins | sample AraplaCvi_mCL_r2_FD_184277 | JGI IMG/M metagenome (GOLD analysis project Ga0209257, IMG submission 184277) | Arabidopsis root microbial communities from North Carolina, USA - plate scrape MF_Cvi_mCL_r2 (SPAdes) (version 2) | ecosystem: Host-associated > Plants > Roots > Endosphere | place: USA...
CGTCGGCGATGTTGCGCACCTGCGAGGTCAGGTTGGACGCCATCGAGTTGACCGAGTCGGTCAGGTCCTTCCAGGTCCCGGCCACGCCCTGCACATCGGCCTGGCCGCCGAGCTTGCCCTCGGTGCCCACTTCGCGCGCCACGCGGGTCACCTCGGCGGCGAAGGAGCGCAGCTGGTCCACCATCGTGTTGACGGTGTTCTTGAGTTCGAGGATCTCGCCCTTGACGTCGACGGTGATCTTCTTGGAGAGGTCGCCGGCGGCCACGGCGGTGGTCACTTCCGCGATGTTGCGCACCTGCGAGGTCAGGTTGCCTGCCATGAAGTTCACCGACTCGGTCAGGTCCTTCCAGGTGCCGGCCACGCCCTGCACGTCGGCCTGGCCGCCGAGCTTGCCTTCGGTACCGACCTCGCGCGCGACGCGGGTCACCTCGGCGGCGAAGGAGCGCAGCTGGTCCACCATCGTGTTGACGGTGTTCTTGAGCTCGAGGATCTCGCCCTTGACGTCGACGGTGATCTTCTTGGAGAGGTCGCCCGCGGCCACGGCCTTGGTCACGTCGGCGATGTTGCGCACCTGCGAGGTCAGGTTGCCGGCCATCGAGTTGACGGAGTCGGTCAGGTCCTTCCAGGTGCCGGACACGCCCTCGACGCGCGCCTGGCCGCCCAGGATGCCCTCGGTGCCGACCTCGCGCGCGACGCGGGTCACCTCGGACGCGAACGAGCGCAACTGGTCCACCATCGTGTTGATGGTGTTCTTGAGCGTCAGGAACTCGCCCTTGACGTCGACCTCGATCTTCTTGGAGAGGTCGCCCTGCGCGACGGCGGTGGTCACGTCGGCGATGTTGCGGACCTGGTCGGTGAGGTTGCCGGCCATCGAGTTGACCGAGTCGGTCAGGTCCTTCCAGGTGCCTGCCACGCCCTTGACCTTGGCCTGGCCGCCGAGCTTGCCCTCGGTGCCCACTTCGCGCGCGACGCGGGTCACCTCGGCGGAGAAGTCGCCGAGCTGCTCGACCATGCGGTTGATGGTCTTGGCGGTGTGGAGGAACTCGCCCTGCAGCGGACGGCTGTCGACCTCCAGCGCCATGGACTTGGTGAGGTCGCCCTCGGCGACGGCGCCGATGACGCGGGCGGCTTCGCTGGTGGGGTGGACGAGGTCGTCGATGAGCGCGTTGATCGACTCGATCTGCTGGCCCCAGAAGCCGCGCATCTCGGGCAGGGCGGCGCGCTGCTTCAGGCGGCCCTCCTTGCCCACGACCTGGCGCAGGCGGGCGAGTTCGGCGGCCATCGAGGCGTTCTGCTCGACCACCTCGTTGAAGGCATCGGCGAGCTTGCCGGCCACGCCGGTCCAGTGGAAGGGCAGGCGGATGTCCGGATCGCCGCGGCGCAGCGCATGCAGCGCCAGCAGCATCGCGTTGAGATGCTCGGCCGGAACCACGGCCACCCCTTCTTCCAAGACGCTCATGAAGCGACTCCCGGCCGTCTGATCGCGGCTCAACCGACCGACTTTAGCCGCGCGGCCGGGGCTGTCGACCCTGGGTTTTGGAGGAGCGGGACGGGCACGCGGCTTGCCGAGTGTCATGGCCGACGGACGGCTGAGGCCGCCCGGGCTTTGTCGCGCGCGCACCGCTGTTGCGTCGTGTTGCATTCAGGGAGAACGCCCGTGTCCGAGTCATCGTCGCAAGCGCTGAGGGTCCTGGTGATCGATGACGATCCCGAGGGCGCGCGCAGTCTCAGCGAGCTGTTCCGCTGCTACGGATGCGCGACGGCGGTGGCGTACAGCGGGCGGGTCGGCTTGCGGCTGTCCAAGCTGTTCCAGCCGGAGCTGGTGTTCGTGGATTTCGACATGCCGGACATGAACGGGCTGGAAGTGGTGTCCGAGGCCAAGCTCATCGATGCCGAAGCGGGCCGTCACGTGATGTACGTCTGCCTGACGGGCGGCGGCCCGGAGATCACCGACGAGATCGCGGGGGCGGCGGGGTTCAACCGGCTGCTCTACAAACCGCTGAAGGTGACCGACCTGCTGGCGGTATTGCTGGCGGCAAGGCCGGGCAATTTCGTCGCGGGCAACAACGCGCCGGCGATCCGCCCCTCGCGCCCGTCGTACGGAAATCGCACGCCGAGACATTGACGGACGCGGAGGCGGGATGGCTCGCGTGGCCCGCGCCGTCAGGCAGGCCCAGTTGGCGCAACTGGCCGAGCAGGCGGCGGTGTGCCAGGCTTGTCCGCTGTGGCGAGGTGCCACGCAGACGGTCTTTGGAGAAGGACCGGCGTCGGCGAGGCTGATGCTGGTGGGCGAGCAGCCTGGCGATCGTGAGGACCTGCAGGGGCATCCCTTCGTCGGACCCGCGGGCCGTCTGCTGGACGAGGCGCTCGAGCAGCTCGGCTGGCCGCGAAACAAGCTCTATCTGACCAATGCGGTGAAGCACTTCAAGTACGAGTTGAGGGGCAAGCGCCGGATGCACAAGTCGCCGGCGCAGCGCGAGGTGCAGGCCTGCGCGCCGTGGCTGGAGCAGGAGATCGCCGCGGTCGATCCGAAGGCGATCGTGGCGCTGGGCGCGACGGCGGCGCGCGCGGTGCTGGGGCACGCGGTGCCGGTGCTCGCGAATCGCGGCCAATGGCTTGAGCGCGAGGATGGCCGGCGCGTGCTGATTACGCTGCATCCGTCGGCGCTGCTGCGCGATCGCGGGCCGGATCGCGATGCGGCGATCGCCGCGTGGATCGAGGATTTGCGCCGGGCGGAGGGATGATCGCGGCTCCGGTCGTTCGCAGACGGCTGAAATACCTCGCCGAGCCGTCATGGCGATCGAGAAGAGGGCATCGTCGACGGCGGGCAGGCTGCTCAGGGCCCTTGATCGCGTTTTTTTAGGCCCGACTCATTAAAGGCGAACTCAGCGACCTTTCGCCCTCTTTCGGGCGCGCCGTTCCTCGGTCCAAATGGGCTCCTCGCCGGTTTTCCATCGGGTCCAGGTCAGCCTCGCTCCAATTCCGAGTGCTTCGCCGGATCAACCAAAGACTTCAACATGCCAGAATGCGTTTGGATTGCGGAACCATTCCGAGAATTCAACGCGATCAAATTGAGCTAATTGACGCTTCTCGACCCCATAGCGGCAAAACAGTGCCAACAGTTCTCTGAGGGAGTCTTCGTCAACAAGATTTGGGAGGACTGTTATGTATAGCGTCAGGCCGCGCCCCTCGAATTTTTCCACGCAAGGAATATCGCGCAGCCACTTGAAGAAGACCGATTCGTCATTTTGCGAGTAGAAGCGAACGCCTGTCGCTTCTAGTGATACTGGATTTGCATTCATCGCAGTGTTTCCCGTGGATAACCATTAGCCCACCCCCGACGCCGATCATCGTAATAATCCGCCAACAAGAGGCACGACTGCTGTTTCATATCACTTCTCGCAAATGCAATGCCGCCTATCGGGGGAACTGATTCTTTGCGGCCTTCCGAAATCCGAAGGCTGCCCAAGTATCCCCCTCCTTGCATTTCTCGGCCAGATGCCAGCTTTTGGCTCTACTGTAGTCCAAAGCCGATTTGGCACCTCGGCTTCTAGCTTGAATGAGCGCCTCTTGCGGTCGGTGATATAGAGAACTTAAATTGCTCAGATAAAACCAGCCTAAGCGTCCAAATGCATCCGTATCAACTCGAACGATGCCGCCTTGGAACTCAATGAGGAATTCACGCTCCTCCATGACCTGAGCCCGGGCCCGCTGCTCAGCCGTCACCAACGGCAAAGAAAGCGCCATAAATGAAAAATTATCCGGGTTACCACCAATTCCCTGAGCCGGAATAACTGCGCGCACAATCTCCGCCGCCAAACTCGGATTCCCCGTGTCTGAAAAATGCATCTCTACCGCGTTAGCTAGTGCAGCATCGACATGAGCGAGCTTAAGTTCAAGCATGGTCTTCAGTCCGTCGATACGGGAATTCAACGGTTACGCCAACTGCGTTTGTCGCAACAAGACACGGATATTCGCGGTCTTGCCCACCGGCTCTGTTGTCGTCGAGTTCGTCAGCACTGCCGCGAAGATGCCGTCCAACCATACGAACTCCTGACGCGCTCCGTCACTGCTGCTCCTGCAACTTCATTCGATCCGACGCTGATAGTGCGCCAGATAATCCCCGCAAAGAGGCGATTTCGTAGTCATAGACAAAGTCCACGCCAGCAACCACAAAACGCTTCCATCTTCTCCGAATTGTTTTAATTACTTGCACACGCGATCCCCATTATCGGACAGAGCGTTTCGGCGGGGCCATAAGCGAGCCCAATACGGACCGCCGCGCGCTAAATCACCTGGGTCGATTGGCACCCATGCATTGCCCTTGCGATCAAGTCTGACATAACAGCATCCGAATCAACGGCCATTTGAATGCGGTTAGTCCAATGGGCGGCCAATTGGATCAAATTTCTTTCTCAATTCGTCGATCTTGTTGGAGAACATCGCCTCCAGGTTCTCCCATTCACCTAAGACTGGCTCACTGCGTCGACGGGGCAAAAGAACGACAGAGCCGGTAAGCGAATCTAGTGCGAGGGAGTGTTCTTCTGCAGAGCCAATGTAGACGCGTGATTCCGGGGAATTTCGGGGGCGTTCGATGGTATTTGCAATCACGATGTCAAAAGGTTGCCAAGAAGCATCCCCGCGACGATCATTAATCAATCTTTCCCCGTATATCTCAAGACGCCCCGAAAAGAGAGAGACCCCATTAAAGTTGGTCAGAAACGTCTCAAAATCAGGATGGAGCGCGCGCCCAATTTGCCTTTTGATCGAATCAGAAGAGGTTAGCCCCTTAAATAGCACATGAAACCAAGCTTCAGGCGCAACATGAGGGACATGCCCGAACAATCGGGTACCATGGCTCGTCTCTCGGGAGCCAAATTTCGCTGCGCTCGCAGTGATTTCATTAATTTTCTCAAAATACATCGAAAGATGCGTATCTCAAGATTAATGGGTCGCAAGTTGAAATATGATAATTTCCATTGCACTTGACTCAAAAGTACAAATACGGGTCGACGAATCCAATGTCACGTAGGCTACTCGCAAAGGCGAGACGGCCGACTCCTTGCAACGCTATTGACGTGAGGCCGGAAACAACCAGGCATTGGCCCACCCTGAATAATTTGCCAGTGTGGGCGGCCGGGCGACGCCGCTCGAAGTCGGGTTTTCGTCGAGCAACTTCGTCAATCAGTGAACTTGTGCGATGAGGAAAATAGGCGCCACCGTTGCGGCACGTTTCGGAGCGCTGAGCGCGGACCGAGCCCATGCTCAAGGAGCAGTTAAACCTCAGAAAAATAGTTGTCTATTGAAAGCGGAATTCCATAACTCCCGATTTCCGTCATCAAGTCAGCCGAAAGCGTCGGCCCACCATCAAAACTAGCCTGAAAATGCCCGCACCACCAAATAGCACGAAACTCCTGAGCAATCGTCACAACTTTTGACTTTCGAGACTGCAGGCAGCCTAGCAAGAACTGCAAGCCTTCTTCTAGGGACTCCCATTCGGATTGGAATCCGATTTCGCCCTTTCCGTTGTATGCCCAGAAGGGGGTACGCCTCCTTGTGCCAACCAGCCGCCCTGCAGGGCTCAATTCAGCGCTTGCAACCAAATTAAGTCGCTTGGAGATATCGGTTGGCTCCAACTGTGGTCCAATAAATCGAAGCTCTACAGTGTAGGCGTGAGACGCCAAAGAGTTTTCCTGCGTCATGGAATCACCGCATTTGCTGGAATGGTCGGCCACAGGGGCGAAAGCAACGAAGGAAGCATTCTTAGACACCGGTAAGCGATATAGGCGGTACCACCAACAACAATGACCTTTGCTGTCTTCTTGCAGGCATCACCACAAGCTTCCGACTCGGACTCGGGTGCAGGCGCGGGAGGTGGCCCGCCACAACCGTCTTTGCCATCTGGCATTCCCCACTCCACCCAAGTTGCATGGGCGTCAGCTAATTCCGCTCTTGTTGCGTCTCGGTCTCCAGGCTGCTTCCAGCATTGGTGAAACCATGGCTGGAAATTTCGGTCAGTGAATTCCCACCATTTACCAGTTTTTCCGCCTTGCCTGACCTGCCCCAACGGGTCGGCATATTGAATGGGATTGCCCTCCACGTAGGCATACGTGTTGATGCCTCCTCGGAGCCCGATGGGGTCACTTTGTACATATCTTCCCGTCGTCCCGTCATAGTCCCGGAAGTAGTTATAGCTCAGCCCTGATTCCTTGTCGAAGTACTGGCCCGGGAAGCGCAGATTGACGACGAGGTTTTCGAGTGAGTTGGGAATCGACTCTGCCGCCGTGAGCCCCCGCACGGCTGGATTTTTTTCAGCTTATCAGCTACCTCGCCACAGGAATTTCACCAGTGGTATTCCTGGGTTTTCAAATCATCCACCCACGCCGTAAGGTCGTAATTGCGTAGAGTCAATTCCTCAATAAATCCCGAGAAGTCTTCGGACATTTTTGAAAATACTGCCTCATGCCGCGATACAAAGTATATTTGACCCCGAACATCAAATGCATAGAAGTTGCCAAGAACATCTCGTGCAAATATCGCCCCGCCACTGAGTTGTCCCGCCTCTATGGTTGCAAACCATTCCTCCCGAAAACTCATGTCTTCGTTAATGTCGCCATAGCCGACTTCAAGCAACCAGCCACGAAGTGGAGCAGGGATAGGAAGCCCGACTTTTTCTTCTAGATGGGTCAGATCAGCATGCGAGACCTTTGCATATCGCTCGAATATCGGCTTGCGGCTGAACAGACCCTTTCGACGCGAAGAGAGGAGGGTCTTGGCAAGTTTATCAATGCTCATAATCAGTTCCCGCATTCGCACTGATTCATTTCATATGAAGCGACACCATATATCGCACCACCAGGAACGTTGGGCATCCTGTTTATAAGTCGGCGCCATAGGGGCCAAGTTGGGAATTTTCCGCCAATCCTTGCTGCCGTCGCATCCATGAGGTCGTGGAGATCTGGTCGCGCTCCCGTAGTAGGGATGTAGTCGCCGTTCATGCGATTACCCGTCTTGTTCATCCACTTCGCCAGCGGATTGTCAATGCGTTTCAAGAATTTTTTCGGGAATAGGCTATGCGAGAAGTTGCTTCCATTGTTTGGACTGATATGGCGTGCAAACGCCCTGGTGCCAGCCGCATATCCGACTACAACCGAGGCCGCGACTCCAGAAACCTCCCCCGATCGATGCGATCGCGGTGAAGGTCACTGCAATCGCGGACGCAATCGCGCTCCGGCACTTCGAGTGCCTGTCTTGTTTCTTCATTGCTTACTCCCTGCCCGTCGTCTGTTGTGCGCGGCTCAGCGCGTCGTACACGCGGCTCATGGCCCGTTGCAGCGCGCCTTGCGGATCCTTGGCGACTTCCTGCGTCCGATTGCCGCTCTGATCCAACGTGTACTCGATGCGATTGCCCAGCGAATCAGCCACGGCGACCAGGCGATGAGCGTCGTCGTACTCGTAGGTGGCGAAGCTGTTGTCCGGCTGCGTGGTCTTCTTCAGCAGCCCCGTGGGGAAGTACTCGTAGCCGGTGACCGCGCCTTGCGTCGTCGTCGACAGCAGGCGCTGGCGGGCGTCGTACGCGTAGGTCGTGGAAGTGCCGTTCGAATCGACCATCTCCAGCGGCTGCCCGTACGCGTTGTAGCGCGGGAACTGCGTCAGATGGCCGAGCACGTTGCTCGTCGATTGCAGGTCGCCCTTGGTGTGATCGGCCGTCGTGTCGGCGTAGTACACGTTGGTCGCGACCACCTTGCCCAGTGGGTTCTTCTCGGTGAGTACCTGGCCCACCGCGTTGTAGGTCCAGCTCGTCGCGCGAGCGGGCACGCCGCTTTGCGCCGTCGCATTGAAGCCTTGCGAGCCAGTCTCATCGGTCGTCGCCTGCTCGATGCGCTTGCACAGCACGGCGATGGGCTTGCCGTCCGGCAGCAGCGCCGAGGCTGGCGCGCAGCTCGCGACCGCACCGCCGTTGAACGGATCGGGCTGGCCGTTGTAGACCAGCGTCGTGATGCGGCGCGGCTCCGCGGTCTTCGTCGCCACGCGCCAATCCGGGTGCCACTGCGTCGACAGCTTGCGCGCGCCTGCGCGCTCCCAACAACAACGCCCGGCACCGCGAGGTGGTTCGGGTGTCCGCCATACCGTCCTCAGCGCCAGGGACCGAGTTGGCATTGGAGGTTTCAAGCAAATAAATATTTGCCAAAAGCAAACATATCGCGCAGCATGCGCGCCATGACCGACCCTGACCGCATCGAGGCCGTCCGCCGCTTCAACCGCTTCTACACACGCCGCATCGGCGTGCTCAACGAGGGACTGCTCGATTCTGAGTTCAGCCTGACCGAGTGCCGCATCCTCTGGGAGCTGGCGCATCTGGAGGGCGGCGCCGGCATCACCGCGACCGACCTGGGCCGGCTGTTGGACCTGGACGCTGGCTATCTCAGCCGCTTGCTGCGCGACCTGAAGGAACGCGATCTGGTCCGCGCTTCGCGCAGCGAGACGGATGCGCGGCAGTCGCTGCTGACGCTGAGCCCTGCGGGCCGCAGGGCGTTCAAGCCGCTGGACCGCCGCTCCCGCGAGCAGGTGGGCGAGATGCTGGACCAACTGGGGGACGCGCAACAGGCGGAGCTGCTGCAGGCGTTCCGGCGCGTGCAGGGGTTGCTCGAGGATCCCGGCTCGAAGCCGGGGAAGGGCGGCTTCCTGCTGCGGCCACATCGCCCCGGCGACATGGGGTGGGTGGTCTCGCGCCACGGCGCGCTGTACGCGCGGGAGTACCAGTTCGACATGAACTTCGAAGCGCTGGTGGCGCGCATCGCGGCCGACTTCATCGAGCAGTTCGATCCACGCCGCGAGGCCTGCTGGATCGCCGAGCGCGACGGCGTGAACATCGGCAGCGTGGCGCTGGTGCAGGCGCGCGACGAGCAGACCCGCGCGCCGATCGAGGGCCTGGCCCAACTGCGCCTGCTGCTGGTCGAGCCCTCGGCGCGAGGGCTTGGATTGGGCGACCGCCTCGTCGCCGAGTGCCACCGTTTCGCGCGCGAGGCTGGCTACCGGCGCGTGCGCCTGTGGACGAACAGCCAGCTCGACGCGGCGAAGCACATCTATCGCAAGGCGGGCTATCAGCTCACGGGCAGCGAGCCGTTCCACGGTTTCGGGCTCGACCTCGTGGGGGAGACGTGGGAGCTGGATCTCCAGGCCGCCCACGCGGTCTGACGATCAGAGCGGCGCGGTCGAGACGACCGCGAAACCCTTCAAGCCGGCTGAGGTCCTGGCCGTCCCGCCTCGACCACGAAGCGCGCCGCGCTGAACGATGGGCTGTCCGCGTCCCACGGCGATTGCACGCTGCGCAGTTCGGCATCCAATCGGCCGGCCTGGAGCTCGAAGCGCATGTAGCCGCGCTGGTCGCTGCGGCCGTAGCGGATGTGCGGATTGAAGGGCAGGGCCTTGTCGACCTGCGACTGCTCGCGGCCGGCGCTGGAGATCGAGGTGCCGCAGAACTCGCTCGCGAGCACCGCGGCCTTCTCGTCGTTCCAGTCGAGCTTCAGGTCGGCGACGTAGTTGGCGTGGACGTCGCCGCCGAGCACGACCGCATTGGGCACGCGCCGCGACGCGAGATCGCGCAGCAGGCGCTCGCGGGCGAAGGGGTAGCCGTCCCAGCCGTCGGTCCAGTAGCGGCCAGGTCCCTTGGCCGGGTCCTGCGCGTTGAAGCGCGTCATCAGCGTCTGCTGCGCGAGCAGGTTCCAGGGACGGGTCGCGTCCCAGCTGTCGCGCAGCCACTGCTCCTGCGGCGCGCCGAGCAGCGTGCGGCGCGGGTTGAGCAGGTCGGGGCAGTCCTTCACGTTCACGGTGTTGGAGCCCGCGCGGCCCGGCTTGGGACAGACCTGCCGATCGCGCCACGAGCGGTCGTCGATGGTGATCAGCCGCGCCAGGCGGCCCCAGTCGACGCGATGGCTGAGCACGATGTCCACGCCCTTGGGCCGCATCGATGCCGGGAACGGCTGGTGCTCCCAGTACGCCTGCGCGGCGGCGATGCGGCGTTGATGGAAGTCCGGGGCCAGGTCCTCCGAGACATCGCCGGCCCAGTCGTTCTGGACCTCGTGGTCGTCCCAGATGAGGATCCATGGCGCCTTGGCATGCATCGCCTGCAAGCGCGGATCGCTCTTGTACTGCGCGTAGCGGGCGCGGTAGTCGTCCAGTGTGTGGCAGGCCCCGCCGGCGTGGCGGCGGGGCGCCTTGCTGTCGATGGCGGTGGCCGATTCGTAGATGTAGTCGCCGAGGAAGAGCACCAGGTCGAGGTCCTGCTTCGCCATGTCGCTCCAGGCGGCGTACTCGCCGTGATCCCAGCGCTGGCAGGACGCGATCGAGAAGCGGAGCGAGGCGGGCCTCGCGTCCGCGGCCGGCGTGGTGCGCGTGCGGCCCGCAGCGCTTTCCTGTCCCAAGGCGCGGAAGCGATACCAGTACCAGCGGTCGGGGCGCAGGCCCGACGGCTCGGCGTGAACGCTGTGCGCGGTGCCGGGTTCGGCCTGCTCGGTGCCGCGCGCGACGACGGTCTTGAAGCCTTCGTCCTCGGCCACTTCCCACTGGACGGCGACTTCGGCGGACAGCGCATCGCCCAGCAGGCGCGTCCAGAGCACGACGCGATCCGCCCTCGGGCTGCCCGAGGCGACACCGAGCCTGAACAGCGGCTCCGTAGCCGCATCGGCATGGCGCAGGAAGGCCGGTACGCAGCCGGCGGCAAGGGCGGCCTGCAGCAGGCCGCGGCGAGAAGGGGTCCAGAGGGCGGTCATGGCGCGAAGCGTAATCCCGTTCCTTGTCAATTCAGCGACCGAACCGCCGCAGGCATGGGGCTTGCCGCTCTGTGGTCGATGCCAGCCATCGCTCCCGCGTTGCTCCAGCGTCAATCGATTCGGCGTGCCCGCCGAAGGCCCCGGTGCAACGTTGTTTGACCCATCAACCAACGAAGGGGACATCATGACCACCTCCCTCACCAGCTCTCTCTCCCGGGCCACACTCGTGGTCGTCGCCAGCGCGGCCCTGGCCGCGGGTTGCGCGTCCGACGGCCGCCACCATAACGACGCGCGCAACGCCGCCGTCGGTGCGGTGGGCGGCGCGGTCGTCGGCGCCGCAACGGGCGGCAGCGCGCTCACCGGCGCGGCCGTGGGCGCCGTCGCCGGCGCCGTGATCGGCCGCCTGTTCATCGACGGCAAGGATCGCGAGGTCTACTCCGACGGACGCGGCGGCCGCTACTGGCGCGACGAGGATGGGCGTACGCATACGGTCCGCTGACGCGTCTGGCCTGCTTGCCGCGCGACGCTGCGCCGCTTGCCGGCAGGCGTGATCAGCGAGTGGGCGGTGGACCGCCGATCTCGCCCATGAGGAACGGCGTCTCCAGGGACCATCCCAGCAGGCGCCGGCAACCGTCGACTTCATGCCGGGACGCCTCGCGTGGCATCAGCCCGCCGGAGGCTGCCCGCTCAAGCCCCGCGAGCACCGGCGCGAAACGCTGGCGTGCGGCCGGCGTGCGCGCCGCCAGCAGCTCCCGGCATCGGCGCGTGAATGCCAGTTGACTCGCCGGCGCCAGGAAGGCCATGAAGAACACCATCTGGCGCCAGCCGAAGGCGAGCGTCTTGCTCGCCCTCATGCGTTGGATGCGCGGGATCGTCCTCGGGATGACGCGCCGTTCCAGCCGGTCGAGCACGGCGAGGAACGTCCGCTCGGCCAGCGCCTCCC
>Ga0209257_1004078_pt1 | contig 11714 bp, 8 predicted proteins | sample AraplaCvi_mCL_r2_FD_184277 | JGI IMG/M metagenome (GOLD analysis project Ga0209257, IMG submission 184277) | Arabidopsis root microbial communities from North Carolina, USA - plate scrape MF_Cvi_mCL_r2 (SPAdes) (version 2) | ecosystem: Host-associated > Plants > Roots > Endosphere | place: USA...
CATCTGCGCGGCGCATTTCTGGTCGGTGACCCCGCCCAGGCGCAGGACGTCGGCGACGCCGCGCCAGAGCTCGCGGTCCAGGCGCGCCATGGCCTCTGCCGCCAGCGCTTCGGGGTCGGACCCGCGCGGCACGTCCACCGCCCGCCAGACCCAGCCGACCGCGCCGTCGAACCCGCCATGGTCGTCGAAGAAGGTCCTGAGCGCCCCGCGACGAGCCTCGAAGTCGGCGAACATGGCGTGGAAGCTCTGGAAATCGAGCTGCACCGACATGTCCGCGTAGGCCTCACCGAGCGGCCCGCCCTTCATCGAGAGCTTGGCCACCAGCTTCCGCGCGGCCTGGGCCACCGCGGCCGACGCCGCGTCGTCCATCACCCGGAAGCCGGGCGAGATCCCCGCCTCCAGCGGGAAGCGCCGCAGCAGCTTCTCGCAGAAGGCGTGGATGGTCTGGATCTTCAGGCCGCCCGGGGTCTCCAGCGCCTGGGCGAACAGGCTGCGGGCTTCCGAAAGCGCCTGGGCGTCGTAGCTCGCGGGCGTCCGCTCCTGCAGGTCGGCAAGGGTGCGGCGCAGCTTGGCGTCGTCGTCCACCGACCACGAGCCCAGCACCTGGAACAGGCGGCGCTGCATCTCGGAAGCGGCGGCCTTGGTGTAGGTCACGCAGAGGATCGTCTCGGGCTTCGCGCGGGCCAGCAGCAGGCGCGCGACCCGGTCGATCAGCGTCTTGGTCTTTCCCGAGCCGGCGTTGGCGGTGACGAAGGCCGACAGGCCCGGGTCGGCGGCGAGCCGCTGCGGGTCGATGGCGCGGACGAGGGCCTCGAGGCTCAATCCTCGCCCTCCTCGCCGCTGGTGGACCATTCGAACACCCGGGCTAGGTGGTCGTAGTCGCTCATCCGCGCCTTCACGAACTGCGGGGCGACGCGGGAGAGGTAGGGCTGGGCCGGGTCGTCGAAGCGGGCCACCAGCTTGTGCAGGCCCTCCAGCGCCCGGGCGGCGGCCTCGGCGCTCTCGTCGCCGGCGGCGGCGCGGGTCTCGACTTTGCCGGCGGGCTTGCGGCCGGTGATCTCCAGATAGGTCAGGTCGCCGGGCTTCAGGCGGCCCAGTTCGGCGAACCCGCCGGCCTCCAGGATCGCCGCGGTGAGGGTGAGCTGCGGCGAGAAGCCGGCGGCCACCTCCTTCTTCGAGGGCGCCTTGCCGGTCTTGTAGTCCAGGATGTGGCCGTAGCCGTCGGCGGTCACCTCGATCCGGTCGGCGCGGGCGGTGACCTTGAACGGGCCGGCCGGCCCCTGGATCGTGCGCTCGCCCTTCAGCTCGACGGTGATGCGGCGGCCGTCGCGCCGCTCGCGCTCCAGCTCGGCGACCCACTCGGCGGCTTCCACGGCCAAGGCGGCCTCCCGGGCCATGGCCTCGTGCGGCAGGCCGGCCTTCAGCAGTTCGTCCAGGTAGAGGCTCGCGAACGCGGCCGCCGCGTCGGCGGGGACGTCGTCCGGATAGGTCTCGGCGAAGCGCTCGAAGGCGGCGTGGATGGCGGTGCCGCGGGCCCGGGCGTCGGCCTGCTCGTCCGGCCGGTCCAGGGGATAGAGGCGCAGGATGTCGCGCGCCCAGACGGCGTAGGGGTCGCGGGTCAGGCTCTCCACGCGGGTGACGGCCAGCTCGCGCGGCCGGTGCGCCACGGGCGGGACCGGCGCCGGGCGCTTGATGGGGTCGTAGCCCCCCGGCGCGTCCAGGCTGCGCGACCAGTCCAGCACGTCGGTGCGACCGGGTATGCCCAGGCCCGCGCCGCGCGCCAGGGTCTCCAGGCGCCACAACCAGCGGGACTTCACCGAGGGCGCGCCCTCGCGGCGCTCGGTGTGCAGCAGGATCACCTCGGGGGCGCAGGCGGCCTGGGCGAAGTCGTGGGCGGCCAGGCCGATGCGGCGCTCGGGCGAGGGCAGGCCCAGCATTTCGCGCATGGGCCGCGACAGGAACGGGTCCAGCGGCGCGCCGCCGGGCCAGACCCCTTCCTCCAGCCCGGCCACCACGAGCCGGTCGGCGCGCACCAGGCGGGCCTCGATGGCGCCCAGGATGCGGAGGCGCGGATGGGTGGCGCCGCCGGTCCGCACCGTCTCGCCATCCATCAGCCGCTGCAGCAGGTCGGCGAACTGCCGGGGCGTCACAGCGGGCAGGGCGTCGCCCTCGCGCACCAGGGCGCCCAGCAGCCGCGCCATGGCCTCGCCGCCGTGTCCCGCCCAGAGGTCGCCCGTGCGCCCGTCAGTGTCGGCCGCCAGGGCCTCCATGGCCTGCGCGGTACGTCGGGCGGCCAGCGCGGGCGACTCGGCCTCCTCAGTCCACGCTAGCCCCGCGACGACCGCTTCCAGGCGTTCGGCAAGCGGCGCGGCCTCCTTCGCCCTGGCCTTCAGCTCGTCCCAGGTCCGCGCCCGAGGGCCGCGCAGGGCGACGATCTCGAGCGCCGCGCTGTCGCCCAGGCGGGCGAACGGATGCTTCAGCAGGCCCAGCAGGGTCACCGGGTCGACCGGGTCCACGGCCGCGCGGGCCATGAGCGCCGCCAAGACGCCGCAGCGCGAGCCGGCCAGGCTCTCGCCGGCCGAGGAGTCCGGGACCACGCCCCAGCGGGCCAGTTTGGCGGTGACGCGGCGGGCCAGTACCTGGTCAGGCGTCACCAGAGCGGCGGTCAGGCCGGGCGTCTCCAGCGCCTCGCGCAGCAGCAGGGCGGTGGCGGTGGCGGCCTCTTCCTCCGTGCGCGCGGTGACCAGGGACAGGCCGCTCAGCCCCTCGGCAATGGCGTCGGGATGCTCGGCCCGCAGCCCGGCGATCACCTGCAGCCAGTCAGCGGTCTCCTCGGCCGGCCGCAGGGCCTCGTTGACGATGCGGCGGCGCCAGCGCCCGGCGCTCTCGGCGCGGATCGAGGCGGGCCACAGCGAGACCTCGCGCTTGGCGACGCGAGCCTCGTCCAGCAGCCGTTTCAGGGCGCCCTGCGGGTGCTGCACGTCCACCTTGGCCCACGCCTTGTCGGCGAGATCCTGGTCGAGGCCCGGCAGCACCACGGCGCCCTTGGGCGCGGCGGCGACGGCGATCAGGAGCGCGCGGGTGGCAGGGGCCGTGCCGGTGGAGCCGGCGGCCACCAGCACGCCCTTGGGCGGGGCGTCGGTCCAGTGCTCGGCGAGGCGCCGCAGCAGGCGCACCCGCCGCTCGCTCACGTCGGCCACGCCCAGCGCCGTCAGCCGCTGCGGCCACAGCGCGAGCGCCTTCTCCAGGAAGGTGCGCGACACCTCCCAGTGCTCGGCCAGTTCGGCGCCGACGAGGTTCGCCAGCCGGTCGCCGACCGCGACCTCCTCGATCTGCAGGCCGTCCAGGAAGCCGCCCAGTGCGTCCGCCAGCTCCAGCGCCGCGCCGGCGCTGAGGATGCCGCCCGGCACATGCTCCGCCAGCTCGGCGACCAGCCGGGTGAGTTCGAACCGACGGCGCAGGGGCTCGATGGCCGCGGGGAGGTCCAGGGCCAGGTCGCCGGGCTCGAAGGGCGGCTCGCCGGCCTCCAGGTCGCCCAGGGGTCGCATCTGCGGCGGCAGGACGGCCTTGCCGCCCGAGGCCTTGATGAAGGCGTCCGCCAGCGCGCGCGCGCCGCGGCGGGTGGGGGTGAGAACGACGGCGTCGGCCAGGGCCTCGGGGCCCATCGGCGAGAGCGCGTCGTAGAGGCCCTGGGCCAGATCTTCCGCGAACGGCCGGTGCGCTGGGATGTTGAACCAGCGCGAGCCCGGCTGCTCGAAGAAGGCGGTCATGAGAGCTGGGCCTCGCGCCGCAACAGGGCGTCGGCTTCATCGCGCGCCCCCGGGTCGCCCACGTGCATCCAGAAGCCGTCCATCGGCACGCCGTGCAGCCGGCCCTGGGCCTGCAGCCGATGCCAGACCGGGATGATCGAGAACGACCCGGCCGGCTGGTCGTCCAGCACCTCGGGCTTGAGGATCGCGAAGCCCATGTTGGCGAACGGCGTCGGCGGGGCGGCGGCGGTGGAGTGGGTGAGGCGGCCCGCCTCGTCGCGGAAGAAGCCCTGCGGCCCCTCGAACCCGATCCCCTGGCCGCGCTTCACCAGCAGCAGCAGGATGTCCATGGCGGCCGGGTCCCAGGCGGCCTTCAGCGCTTCCAGCGCCGGGGTCTGGCCCTCGGTCCACAGGCTATCGATGTTGGCGACGATGATCGGATCGCGGCCCAGCTTGTCCGCCGCGTGGCGGATGCCGCCGCCGGAATCCAGCAGGCCGGCGCGTTCGTCCGAAATCACGATCTCCAGGTCGCCCCGCCGCGCCAGGTGGGCCTCCATCTGGTCGGCGAAGTGGTGGACATTGACCACGGCGCGCGCGACGCCGGCGTCCCGCAGGCGGTCCAGCACATGGTCGATCAGCGGCTTGCCGGCCACCGGCACCAGGGCCTTGGGCATGGTGTCGGTCAGCGGCCGCATCCGGCTGCCAATGCCGGCCGCCAGCACCATCGCCGTCCGGGGGCCAGGCCGGGTCACGCGCGCGCCTCGGCGGGCACGTGGCGGTCGAACCAAGTCTTCAGCCCCGCCATCGCCGGATCCTGCAGGTTGCGCTCCAGGTAGCGCCAGGTGCGCGGCATGTACTGCTTGTACTGCGCGCGGCCCAGCAACGCCTGGCGTGCGAACACCCGGCCCAGGATGCGGGCGGCGTTGGAGCTGGCCAGCGCCCGGTACTCGGCCAGGAACATCTCGCGCTCGAGGTGGGGGCTGGCGGCCAGGAAGCGGTCCAGCATGGCGGCCTCCAGCTCGGGCGAGACGTCGCGGCGGGCGTCCTGCAGCAGGTGCAGCAGGTCCCAGCTCGGGTGCGCCTTGAGCGCGTCCTGGAAGTCCACCATGCCCACGCGCGCCACGCCTGTCCGCTCCGGCAGCCAGAGCAGGTTCTGCGCATGATAGTCGCGGTGTGTGAAGACCGACGCGCCGGCTTCACCCGCCACCCAGACGGGCGCCCAGAGCGCGTCCCACTCCGCGGTGGCGGCCTCGCCGAAGGGCGCCAGCCCTGCGAACTTGGGCCAGAACTCCAGGAAGGTGTCGGTGGCGATCTTCAGGGCCAGGGTGTCGTAGCTGAGCAGCGGCCAGGCGACGTCGCCGGCCCGCAGCACGTCAGGCGGGGTCTCGGCCTGCATCACGACCTGGGCGTCGACGGCGGCCTCGTACAGCGGCGCCTCGGCCGCGCCCCGCTCGATCAGCGCAGCGTAGAGCCCGTCGCCCAGGTCCTCCAGCACGGCCAGGCCCGCGTCTACGTCGTGGGCCAGGATCTGCGGGGCCGACAGCCCATGGTCGCGCAGCCAGCCGGCGGTGGCGACGAAGGCGGCGACCGAGCCCGCCGCCAGCCGGGCGGCGGCGTTGTAGCCAAGGGCCATGCGCTCGGATTCGGTGGCGCCCGGTGGACAGACCACGCTCTCCACGGCGGGGGGCTGGTCCATGAAGATGAACTGCGTCCCGTCCGCCCGGTGCAGCCGCTCGTAGCGGCGGGTGGAGGCGTCGCCGGACAGCAGCTCGCGGCGCGCGTCGCCGTAGCCGGCGTCGCTGAGGAACTGCGTCTTCACGGCCTCACGCTCAGAACTCAAGTCTACGTCCTTCCCAGGCGCCATGCGGGGTCAGCCGCGCGCGCCGGCCGCCGGCGTCGTCTTTGGCCAGTTCAATCTCTATATCGAGTCGGTCCGGCGGCAGGCGACCCTCCAGCCGCTGCGGCCATTCGATCACCGCCGCGCCCTCGTCCAGCGCCTCGTCCAGGCCGATCTCGTAGGCCTCGTCGGGGTCGGAGAGGCGATAGAGGTCGAAGTGGGCCACAGCGAGGCGCGGGCCCTCGTAGAATTGCACCAGGGTGAAGGTCGGCGACGGCACCTCCTCGTTCGGCGTCGTCAGCGCGCGGACCAAGGCCCGGGCCAGGGTGGATTTCCCGGCGCCCAGCGGCCCCGACAGGCACACCGCCTCGCCCGGCCGCAGCACGGCGGCGATCGCCTGGCCCAGCCGCGCCGTGGCCGCCTCGTCCGGCAGGGCGTACGTCAGGATCGCAGCCGCGCGATCAGGGCCGCCGTCGACGGGTCGTGGGCGCCGGCCGGCCCGCCTTCCAGCTCGGCCAGTACGCGGGTCGCCAGGGTCTTGCCCAGCTCCACGCCCCACTGGTCGAAGCTGTTGATCCCCCAGAGCACGCCCTCGACAAACGTCTTGTGCTCGTAGAGGGCGACCAGGGCGCCCATGCGCTCGGGGTCCAGTCGATCCAGCAGGATGAAGGTGGTGGGCCGGTCGCCGGGGAAGGTGCGCTGTGGCGCCAGGGCGTCGATCTCGGCGGGCGACCTGCCGGCGGCGGTGAGCTCGGCGCGGACGTCGGCCTCGGTGCGGCCCACCATCAGCGCCTCGGCTTGGGCGACGGCGTTGGCCAGCAGCTTGGTCTGGGCGGTCGGGTCGCCTTCGCTGCCCTCGCGGACGGCGACGATGTCCACCGGCACCACCTCGGTCCCTTGGTGCAGGAGCTGGAAGAAGGCGTGCTGGCCGTTGGTGCCGGCGTCGCCGAACACGCTGGCCGCGGTCGCGTGCGGGACCGGCCTGCCGTCGGCGGTCACCCGCTTGCCGTTCGATTCCATCTCCAGCTGCTGCAGGAAGGCGGCGAACAGGAGCAAGCGCTGGGCGTAGGGCACGACGGCGCGGATGGAACGACCCAGGCCGTTGCGGTTGAACACGTGGGCCAGGGCCAGCAGCACCGGCGCGTTGGCCCTCAACGGCGCCGTCTGGAAATGCTCGTCCATCGCCCGGGCGCCGGCCAGCATGCGGGCGAAGATGTCGTAGCCCAGGGCCACGGCGCAGGAGAGGCCGACCGACGACCAGATCGAGTAGCGGCCGCCCACCCAGTCCCAGAAGCCGAACACCTGGTCGGCCGGCACGCCGAACGCCTGGGCCTTGTCCGGCGCGGCCGAGACGGCGACGAGGTGGGAGTCCGAGGCCACGCCCAGGCTGGCGCGCAGCCAGGTCCGCGCGGCCTCGGCGTTGGTCAGGGTCTCCAGCGTGGTGAAGGTCTTGGAGACGGTGACGATCATCGTCTCGGCGGGGTCCAGGCCGGTGAGCGCCTGGGCCAGTTCGGCCGGGTCGACGTTGGCCACGAACCGCAGCTCGATCTGCGGGTCCAGCGGCTTCAGCGCTTCCCAGATCAGGCGCGGGCCCAGGTCGGAGCCGCCGATGCCGATGTGGACGATGGCGCGGAACGGCTTGCCCGTGGCGCCCTTCTTGGCGCCGGAGCGGACGGCCTCGGCGAAGGCGGCCATGGCGGCGCGGGTGGCCTCGACGTCCGGCGAGACGGGCTGGCCGGCCGCACGGAAATCGGCGCCCTGCGGCGCCCGCAGCGCCATATGCAGGGCCGGGCGGCCCTCAGAGGCGTTGACGATCTCGCCCGCGAACAGCCGCGCGCGGGCCGCCTCGACGTCCGACGCCTTCGCCAGCTCCAGCATGGTGGCGAGGTCGGCCAGCGACCAGGGGTGCTTGGAGAGGTCCAGCTCGAGGCCGGCCGCCGACAGGGTCAGGCGCTCCAGCCGGTCGGGCTCGGCGGCGAACAGGCTGTCGATGCGGCGGCCGCGCGCCGTATCGGCGGCCTCGGAAAGGGCCGCCCAGGCGGCGTCGGACTTGGACAAGCAGACCTCTCTAGTCGGCGGAGCCGTATTTCACGCTGCAGCCATACGGCCGGGTGACGGCTTGGGCCACGGGGCGGCCGGCCTTCACGTCGGCCAGGGCGGCCACGACATAGTTCCTGGCGCCCTTCAGGCTATCCGGATCGGACGACGGTTTGTCGTCGATGCCGCCCATGTAGACCAGCTTGCCGGCCTTATCGACGACGTACATGTGCGGCGTGGTCTTGGCCTCGTATGCGCGGCCGACCGTCCCCTTGGGATCCAGCAGCACGTCGGTGGAGGCGGCCTTGGCCTCGGCCTTCCACTGCCGGGCCTGCGGGCCGGTGAGATAGCCCTGCATGCCCGGCGCCGACGAGATCAGCGTCAGCCACACGACGCCGTCCCTGGTCGCCTCGCGCTGCAGGCTCTGCATGGCGCCCGAGTTGTAGTGCTTCTGGACGTACGGGCAGCCGTTGTTGGTCCACTCCAGCACCACGGTCTTGCCGCGGAACTCCGACAGCGAACGGGTGTTGCCCGAGGCGTCCACGGCCTGGAAGGCCGGCGCGGGCTGGCCGAGCACCGGCGCGGCCATGGCGGGGGCGGCGGCGACGATGGCGGCGGAGACGGCGACGAGGAAGCGGGACATCGGTGCGGCTCCTTCGGCGGTTGCGGTCAGCTGGCCTTGCCGGCGGCGTCCAGGGCCTTGACCACGACGCCCTCGGTCAGGATCGACGGCAGGATAGCGGGTTGGCCCCCCTTCGCGCCATACACGAGGTAGAGCGGCACGCCGGCCCGGCCGAAGCTGGCCAGTTCCGCGGCGATGGCGCCGTCGCGCTTCGTCCAGTCGGCCTTGAGATAGACCGCGTTGTTGCGCTTCAGCGCCTCGGAGACGGCGTGGGTGGAGAGCGCCACCCGGTCGTTCACCTGGCAGCTCACGCACCAGGCGGCGGTGTAGTTCACCAGCACCGGCCGGCCCTCGGCCTGCAGGGCGGCGAGGCGTTGGGGGGTGTAGGCCTCGTCGTCCAGCTTGGCCTCGCCGGAAGTCTCGGCGGCCGTGGCGGTGGAGTAAGCCGGCCAGAAGGCGCCGCCGGCGACGGCGACCACGCCCAGGGCGGTGGCGGCGGCGGCCAGGCCCACATGGCGGCGGCCGCTGGCGTGCTGGCGCTGGGCCGCCCCGGCGATCCAGGCGGCGAGCGCCAGCAGCACGGCCGCGCCCAGGATGCGCGGCACGGCGTCGGAGCCCACCTGCACCGTCAGCACCCAGACCAGCCAGGCCACCGCGGCGTACATCGGGAAGGCCAGCGCCTTCTTGAAGATGTCCATCCAGGCGCCGGGCCGCGGCAGGCGCGCGAGCAGGCCCGGCACGAAGGCGACCGCCACGAAGGGCGCGGCGAAGCCGATGGCCAGCGCCAGGAAGACCACCAGGGCGGCGGCGGGCGGCTGGATCAGCGCCCAGCCCAGGGCAGGCCCCATGAACGGCGCCGTGCAGGGCGCGGCGACCACCACCGCCAGGGCGCCGGTGAAGAAGCTGCCGGCCAGGCCGCCGCGGCTGGCGAGGCCGGAACCCACGCCCTGCAGCGACGTCCCCATCTCGAAGACGCCCGAGAGGTTCAGCGCCACCAGCAGCATCAGCAGCGCCAGGGCCGCCACCACCGGCGGATCCTGCAGCTGGAAGCCCCAGCCCACGGCCGAGCCGGCGGCCCGTAGCGCGATCAGCAGGGCCGCCAGGCCCAGAAAGGTCGCCAGCACGCCGGCGCCGAACGCCAGGCCTTGGCGGCGCGCCTCGGCCTGTTCGCCGCCGTGGCCGGCCAGGGACGCGGCCTTCATGGCCAGCACCGGGAAGACGCAGGGCATCAGGTTGAGGATCAGGCCTCCGACCAGGGCGAAGAAGGCGGCCGAGGCCAGGCCCAGGTTCGCGGCGCCGGCCGGGACGGCGAGCTTCGCCGGCGGCGGCCCGAGGCCCGCGGCGGCGGCCGGCAGCGGGCCGGGCGCGGCGGTGACCTCATAGGCCTTGCCGCCCACGCTGAGCACCCCGGCCAGCTGCTTGGGCGGGGTCGGCGACTGGAAGTCGTAGCCGGGGGTGATCGCCAGGGTCAGGCCCTCGGGGCCGCGCTCGATCGCCTGGGGCTTGGCGTGGTCGATCACCGTGCCGGCGAAGGGGAAGAAATAGGCGTCGGCCAGGTTGGCGCCCTTCAGCGCCGGGCCGGTGATCGCCAGCTTCACCACCTGGCCCTGCTTCTCGAAGGCGCCCGTGAGGCCGGCGGGCTTGGGCGCCTCGGCCAGGGTCTTCTGGATCGCCGGCCCCCACTGCGGATCGGCGGGCGCCGGGCCTTCGGTGACCGGCAGCTGCAGGGTCAGGACCGCGTCCTCGGGCACGCAGATGTCGGCGCAGACCAGGAAGGCGGCGGCCGCCTTCAGGCTCACCGTCGAACCGGGCTTGGCCGCGGCCGGCGCGGTGAGCGCCACCGGCAGCATCACCTCGTTCTCGTAGCCGTAGTTGGTCAGCGGGCCGACCGGCAGCCGGTGCGGCGCGGGCCAGGTGAAGTCCGACGCCGTCCAGCCGGGCGGCAGGGTCCAGGCCACCTTGGTGGCCTCGCCCGAGTCGCCGGCGTTGCGCCAATAGGTGTGCCAGCCCTTCTGGATCTTCTGGCGCAGCGCCACATGGATCGTCTGGCCGGGCGCGATCCCCTGCGCCGCCGGGACCAGCTCGGCGGTCAGATGGCCGGTGTTGACCGGCTGGGCCATAGCCAGGCCCGAGAAGGCGAGGGCGGCTAGAACGCCCAACAGGAACCGCATCATGACCTCAAGCTGCGCCGGCCGTGTGGGCGCTATATGGCGCGCCTGTGTCGTCAGCGCAAAGCGGGCTCGACTTGGGGCCATCGCAGGCCATGATCGGGGAATCAGGTTTTCCGACCAAGGAGCACAGGTGCCAGCCTCGTTCGACGACATCGAGATCGGCCAGGTGGCCTCGCTGGGCGCCTGCGGCGTGGACGCGGCCGCCTTGGAGACCTTCGTAGCCGCGTTCACGCCGGGATGGGCGGTGGAGCGCGGCGCGCCCGACGCCATGGTCTATGCGATCTGGGCCAAGCTGGACGCCGTGGCCGCCACCGACTGGCCGCAGACCAAGCGCCTGGGCGTGGACGCGCTGCGCTGGATGCGCAATCCGCCGGCGGGCGAGCTGCTGCGCGGGCGGATGACGGTGATGGCCAAGGACCCGGTCGGCGACGACAAGGGCATCGTCATCGCCCAGCACGACCTGCTCGACGAGGCCGGGCGGCTGGTGTTCAGCTGCCTGACCCGGAGCGTGTTTCAGCGGTAGGGCCGCAGTTGCTCCCCCGTTGGGGGAGCTGTCGGCGAAGCCGACTGAGGAGGCTTCCGCTCAGAACGGCCAGCTTCTCCACCGCAGAATCGGAAAGGGGCCCGCCTTTTGAGCGGAAGCCCCCTCCGTCGCCTGCGGCGACACCTCCCCCGCAGGGGGAGGAATCAAAACTAAGCGTTCGCCGCTTGCGGCTGCTCCTGCGCAGCCTTGGTCAGGGCCAGCGCGATCATGCGGTCCCAGCCGACCAGCGAGTGCATGTGGGCGTAGATCTGGCCGAGGGCGCCGTTGTCGCGCAACTCGATGAATTTGTCCTTCGGGAGCGCGTTCAGCTTCTCCTCGGAGACGCCGAAGTACTCAGCGATCTTCTGGGGCTCGCCCTGGGTGCCGTCCGGGTTGGCCGGGGTGAAGGTGGCTTCCTTGGTCTCGAACAGGTCCAGGTCCTTCAGGATCTGGACGAAGCTGACCGTGCGCTGACGCTCGACCTCGAAGTTGTTGCAGAACTCGATGCAGTTCTTCGTGTACTCGGTCGGCTCGCCGTTGGCCTCGAAGAAGGCCATGTCATAGCCCTTGTCGACGATGAACTCGGCGTTGCGGTCGATGCACAGGACCATCTGGTTGTTCTGCTCGTCGTTGGCGAACACGAACGGATAGCGGCGCACATAGGCCGGGATGTAGATGCCGCTCTCGAACGTGCCGTCGTCCTTGACGAACATGTTCTCGCCGGCGTTCAGGCCCATCACGGCGATCGGCAGCTTCTCGTCGCCGACGAAGATGA
>Ga0209257_1004081_pt1 | contig 11709 bp, 10 predicted proteins | sample AraplaCvi_mCL_r2_FD_184277 | JGI IMG/M metagenome (GOLD analysis project Ga0209257, IMG submission 184277) | Arabidopsis root microbial communities from North Carolina, USA - plate scrape MF_Cvi_mCL_r2 (SPAdes) (version 2) | ecosystem: Host-associated > Plants > Roots > Endosphere | place: USA...
GATGAGCAGCCGCAGGTGGTCTGGTCCTGCCGCTGGCGGATCACCGCGGCGCGAAGGGTCTCCAGCCGCTCGCGCGCCTCGTACTGGCGCCGCCGGCCGCGCAGCGCGGTCTGGACGATGCTGACCAGGGTGGTGGGATGGAACGGCCGCTCCAGGAAGCTGACGTTGCCGAGGGCGCGGCTGTAGCGTTCGGCCGCCGGGTTGCGCTCCAGCCCGCCGCCGCGCTGCGCCAGCACGACGATGGGGAAATCGGACCACGCCGGCTGGCCGTCGACCCAGCGGGCGAGGGGGCCGTAGTCGTCCTCCTGCAGCACCTCCTCGACGATGAGCACGACCCCGGCGCCGGCTTCGCATTCGCGCCGCACCGCATGGAGGTCGGCGCAGATATGCGGCTGCAGGCCCGCTTCGCGCAGGACGGCGGCGGCCACGAGCGCGTCGCGGCCAAAGGGAGCCAGGATCAGGACCCGCTCCGAGCCAGAGGCCGCGGCCTCGATCATTCCGCCGAACCGCCGAGCAGGCCCGACCGGTCGCCGATGAAATCGGGCACGCCGCGCAGCACGCCCTGGAACTGATCGAGCGGAGCGCCCAGCCGGATACCGGTCTGGTCGATTTCGTACTCGCGGATCGTCCGCTCGTGCGCGCCGGCGCGCTTCTTGACCACGGAGATGGCGCGGCGGACCTGGCCCATCGCCTCGAAGTAGCGAAGGAGCAGGACGGTGTCTGCCAGGTAGGTGACATCCACCGGCGACTTCATCTCGCCGACCAGGCCGTGCTGGGCGACGGTCAGGAAGGTGCTCGCGCCCTGGCGGTTCAGGAACTGCAGCAGCTCGTGGATGTGCAGGAGCAGGTAGTGCTCCTCCGGCATCGCCGCCTGGTAGCCGTTCAAGCTGTCCACGACGACGGTCCTGGCGCCCGACTTGTTCACGCAGTCCCGCACGCGCGCGCTGAACTCGCCGGGCGAGAGCTCGGCGGCGTCCACCTGCTCGATGATCAGGTCCTGGCTTTCCCGCAGCGCCGCCAGATCGAATCCGAACGAACGGGTGCGTTCGAACAGCAGCCCGAGTTCTTCGTCGAACACGAACAGCGCCGCCTTCTCGCCGCGCTTGATGGCGGAAATGGCGAACTGCAAAGCCAGCAGGGACTTGCCCGTGCCGGCGGGCCCGAGGATCAGGCAAGCCGTGCCGCGCTCGATGCCGCCGCCCAGCAGGTCGTCCAGCCCGGCGACCCCGCTCGCCAGGGGGGCGCGGTCGAATTGGGTCCGGTGCTCGCTCGAGACCAGGCGCGGGTAGACCTCGAGGCCTCCGGTCTTGATCGTGAAGTCGTGGTAGCCGCCGCGGAACTTGCGGCCGCGATACTTGGTGACCCGCACCCGCCGGCGCTCGGCGCCGTATTCCGGCGCCAGCTCCTCCAGGCTGACCACGCCGTGGGCCACGCTGTGCACGGTCTTGTCCGCGATATCGGCGGTCAGGTCGTCCAGCAGCACCACCGTGGCGCCGTGCTTGGCGAAATAGTGCTTCAGCGACAGGACCTGGCGGCGATACCGCAGCGAGCCCTGGGCCAGCAGTCGGATCTCGGACAGGCTGTCGATCACCACCCGGCTCGGCTGGATGCGCTCGACGGCCTCCAGGATCATCCGGGTGGTCTCGCCGAGCTCCAGGTCCGAGGAATAGAGCAGGCTCTGCTGCTGTTGTTCATCCAGCAGGTTCTCGGGCGGGGCGAGTTCGAAGACTTCGATGCCCTCCAGGGACCAGCCGTGGGACGCCGCCGTGTCGCGCAGTTCCTCCTCGGTTTCGGAGAGGGTGACATACAGCGTCCGCTCACCCGCGGCCGCTCCGGCCATCAGGAAGCTGAGGGCGGCCGTGGTCTTGCCCGTGCCGGGGCTGCCTTCGAACAGATAGACGCGGTCGCGCTTGAGCCCGCCGCCCAGGATGTCGTCCAGGCCTGCGATGCCCGTCGCGGCATCGTCGGCGCGGATCGCCGGCGAAATCGTGTTCATCACCCCTCGTGCGGTGTGTTTTGTGGCGGCGTGGCCGCTCCACCCCCCGAGCGAAAATGCGTTTGAAGCGTCGCGGTTCCCGGGCGAGCTAAGCTGTGAGCCGCCGCCTCGGATCGTGCACGGCCAGCACCAGGATCACGAAGGCCGCGGCCAGGAAGCCCAGCGAGGCGAGGAAGACGACGTCATAGCCGTAGATCTCGGCCACCACCCCGCCGATCAGCGGCCCGGCGGTGGCCGTGATGCTCTCCGCCGTGGCCGAGATCGCGATCCGCATTGGCAGGTCGTCGCGCGCGCCGAACTCCAGGATCATCGTCTGGGACGCCATCATGTAGCCGCTGAGCGAGGCCCCCAGCAGGGCGAAGGCCGCGAAGATCGGGATCGGCGTGTGCAGGTTCAGCAGCAGGATCGTCGCGCCCACCCAGCCGGCGAGCGAGGCGATCAGCACAGCCCGGAAGCCGGTCTTGTCGCCCATGTAGCCCCAGAGCAGGTTCGAGACCGTGTCGGCGCCGAGGAAGGCGAACGACAACAGGCCCAGGGTGGCCCCGTCCGCCCCCACCACCTTGCCGACGTAGAGGATGTAGAACGGCGTCGCGATGCGCGCCGAGGTGGCCAGCATTTGGACCACCAGGAAGAAGCCATAGGCCCGGTCCTGGGCGATCAACTGCGGGAACTCGCGCAGCCGGTCACGGAAACGGGCCTGCGGCCGCGTGGTCGGCGGCTCGGGCTCCTTCAGGAGCAGCTGCAGCGCCCACAGGCCCGCGCTGGTGAGCAGGAAGGCGAAGACGAAGGTGGTCGAATAGCCGTTCCCGAACAGGTTTTCGCCGATGAAGTACTTGCCCGCCACCCAGGCCAGGATGGCGGCGATCAGCCCCCCGGTCGCGTTGCGCCAGGCCTGCAGGCGGCCCCGCCGGCTGATCGGGATCACCTTGGACATCAGCAGGCTGAACACCACCCGCTGGGCGCCCATGAACACGCCGAACATCAGGATGAAGAACAGCAGCGCCCAGACCAGCGGCTGGCCCGACAGGAACCAGCCGGCGAGCGCCATGCCCAGGATCGCCAGGCGCCCCAGGCTGCCCATCCAGATGGCAGCCGGCATCACCTTGGTGCGGTGCTCTACCTTGGTGGCCCCGAAGATCGGGGAGATCACCCCGCCCAACTGCTGCAGGGCCAGCCCCAGGCCCACGATCACGTTCGAGCCCGAGACCGCGAGCAGGTAGGCCGGCAGGAAGGTGGGGGCGTTGACTAGCCGGAAGCCGGTCATCCCCAGCATGCCGTGCAGGTAGTTGCCGAGGTAGTTGCGCTTCAGGTTGTCCCAGACGAACCTCTCGTACGCCGCCTCGCGCGCGGCGAGGTCGCCCTCGCTGTCCTGGGCGGCGACCAGGCCGCCGTCCTCGCTTTCGTCCAGCTTGGCGTCCAAACTTCAGCCCGCGTCGGAACGGGTCTTCGCGCCCGCCTCCCACGGCTCCCTCGCACAATGGAATTTTCGAAGGTCGGGTTCGAAAACGGCCCGCCCGTCCCAATGCTAGGGGGATTTGGCGAGGGCGCAACGCCTAAGGACGTTGGCGGATCGTGGAGGCGGTCCTCGCCCGATGGGGGCGTTCGCTTGACGGGGAGTCTGCATGTCCCCACCGTCCAATCGTTGAGCTCGGGAGGGGGCGGATGCGCGGGATCGTTCTGGGGCTGCTGCTCGCGGTGGGGCTGGCCGGCGCCGCCCAGGCCGCCGACTTCGTGGTGGTCTCGTCCACGGACCCGGCCATCGCGCGCGGGACCGAGTACGCCAGCGGCCAGGCGCTGCAGATCGCGCCGGGCAGGTCGGTGGTGCTGATTGACCCGGCCGGCAATGTGAAACGCCTTGCGGGCGCGGCGAGCGCCATCACCCTGCCGCGCCGCCAGCTGGCCAGCGTCGACGCCGACCGCATGGCGGTGGTGAAGCTGCTGGTGGCCCCGCCGCGGGTGCGCCGCACGGTGCCCACCGCAAATCCGACCTGTCCCGAGGCCGACCTCGCCACGTTCGAGGGCATCCTGGCCGTGGCGCCGGTGGACGGCTGCCTGAGCCGCGCCCGCGAGGCGTTCGAAGCCTACGTGGGCAAGGCCGCCGGGCCAGAACCGGCCGCGTAGCGACGCCACAGCAGGACGAAGGCGGCCACGGCCCCCGCCAGCCCTACCAGGATCGGCGCGGTGAAGGTGTGCCCCGTCGCGATGATCACTGCGCCCGCCAGGCAGGCGCTGGCGCAGCCGAAGTCCCAGCCGGCCTCGGTCGCCACGCTGAACCGCAACGGGCAGGGCGACGCCTTGGCCAGGTTGTAGACCGGCGTCATCAGCGCCGGCACCCACAGGGCGGTCACGAGCGCGCCCAGGGCGTTGGCCGTGACCGCCAGCCACGGCGAGCCGACGCTGATCGCCCGGAGGCCCAGCACCGCCACGGCGACAGCGAAGGCGACGACGGCCGCCGTGCGTCCGCGGCCCGCGTCGATGTGCCGGCCGATCAGCAGGCTGAACGCCGCGCCGACCAGCGCCGCCAGCGCCATGGCGCCGCCGTAGGCCGTGAAGCTCTCGCCCAGCGAGACGAACAGGGCGATCTGCCAGACGTAGTGGTAGCCGCCGGCGAACAGCCCGTCGCAGGCCATCAGCCCCATGCCGGCCCAGCCCGCGCGCAGGCTGCCCGGCGCCTCCTGCGCCACCGCCACCTGGGGGGCGCCCAGCAGCGGCAGGGCCGCCGCGACCTGGACCACCCCGACGCCCAGGAACGCCACCCACGGCCCGCCGAGGGCCAGGGCGGCGCCGCCCAGCAGCGGGGCCACGATCCCCACGACGGCGCTCAGGGCCTCACGCGCCCCCACCTGGCCGCCGCGGTGTTCGTCGTCGCCGATGCTGGCGAAATAGGCGTGATACGAGGTCCAGTAGAGGACGCTGCCGACGGGGCCGATGGCCACCACCGCCAGGAAGGCCAGATCCAGCCCGTGGACCAGCGGCAGGACCGGATAGGTCGCCGCCTCCAGCACCGTGCCCAGGATCACGGTCGAGCGCAGGCCGATCCGCCGGGCCAGGGGCAGGACGAAGGGGCGCAGCACGAACCGGCCGGCGTTCATCGCCGCCATGGCCACCAGCACCAGCGGCGCCGGGACGCCGGCGCGCAGGAGGAAGACCAGCACGAAGACACCGCCGGCGCCCTCCGCCAGCGCCTGGACGCCGGAATGCAGGTTGACGCGGTTGACCGCGCCGTTGCCGAAGAAGCTCATGGGATCGAGAGCCTATGAAACAGGTGCGCGTGAAGGCTCACGGCCGCGCGGCGGCGAAGCCAGGGCTCGACGGGACGTCTAAGTCAGTCGCGGAGGCGCTCTGTGCACATGGTCGGAGTTGCGCACGCGCTCGGAGGGCGTGCAAGCGGCGTCAGATCCGCCGGTACTCCATCTTCGAGCCGTCCTCGAGCTTGCCCTTCAGGGCCATCCAATTGCCGGAGCCGTCGTAGAAGTCGTCGATCTCGGCGTCGCCGCGGATCTGCCAGTGGCCGGCGCCGACCCGGGTGCAGGTGACCTTCAGCATCTTGGCTTCCTGCTGGTTGAACAGCGGCTTGCCGAAGCTGGCCTGGTTCCAGTGGCTGAGCGGCACGGCGTCGGCCGGCCCGCGCACCGTCCCCTTGGGCCCGGTGATCTGCACATAGCCCGGCATCGCGCGGCCGGAGGTCTTCTGGATCTTGCCGTTGCCGTTGGTGGTGGCGTCGATGCTGGCCCACTTGCCGCCGACCCAGCGCTCCACGGCGTTGTGCTTGTACTTGTAGACCGGCACCGGCCCGACCTTCACCACCATGTCCACGTCGGTGGAGACCGTGCGGTTGTCGTCGTCGCCGGCGAAGGTCATCTGGTGCACGCCGATCTTGGTCCCGTTACGGAAGACCTGGAACGACAGCCGGCCCGGTGCGGCCAGCGCCATGCCGGGAACCAGCAGGGCCGCGCCGCCCACGAGCAGCTCGCGCCGCCCAACCACAAGGCTCATGTCGAAAATTCCTCTAGCGCCCCACGCGGGCCAAACTAGCGGCCTGTGCGGGCGAGGCTAGTGTCCCGGCCGCGGCTTATAGCTGCGGGGTTCGCGGACCGGCAGGGGCTTCTCGGAGGCCTTCTGGCCGTGCTGGGGCGTCGCCGCCGACTTGGTGAAGGGGTAGCTCAGGGGTTGGCCCTGTTGCTGCAAGCCGTGTGTCATCCTCGGTCGTCTCCCTAGCGGGGAATTCATGACTCAGGCGGCCTCCTGAAGCGAATCAGCCGGACGCACATCCACGTGAACGGCCATGTTGGTGTCGCCCGGATCGCCATAGATCGAGCCGCTGATCGGTGTCGCTTCCATCGGCGTGCGCGCAACGGCCACAGGGATCAGGTCGCCGCTTTCGGCCAGGGCGTTCGTAGGGTCGAACTCGGTCCAGCCCAGGTCGGGCAGGAAGACCTCGCACCAGGCATGCGTCGCGCCGGCGCCGCGCATTTCGCTATGGGCGGGGGAATAAAGGTAGCCGGTCACGAACCGCGCCGCGTAGCCCAGCCGCCGCAGCGCCTCGACCAGCAGCCAGGCGAAATCGCGGCAGGTGCCGGCGCCCAGCCTCACCGTGTGCGACGGCTCCTGCGCGGCCCCCACGTCGCGGGACTGGTACTCGAAGCTGTCGTGGATCGTCTGGTTCAGCCGCAGGATCAGCTCCAGCGCCGGCTCGTGCGGGCTGCCCACCTGCCCGCGCAGCCACTTCAGCAGGTCTCCGTCGGCATCCTCGGTGGCGGGGTCGATGAAGGGCGTCAGCACCGTGCGGTCCGACGGCGCGTAGACGATCGGCGTCGCCGTCTGCGGGTCGGCCACCTGTGGATCGGCCAGCTGGGCGGGATAACGCTCGATCACCAGCTCGCTCGTGATCGACAGCCCCGTCGACTCGCCGCCCGGCGTGAAGCCGCACACCGAATTGCCCAGGGCGTCGTACATCCACCGCGTCTCGCCCGGCGGCGAGACGGTCAGCACGGCGTCCATCACCCGGATCGCGTGGCTGTCCCGGGGCCGCACCAGCAGCCGGTGCTGCCCGAACGCGACCGGCCGCTGGTAGCTGTAGAACGTCTCATGGCGGATGCGCAGGCGTGCCATGCTGGCGGAACCGTTCGGGACGGCTCCGGTTCCGCGCGGTTGCGGCGAAGCCCAAACCCGTGCGAGCACAGGGACATGACGACGGATGTGATTGTGGTGGGCGGCGGGCACAACGGCCTGACCTGCGCCGCCTACCTGGCGGCGACCGGGCTGAAGGTGACCGTGCTGGAACGGCGCGACGTGGTCGGCGGCGCGGCGGTGACCGAGGAGTTCCACCCGGGCTTCCGCAACTCGGTGGCCAGCTACACGGTCTCGCTGCTCAATCCCAAGGTCATCCGTCACCTGGAGCTGCACCGCCACGGCCTGAAGGTGGTCGAGCGGAAGATGGCCAACTTCCTGCCTCTGGACGGCGACCACTTCTTCGTGGGTGAGGGCCGAACCCAGGCCGAGACGGCGCGGTTCTCGCAGAACGACGCCGAGCGTCTGCCGGCCTACTGGGACCGCCTCGACGCCATCGCCGATGTGTTACGCGACCTGGTGATGGAGACGCCGCCGAACCTGGTCGAAGGCGGCCTCCGCGAAGCGATCCCCGAGCTGCTGAAAAGCGCCGTCATCGGCCGCAAGCTGTCGCGCCTGGATCTGACCGCCAAGCGCGACCTGCTGGCCCTGTTCTCCCAGTCCGCTGGCGACTGGCTGGACGGCTGGTTCGAGAGCGACCCGATCAAAGCCGCCTACGGCTTCGACGGCGTGGTGGGCAACTACGCCAGCCCCTACACGCCCGGCTCGGCCTACGTCCTGCTGCACCACGTGTTCGGCGAGGTGAACGGCAAGAAGGGGGCCTGGGGCCACGCCATCGGCGGCATGGGCGCGATCACCCAGGCGATGGCCGCCTGCTGCCGCGAGCGTGGAGTCGAGATCCGCACCGGCGTGTCGGTGGCTGAGGTCCTGACCGAGAAGGGCCGCGCCACCGGCGTCGTCACCGCCACGGGCGAGACGCTGAAGGCCCGCGCGGTCGTCTCCAACCTGCACCCGCAGCTGCTGTTCCAGAAGCTGATCGACCCCGGCGTCCAGCCCGCCGACTTCGTCGAGCGCATCGCCCGCTACCGTTCGGGCTCGGCCACCTTCCGCATGAACCTGGCGCTCTCGGAACTGCCCCGTTTCACGGTCGCTCCGGAGGCGGGCGACCACATGACCGGCGGCATCATCATCGCCCCCACCATGGCCTATATGGAGCGCGCCTACGACGACTGCCGCGCCCACGGCTGGTCGAAGGAGCCGATCGTCGAGATGCTGATCCCGTCCACCCTGGACGACAGCCTCGCGCCGGCGGGCCAGCACGTCGCCAGCCTGTTCTGCCAGCACGTGGCGCCGGAACTGTCGGGCGGCCGCTCCTGGGACGACCATCGCGAGGAGGTGGCCGACCTGATGATCGCCACGGTGGAGAAGCATGCGCCGGGCTTCGCGAAATCGGTGCTGGCCCGCCAGGTGCTCTCGCCGCTGGACCTGGAGCGCACGTTCGGCCTGGTGAACGGCGACATCATGCACGGCCGTCTCAGCCTGGATCAGCTGTTCTCGGCGCGACCGGTCCTGGGCGCGGGCGACTACCGCACTCCGGTGAAGGGCCTCTACCAGTGCGGCGCGGGCACGCACCCGGGCGGCGGCGTCACCGGCGCCCCCGGCCACAACGCCGCGCGCGAGATCCTGAAGGACGTTCGCCGACGCCGGGTGTGACATGACCCCAGCCCGTTCGCCGCACCTGGACGAACCGCTTCGCCGCGCCGTTCGCCTCGTGGCGCTGCTGAACCTGGCCTACTTCGGCGTCGAGTTCGCGGTGGCCCTGGCCATCGGCTCGGTGTCGCTGATGGCCGACAGCGTCGACTTCCTCGAGGACGCGGCGGTGAACCTGTTGATCTTCGCGGCCCTCGGCTGGAGCGCCGCGCGGCGCGCCAAGGTCGGCATGCTCGCGGCAGGGGTCCTGCTCGTGCCGGCGCTCGCGTTCCTGTGGACCCTTTATGGGAAGCTCTCCGCGCCGATCGCGCCCGCGCCGGTGGGTCTCGGCCTCGCGGGGGCCGGCGCCCTGGCGGTGAACCTGTTCTGCGCCTTCACACTGGCCCGCTTCCGTCACCACAGCGGCAGCCTGACCAAGGCGGCGTTCCTCTCGGCCCGGAACGACGCCTTCGCAAACATCGCGATCATCGCGGCAGGCCTGGCCACCTTCGTGTGGCGTTCGATCTGGCCTGACGTGGTGGTCGGCCTCGGCATAGCGCTGATGAACCTCGGCGCCGCGCGCGAGGTCTGGGAGGCGGCTCGCGAGGAGCATGACGCGGCCGAGCCGTGATCGCGAACGCTCTGTCCTGCCCTTACCGCGCCCGCCAGTGGGCGGCGACGAACTCCCGCAGGTCGCGGTAGGCCACGATCTCCATGTCGCGGAGCGCTGCGAGCCTCTCGGCAAGATCACCTCTGTCGAAACGGGTGCGGGCTTTCGAGACCGCCGCGAAATATGCCGCGTACCGACCCGCGTCCCCCGCCAGCAACTGGTCGTCGTTGATCACCCGCAGCGCCAGCGTCGCGACGACGGCCCCGACGGTCACCTCCAGTGCGAGCTTCACGTCGGTGTCCGCCGGGCCGCGGCCGGTGGCCAGCAGCACGCCCGCGATGACGCCGGTCACCACCGCCGCGGCGAGCAGCAGCTTGCCGAGCCCGCGCACCACCGCCGCCCGTTGTCCCGGCGCGCCCAGGGACGCGCTCAGCTTGCGCTCCACATAGTCGAGCTGGGCGTCGAGCCGCTGGCCGCGCAGCAGCGAGAGCAACAGGTCCAGCTCCGGCGACGGCTCGGGCGTCTGCGGCGTCGCGGACCACTCGGGCAGGACCCAGGTCTCAGCGTCGTCGCTCACCGGCCGCGCCAGCAGCGGCGCCTGGCCCGGCAGGTCCTCGGGCCTGGGCAGGGAGGAGAGCATCCTGCCGCGCACCACCTTCCACTCGCCCAGCGCCGCGTCGTTGGCCATGGCGCGGGCGACGAGGCCCAGGTTGTTGACCACCGCCTGGAAGTACAGCGCGCGCACCCGCTCGGCGCCGAAGCGCTGGCCGAGCCAGCGGGCCTTCGAGCCGGCGCCGAACTCGTGGAACGCCATCAGACCCAGGCCCGCGATCGTCAGGGCGGCCGCGGCCAGACCCATGTAGCGCTCGGCCCCGATCGCCAGGGGCGCCAGGGCCGCCAGGATCAGGCCCAGCGCGGCCAGCGCCACGGACAGCAGGCCGAAGCGGCGGTCCCGCCGGCCATGGCGCGTGGCGGCCGGGTCGTATTTCGAGAACAGCGCCCGCAGCTCCGGCCAGTCCAGGACGCGCAGGCCCGCCGGGTGCTTCGCGCCGAGCGCCGCGCGCGCCTCCTTGGTCTGCAGCACGTCGTCGTTGGTCCAGTCGGCGAGGGCGTCGCCGAACAGGCCATGCCGCTCGCTGGCGTCGTCGGCGGAGACCGCCGGATCGGCCGTGGTCATCGCAAAGCTCCCGCTCGCCAGCGTCCCCCGCCGGCGCCCAAGCTGCACTATAGCGTGAACGCTCCTAAAGCGCCTTGCGGAACTCGCTCGGGGTCACCCGCGCCACGCGCCGGAAAGTGGCCGCGAAGGCCGAGGGCGTCTGGTAGCCTACGGCCAGGGCGATGCCGGTGGTCGCCAGGCTGCGCTCGGCCAGCGGGACAACCGGATTTGATCCGCGCCTCCCACCGTCCCGCCCAAGCCGTCGGCGGCCCCACGCCGGCGGCGAAGGCGTTGCTACCAGCTCAGGTCCGAGATCAGGCCGGCGTAGACCTCGATGCCGCCCCAAAGCGCGCCCAGGGTCAGGTTCTCGTTCGCCGCGTGCTGGTTGTCGTCGTAGTTGGCGATGCTGACGCCCACCATCGGGACCTCCAGCGCGTTCACGATCTCGGCCATGCCGGAGCTCGCGCCGACGATCGGCAGCTTCAGCACGCGGTAGCCTACGGTGCGACCGATGGAGGCCGCCACCGCCGCCGCAGCCGGGCCGTCCATCGGGGTCTTGGTGGCGACGCTCTCGCCTTCTTCCCAGTTGATCCGCACCACCTTGGGGTTCGCCAGCCGGGTCGCCAGGTCGGGCGTGTCGCGCACGATCTTCCAACCCTGGGTGGTGAGGTATTCCTCGACCTTCTGGTGGACGCGGGCCGGCGTCATGCCGGGCGCGAGCCGGATGTCGAACGAGGCCTCGGCCTCGGTGGCGATGGCGTTGGCCGCGTCAGGTCCCGTGTCGCCGGCGTGGATCGCGCGCACGTTAAAGGTCGGTGCCAGGTAGCCGTCGGCCAGCCGTGGCCCACCGATGTTGCGACCCAATCCCATGGCCGTCTTCAGCTCGCCCTCGATGGGCGGCATGGCGGCCAGCGCCGCCTTGTCGGCTGGCGACACCGGCGTCACGTCGTCGGCGAAGCCGGGGATCAGGATGCGGCCCTCGTCGTCGCGCAGGCTCATCACCAGCGATGCGATCATCACCGTCGGGCTCGGCGCCCAGCTCCCGTAGTGGCCGTCGTGCAGCGGCTTCAGCGGGCCGTAGACCGTAGCCTTGAAGCCGGCGATGCCGCGGTTGCCGAAGTTGATCATCTGGCGGCCCGACTGGTGCATCGGCCCATCGCCCATGATCAGCAGGTCGCCCTTCAGCAA
>Ga0209257_1004082_pt1 | contig 11702 bp, 9 predicted proteins | sample AraplaCvi_mCL_r2_FD_184277 | JGI IMG/M metagenome (GOLD analysis project Ga0209257, IMG submission 184277) | Arabidopsis root microbial communities from North Carolina, USA - plate scrape MF_Cvi_mCL_r2 (SPAdes) (version 2) | ecosystem: Host-associated > Plants > Roots > Endosphere | place: USA...
ACATGGCCTGGGCGCTGCGCCGCATCGGCGAGCGCGAGATGGACGAGACCGTCAAGCAGGTCCAGGTCCGCAAGGTCCGCCAGCTCTACACCCTGCTGGACGGCGCCGGCTGCCGCGCGGGGACGGTGCGCCGCTACTTCGGCGAGGAGGGCGTCGAACCCTGCGGCCAGTGCGACCTGTGCACCGGGACCGTGGAGACCACCGACGCCACCCAGGCCGCCCAGAAAGCGCTGTCGGCCGCGCACCGGCTGAACGGGCGGTTCGGCCGCGGCCGGCTGGTCGACCACCTGCTGGGCAAGACCAAGGACGTCAGCGACTGGGAGTCCTCGCTCTCCACCTGGGGCATCGGCACGGAGCTCACGGCGACCCAGTGGCGCGATCTGACCGAGCAGCTGCTGTTCGAGGGCCTGCTGCGCGAGGATCCCAACGACGGTCGCCCGCTGGTGGGCCTGGGCGACGCCGAGGCGGTGCGCGCGGTGTTCCGCGGCGAGCAGCGGGTGGCCATGCGCAAGCATCCGGACGGCCCGGACGCGTCGGCCTCCGCCGGCCGCTCGCGCAAGCGCAGCCGCGAGGCCCTGGCGCTCAGCCCAGCCGACCAGCCGCTGTTCGAGGCGCTGCGGGCCTGGCGGGCCGGCGAGGCCAAGACCCAGCACGTGCCGCCCTACGTCATCTTCCACGACCGCACCCTGGCCGAGATCGCCATGGCCAAACCGGGCTCCCGCGCGGCCCTGGCCCGCCTCAACGGCGTCGGCGAAGCCAAGCTGGCTCACTACGGCGAGGCGGTGCTGGAGGTGGTGGGCGGGTTCGCGTGATGATGCGGTTCGCGGCGGTCGCTCTTTGCCTCGCCGCACCGCCGGCCTTCGCCGCCGATCCCGTCGTCCTGCCGGGGGTGGTCTCCACCGCGGCCGCGGAGATCCGGCTGGCGATCAGTCCGGACGGGCGGCGGATGCTGTGGGGGTCGGTGGGCCGGGACGCGGCCCCGGGGCAGCTCGACATCTGGGAGCGGCATCGCGTCGGCGAGGGCTGGTCCGCCCCGGCGCCCGCGCCGTTCAACACCGAGGGCGAGGACTTCGACCCGGCGTTCAGCCCGGACGGGCGGCAGGTCTATTTCCATTCGGACCGGCCCGGCGGTTTCGGCGGCACGGACATCTATGTGGTCGACCTGGACCCCGCGACGGGCGCCTTCGGGACGCCGCGCAACCTGGGTCCCTCGGTGAACAGCAAGGGCGCGGAGTGGGCGCCGACGCCGACGAAGGACGGGCGGCTGGTGTTCGCCTCCGACGGCTGGGGCGGGTTCGGCAGGCACGACCTGTTCGAAGTCCGGCTGGCCGGCGGCGAACCGCGGAACCTCGGGCCCGCGATCAACGGGCCGGACGAGGACTTCGACGCGGCGCTGACGCCGGACGGGCGCGGGATGGTGTTCAGTTCGGGTGTGATGAGCGACGAGGCGGCCAAGGTCGGGCTGTTCGTCAGCCGGCTCGGCCCCAAGGGCTGGTCGGCGCGGACGCCCGCGGGCGTCGGCTGTTCGGAATTCGTAAACGGCTCGGGGTTCGACCCTGCGAACCCCGACCGCTTCTTCTACGCCGCCAACTGTCCGGGCGGCGAGGGCCGGATGGACATCCGCGAGACGCGGTCGCCCATCCGGCGATAGGTTTTAGAACTTCGTCTTCACTTCCACGCCGATGACGCGCGGGTCGTTCACGAAGCCGGTCAGGTTGTTGAAGTCGATGCCGCCTTCCAGCGACCGGTCGTTGGTGATGTTGCGGCCGAAGGCGGCCACTTCCCAACGCTCGCCCGGCGCGCGGTAGCCCAGGCGCAGGCCGCCTTCCAGCAGCTTGTCGTCGCTGAACTCGGCCGACTGGTAGAGGAAGAAGTTGACCTTCGAACGGTAGGCCCAGTCGGTGAAGACGAAGATCTCGCCCTCGCCCACCGGCCAGGAGTATCCCGCCGTCACGTTGGCGATCCACTTCGGCGCGTTCGGCAGGCTGTTGCCGTCGATCCGCACCGTGCCGGCGACCGGACCGGCCGGATCCAGCACCGTGCAGCCGCCGCCGCAGGGCTGTGTGAACAGGTTCGGGTCCTGGATTTCCGTGTGATTGTACGACAGGCCCGCCGTCAGCAGCAGGCGGTCCACCGGCTCGGCCTCGGCGTTGAACTCGAAGCCGTAGCCGGTCGCCTTGTCGGCGTTCAGCAGGCGGTTGAAGTTCGCGCCGCCGCCGACCGCGGTGATCTGCAGGTCCTTGGCGCGGTAGTAGAACACGGCAGCATCGAAGCGGGCGCGGGCGGCGGGGAGCTTACCCTTGATGCCCGCTTCGTAGGACATCACGGTCTCCTTATCGGCCACCGACAGGGTGTCGCCGAACACCAGGCGGCCCTGGATCGACGGCGCGCGATAGCCGCGGGCCACGCGGGCGTACAGGTTCATGTCGTCGGTCACCGCATAGGTGGCGTTGACGTTGAAGCTGACCTCGCTGGTGTCCGGGTTCGCCCGCAGGATCGGCGTGGCCGGCGCGCCGAACGGCGAGCGGGTGCGCTGGGCCAGGAAGTCCTTCTTGTCGTCGGAGTAGCGGATGCCGCCGCCGACGTTCAGCTGTTCCGAAACGTCGTAGTCCACGTTGGCGAACAGCGCCCAGCTCTCGGACTTCTGGTTCTGGTAGGCGTAGCCCTGCAGGGCGCCCCCGGCCAGGGTGTTGTAGTCGAAGCTGTCGATCTTGATGCTTTCGTTGAAGTAGAAGGCGCCGACCGTATAGCCGAGCGGACCGTTGTCGCCGGCCAGGCGGAGTTCCTGGGTGAACTGGCGGTGGAACGGGATGCCGTCGGCGCTCTCCGCCGGGAACGGGATGAAGCCCGGGCCGAAGGGCGGGGCGAACGAGGCGCCGAAGCCGCCGTCGATGTCGCCGCGCGAATAGGCGTCGACCCGCTCATAGGCGGTGACCGAGGTCAGTTGCGGCAGGCCCTCGCCGAAGTCGTAGGTCAGCTTCAGGTTGGCGCCGGCCGACTCGATCTTCTGGACCGCGCGGCCCTGGGCGTCCTGGCTGATCTCGTCGCGCTTGAAGCCGGGGACGAAGTTGTTCGTGCCCTTCTGGATGATGTTGGCGCGGAAGACCCGCGGCGTGCCGTCCAGGTGCTGGTAGTGCAGGTTCAGCAGGGCCGAGAGGTCCTCGGTGGGGGTGAACAGCAGCTGGCCGCGGATAGCGAACTGGTCGTAGCCCTCGCTGTCGTTCTTCTTCGGCGTCAGGGTGTTGTCCACCCAGTCGTCGCGGTGCTGGTAGAGGCCCGACAGGCGGCCGGCCAGCACGCCCGGGACGATCGGGCCCGAGACGGCGCCCTCGAGGTTGATGGTCGAGTGGGTGGCGTAGGAGGCCTGGGCATAGCCCCCGAACGTCTGGGTCGGCTTGGCGCTGTCGAACTTCAGCACGCCGGCCGGGGTGTTGCGGCCGAACAGGGTGCCCTGCGGGCCCTTCAGCACTTCCACCTGGTCGATGTCGAACAGCGGGAAGCCCTTCAGCACCGGGGTCTCAAGCACGACTTCGTCATAGACGAAGGAGACCGGCTGGGAGGCGTTCAGGTCGAAATCGGTGTTGCCCAGTCCGCGGATGTAGGGGCGCGGGAAGGTCCGGCCGAAGCTGGATTCCAGGGTCAGGCTGGGCACGCGGGCCGAGAACACCCGGATGTCGCCGCCGGACGAGCGGATCGCGTCCAGCTTCTCGCCGCTCACCGCGGTCACCGCCAGCGGGACGTCGTTGATGTTCTCGGACTTCTTCTGGGCGGTGACCAGCACTTCGGTCACTTCGGTTTCTTCGGCCGCGAAGGCCGGGGACGTCAACGCAAACACAGTGATGGAGGCGCTGGCCGCCAGCAGGGCGCGCAGCGAGGCGGGCGTCTTCATGAGAGGACCTCTGGTTGTTCTTCGCGAAGGGGAGTCGCGTTCCAGGGCCCTAGCTACACCAGGCGCCGTCGTTGGCGCCCGTAACTTGCGGGCAATGTCGCAAATCTGTCGCGCTGCGTGCTCAACGCGCAACAGTGTTGTGCGGGCTAGGGCTTCACCACCGGGTAGGAGATGATCAGGGCCAGCTCGCTGGCGCCCGTCTGCCGGATGCCCACGACCGCGCCCCGGTAGAGGTAGGCCGCCATGCCCGGCGTCAGCTTCGTCGTCACCCCGTCCGAGACCACGTCGCCCTCGCCGGAGAGCACATAATAGACCTCGTCGTGGTCGATCGGGTGCGGCCCGATGGCGGCGCCCACGTGCAGCACGCGCTTGCGGAACTCCAGGGTCCGGTTCGGCGCGGCGTCGCTGATCCGGTAGGCCGTGCTCATCCCGATCGCCCCATGCGGCGGCGGCTCCTTCCGCATCACCTTCGCCTCGTCGACGATGACCGCGGGCGGCGCGGCGAGGGCGGGGGTGGCGGCGAGCAGGGCCAGAGTCGCGGCGAGCAGGTGGCGCATGGGATCCTCCGGCCGGCACAGTGGCGCCCGGCGGCTATGCTCCCAACGAGAGAGCAGGCCTGGCGGGCGCGGTCCACCTAAGGACGGGTGTGCTCGTCGTGGAGCGACGCTGACGGAGACGCGCCCTCGGCCGCACCGGGAACCTCGCCGAGGGCGGTGAACGCCGGGCCCTGCAGGGGCTCGCCATCCACCGAGAACTGCGAGCCGTGGCATGGACAGTCCCAGCAGCGCTCGAAGCCGTTCCAGTGGATCACGCAGCCCGCATGGGTGCAGGCCGCCGAGCGTAGGTGAAGCTCGCCGGCCTCGTCGCGGTAGGCCGCCACCGGTTTGCCGCCCATGCGGATCAGCGCGCCTTCGCAGCCAAACCCGGTCCGCAAGGCCGGGTTCCGCGACCGCGAGGGCGCAGGACCACGAGAGAAGCCTTGGAGATCTCGATGGGGCGCCGGGTCCGGCCGAGACGATCCCGGCCGTGGTTGTCATCTGTCGAGGCCGAGGGCGCGATCGAGCTCCGGGTCGCCCACCGACATCGCCATGTCGCGCGCGGATTCGCCGGCCCGATTCCTTCGCTCGAGGCTGGCGCCGTTGCGGCGCAGGAGCGCGGCGGCGGCGGGATGGTTGGCGTGGATGCTCTTCATGAGCGCGGTTTCCCCGTCACCATCCGGCTCGTCGACCGGAACCCCCCTGGCCAGCAGCGCCGCCACTTCCGCCGTCCGGCCGTCGGCGGCGGCGTCGCGCAGCCGTGCAGCCAGCTCGCTCGGCGAGCCTTTGGACAACCGGGGCGGAGGCGCGGCGCGGGCCGCTTCTACCCGTGCGCCGGTGACGACGACTTCCGAGACGCCCTGGTCCGCAGGCGGTGCCGCGGGCGCTGCGGCGGGAGGCGCCTCGGGCTGCGCGCGCGCCACCTGCAGCGGTGCGGGCGAGGGTTCGACCCTGGCCATCTCGCGGGCCGCGACCTGAGCCTCGCGAGCGGCGGCAGCCTTTCGAGGCGGGCGTATCGGTGTTTCGGACGGTCCGTCGGCGGCTGGCCGTGGCGCGTTCGAGCCCTTGTCGGCCGTGATGGCAGGGGCCGCCGGCGGTGGTGGCGTGGTGGGCTTGTCGACCGTCACTGGCGGATCGATCTGGGTTGCCAGGAGCACGCTCACCGCCGCGACGCTGGCCGCCACCAGCAACCCGCCGCGCCGCCAGACGGGACGCAGTATCGGCTTTGCGGCTTCCGGCGTCGCCCGCGCGACCGCAGCGAGCACGCGCTCGCGCCGCGCGGCGCGAGCGGCGTCGTCGTCGCCCAGGAGTCCTTCGGCCTGGACGTAGGCCTTGTCCATCGGATCGGGCGCGGCCTCGTGATCAGACATGGGCCGACCTCTCGCCAGCAAGCGACTGTCTCAACTTCGCGCGGGCATAACGCAACCGGCTCTTGGCCGTCTCGACGGCCACCCCGGTGACTTGGGCTATCTCTTCCAGCGACAGGCCAGCCTGCGCGAACATGACGAAGGCGCCGCGCTGCTCGATCGGCAAGGCCTCGACGGCGGCGACGATCTCCTGGGCCAGCTCGCGCGACTGGACCTGCTGCAAGGGGCTCTGCCCCGGGTCGGGGATCATGATCGCCGCATCGTCCTGCGCCGACGCCAGCACCGCGACCTTCTGCCGACGAAAGTGATCCCACACCTTCCGGCGGGCGATCGTAAAGAGCCATGCCGGAAAGCTCGACTTGTCGGGGTCGAAGGCGGCGGCGTTCCGCGCGATGGCGATCCAGGTCTCCTGATGCAGATCCTCGGCCGCGTCGGCGTGCGCGGCGCCCAGCAGGCGGCGGATGAACTGAAAGCAGGCGCGATCATGGCGGTCGTAGAGCCGCGCGAAGGCGTGCGGATCGCCTGCGCCGTGGGCGCGCAGCAATACGGCCTCGTCTGCGTCGCCCGACTCCATCAGGGCCAAGCCTACCGGTTGCACGGCCGTGCGCGCAAAGGCTTAGGGCAGGCCCGGCGGATCGGGGACGTACCCCGCGCCGGACGACGGGAAGGGCCGGGGTCGGCGTCCCGGGTCGGGCGCCCGCCGGATCACGCCGAGGGCCGCAAGATTGTCGTAGGTGTCGTATTCGATCTGGCGGATGAGCTGGGGGTAGGATGTCGCCCGTTCGAAGGCCACGGTGGTCACCACCGACCACTCGCGCGCGCCATGCCCGGTGCCCAGCTTTTCCTCGGGCCGCGTGCGGACCGCCGGCGGCGGGGCGGAGCCCAGAACACGCGATGCGGAGACGACGACTTCGGAGACGTCGTCGTCCGCCGACGACCTTGACTCCAAGGCCGGCGCGGCGGGCGCTGGCGCAACGACCCGCTCCTTGAAGACGGCGATGCCGATGACGCCGACGTCCCCAGGGCGGCCCGTGCGGGCGGCATAGGACTTCGGAAGCGGCGCGAAGGTGAACGCCGCGACCTCGGTGTCGGATTTGCGCCAGCCGCTCACATCGTAGGACTGATACGGATTGAACACATAGCCGCGTTGGTCGTGCCCGGCCGTCTGGCCGGTGAGGACGTTGACGCCGTCGACCGACATGACCACCAGCACGCGGCGGTCCGTGTTGTTGGTGACGCGGAGCCCGTAGCGCGAACCCGGCTGGCCGGCGACGTAGGCGCGCCCGTTGTGACGCCATATCCGCAGCGGCTGGCCCGTTTCACGGTCGACCACCGTGAGATCCACGGGATCGCCTGCGGCCGCCGCGTCCGCCGCCCCGGCGAATCCAACCGCGGCGAGCGCCGTAGCCAGGATCGCTCGACGCCGCAGGCCCCGGATCGCTCTCTTCGCTATCGTCACGCATGCCTCCCTTGGCCCTTGCATGACGACCTACGCAACCGGCGGGCAAACGGGGTTGGCCGCGGCCGATTTTCCTTCGGGAGCGGGTCCCGAAACCCGTCTGGACGGTACGCGAGTAAGTGAGAAGGCCGCATTAGTGAGGGGCGATCAAAAACTGAGAAGAGCGTTTGGCGCAGCGTGAGAGTTTCGAGGGGAAGTCCGCGTTCAAACGCGAACCTTCTCAATGATCGCAGCCAACCAACAGCTGCTTGCGGCCTGGCGAACCGCCATGGCTAGGGCCTACGCTGCGCGACCGGAGGTTCCCCCAGGCGATGGCCCTGGCGCCCCAGGTTGACGCGTCGACGACGAGACCGCCGCCCGCGCGAAGCGGGCGGTCCCAACTTCTCCGGAGGGTGGATTTCGAACACTCGGCTTGCGCTGGTTCACGGTTCGAGCCTGAGTCACTCGCCGCTCGAACGGGCCGAGGACATTACGGGCTCTACGCAGACCGCCGGCTCGACGGCCGGTGTCACGACGTTTCTGGCTCACTCAGGCAAGCGATGGGACTACTCGACCCTTTCGGGTGCCGTGTCGGCAGCCGCGAGCGCGCCGTTTAGCACCGGATCCAGCGCGTCGGCTTCCGCCCTCGCCCAGCTGGCCCACAGGCTCAGATCCTGGAGGTTCTCGCTGTTGAGAACATCGTCCACAAACCCGCGAATGTCGCGAGCCGTACGCCAGTCCTTCGCCTGAGCGAACAGCCGCTCGCGACGTTCCAGGGCCGCCTTGAGGCGACGTTCCTCTGCAAGCCGTTCGGCCTCGATCCGTCGCCGGAGCACTTCGGCCTCGTTATCGACGCGACGCTGGACGAGCCAAGTGTGGTGGTTGACCTCGCCCTGGCGGTAATGGGCTTCTGCAGCGACGGCGAAGGCGACGACGATTTCGGTGAGCTGATCCTCCAGCTTGGCGTCCTGGGTGTCCGCCCAACTGAGTGTCGCCGGCTCTTTGGACGCGGGCGGAAGGTCCAGCTTCAAGACGTCGACCGGACCTGGTCGGGTCTTCCACTCACCCCAGCGGTCCGGTTTGGCGTCCGGGTGATCGAGCAGAACTTCCAGACGCTGGCCGCCAACGTGTGCGCCCAACTTTCGGCCTTGCTTGCATGACCAATCGAGACCGCCATAGGCCGCAGCGGTCGAATACTTCTTCTCGAACTCCTCTATCGATCCAAGCTCGATATCGCCGAGGCTTCTCCCCCGGAAGCGGCCGACCAGATGGCCTTGAGCGACAAGCTCTCGGAGAGTGTTGTGGTTCATCGCCAGGCGTTCGATAGCTGCCCGTGCAGGTATCAGCTCGCGGAGTTCAGGCGGGCTTCGGAGTTTGGACGCTACCCGACACAGCGCGGATGCTGGAAACGCCAGGGCCCGGAAGCCGCTGCCGAGCGAGGGATCACGAAAGGCCGGCAGCTTTCCCGCAAGGACCAAGTCCAATGCGCGGTTGTGGAAACGAACGTCGGCCCACGAGCGATCGCTCGACCTCAGCTTCCGTTCGTGACGGGCCAGCTTATGAAGGAATGCATCCAGGGCGCTCGCCCGGTAGAAGTTGACGAGTCCTCGCTTCTCGATCTCGAGTTTCCAATCCCCTCGTCTTCTGGTGAGCAGCTTGGTGGGGACGCCGAGGTAGTTTGCGGCCTCGCCTGGGCTCAGCCAGGGATTACCGGCGAGGTGGGCCTCAATCGAGGCTCTTGAGACGGCGCAGAATTCGCGGGCGCCGCGCCACTGAACTGATCCCTTCAAAATGCCGTCAGCGACCAGTCGCTTTACATTTCGAGGGTTGGAGCGAAGCAGGCGCGCGGCCTTTGTGGCGGTGACGAATTCGCCTTCGCCTGGTGTTGCACAGAATTCGGATCGCCGGCGGAGGCCAAGCGTGCCCGCGCGGAAACTTCCCACCATTTCGCGGACGTTTCTCAGGATCTCACGGACTGTCCACCGTCCGAGGGCCCCCTAGACGTCCACCTCGGCGTCCAGGGCGTTTTCCTGGATGAACTCGCGGCGGGGTTCGACCAGGTCGCCCATCAGGCGGGTGAACATGTCGTCGGCGTCGTCGGCGTGGTTCACCTTGACCTGCAGCAGGGTGCGAGCCTCGACGTCGAGCGTCGTTTCCCACAGCTGCTCGGCGTTCATCTCGCCCAGGCCCTTGTAGCGCTGGATGGAGAGGCCGCGGCGGCCGTTGTCCATGACCGCGCCCACCAGGTCGAGGGGGCCACGCACCTTGGCCGTGCGGTCCTTGCGGGTGAAGGTGGCGACGCCCGAGAACACCTGGGCCAGCTCCTTCGACCGCTCGGCCAGGCGGCGCGCGTCGGCGGCGTGCAGCAGCAGGTCGTCCAGCACCACGCGCTCGGAGACGCCGCGCTTGGTGCGGCTGAAGGCATAGCCGCCGGTGGCGGCCTTCTCGCCCGACCAGGGGCCGTCGCCTTCCTCGGCGTAGAGGTTGAGGCGCGCGGCGGCGGCGGCCGGGTCGCCGTTCTCGCCCAGCAGGCCGGCCATGGCCGCCTGTTCGATCGCGAAGGCGGGCGCGCGGGCGGCGAGGCGTTCGATGTTGGCCTTGGCGCCGCGGGCGGTTTGCACCAGGGCCAGCAGGTCGGCGCCGGTCAGCCGCTCGCCCGACGGCAGGTCCAGGGTCGCCTGGTCCACGCCCTCGTCGATCAGGTAGACCTCGAGCTCGGGATCGTCCTTCAGGTAGCGGACCGACTTGCCCTTCGACGCCTTATAGAGCGGCGGCTGGGCGATATAGAGGTAGCCGCGCTCGATCACCTCCGGCATCTGCCGGTAGAAAAAGGTGAGCAGCAGGGTCCGGATGTGGGCGCCGTCGACGTCGGCGTCCGTCATGATGACGATCTTGTGGTAGCGCAGCTTGTCGATGTTGAACTCGTCGCGGCCGATCCCGGCGCCCAGCGCCATGATCAGGGTGCCGATCTGCTCGGACGACAGCATCTTGTCGAACCGCGCCCGCTCGACGTTCAGGATCTTGCCGCGCAGGGGCAGGATGGCCTGGTTGTCGCGGTTGCGCGCCTGCTTGGCCGAGCCGCCGGCGGAGTCGCCCTCGACCAGGAAGATCTCGGACTTGGCCGGGTCCTTCTCGGCGCAGTCGGCGAGCTTGCCGGGCAGCGAGGTGATGTCGAGCGCCGACTTGCGCCGGGTCAGTTCGCGGGCCTTGCGCGCGGCCTCGCGGGCGGCGGCGGCCTCGGCGATCTTCTGCACGATCATCCGGGCTTCGTTCGGATGCTCCTCGAACCAGGTCGAGAGGCCTTCCGAGACCAGGTTCTCCACCGCGGGGCGGACTTCCGACGAGACCAGCTTGTCCTTGGTCTGCGACGAGAACTTGGGGTCCGGCACCTTCACCGACAGCACGCAGGTCAGGCCTTCGCGGGCGTCCTCGCCGCTGACCGAGACCTTCTCGCGCTTCGCCGCGCCCGAGCTCTCCGCATAGTTCGTGATGATCCGCGTCAGCGCCGAGCGGAAGGCTGCCAGGTGGGTGCCGCCGTCGCGCTGCGGGATGTTGTTCGTGAAGCAGAGGACGTTCTCGTGGTAGCCGTCGTTCCACCAGAGCGACAGGTCCAGCTCGACGTTCTCCTTCTTGCCGCGCACCACGATGGGCGTCTTCATCAGCGGCGTCTTGGCCTTGTCCAGGTGGCGCACGAAGGCCTCGATGCCGCCTTCGTAGTGCATGACCTCCTCGAAGGGCTCGGCCTCGCGGAAGTCCTTCAGCCAGATGGTCACGCCCGAGTTGAGGAACGCGAGTTCGCGCAGGCGGTGCTCCAGCGTCTTCCGGTCGAATTCGATGAAGGCGAACGTCTGGCTGGACGGGAAGAAGGTGACCTCGGTGCCCGACAGCGGCTCGCCGTTCGGACGCGTCGGGGCCACGCCGGTCTCCTTCAGCGGCGCCACGGAGTCCCCGTGCCGGAACTCCATCTCGTAGGACTTGCCGCCGCGATAGATCTTCAGCTTCAGGAACTCGGACAGCGCGTTCACCACCGAGACGCCCACGCCGTGCAGGCCGCCCGAGACCTTGTACGAATTCTGGTCGAACTTACCGCCGGCGTGCAGCTGGGTCATGATGACCTCGGCCGCCGAGATGCCTTCGCCCTCGTGGATGTCCACCGGGATGCCGCGGCCGTCGTCGGTGACGGTCACCGAGCCGTCGGCGTTCAGGATCACCTCGACCCGTGACGCCCAGCCCGCCAGCGTCTCGTCGATGGCGTTGTCGACCACCTCATAGACCATGTGGTGCAGGCCCGAGCCGTCGTCGGTGTCGCCGATGTACATGCCGGGACGCTTGCGCACCGCGTCCAGGCCTTTGAGAACCTTGATGGATTCCGCGCCGTACTCGGCCTGGCCGTTGCCCTCGGGGGCCGCGCCGTTCGTCTCGTTCTCTTCGCTCATCTTGCGTCCAGCTGAGGCGCGTCGTTTCCCGCTAGG
>Ga0209257_1004083_pt1 | contig 11701 bp, 11 predicted proteins | sample AraplaCvi_mCL_r2_FD_184277 | JGI IMG/M metagenome (GOLD analysis project Ga0209257, IMG submission 184277) | Arabidopsis root microbial communities from North Carolina, USA - plate scrape MF_Cvi_mCL_r2 (SPAdes) (version 2) | ecosystem: Host-associated > Plants > Roots > Endosphere | place: USA...
TGCCTTTGCGGTGTCTTCCAAAAGCCCGTCACCAAGGGGCCGCTCGCCATTGATAAAACGGCGGATGGCCCGCTCGTCTATGCCAAGGCGCCGCGAGAATGCAGTGGTTCCGCCAAACAGTTGGACGCAATAAGCAAAATGCTCGCGTCGCTCGTCCACTGAAAATGTCGCGGCCATTGCTTTCCCTCTTCGTCCAACGCCGGTGGCCATAGGCTATCTTGCGGATGAGGCGCAATCGACCAATTGCGGCCGATAGATACGTGCACCCAAAGCCGCCGGTGTCGCTGCCTTCAGCGGACGAGGGAACGTTCACAATATCGCTTGCCCGGGCTTGGTGCCCGGGATAGCCTTCTGCGCATGGCGTTCCTCGTTGACCTGCTCTGCTTCCTGCTGATCCCCGTCCTTTGCTGGCGCATGGCGCGCGGGGCGGTTCCGATGGCGGTGCTGCCGATCCTGACGGGATTGGCGGTGGCGATTGCGGCGGATCGCCTTGGGTTCGACAAATCAGTCCTCGGGCCGTCATGGCTGGGCGAGACGATCGGGTGGCTCGGGGTTCTGGCGCTGGCGTTCAGCGCCGGGCTCGAGACGCGGGTGACCGCCGATCAGGCTCCGCGCCTTGGCGTGCGGGTGGCAGGAACGGCATTGATTGCGCTGGCGTTGCCGTTTGCCGTCGGCTTTGTCGTCGCACTGTCGGGTGCGATGGATGCGGTGCTGGCCCGCCCCGGCGGCGTTTCGCCTTTGCTGTCGGCGGGCGCGATCGGGCTGTGCCTCGCAGTCAGCGCGCTTCCGGTGCTGGTCGGCATCGTGCGCGAACTGCCGATCGCGGATCGCCCGCTGGGCAATCTGTCGCTGCGCATCGCGGCGCTCGACGACGCCATATTGTGGATCGGGCTTGCTGCGCTGCTGTTTCTGCATAACGGCGAGGCGGGGGCGGTTCTGTCCGGGGGTGTGACGCAGCTTGGCGCGGTGGCGGTCCTTGCCGCAATGATCGCGGCGCGCGGCCGTCTGTTCCGCAATCTGTCCGGGAGTATCGCGATCAGCGCCGGGCTGGGCGTCGCCTATCTGGCGGCGGGGGCGTGGGCGACCAGCGTGCTCGGCTTGCACGAATTGCTTGGCGCCTATTTCGCGGGGGTGCTGGCACCGAAGCCGCTCGCCGAACGGTTGCGGCCGGAGCTGTTGGGCAAGCTGGCGCTGTTCGGCCTGTCACCCCTGTTCTTTGCGCATCGCGGGCTGAGCATCGACGGGGCGGTGGTGACCGCGGGCGCGCTCGGCGTGTCGCTGGCGCTGCTGGCGCTCGCGGGTGCGTCGAAGTTGCTCGCGGTGCATCTGTTGCCCCCGGAGCTGCAGATGCCGACCGCCGAACGCACGCGGCTGGGCCTGTTGCTCCAGTGCAAGGGGTTGATGGAGATCGTCGCGGCGACGATCCTTGTCGAGGCGGGGCTGATCACTGCGACGGTGTTTGCCGTGCTCGTGACGTTGGCGCTGCTATCGACGACGCTTACGGTGCCGCTGTTCCGGCTTGCCTCGCGTGCGAGTGCGATGCGCGTTACCGCCTGAGCGACGGGAACCTTCAAAAACGGAAGAAATAGGGCATGCTTTCGACCGTCTCGACGACCTTGCATTTGGCGCCCGCGCTCTTGCAGCTGTCCATCACCGATCGTTTTGCGCCGCCGGGCGTACCCGCGAAGCCGGCATAATATTGCCCCTCCTTGTCGCGCGCGATCGCGAAATGGCCGTTGCCGCCCCATAACCCGACGACGCAGTCGCGCCCGCCCGCCTCGCGGCAGGCGGTCATGGCATATTGCTCGGCCTGTTCGCGGCTGTCGCCGCGCAGTGCGCCATAGGAATAGCCGGGCTGGCCCGATGCCGAGCGCCAGAAGGCGATCGCGGCGAAGCTGTTGACCATATAGCCGCCCACATAGTCCTGTTTTTCTTCCTGGAACGGGATGACCTGTCCCGGCGGGGCGGGGGCTCGCGCATCACCATACATCTGCTGCAGCACCTGCGGCGGCGGGGCGTTGCACGGGAGGCCTTGTGCACAGGGGATGCCCTGTACCGGCGTCATCTGCGCCGCGGCGGCGGGGGCGAGCAGGGCGGCGGTGAGGAGCGTTGGAATTGCAAGACGGCGCATCGGGTCAACCTCGCTGATTATCGATCCCCCGTCCGAGAGCTATCGAATTAAATCAGCGAGATAAAGCCCGGATCAACGGATGCGCAGTCCACCCTTCCACAGCATCGTGGCGCGACCCTGCACCGGCATGCCGTCGAACGGGGTGTTGCCGGCATAGGCCGCCATCTTCTTCGCATCGACCTGCCAGGGCGTGTCGGCATCGACGAGGATGAGGTCGGCGTCCTTGCCCACCGCGAGTTTCCCGGCGTCGACGCCGAGAAGGCAGGCGGGAGTGGCCGCGAGCAGTTCGAAGAGGCGGCCGGGCGAGATATGGCCGTCGCGCACGAGGTTCAGGCCGAGCGCGAGCAAGGTTTCGGCGCCCGCCATGCCGGGCAAGGCTTCGGCGAAGGGCAGGCGCTTGTCCTCGGGACCGCGCGGGTCGTGGCCCGAAGCGAGGATGTCGATCGTGCCGTCGGCGATCGCGGCGAGGCAGGCGTGACGGTCGTCTTCCGAGCGGAGCGGCGGCGACAGGCGCGCGAAGGTGCGGAAATCGCCGATCGCGGTGTCGGAGAGCAAAAGATGCGCCGGGGTGATGCCGCAGAGAACGGGCAGGCCCTTGGCCTTGGCGGCACGGATCAGGTCGAGTCCGCGCGCGGTTGTGACCTGCCGGAAATGGACGGGCGCGCCGGTTTCCTCGACGAGCGCGAGGTCGCGCGAGATCGCGATCGCCTCGGCGATGGCGGGGGCAGAGGCGAGGCCAAGACGCGTCGCCATTTCGCCGTCGGTCGCGACGGCGCCGGCGGTGAGGCCTTCGTCCTCGGCGTGGATGATCGTGACGAGTCCGAGCGAAGCGGCATAGGTGAGGACGCGGCGCATCACGCCGCTGTCGGCGATACGCGCGCGGCCGGTGGCGATGGCGCGCGCGCCCGCCTGTTTCATCAGGCCGATCTCGGCGAGTTCCTTGCCCTCGAGCCGCTTGGTTGCGGCGGCGAGCGGGTGGACCCAGAGGTCGGGCTTGCCGCCTTTCGCTGCGCGCTCGACGAGTCCGGCGCCGTCGAGCGGACCGTTGTCGGGCATTAATGCCGCGCGGGTGATGCCGCCGAAGTGGAAGGCGGGCTTGTCGGTCGCGAAGACGCCGAGGTCGATGATGCCGGGGGCGAGCCACTGGCCCTTGGCGTCGACGGTCTCGGTACCCTCGGGGATGTCGGTCGGATCGATCGCGGCGATGCGGCCGTCGGCGACGAGCAGGCTGCCGGGGCGCGGTGTGTCGCCGTCGATCAGCTGCGCGTTCGTGATGTGGAGCGGTTTCAGTTCCATCCGACGACTCCCCGCTTGCGGCGCGTCAATATGTCGAGGCACGCCATGCGTACCGCGACCCCCATTTCGACCTGTTCGGTGATCGTCGAGCGGACGGGATCGTCGGCGACGCTGCTGTCGATCTCGACCCCGCGGTTCATCGGGCCGGGGTGCATGACGATGGCATCGGGTTTCGCTTTTTCGAGACGCTTGGGGGTCAGGCCGTAGAGCGCGTGATATTCGCGCGCGCTGGGCAGGTAGGCGCCGTCCATGCGTTCGTTCTGCAGGCGGAGCATCATCACGACGTCGGCGTCCTTAATGCCTTCGTCCATGTCGGTGAAAGTGGTGACGTGCATGCGCTCCATCGCGGGCGGGGTCAGCGTCGGCGGCGCGACGACGCGCACCTCGTTGCCGAGCAGGGTGAGCGCGAGGATGTTCGAGCGTGCGACGCGGCTGTGGAGGACGTCGCCGCAGATCGCGATGGTGAGCCCCTCGACGCGGCCGAGGCGGCGGCGGATGGTGAGCGCGTCGAGCAAGGCTTGCGTCGGATGTTCGTGGCGGCCGTCGCCCGCGTTGAGCACGGGGCAGTCGACCTTGTCGGCGATGAGCTGGACCGCGCCCGAGCTGCCGTGGCGGATCACCATCGCGTCGGCGCGCATCGCGTTCAGCGTCATCGCGGTGTCGATCAGCGTCTCGCCCTTTTTCACGCTCGACTGCGCGGCGTGCATGTTGACGACGTCGGCGCCGAGGCGTTTTCCGGCGATTTCGAACGACAGCAAGGTGCGCGTCGAGTTCTCGAAAAAGGCGTTGATGATCGTGAGCCCGGCGAGCCGGTCGTCATGCTTGGCGGCGCCGCTACGGTTCAGGTCGACCCACTCCTCGGCGGCGTCGAGGACGTAGGAAATCTCCCACGGCGTGAGCTGGGCGATGCCGATCAGGTGGCGATGGCGAAAGGCATCGCCGCCGGGCGGATAGTCGCTGGCGGGTCGGATATTGGAGCTTGTCATTAAAGCCGAGCGTCTACGCAGACGGGGGTAAATAAGCAAGTGCTGCGGTGATGATCGGATCGATCAAATCGAGTGCCCAGAGACCGAGCAGGACGATTTCAGCCGCGCAGAGCAGGACCATTTTTGCCGCAAAGGGCTGTTTGCGCGTCTTGTGCCGGACGAGGCGCGAGGCGGCGTAGGTGCCGATGGCGCCGCCGAGCCACGCCCAGCCGAGCAACGTGCCTTCGGATATGCGGCGCGTGCCCGCCTCGGCGCGGCGCTTGTCGGCGACCATCAGGCCGAAGGCGATGCCGTTCGCGATGCCGAGCCAGATCAGGATATATTCGCTCAACCCCGCGTCATCGCATCGATCGCGCCTTGCAGGATAAAGGCGGCAGCGGCGCTGTCGACGCGTTCGGCGCGTTTGGCGCGGCTGACGTCGGCGGCGATCATGGCGCGTTCGACCGCGGCGGTCGACCAGCGCTCGTCCCAGAGGAGGAGTGGGAGGGATAGCGGCAGCAAGTTGCGCGCGAAGGCGCGGGTGCTTTGAGTGCGCGGGCTGTCGGTGCCGTCCATGTTGAGGGGGAGGCCGACGACGAGGCCGACGATATTGTGCTGGGCGATGAGGGCTTTCAGCGTTTCGAGGTCGATCGAGAATTTCTTGCGGATGATCGTCTTGTCGGGGGTCGCGAAGCTCCAGTTCACGTCGCAGAAGGCGACACCGATCGTCTTGGTGCCGACGTCGAGGCCCGCGAGGCGGCCGCCGTTCGGGAAGTTGGCGGCGAAGTCAGGGGCGGCGGTGGTGATCATGCTGCTGCCATTACCTCGCAAATCCCGTCATTGCGAGGAGCGAAGCGACGCGGCAATCCAGAGTGTGCGTAAACCGCTCTGGATTGCTTCGCTTCGCTCGCAATGACGGATTCAGTTCGTGGGCATCGGGACTGCTGCAGGCGCCGGAGGAGGCGTCGGCGCCGCGGCGGGCGGCACCGGCGACGGCTTGCCCTCGTAGGTCGCGAGGCGGCGGAGCGCGTCGGCACGGACGTTCGCCCAGAAGAGGGTGATGTCGTAGACGTGATAATTGTTGCCGGGGAGAACATAGCCCGCGACGACGTAATTTTTCGCGATCTCGGCATCGCCGATCATCAGGAAACCGTGCGTGTTTTCGCATTTCGCGCCGATCTTGCCCGCGATCAGCGACCCGCTCTTGAAGCCCTCGGTGGGTTTGAGCGTGCCGATGTTCGCCGCGGGCGGCGCCTCGGTGTCGGGGATGCCGGTCAGCGGGTTGGTGCAGAGCATCCGCGTGCCGGCGCGCGGGCGGCCGTCGAAGCCGATCGTGCCGTCATAGGCGTCGGTGACCATGATCGGGTCGGCGGGGTCGGCAAAGCTCGCCCAGCCGAGGATGCAGCCCTTTTGCTCGGGGGTCTGGCATGCGGGGAGGCCGAGGCCGGCGATGTCGGTGTCGAGGCTGATCGGCCAGCCGATGACATAGGCCGCGACGATGCGTTTTGCGAGCGGGGTGCCCGCGATCTTGTTCTTGAGCAGGGTGGTGAGGTGGAGCGCGCCTTGGCTGTGGCCCGCGAGGATGATCGGCCGGTTCTTCGGCTGCGCGGCGAGGAAGGCGTCGAAGGCTTCCTCGACGTCGCGATAAGCGGAGTCGATCGCCTTGCCCGCGGTGACGCGATCCTCGGCGAGGAAGGCGCCGAGCGTCGCTTGCCGATAGCGCGGCGCCCAGATTTCGCCGGCATCGGCAAAGGCGCTCGCCATACCCTGAACGAAGAGATTGGCGCGGTGGTCGGAATCGCGGTCTTCGAGCGGGGCGTTCCAGCTCGATCGGCTGTAATAGCTGGTCGGATGGACGAAGAAGACCGCGGCGTCGCCCTTGGGGAAGGCGGCTTCGGCGGTGGTCTGCGCGGCCTTGGCGGGCGGGATTAACGGTGCTGTAGACGGCTCGCCGGGAAGTTCGGCTCCGGGGGTTTCGCTGCCGTCGGCGGCGGGGCGCCAGGCTGACGGGTCCTTGTCCATGCCGGGACGCGCGAACCACATTTTCGGGTCGTCATAGGCATTGGGCGCGACCGCGGCCTGCGGCTTGAATTCGGTGCTGGGGACGAAAGCGGTGCGCGCGATCCAGCCCGGGAAGAGCTGGTACACGACCCCGGCGGCGAGGATCAGCAGGATGACGGCGGCGATGACGTAGAGAAATTTGCGGGCCAAATGGGGTTCCATACGGTCGGGAGAGATGAATTTCGGGCCTCTTTAGCGGCTCCGGTGCTCGGCTACAAATAACTCGTCATGCGGAATTGGGATCCGGAAACAAGTTCAGCATGATGATTTTACGCGATAGGCTTCGCCACATGACCGACGCGACCGCACCCGCCGCCCCCGATTCGTCCGCCAGATCGTCGAGCGTATCGGCGCGGCTCGATGAGAATGATCTGCCGTGGCCGCTGCGCCCGTGGATCATGGCGGCGATCTGCGCTGCTGCGGGGCTCGCGTTCCACCTGCTGATCGACCATGATTATGACGACGCGCTGTCGCATTGGCGGAGCGCGCTGGCGACGGGCGCCGCGGTCGCGGCGGTGGCGTTCGTCCTCGGCGTCGAGCTGCGCCGCTGGCGCTGGGCGTTGGGGTTTGCGCTCGGCTGGGGCGTCATCCTCGGGCTGATCGCTTGGCAGACCGCCGCGTATAATATTCAGGGCAATCCGGTCGAATGGCCGTTCTGGTCGGGGATTCTCGCGGTGCTGGTCGCGACGCCCTTGTTCCAGACGCGGCGCGATGTCGCGCCCGATTGGCGCTTCTGGAAACTTTGGCAGATGCCGTATGAGCGGCTTCACAGCCATGCGTGGACCGATGCGGTGATCGGGGCTGCGAGCCTGGCGTTCGTCGGCATCACCTTCCTGCTGACCGTGCTCATCGGGCAGATGTTCAAGCTGATCGGGATCAACCTGATCTTCGACCTGCTCAATGACGAATGGTTCGGCTGGATGCTCGCGGGCGCGGCGTTCGGCGGCGCGGTGGGTCTGCTGCGTGAGCGCGACAAGTTGGTCTCGACCTTGCAGCGGCTGGTGATGATGGTGCTCGCGGTGCTCGCGCCGGTGTTGGCGGTCGCGTTGGTGTTGTTCCTGCTGTCGCTGGCGGGGACGGGGCTGCAGAAGCTTTGGGATTCGGGCTTTTCGACCGCAGCGGTGATGATGGGCGTGGCGGCGTTTGCGGTCTTGCTTGCCAATGCGGTGATCGGCAATGGCAGCGACGACCGTGCGACGAGCCCTATGCTGCGCTGGGCGGCGCCGGTGCTGGTCGTCGCGGTGCTGCCGCTGGCGGGGATCGCCTTTTATTCGATGCATTTGCGCGTGATCCAGTACGGCTGGACCCCCGAGCGCATCTGGGGCGTGATCGCGGCGATGATCGCACTCGCTTATGGTTTGGCCGGAGTGTGGTCAGTGGCGATGGGGCGGCGCGATTTCGACGACTTGCTGCGGCCGTTGCAGCAGAAGCTCGCGATCGGGCTGGCCTTGCTCGCGCTGTTCCTAGCGCTGCCAATCATGGATTTCGGGGCGATTTCGACGCGCGACCAGCTCGCACGGCTGAAATCCGGAACGACGAAGGTCGAGAATTTCGATTGGGCGGCGATGGCGTTCGATTTCGGGCCCGAGGGTCGCGCGGCGTTGGCGGGGCTTGCCAAATCGCCCGATCAGGCGCGCGTGCGCCTCGCGAAATGGGCGCTGGCGGCCAAGAATCGCTGGGATCTGAATGTCGCGGGGGCGAACCCCGATGCGGCGACGCTGAATTTCGCGGCGAAGCCGATCGAGGAAAAGGTGCGCGTGCTGCCGGAGGGTGCGAAGCTGTCCGCTGAAGCCTATACGGCGCTCGATACGATCGACCGATGCCGCGCCGATCGGTGCATTGCCTATCGGCTCGGAGATGCGCGCATTGTATCGGTCAGTGCCGGCGGCCTTGTCGTCGTCTTCGTGCGCGATTCCAAGACCGGCAAGTGGGAACAGGATTATCGGGCATTCGGGCACGATGGTACCGACGGCCAGCTGACCGCCAAGGAACTGGAGCGGGGGACAGTCGAGCTCCGGACGGTCACGCGGCAGCAGATATTTGTGAACGGAAAGCCGGTCGGAGCGGATTTCGAGTGAGAATCGCGCACCTGCCTTGAAGCGATCCGGCGGGGATGCTAGCGGCGCGGCTTCGTTAAAGTTAGGGCGACCATGTCAATCGATCAGGCAACAGTAAGGAAAATCGCGTCGCTGGCGCGCATCGCGATCAGCGATGCCGAAGCCGCCGCGATGGAAGGCGAATTGAACGGCATTTTGGGCTGGGTCGAGCAACTCGGCGAGGTCGATGTGACCGGCGTCGAGCCGATGACCGCGGTGATCCCGAATGTGCTGCGGCTGCGCGACGATGTCGTCGATGCCGACCCGCTGACCGGCGGCGGCCGCCGTGACGATGTGCTGGCGAATGCGCCGGCGGCTATGCACGGCTTCTTTGGTGTTCCCAAGGTGATCGAATAATGACCGAGCTTACCAATCTGACCGTTGCGCAGATCCGCGACGGGCACCGCGCGGGCGATTTTTCCGCCGTCGAAGTGGCGGAGGCGTTCAATAGCAATGTCGCGGGTGCGAAGCTGCTCAACGCGTTTATCGTCGAGACGCCCGAACATGCGATTGCGGCGGCGAAAGCGGCCGACGCCGATCGCGCTGCGGGGACGCTGAAGCCGCTGTCGGGTGTGCCGATCGGGATGAAGGATCTGTTCGCGACGAACGGCGTCCAGACGACCGCGGCGAGCCATATGCTCGAAGGTTTTGTGCCGCGTTATGAATCGACGGTTTCACAGAAATTGTGGAACGCGGGTTGCGGCATGCTCGGCAAGCTCAACCTCGACCAGTTCGCGATGGGGTCGTCGAACGAGACGAGCTATTTCGGCAATGTGATCAGCCCGTGGAAGCGCAAGGATGGCGGCAATGCCGCACTCGCGCCGGGCGGTTCGTCGGGCGGTAGCTCGACCGCGATCGCGGCGCGGCTGTGCCCCGCGGCGACGGGGACCGACACCGGCGGCTCGATCCGCCAGCCCGCGGCCTTCACCGGCATTTCGGGGATCAAGCCGACCTATGGGCGCTGCTCGCGCTGGGGCATCGTGGCGTTCGCGAGTTCGCTCGACCAGGCGGGGCCGATGGCGCGCGACGTCAAGGACTGCGCGATCATGCTCGAGAATATGGCGGGCTTCGATCCGAAGGATGCGACGAGCCTGAACTTGCCGGTGCCCAATTGGGAAGCCGCTTTGTCGGGTGATCTCAAGGGCAAGACGGTCGGTATTCCCAAGGAATATCGCTTGGAAGGCATCGATCCCGACATCGACGCGATGTGGGATGCCGGCATCGCGATGCTGAAGGATGCGGGGGCGGAGGTGGTCGAGATCAGCCTGCCGCATACCAAATATGCGCTGCCGGCGTACTACATTATCGCGCCCGCCGAGGCGTCGTCAAACCTCGCGCGTTATGACGGCGTGCGTTATGGTTTGCGCGATCTGCCCGATGGCGCGGGGTTGCAGGACATGTACGCCGCGACGCGCGCCGACGGCTTCGGGCCCGAGGTCAAGCGCCGCATCATGATCGGCACCTATGTGCTTTCGGCCGGCTTTTACGACGCTTATTACACGCAGGCACAAAAGGTTAGGACGCTGATTGCACGCGATTTCGAACAGGCGTTCGGGGTGTGCGACGTGATCCTCGCGCCGACCGCGCCGTCCGCGGCGTTCGGGCTGGGCGAAAAGATGGCCGATCCGTTGGCGATGTATTTGAACGACGTGTTCGCGGTGCCCGCGAGCCTCGCTGGACTGCCCGCGATGTCGGTCCCTGCGGCGCTGAACCGCGAAGGGCTGCCGCTGGGTTTGCAGATCATCGGCAAGGCATTCGACGAGCAGAGCGTGCTGAACGCCGGGCTGGCTATTGAAGAGCGGGCGGGCTTCACCGCGCGCGCGGAGAAATGGTGGTAATGCCCCTTGCGGATTTCATCGCCGATTTCCTGCGCGATGTCGTCCGCGACGGTTTGACCGACGGCCTCAAGCGCGCTTTTGGGAAGCGAAAAGCTAAAGCGCCGGGCTCTGAACGGCAGAAAATATTGACGAAACGGCGGCTTGATCGCCGCAATCGGCGGAAGAAATAATGACTGATTATCGCATCAAGGGTGAAACCGGCGAGTGGGAGGTCGTGATCGGCCTCGAGGTCCATGCGCAGGTCACCTCCAACGCCAAGCTGTTCTCGTGCGCTGCGACGGCGTTCGGGGCCGAGCCAAACACGCAGGTGTCGCTGGTCGACGCCGCAATGCCGGGCATGCTGCCGGTGCCGAACCGCGAGTGCATCCGGCAGGCGGTGCGCACGGGCATGGCGATCGAGGCGCAGATCAACAAATGGTCGCGGTTCGACCGCAAGAATTATTTCTATGCCGATCTGCCGCAGGGTTATCAGATTTCGCAGCTTTATCATCCGCTTGTCGGCGAAGGTTCGCTGACGATCGCAGCCGATGAGAAGGCAGGGATCCCCGCCGACAAGGCGATCGGGGTCGAGCGCATCCATGTCGAACAGGACGCCGGCAAGCTGATGCACGATCAGCATCCGACGATGTCGTACGTCGACCTCAACCGCTCGGGCGTCGCGCTGATGGAGATCGTCTCGCGCCCCGACATGCGCTCGCCCGCCGAGGCCGGCGCCTATGTGCGCAAGCTGCGGTCGATCCTGCGCTATGTCGGGTCGTGCGACGGCAATATGGAAGAGGGCTCGATGCGCGCCGACGTGAACGTGTCGGTCCGCAAGCCCGGCGACGAATTCGGCACGCGCACCGAGACGAAGAACGTCAATTCGGTGCGCTTCGTGATGGCGGTGATCGAGGGCGAGGCGAAGCGCCAGGTCGAGCTGATCGAAAGCGGCGGCACCGTGGTGCAGGAAACGCGGCTCTACGATCCCGACCGCAACGAGACGCGCTCGATGCGGTCGAAGGAAGATGCGCATGATTACCGCTACTTCCCCGATCCCGACCTGCTGCCGCTCGAACTCGACGATGCGTTTCTGGCCGAGTGCCGCGAGAGCTTGCCCGAACTGCCCGACGCCAAGCGCGCGCGCTATCTAGCGGCGGGGATTTCGCCGTACAATGCCGATGTCTTGACCGCCGAGGTCGAGGCGGCGCGCTGGTTCGATACGTTGCTGGAAGCGGGCGCGAAGCCCGTTGCCGCGGCGAACTGGGTGACGAGCGAGCTGTTCGGCGCGCTCAACCGTATGGGCCGTGACATTTCGGACTCGCCGGTTAAGCGCGC